>SXGU01185100.1_pt1 | contig 12505 bp, 8 predicted proteins | sample 3174531 | NCBI WGS metagenome assembly SXGU01 (sample SAMN11356863, study PRJNA531348) | freshwater metagenome | isolation source: freshwater sample F1-140 | place: China: Fuxian Lake, Yuxi | collected 2017-12-25 | reverse complement strand
GCTCCTCCCCATAGCTCGCTATGGGGAGGAGCCGCGCCTTGTCCTGCACAGAAATCACCTCCGCCACAACTGACTCGGCCTACTGGGATAGGCTCTAAGTACAGTGATGGAAACACTGTTCCAGCACGGACTGCACGACCATGTGCGCGAATGGATGGCGCGCTTGCTGGTGTATCAGCCGCAAGTTCTATTGTCATATTGAAATCCCTCTTTAACACGAGGTCTTTACGGCAACACATTCGGATTTGTTTGGCATACACTTGTACGAATGAATGTTGAACATGGCCGCCCTCTGGCGATTCCCTCCCTCGTTGCCCTGCTGCTGGCGGCATTGTGGGCGCTGGCCGGGTATCAGGTTTATGCTGAACGGAAAGTAGTGATTGCCTCCAAGGAGGTGGAGCTGACCAGGCTGGTGGTAGCGGTCGAGGAACAGACCCTGCGCCTCTTCAAGCTCACCGAAGCCACCGTCGTCGCGGCCAGCCACTGGATCGAGGAACATCCCGGCGTCTATCCGGGGCAAGACCCTTCCTTCATCGAACTGGTCACCACTCTGGGGCAACTGTCGGATGGCGCCATCGAACTCCGCATCATCGATGCCCAAGGCGGCGCCCACCTGGTGCCGGCGCAGACGCGTCAGCCAGTGGCCAGTCTTGCCGAGCGTACGCATTTCCGCATCCAGCAGGACCCGCGGACGCGCGGGCTTTTCATCAGCGATCCGGTGTTAAGCCATATCAACAAAAAATGGGTGGTGCCGGTGTCCTATCCGATACGCGGAGCGGACAACCAGTTTTCCGTCGTGGTCGCCGCGATTCAACTCGACCGCATCACCCCGCCCTTCGAAGCGCAGCGACAGAAGCCGAACGGTTCCATCACGCTGCTCAAACGAAACGGCGTCACGCTGGTCCGCATCCCGAGCATCGAGGGTTCATTCGGAAAATCCATCGCCGAGGCGCCGGACTTCATCGCGCACCTGAGCGTCAAGGAACGTGGAGTCTACCGCGTCAAGGGTGCCTACGACGGTGTTGAACGGATGGTCGGGCATGTCCGCGCCGCCAACTATCCGGTCATCATCGCCGTCACGGCCAGCCTGGATGATGTGCTGGCCCCGTGGTGGCATCAGTTGGGCCGGATCATCATGCTGATGTCGCTCGTCACCGCGTCAGCGATTTACTTCACCTGCCGCTTCCTGCGCGTTGAGCGGGCGGCGCGGAGTCGGCTGGCGCAGAGCGAGCACCGCTTCCGCACCCTGATCGAATACGCGCCCGATGCCATTGTTGTCTTCGACGTTGATGCGCGACGCCTCATCGATGCCAATCCAATGGCGGAAAAACTGTTTGAAAGCACCCGCGAGGAACTGCTGCATGCAGGAGTCGAACGCTTCTACGCGCCCATCCAGCCCGATGGCCTCACGGCAGGTGACAGCATCCGGCAGGCACAGAAGCGCGCGTTCAGCGGCGAATCGGTATTGATCGAGCGCAGCATCCGCAATGCGTCCGGCAAGGAATTGATTGTCGAAGCGCGCGTGGACGACATGTCCCAAGGTCGTCGCCGCCTGGTGCGCACCAGCTTCATCGACATTTCCGAGCGCAAGCGGGCGGAAATGGCGCTGCGGGAAAGCGAAGCCCAGTTGCGCCTGCTGGTGGAAACCTCTCCCCTGCCCATGCTGGTCGCGACACCGCCACCCGAGGGGCGCCTGGTGATGCTCAACGAATGCTTCAGCAAACTATTCGGCTATGCGGCCGAGGACATCCCTGACCTGTCTGCCTGGTGGCCTCAAGCCTATCCGGACCCCGCCTATCGCGAGGAGGTACGGCGACGTTGGGGCGAAGCGCTGCAAGACATGCTTGCCGCCGGACACCACTCACTGGAGAAGCCCTTCGCCGCCGAACTGGCGTGCAAGAACGGCAATCGCCGCTTTGTCGAAATTCACGTCTCGATACAACCCGACCGTTGCCTGGTTGTATTCCATGACCTCACACAACGCCGCGACTACGAACAGCAAATGGCGCGCATCGCGCACTACGATGTGCTCACCGGCCTGCCCAACCGGCGTCTTCTCACCGAACGCATGGATCAGGCGATCGCCCGCTCTTTGCGCAACGGCAAGCTGCTGGCGGTGTGCTACCTGGACCTCGATCATTTCAAGGAGGTCAATGACCGCTATGGCCACGAGGCGGGTGACCGCGTGCTGGTGCAAACGGCGCAAAGAATGGTCGAATCGATTCGTACCGAGGATACGGCCGCCCGGCTGGGCGGTGATGAATTCGTCATGCTGCTGGTGGACCTCGACTCCATCGAAGAATGCGAGCGGGCGGTGGCGCGGGTACTCTCTTCGCTGGCAGACCTGTTCGAACTGGAACAGGGAATCAGCGCGCTTCTTTCAGCCAGCATCGGCGTGGCGGTGTTCCCGGGCCACGGCAGCACGCCGGACGAACTGCTGCGCAACGCCGACCAGGCCATGTACGGGGCCAAACAGGCCGGGCGCAATCGCATGAATTTCTTCGTTGCTGTCCAGCAGCAAGAAGCAGGCGTATCTTAAAGCGGTTTGACTCGCGCAAGACGCGGTAAACTCCGGTGCGAATGACGAGGAATTCAATCGCTGTCGGCTCGTGATCTTCTCAACCCGCTGCGAAAATTGCTTCGCGCTCCTTCGTCAGCCATTGCTCCAGCATCGCGATAGCGGCATGCAGGTTGCCCTGCGCGCCCTCGGATAGCGGCGCGCCCAACTCAAAATCATATCCCCTGATCGCAAGCAGAAAACTTGGCGGCGCATCGTCGCCATGGAAATCGCGAAATACCGTCAGCAGGCTGGCGGGGGACAAGGCATGCGTGGTGATCGAGGCATCCTGTTTCGCCTGCAGCGGGCCAAAGATAAATGGCTCCGCACCGCTTGCCGTGGCATCAATGAAAACAATGCGTCGGCGCTCGGCAAGGTCGGTCACGAACTCGATCTGCAACTGGAAGTCGGTCACGAAGTCGACGTCGCCCCACTCCGGATGGGACGCCATCAGGCGCTCGACGGCGTCGATCGCCGCCGGTCCCAGCGCGTCGTCGCCGCGACTGGGATTGCCGTATCCGATGATGAGCGTGGCGGCGCGCATGTGCTCGTCCAAAGCGCGCTCAATTACGGGTCAGGCTGTGCACCAGCCTGCCTTCGGCGTCCACCAGTTCGGCAGTCAGCGGCATCTTGCCCAGCGCGTGCGTCGCGCACGACAAACAGGGATCGAACGCGCGGATCGCCACTTCGACATGGTTGAGCAAGCCTTCGGTGATCTCGTTGCCGCTCAGGTATTGCCGCGCGACCGCCCGGATCGCTTCGTTCATGGCCTGGTTGTTATGCGTGGTCGAGACGATCAGGTTGCACATCGTGACCAGATCGTTGTCGTCGACCTGATAGTGGTGGATCAGCGTGCCGCGCGGCGCTTCGATCACGCCCACGCCTTCATAGGCGCGCTGGCCCTTGACCACCAGATCCTTGCCGAGGATGTCCGGGTCGTCCAGCAAATCGCGGATCATTTCGGCGGCATGCAACAGTTCGATCATGCGCGCCCAGTGATAGCCGAGCGGCGCATGCATCGGGCCGTCCGAATAGGCAATGAATTCCTTGCGCTCCTGCTCGGCCAGCGAGGTCGGAATCACATCGCAATTCTGGATGCGCGACAGCGGGCCGACGCGATACCAGCCGTCCTCGCTGCCGATGGATTTCAGGAATGGGAACTTCATGTAACTCCAGGGCTTGACCTCTTCCTGGATCAGCGATTCGTACTGCTGGTAATCGACGCCGTCGAACAGTATCGCGCCGGCCGCATCGCGCACGCGCAAGCTGCCGTCATAGAAATCCAGCGCGCCGCCCTGCCCGACCAGCGACATCATGCCGGCGCGGAAGCCGCCGAAGTGGTCGTACAGCGCGGGATTTTGCCGATGCAAATCCTTCACCATCCGCACCGATTCCACGCCCCATGCGACGATCTCGGCGATGTCTTTTTTGAGCAGGTCGCGTTCTTCGATGCTGACCGACTTGTTCATGCCTCCGGGGATGGATCCGGTGCCGTGCACGCGCTTGCCGGACGTGATGCGGATGACTTCCTGCCCATACTTGCGCAGCAAAATACCGCGCCTGGCCGCATCCGGATAGCGCCGCGCGACACCAACGATATTGCGTAGCGTTACTTCGCTATCGAAGCCGAACAGCAGGTCGGGCGAGCACAGATGGTACAAGTGCAGCGCATGCGACTGCAGCATCTGGCCGTAATGCATCAGGCGCCGGATTTTTTCAGCAGTCGGCGTGATCTGTTTGGCGCCGACGATCAGATCGAACGCCTTCGATGCCGCCAGATTGTGGCTGACCGGGCAGATGCCGCATAGGCGCTGCACCATCACCGGCACTTCCCAGTAGGGGCGGCCTTCGATGAATTTTTCAAAGCCGCGAAATTCGACGATGTGCAAGCGTACCTGTTGCACTTGATTATTCTCGTCGAGCAGGAGGGTGACCTTGCCGTGGCCTTCCACGCGCGACACCGGGTCGATCGCGATACGCCGCAAATTCTCGGGTTGCGCCGCTGTCTCAAGCTTGGAAATCATAGGGTGGTTTTCAATCGAAATGGATCAGCGAATAATCAAGATTCGGCTCGCGGCCGGCCAAGAGGTCGGTCAGCACGCGCCAGATGGTATCGGCCGACGGCGGACAGCCGGGGATGGAGACATCGATGTGAACCACTTCATGCAGCGGGTACACCTTGTCGAGCAGCAGCGGCAGTTCGACATCGTTCGGGACGCCGCCGTTGACCAGCTCGCGCCGCACGCCATACACGTCGTTGAGCACGTCTTCCAGCGCCAGCGCATTGCGCTGCGCCGGCAAGCCGCCGTTGATGGCGCACGCGCCGATGGCGATCAGGGTGGTGCAGTTGGCGCGGAACTCGCGCAGCACATGCACGTTTTCGGCATTGCACACGCCGCCTTCGATGATGCCGATGTCGCATGGTCCGCAATGCTTGATATCGGTCAGCGGCGAGCGGTCGAATTCGACCAGTTCGATCAGTTGCAGAAAGCGTTCATCGATGTCGAGAAACGACATGTGGCAGCCGAAGCAGCCGGCCAGCGAGACCGTCGCCACGCGAACCTTGGGTGAAGAAGAAACCGTCACGTCACTTTTCCTCTCTTTTGAGCGCGGTGAACTGGCTGATCGGCTTGGCATCGTACTTGCGCTCGCCGATCGGCACCGCAAAACCCTTGCGCTTGGGCAGGATCGCGCCGACCGGGCATACCTGCGCGGCCTTGTCCTCTGCCGAAAAATCGGTGTCGCCCAGTTTGCCGGACCCGGCATTGACGATCAGGCGCGTGTGGATGCCGCGCCCGGACAGGCCGAACACGTTCTTGCCATCGATATCGCGGCTGGCGCGCACGCACAGCGAGCACAGGATGCAGCGATTGGTATCGAGCAGGAAATCCGGATGCGACGCATCGACCGGCCGGTTCGGGAAGAATTGTGGATAGTGCTGCGACAGCATTTTCATGTCGTACGCGGTCGCCTGCAAGCGGCAGTTGCCGCTCTTCTCGCACGACGGACAGAAGTGGTTGCCTTCGACGAACAGCATGCGGATCAGCGACAGGCGCTCTTCGCGCAGCATGTCGATGTCGCTTTCCACCACCTGGCCTTGTTGCGCCAGGGCGGTGCAGGACGAAACCACGCGCTGGTCGATCTTCACCGAACACACCTTGCACGACCCATGCGGCTTGAGGTCGGGGTGATAGCACAGGTACGGCAGGTAGTGGCCGGCATCCAGCGCCGCCTGCAGGATAGTCTGGCCGGGCGTAAACGAAATGGTCTTGCCGTCCAGGGTAAAGCTCTGTTCACTCATTGTCTTCCCCCAGATGCGCGGCGGCTTCGTCGCGCTGCGTGAGCCGGCGCGCAACATCGAGCGCGCCGTCGAGATCGAACGCCGGCACGAAATGCTTGTGCACCAGCCGGCGCTCATACGCCGCGGGAAACTTGGCGATGGTATCGAGCACCGGATTGCAAGCCGACTGGCCCAGACCGCAATGACTGAATTTGAACAAGTGCCGGTTCAGCGTCTTGATTTCCTCAAAATCGTAGGGCGAGCCCTTGCCCTGTTCCAGCTTGTCCATCATGTTGACCAGCAGCGAAGTGCCGACCCGGCACGGCGTGCAAAAGCCGCAGCTTTCATGCGCGAAAAAATGCGTGAAATTGCGCGCCACCTCGAACATGTCGCGGCTCTGGTTGAACACCATGAACGACCCCGCGGTCGGGATGTCCTCGAACGCGATCTTGCGCGCGAATTCGTGCGGCGCGATGCACACGCCCGCCGCGCCGCTGATCTGCACCGCCTGCACCTCGGTGGCGCCGCAGTCGGCCAGCACCTCGGCCACGGTGACGCCGAACGGATATTCATAAATGCCCGGACGCGCGCAGTCGCCGGCAATGCTCAGCAGCTTGGTGCCGGCCGATTGCGCGGTGCCAACCCCTGCGAACCACGCGCCGCCCTTGCGCGCGATGATGCAGGTATTGATGAGGGTTTCGACATTGTTGACCACGGTCGGCTGGTTGAGATACCCATGCGTGACCGGAAAAGGCGGCCGGTTGCGCGGCGTGCCGCGCTTGCCTTCCAGCGACTCGATGAGCGCCGACTCCTCGCCGCAGATATACGCACCGGCGCCGAGATGGATCTCGATGTCGAAATCGAATCCCGGCGTGCCCAGGATCGCATTGCCGAGCAAGCCTTGCGCGCGACGCCGTTCCAGCACTGCTTGCAGCGGTTGCAGCAAGTGAAGGTACTCGCCGCGCAAGTACACGAAGCCGCGTCTGGCGCCGAGCACGTAGGCGCACAGCGTCATGCCCTCGAACACGGCATCGGCGTGGGAAGCGAGCAGCACGCGGTCCTTGAAGGTGCCCGGTTCGCCTTCATCGGCGTTGCACACCACATAGTGCGCGCTGCCGGGAGCCTTGCGGCACAGATCCCATTTGAGTCCGGTGCGAAAACCCGCGCCGCCGCGACCGCGCAGGTTCGCCAGCTTGACTTGTTCCAGCATGCCGTCGCTGCCCAGCGCCAGCGCCGCGGCAATCGCCTCGCCCGGCGTGAAGCGGTCGTTCAACAACATGTCGGCGCGGCGAATATTGTCATGCACCTGGAACAGCTCCGCCGGCCATGCGCCGAGCGGCTTTTGCGCGCGAATCAGCTCACAGAGCTGGTCGATGCGCTCGGCCGTCAGTTGCGCGATTGCCCGGTTGTTGACAAGCATCGCCGGTCCCTGATCGCACATGCCGGTACACGAAGTCGTATCGATGCTGACCAGTCCATCGGCCGACATCTTGCCGCGCTCGACGCCGAGCCTGGCAGCCATGCGATCGAACAAGGCCATGTTGCCCTGCATGCGATCGGTGATGTTGTCGCTGAACAGCACGCGGTATTTGCCGCACGGCTCGGTATGCAGGAAGGAATAAAAACCGGCAACTGCCTCGATCTTGATGCGCGGGATTTTCAATACGGCGGCAAGGCATTCGATGCATTCCGGCGAAATCCAGCCTTCCCGCTCCTGCACTTCGCGCAGGATTTGCAGCAGGTATGTCGGGTCGGCGCCGTAACGATTGGCGATAAGCTGAACGCGTTGCCGGATGTCCGTGTGCGTCTTGGCAGACTCTTCATACGGGCTGATGCGGTTATGCATTGTTCCGGTCCTTTGGCGGGGCGCGATGCCTGCAAATGGCTTGCTGCTCCATTGCATGGAAATGAAATGAGGGTAAGACCGGATGACGTGGATTCAATTCCATACTCATGCGGGAAAAGGTGGGTGAACCGTAACCGTGCGAGATGGCGCCGGGTGCGCTCTCATCCAGTTACGCAAGGAAAGAAAGGAGGTGTGCATGCTGCTTCCCAGAAAAACATTAGCGATCAACCGAGAAAATCCAGGCCATTGTATATGGCTAAATGGCGCAGTGCATTGATGCGCTTATACAGAAGGTATAAGCGAAGATGACGATTGTGCTGTGCTCGGTATAACTCCTTCTCCCTTGCAGGGGGATGAACGTGGGGTTTCGCAAAGCATGCTTTGCGCCACGTGAATCCGAGCAGCTTGCCAGCTGCGAGGTGGAAGGAGTTATACCGTTGCCGCGCTACCGTCACCAATATTTCTAACTTATTAGTAACCTGGAGCGGTAAGCTGGAAGATGTTTTGCCGAGGGAATTGCCGTGCCGGAAATCATCCCGCACCGGGCGTTGGCGTTCCGCTTGGCCCAGGAGTCGCCTGCCCTAGCCCTGGATTAATCTGTGCGGATGCGTAAACGCCGTCAGCCTTCCCTGCCGCACGAAGCCGCACAAGGTAATGCCGAGCTGGTTCGCGGCATCGATGGCAAGCGAGGATGGGGCCGATACGGCGGCCACGATTTCAATGCCGGCGCGCGCGGCCTTGACGATCAGTTCCAGGCTGACGCGGCCCGACAACACCGCGCCGCAGCCGGCGGTAGGCTGGCCCCGCAACAGGCATTGGCCGATTACCTTGTCCAGCGCATTGTGCCGCCCCAGGTCTTCGGCGCTGGCAATCAGTGCGGCATTACTGGAATACAGCGCGGCGGCATGGGTGCCGCCGGTGGTATTGAAGACGGTTTGAAGACGTTGCATTTCTTCCATCAGCGGCGTGAAATGCCCAGCGTCGAGACGCAGCGTATCGCTCACGCGCGCCAGTCCGCCCTGGAGTTCGCCGTCATGATCGACCCCGCCGCAGACGCCGCAGGAACTGGCGACGAAGCCGCCGCGCCGGTTGCCGCGCACGCGCGTCGGGTCGACCAGGCGCACCCGCACCACGTCGGGCGATTCGGGACAGATCGCCAGCGAGGCGATATCGTCCATCGTGTCGATCATGCTTTCGGTGAGCAAGAAGCCGGCACACAAGGCCAGCGCCTCCGGCACCGGCGCTTCACCCAGCACGCCGTCCTCGGGCAGGAAGCCGGCCGCGCCGGCCGCGTCGCTGCGCGTCCACATCAAGGTGTAGAGACCGACCTCGGCGACGTCGAGAAACAAGGCTTTTTCTTCGACCACCCAGCACTCTTCCGCCACGGCCGGCTCGCCGCCGGCGGGAAAGCGATGCGACGGCACGCAGCGCATGCCGCCCGTCTCGGGCGCCAACGGACTTGGCATGGGCAGGTCGTCGGGCCGCATGATGCGCTTTCCTCAGGCGTGGGCCGCGCGCTTGACGCTGACCCGCACGATATCGGCGCCGGAGCCGGTGGCATCGGTCAGTTCGATCGACATCGGCGTGATGGCGTTCATGGCGGGCGCCTTCAGGTCTTTCGCATAAGGATGCGCCCAGTGTCCGAACTGGCCGACGATGACCAGCGTATCGGGGCGAATCCCTTGCACCACGATCGCCTCGCCCTGCGTGGTGCCGAGCACCGAGGTGATCTCCATCATGTCGCCGTCTTCGATGCCCATCCTGGCGGCGGCGGAGGTGTTGATCATGATGCCGCCGTGGCCGCGCACGTTTTGCGAGAGTTCATCCATGAGCTGGATGCCGACATTGCCGCCGGCGTGATACTGCATGCTCTTGGTGGCGATCAGCCAGAACGGGAAATCTTCCGCCTTGTGGCCGTGGCGCACCAGGTCGCGCTCCCACAGGCCGGGGAAATCGTGCCAGACCGGCAGCGGCTGGTATTCCTCCAGTTGTTCATCCCACCAGCGCACATCCGCTTCGTGCAAGCGGTTGCCCAGTTCGCGACCGGCGCGCATCAGGCGTTCCTGATACGGCAGTTCAAAACGCAGATTGTGTTTTTTAATGGTGGGATACAGATACCACTGGGTGTGCGGATAAGGCCGGGTCATCAGGCCGTTGGTCTTGAACCAGTCGAGGTCGTGCACTTCCTCGCCGTTGCTCAGTTCATGGCTGGCGGCGCGGCACACCGCGTCCCAGATGGCGTCGACCGAATGCGACTGCGTCGGATCGAGCGAGAAATCGCGCTCGCCGGTCTTGAGCGGCACGCCGCAGGCGCCCGAGTTGATGGCCTTGTTGAACGCTTCGAGCAGATTGGTGCGGCGCGCCAGTTCGGTCGCGATCCAGGTGAAGTCGCGCGCATCGCCCTGCGGCGCCACCGCCGGCTGGCGCAGGATGAAGCCTTGATGCTGCCAGTACTGCTCCATGAACTTGGTGCGGCCGAGCCGGATCAGCTGCGTGCTTTCCAGGTCGCTGGCTTCCGGCAGCAGGATGTCGGCCATGTGATTGGTTTCGTCGGGCGTGTAGACGAAGCACACGGTGAACGGAAACGAGGCCATGGTTTCCGCCACGGCATCGGTATCCCAGAACGAAATCGCCGGATTGGTGCGATAGGCGAACCAGATTTCCGGCTTGGTGGCTTCGGGCCAGCTTTGCGGCGTCTCTTTCTGGAACATCCAGGCCAGGTGCGTCGGCCCCAGAGCCTGGCTCCACGGACCGTTGTAGCCGACGATCGGCACCAGCGTGCGGTGCGCGTTGCGGCCGGTCGGCGTCTTCAGCCAGCCCTCCTTCTCGGTCGGATTGAGCTTGTTGAGCATGAACCCGTCGGGGCCGGCCATGACGCTCTGGTGGCGGTCGTCGTGCGGCTTGTTGAGCCGGACCGTGGTGCCTAGCGTGCCGCCCGGCACTTCCAGCGCGCCGACCAGTACCGCCAGCATGGTGCGCGACCAGCAGCATTCATACGCGCCCCAGCCGTTGTTGACGGTCTTGCCCAGCGTCACCGCGACCGGACGGTACGGCAGCAGCGCGCCGTCGACTTCCATGGTCTGGCCGATGCAGGCGTGGTCGAGAAATTCATTAGCGATGCGGCGAATCTTGGCCGCCGGCACATCGCAAATCGCCGCAGCCCATTCGGGGCTGTACTGGTGCATGTGATCCACCAGCATCGAGAATGCGGTCTTGGCCTCGATGTCGGCATGCTGCCAGCATTCCTTATCGGCGCCGACTTCAACCGCCGCGGCGACGCGCACGCTGCCTTCGAGCAGCGGCACGATATCGGGCGTGTCGTGCGCGACGGCGGCATTGCGGCGGCTGTCCCACAGCAGCGGCTTGCCGCTTTCGGGATCGCGCAGATAGTAGCCGTGCGGGCCGACCAGATACGGCGACGACGTGGTATCACGCAGGAATTCCAGATCCAGCCGCTCGCGCGCATTCTCGTGCAGCAGCACATGGATCATCGCGAACATGAAGGCGGGATCGGTCTTCGGCTTGATCGGCACCCATTCCGCCGATGCGCCGGCGGTGATCGACAGGTGCGGCTCGACCTGCACGCGCTTGGCGCCGCGCACGCGGGCGGCCGAATGACGCGCGGCGGCGCACGGCCCGCCGGTGATTTCGACATTGGCGCCGAACGACACCACGTAATTGGCGTGTGGCGTATCGGCCGACACCGTGAATGCGCGATGCCAGTATTCACCGTACAGGTGTTCCGAATGCACGCACTTGACGCCCTGGCCGGAGCCGAAGCTGTAGTCGATCATGCCCCACGCGGCGAGATAGGCGGGAAACGCGCCCATGTAACTGGCCGGCGTGCCGCCATGACCGAAGGTGGCCGCCACGCGCGGCAAGCCCTTCTCGTCGATCAGTCCCTTGGCGCGAATATCGTTGAGCTTGGCCGCCACCAGGTCGAGCGCCTCGTCCCAGCTGATGGGCACGAAGCCGGGATCCTCGTTCCTGCCCTTTTTCGGGTTGGTGCGCTTCATCGGCGTCAGGATGCGATGCGGATTGTAGGTCTTCTGGATCAGGCCGTAAGCCTTGACGCACGGCTTGCCATCGGCCGGATGCTTGCCCACGCCGGAGAAATTGGGGCCGATCTCGGTGGCGACACCATCCTTGACCTTGACCGTCAGCAGGTCCGGGCCGGACACGCAGTTATAACAATAGGTTGGAACATGCTGTGTGTCGGCGGACGGCTTGCTGCTCATGAAAACTCCTTTGGTTGGGGCTTTAGGCATCGCGCGGATATGACTTGCACAATTCTGACGGGTATAGCGAGCGCACTGCGGCGTTGCCGGCCGCTTGCGGTACTCGTACCGCGGCACGCCCGACGCCTTGCACTGCATCCCGCTATACCCGCCATAATCGCGCAAGTCATATCCGCGCGACGCCTTATGCGGTGCTGGTCAGTCAATATAATACACAATTATATGCAATTCCACTAAAAGTGTATCGTATTTCATTCCAGATCGGCAGCATAATTCAACCCATCAGCGGATCGACCGGAAACATCATGCAGTTAACCCAATCCTCACCCGATTGATTGCTTCAATGGCAAGCGAGGCAATTGCCCAGTCGTCTCGCCATGTGCCGCCAGCGCTCGGTGTCCGGCCAAGCGCTCGTTGGATTGGTGCGCATTCACATGCTTTGCCGAAGGAATCGCGAACACATTGGCGCGCAATACGGCAGCGTTGCCATCGAAGGACGCCGGTGCGCCATCGAGCTTAAATACGCTGACCACCCGCGCCAGTCCCGCCGCCTGGTCCTGCATGCTGTCGGCTGCGGCAGCGGC
>SXGU01323443.1_pt1 | contig 12509 bp, 12 predicted proteins | sample 3174531 | NCBI WGS metagenome assembly SXGU01 (sample SAMN11356863, study PRJNA531348) | freshwater metagenome | isolation source: freshwater sample F1-140 | place: China: Fuxian Lake, Yuxi | collected 2017-12-25 | reverse complement strand
CGTGGATGTCGAATGCCGTCGATGAAAGTTTCAAGACCAATCTTGGGTGGAAGAGTGAATCCGCGTCGTACATCACGCTCGCGACGACCGAACACCGCCGTATCGACAGTGACCATGATCGATTTATAGCCCGCCGCTTTGGCACGTTGCACGAGTTCGCGCGACAAACCGCGATCGCGCCAAACGTAAAGTTGATACCACAACGGACCAGTCGCTACCTTGGCAACTTCTTCGATGCTGCGTGTGCCGAGGGTCGACAACGTGAACGGCAACGAATTTTTGCCGGCAACTCGGGCGACCGCGAGTTCGCCCTGAGGGTGCGCGATGCGGGTGAAACCAGTCGGTGAAAGTGCGATCGGAAACGGCACCGGCTGACCCATGATTGTGGTCGCCGTGTCGATCCGCGAAACGTCGCGCAAAACTTTTGGCACTAAACCAAACTTCGAATATGCCGAACTGTTGTTGGCGAGTGACCATTCGTCTTCGGCTGCGCCGTCAAAATAGTCGAACACGCCGCCTGGCAGGTTGCGCTTGGCAAGAAGGCGCAAGTCTTTGAGGTCGCCACACGCAGCAAGCCTGCGTTTATCACCGTTGAATTCGAATTTGCGAAGTTGAACAACCGAGCGAACCGATTTGAGCACAGAACTACTCTAGCGAGTTGATGATTTCGGCGACCTCTTCGATTGTCGTGCGCGGATTGATGATGCAAAAACGCAGGATTGTTTCACCGTTGTGTGCTGTTGGCACGACGAACGCACGGCCCTCATTGAGCATCTTGTCGCTCCATGCTTGATATTGATCGGGCGTCCAGCCGTTGCGCTTGAAAATGATGATCGAGAGTTCTGGTTCGAGCAACAATTCGAGATATGACGCGTTTTTGATCAACTGTGTTGCTTCACGCGTGACTTGCAGGGTGATCTCCATCGCTTCTTCGTATGCCTCGGTGCCATGCGTTGCGACGCTAAACCAAAAAGGCAAACCTCGCGCTCGTCGCGAAAGATGATGCGCCATATCTGACGGGTTCGCCAATGCGTCGCCAAGGTCTTGTTGTTGCAATACCTCTAAGTATTCGGCGCGTTGAGTATGCGCGCGGCGAGCCGTATCGGGATCACGATAAATCAGCGCACAACAATCAAACGGGCCGAACAGCCACTTATGGGGATCAACGATGAAACTGTCGGCCATTTCAATGCCAACGAACAAGTGCTTGACACTCGGTGCACAAAGTGCCGCTGCTCCGTATGCCCCGTCAACATGAAACCAGGTGCCGAGTTCGCGCGCCTGCTCGCCTGCCGCGACGAGGTCGTCAATCACGCCAAGATTTGTTGTACCCGATGTTGCAACGATCGCACATACTCGGTTGCGATCTTGTGGGTCGAGTTCAGCAATCGCTTGTCGTAAATTAATACCCGACATGCGCCCCTGTGCGTCGGCTTGAACCTTGACGATGTCTGCATCCATCGCATTTGCAGCCAGCGCAACAGACGAGTGCGCGCCAGATGAAGTCACAAGAATTGGTCGCACGCGATCGAACACCCCTTTGCCATTTTGTCGCCAACGCCATCGTGCGGCGATCAACGCCGAAAGATTGCCCGCGGTGCCGCCACTAACGAACACGCCGGCACTAGTGACGGGAAAATTCGCCAAACTTGCGACCCACTGCAATGCTTGATTTTCGGCATAGACGGCACCAGAACTTTCGAGCCACGAGCCTGCGTAAATGTTTGACGCGCTCAAAACGAGATCGAACAACACCGCGCTCTCGGTTGGCGCGCCAGGCACGAACGACAAAAACGATGGATGGTCGACGCTGATGCAAGCGCGCGAGAGATGATTGGTGAAAATCTCAAGTGCTTTTAGACCACCAAGCCCCTCTGGAGTAATCGTGTTGCCGACGAGCGCCTGCAATTGACTGAGAGTTTTAGGGCCGTCAAGCGGTGGTGGGTCGAGGCGAATGCGATCGAGGGCATATTCGACAACTACCTCAGCAAGTTTTTCGCTGTCCTGGTCGTGATAGTGCATCCAATAGCCGTCGGACTCGTTGCCCGACGACGGATGTTGTGGGAGATTTGTCACCATTTTTTATGTACCACGATGGCGAACTCTACTTGTCACAAAAGGTAATCTTTTAACCATGTCTCCCAAACTCTCGTTTAACTTTTTGAACCTTGCGGCGGTGGCGATGCTGCTGACCCTCGGCGCTTGTTCGTCGGGTTCGTCAAGCGCCCCTTTAGATTTGTCGTCCGAGGCGGCTGCGGGTCGCGAAGTGTCGATTTCTGCTGGCTGTGCGAGTTGCCATGGCGAAAACGGCAACGGTCGCATCGGACCAAATTGGATTGGCCTGGCTGATTCTCAGGTCACACTCAGTGACGGCACTGTCGTGACGGCTGATGATGGTTATTTATACGAATCGATCAAAGACCCCGCTGCCAAAAAGCGTCGCGGTGCTTCAGGGATCATGCCTTCGAACGCGCTCACTGACGAAGAGATCGCCAGCATCATCGTTTATATTCGTGCGCTGAAATAATTTTTTAAGCCAGCGTCACGAGCTCGAGCCACGACTCGTTGAAGTAATCCTCTTGGCCGTCTGGCATCAGTAGCACTTTGGTCGGTGCGAGTTGCTCGACAAACTCGGCGTCGTGGCTGACCAGAACGATCGCGCCCTCCCAATTTGAAAGCGCGTCGGCTACCGACTGACGACTTGACGGGTCAAGGTTGTTCGTCGGCTCATCGAGCAACAATAAATTATTTTTGCCGACCATCATCATCGCCAGGGCGAGTTTCGTTTTTTCGCCGCCCGAAAGAGTCGCCGACTCTTGATAAACCTTGTCACCCGAGAGACCGAACATGCCGAGCATGCCGCGTAGTTCGGTTTCAGTGAGACCAAGCGACACAGGGGCTTGATCACGCATGTGCTCTACGAGTGATCGTTGCGGCACGAGATTGTCATGCTCTTGGGCGTAGTAGCCGGCTTGAACTTGATAGCCGAACTTGACTTCACCGTTGTCGGGCTTCACTTCACCTGCCAAAATTCGCAATAGCGAAGTTTTTCCGGCGCCGTTCAGACCGAGCACCAGCAGTCGCTCGCCACGACCCAAGTCGAAACTCACATCATGGAAGATGTCCGGGCCACCAAAAGTCTTGCGCAATCCATCGACTGTCAAAACTGTTTCGCCACAATGGGGTGGCTCAGGAAATCGCACCTTCAACACGCGCGCGCCACGTGCGGCGTGCACGCGTGTTTCTTCGATTCGACCAATTCGTTTTTCGATACTGTGCGCCATCGCCGCTTTGCTTGCCTTTGCACCAAATCGATCTACCACGCGTTGCAGTCGGTCAATTTCTTTGCTCTGCTGGGTCGCTTTTTTCGCTTGACGCGCTTCGTCGGCTTCGCGTGACACCAAATATTGCGTGTACGTGCCGCGATATTCGATGATTGAACCCTCAGAGTCTTCGTCGGGGCGGTCAAGATGCAACACGCGCGTGATCGCCTCGTCGAGTAGTTCGAGGTCGTGACTAATTACGAGCAACGCACCCTTGTAAGCACGAAGAAATTCGAGCATCCAGGTTTTTGCGTCAATGTCAAGGTGGTTGGTCGGTTCGTCGAGCAACAACGTGTCGCTGCCACTAAATAAAATTCGCGCGAGTTCTACACGACGACGCTCGCCACCTGAGAGCACACCTAGAGCGAGACCCAAACGATCAGGTTTCAACCCCAGACCCGCGGCGATTGAACGCGCCTCGCTGTCCGATGCGTATCCCCCCTTCATCGAAAAGTCTTCTTCGGCCTTGGTGAACTTGGCTACGTTCGCGTCGCTTGAATTTTCTTCGATTGCGATTCGCAGTTTCTCGATGCGCACAATGTCGTCGTCGATGCCCCGCCCCGACAAAATGTGTGAGATCGCCGTGCGCGAGTCGAACGAACCGGCGATGCGCGGATCTTGGGGCAGGTAGCCAAAGCCACCCTTACGGTTGATTACGCCTGACTTCGCCTCGTTGGCACCTCCGAGAACTTTGAACAGCGTCGTTTTGCCCGCGCCGTTGCGACCGACGAGACCGACTTTGTCGCGCGGCATCACGGCGAATGATGCGCTATTGACGACGAGTTTGCCGCCGATTTCGACGCATAGATCTTTGACTTGAAGCACCCGTCAAGGCTCGCACCACATTCGCGTTGATACAACCCGCCAAATCGCCTATTGTCGGCGTATGGCTAGTGCTACAGATGTTTTGATTGGAGTGGCGATCGCTATCGCGTGCATGATGATTGCAGTTTGGGCAATCAGCCTCGTGATGCGCGATGCATCAATCGTCGATATCGCTTGGGGTTCTGGTTTCGTGCTTGTGGCATGGGTGACTTATTGGTTGAGCGACGGCAATTCAACGCGCAGTTTGTTGCTGACTGTTTTGACGACCATCTGGGGAGCGCGCTTGGCGTTTTATCTCGCTAAACGAAATCTCGGCCACGGCGAGGATTTTCGCTATCAGTCGATGCGTCGCAAGCATGGTGATCGATTTGCAATCGTCAGTTTGTACACGGTGTTCGGTCTGCAAGGTGTGCTGATGTACATAGTTTCGCTGCCGATACAACTTGGCCAGGTTCGCCCCGAGCCGAGTTTTGGCATTCTCGGCGTTTTGGGTGTTTTGATTTGGGGCGTTGGCATTTATTTTGAAGCCGTCGGCGATGCGCAACTTGCTCGCTTCAAGCGCAACCCGACCAACAAAGGTCAAGTAATGGATCAAGGGCTGTGGCGCTACACAAGACACCCGAACTATTTTGGCGATTCATGTGTTTGGTGGGGCTTGGGTTTGATCGCCGCCGAATCTTCACTCGGTGTTTACGGATTAATCGGCCCAGTCGTGATGACTTTCTTGCTGGTCAAAGTTTCGGGCGCCGCGATGCTGGATCGTGCGATGCTCAAGCGCAAACCCGGCTACGAGAACTACGTCGCCACGACCTCGGGGTTTATTCCTCGCCCACCCCGCCACCGTTAACCGAAACTACTTTGAGCGGACGACGGGATTTGAACCCGCGTCCATCACCTTGGCATGGTGATGCTCTACCACTGAGCCTCGTCCGCTTTTACTGTTTTTTCTTAGGTATCTGAGTTTAGCAACGGGTCAGCAGTACCCAACACTCCTCGGCTTATCTTTGCTGCACTTGACAACCGCACCACGCCTGCAAGCGAAGCAAGCACGACTACGCCCCCGACAACTTGGAACAAAGAAATGTTTTGATCGTAAACGAACCACGCACCTATCGAAGAGATAACGGGACCAAGCAACAGAATCAATGACGACACCGAGGCGTCGACATATTTCTGTGCCCAGACCATGAAACTATGACCGATCGTGCCCGAAAAAAGCGTCATTGCGACCAGAAAACCAAAATCGCGCCAGGTTATCCGCGAAATGTCATTGCTTGTCAGCAACGCATACGGCACTACGACGCAAACTTGAATCACACTCACGCCATATAAAAACTGCCAAGTATCGACGCCATCGACTCGGCGTCGCTTGGACGAAATGAAATAAAAAGTCCAGGTCAGCGCATTGATCAGAGCCAATAAGTCACCAAATAATGACGAGCCGCCCGTATCACCCGCACCAACAACTATCACCACGACGCCAGTGAAACTTGTCAACGCAAGCAGAACCTGCCATCGTGAAACCTTTTCGTTCAAGAATTTTGGTGCGGCGAACAGCACCATCGCAGTCGAAATGTTGCCAATAATCGTCGCGTTAGCGACTGATGTTTCAGTTATCGCCGTGAAACCAAAAATTGTGGAGACTCCGAACAGAACACCAGGCACGAGCACCGATCGAAAAAGTTTCTTGTTGATCAACTTTCCAGCTCGACGTACGATCAGATAAAGCAACGGTGGCCAGAATAAAACTCGATAAAACAGGATCGAATTGATGGAAATTGAAGGCGCCAAGAATAGAAGTGGTCCTACACCCCAAGCAAAAACCGCGATGAACACCGCCGAAACTGGTGCAGCCGTAATTCGTGCGCGCGCATGGGCGACGAAATTCATCTGCTTTTCATTTTGCAGGGGGTCGCAAATCAACGCGCAAAGTCAGGATGCCATCTTCGACAGCGGCAGTCGCATCACCGAGCATTGCAAAATCTTGAAAGTCAACTTGTGCTTGCGCCAAAAAATGTTGGCGCTCTTCGCCTGCAACTGGGGGCAATGGTCGACGCTTGACCGATGCTGCACGCTCACGAAATCGCTCGATCATTGCCGCTGGGTCGAAGGTCGAAGCCATGGAAATAACTTACTGCGTTTCGATCGAGCTTTGCGATGTGTCAATTACTGGCACGGCGCGAACCGAGTTGAGCATCTTCTTTCGCGACTCTTCATCGGCGCCTGCGAACTCGCGATGACTCATGATTTCAAGTGGGGCAAGCGACTCGGGTTCGGGGCGAGCCGTGCGCCAGAACCATACCGTCGCCCAAGTCAAACCCGCGGCGACAATGAGCAAAACCACCGAGACGAAATCTATGGAGACACCCAAAGTCATCGCCAACGAAACACAGAAAAACAGAACATCGGCGATCATACGGCTAGATGCCAAACTAGTCGGAGATGAGTAGCAATCTATTGAACTTGATTTCAACGCTCGCCTTCTTTGCGGTGGGCATCGCCCTGCTCAAGTGGATCAACAGGTTCGAGCCCCAATGGGTCTCGCGGGATGGCACGAGATTTAGTGCTCGCATGGTGGCAGATGATGCAGATTCAAAAAAGTGGGTCGATGTGCGTGTGACGATCAGCGAGTCTCGATTGATAATTCACGCACGCGGTCGAGGCAGCAGATTTTTTCGTGGCAGGTGGAAGGTCAGTTACTTCACAGACACGACAGATCTGAAACGACGCCATTATGTCGTCGTCAACGAAATTGACGCAGAAGATCGTGCAATTTTACGTGTGCCGGCGACGAGCAAGTGCGTTGCCGCACTCGACGCACTAGTCGAATAGAGCGTGTTGATCTAAAAACACCCTAATCGGCTTGCCGACTTGGTCGAGATTGATTAAGAACGCATCATGACCGTGCGGTGATTCAATCTCAACATATTCGCAACTGCCGCCAACATCGTTGATCATGTCACGAATCTGCTTTTGCTGATATGTCGGATACAAAATGTCACTTGAGATGCCCAGCGCTAAAACGGGCGCCGTAATTCGCTTGATGGCACTTTGCAGAGTGCCCCGACCGCGTGCCACGTCGTGCAAGTCCATCGCTTTGCCGATGATCAAATAACTATTTGTATCGAATCGACGAATCAGCTTGTCACCGTGGTGGTCGAGATAATTTTCGACCTCGAATTTGTCCCAAAGACCGAGGCCGTTGTAGTCGGCATCCATATCTGCGAGTTCACGACCAAAACGATCGGTGAACACGTTGTCGCTGCGAAACGTAACTTGGGCAATCATCCGCGCGATCGCCAAGCCCTGCCATGGGCCGTCACCAACCGCCGCGTCGTAATAGTCTCCGCCTCGCCACTTGGTGTCGAGCCGAATCGCACGACGCCCAATCGCCCCCCAGGCAATTTGCTGAGCGGTGGCCTGAAAACACGTCGCGATCGGCACGGCCGTACGCAAGCGATGCGGAAATGTGATCGCCCATTCGAGCACTTGCATGCCACCCATCGATCCACCAATGACCGAATGCCAAACATCGATGCCGAGCATGTCGCTGACGCGTACTTGCGCACGCACCATGTCGCGCACCGTAATCACGGGAAATCTCGAACCGTATGGCTTGCCATCTTGCGGATGCAACGATGCTGGTCCAGTCGAACCTTGACAGCCGCCTAAAGAATTGGTGCACACGACGAACCACTTGTTTGTGTCGATCGCACAGTCGGGGCCTACGAGACCCTCCCACCAACCTGGCGTCGGCATGCCTTCTTGTGCGCTACCCGAAGCGTGCGAGTCGCCCGTCCACGCGTGACACAACAGAATTGCGTTCGACTTGTCGACGTTTAGCTCACCCCAAGTTTCGTAAGCGATGGTGACATCTTGCAAAGTTTGCGAATTGTCGAGAGCGATCGGTCGATCAGCGGGAAACCGCAAAAACTTCCGCGTGCCCGAAGGTTGTCCAGCATGCCACGCACCAGTCGCGGGATAATCATGTCTGGCCATTGTTGAACTCATTTCTCAAATCGCGCGCGGCGTGCAAGAATTTGCATTTAGAGTTCGGCCCGTTGCTCAGCCTTCGCTGAGCCACATCCCCACCCGAAGGTGAGCTGGCACCGTGGGTTTAACCCCGGTTGCCGGACCATTTGGTCACTCCTGATGCAACTACTTGCAAACCCCGCTAGTTAAACGTTGATTGCCTTAACAACGATAGCGGGATAGCGTAATGAATAACACGCGGGCGGAGTTGGGGTCTATTCGTGTTGATCTATCGCGCAAGCATCGGTGCCACCTGGCAAATGCTGGCGGTTTTTGGCGATGACTTTATAAATTGCGGATGAAGCCAGCCGCACGACCGGCAAGTCGATGGCGACTCCGAGTATCGCCCAACCTAAAGAACTCGAGCGCAAAAGTGCCGCCGCCGCCCTGCTACCCGAGCGAATAGTCGCATCACGATTCACCCACTGCAGAGCAGTCGTGCATTGCTGCGTCGTCAGACCCAGAGATTGCAGATCTGCTTTTTGGTGTGCGACTATTTTCGCGCTGGTCTTAATTCGGCGCTCGATGAATTTCACGCATCGTGCACAAAACGCACAGTCGCCATCCCAAATCAAAAAATCGGTCGTGTGCTTATTCACATCTAGAACGATAGTTGCGCTAATTGATCAAGGGACGCACGGATACGATGTTTTCGTGAAGTATCGATTTTTACTGCGACCAAGTTGGGTGTTGTTGCATGTGACCGTCGTCGCGGCGATACTCCTAATGGTCAACCTCGGACTTTGGCAATACGAGCGATATCACGAGCAGGTCGACTTCAATGAACTCGTCTCGATGCGAATCAACGCCCAGCCAAAAAACTTGAATTACTTGCTCGGCGAACTTGATACCAACACAACAAATGCATCCGAACTTGAATGGCTAAATGTTTCTCTCTCTGGCCGTTACCTTAACGATCAAACTCTGCTCGCCGTGAATCGTTCACAAGAAGGCGTCTCTGGCGTCGACCCGCTCACGCCGCTGCTGATTGACGGTGATCTAACCAAGCAAGTCATTCTCGTCAATCGGGGATTCATCTCGCAAAACACTCAAACGCCAAATGCACCGACTGGTGCGGTCAAAATTATCGCCCGGGTGCGACTTTCTGAATCTCGTCGCTTTGGCGAACTCAGTGACCCGGCCACAGGCGTCTTAGATGAGATCATCAACATTGATCTACCACGGTTGTCTGCGCAAATTGAAAATCTCAACACACAGATCTATCTCGAAGTGCTCGACTCACAGCCAAAAGATTCGTCGGTCTTAGCGCGCATCGCCGACCCAGTTCTGTCAACCGGCTCACATCTGAGCTATACCGCACAATGGTTTATTTTTTCAGTTTTTGTTGCCGCGGGTTGGGTCGTCGTCGTGCGCCGCAAACTCAAATCAGGTTAAGTTTTCGACGAAGCCTTCAAGTTGGCGCAAGTTTCGACACTCAAAGACGCCGTCGGTGTGTGCACCATATTCACCGACGATCGAATCTCCAGTGTTCCAATAAGACTTCGGTTCTGGGTTCAACCAATAAACATGACGGGCACGCTTGCGCATTTCTTTGACCACCCAAGACTGCGCCGCGTGATAGTTGTTGCGTGCATCGCCCAGCAACAACACAGTTGTCTTTGAGTTGATGTCTTTGCCGTATCGCTCAAAGAACACCTCAAACGCGTGCCCATAGTCGCTGTGGCCGTCGACCCAAACCACATCAGCCTCGGTATTCACACGATTAACGGCTTCACCAATATCTTCGGTTGACTTGAAGAACTTGGTCACCTCGTCGATGCCATCGATGAAAACAAACGACCGCACTTTCGAAAACTGATTTTGGATCGCATAAACGAACATCAGCGTGAACCGCGCAAACGCGGCGACACTGCCTGAAATATCGGCCACAACCATCAACTCCGGCTTTGCCGGTCGTGGATAGCGAAACTTGGGGTCGGCAGGCACGCCGCCGTAACTCAGCGAGTGCCTCACGGTGTTGCGAAAATCAAGCGGGCCCTTGCGACCGTGACGACGCTTGCGCGCCAGACGTGCCGCAAGTTTTCGGGTCAACGGATATAACGCTTTTTTCAAACTCTGCATCTCGTCGCGACTTGCATGCATGAACTCGACATCTTCGGGCAATGGTTTGCGCAGCGTCTTGGCCATCGCTTCGGCACCACGATCGGCTACCAGTCGACGACGAATCTCTGATTCAACTTCTTGTTTGAACTGTTCGATGCGACTCTCAAATTCATCTTTCTCGAGTCGTTCTTCGAGTGACGAAAGTTGCTGGTTGCTCATCTCGCGATTTGCATCCATCAATTTTTGCAACATGTTGTCGAGATCGAGATTTCTGAGCGTGCGATACAGATAATAAGTTCCACCCACTGGTCGACCCGGCTCCATGCCGGCGAATCGCTGCACCGATTGTTTGGCCAGGGCCCGCATCATCGCTTGATCGCCGCTCATCAAGGCTCGCATCAACATCGCGGCGATTTCTTCTGGCGTCAGTGAATCCATTCCCCCACCAGAGCCCTTGCCTTCGCCTTGTCCCTTGACCTGGTCTATTTGGTCTTGCATCTCGCGCCAGAAATCATCGGGCTGACCGTCTTGGTTGATTTGATATTCAGGGCCGCGCAACGAAAAATAAACCTCAAAAATCGTTTCGAAAACTCGCCAGTGCGCGTTGTTCTTGACCAATGTCGCGCCCAACGCATACTTGAACGCATCACGATCTTCGATCGGTATCACCTTGACCGCTTCCATCGCATCGAGGTTCTCGGTCAAGCTCACCGGCAGACCCGCATTTCGCAATTCAACGATGAAACCCGACATCAGATCAAGCACGGGCATTTTAAAAACTCACTTCGTAACTGAAAGTTCTTTAGCCGCTTTGGCGATGTCGGTCTGATATTTCAAAAGGATGTGCAGAGTCTCTTTGGCTTCTTTCTCGTCGATCGTCTCGATGCCGAGCAGCATCAAAGTGCGCGCCCAGTCAAGTGTCTCGCTCACAGACGGAGCCTTTTTGAGGTCAAGTTGACGAATGCTGCGCACGATGCGGGCAATCTGATCCGCCAGATTATCGCTGATATCTGGCACCTTGGTCAGCACGATTTCTTTCTCGCGCTCAAGGTCTGGATAGTCGACATGCAGATACAAACAACGACGCTTGAGGGCCTCTGAAAGTTCGCGCGTGTTGTTCGAAGTCAAAAAAACCAACGGAATCTGCTTGGCGGTAATCGTGCCCAATTCGGGAATCGAAACCTGATAGTCGGAAAGAATCTCGAGCAACAACGCCTCGGTCTCGACTTCGACGCGATCAACTTCGTCGATCAACAACACAACGGGTTCTTTGCTAGTGATCGCCTCAAGCAGCGGTCGAGTCAACAAGAATTCTTCGCTGAAGATGTCGTCGTGCACCTCGCTCCACGAATCGCTTTTCTTGTCAGCCTGAATGCGCAGAAGTTGCTTCTTATAGTTCCACTCGTAGAGCGCCTTGGACTCATCAAGACCCTCATAACATTGCAAACGGATCAATCGCGCGCCAGTCATCTCGGCAACGCTCTTTGCGAGCTGCGTCTTGCCGGTACCTGCTGGTCCTTCAATTAGCACTGGTTTGCCCAGACGGTCTGCCAGATAAACGACACCTGCAATGCCATCATCGGCGAGATAATTTTCTTTTTTTAGCCCGCTGCGAACGGTAGCAACATCTTTGAAGCGTGGTTTCACCCGCATAACCCTAGCCGTCAAGGCTCGCTACAGCTAAGCGCAACGCCGCTCGAAAGCACAATACGATTAGAACCCATGGCAACGCCCACTGCCCGTTCGGGTCTGCTGCGAGCCAATCTCACCGTTGCAAGTGGCACGGCGCTGAGTCGGCTCACAGGATTAATTCGAATCATTGTTTTCGGTGTCGTTGTTGGTCAGACCGCTCTCGCCGACGCATACGACATGGCCAACAATGCCCCAAATGTTGTGTACGAGTTGTTGCTTGGTGGCATTCTCGCCGCCACACTTGTGCCGCTATTCACCCGACATTTGCAAGACGATGACGACGATGCCGTCAACGCAATCGCCAGCGTCTCGGTCGTTGTTCTTGGCGTCATCACTGCTGTTTCCGTTGTCTTGGCACCACTCATTTTTCGTGTTTTCTCGCTGAACACAGCCGACCAAATTGATGCGGATGTCTTTCGTACTGCGGGCACCGCTCTCACGCGGTTGTTTTTGATCCAGATATTTTTCTATGGCGTCACTTCAATCATCACCGCGATCTTGAACGCACGAAAATTATTTTTTGCAGCCGCCTGGACACCAGTGCTCGCCAACATCGTCACGATCGCGACACTG
>SXGU01031883.1_pt1 | contig 12515 bp, 12 predicted proteins | sample 3174531 | NCBI WGS metagenome assembly SXGU01 (sample SAMN11356863, study PRJNA531348) | freshwater metagenome | isolation source: freshwater sample F1-140 | place: China: Fuxian Lake, Yuxi | collected 2017-12-25 | reverse complement strand
GCGATAACCCGAAATTAGGTCAACCGATTCTGCCGAAGCATCTCGCACAGAGGAAACTCAATCGCGGCTACGAGGGACTCGCTGTCTCTGGTGATTCTGTTTATGCGTTCCTGCAATCGGGACTTACGGATGAAGCCGACAGCTCACGTATTCTTCGGGTCGAGAAGTCGAGTGGACGCGCCCTCGAAGAATACATCTACCCTTTCGAGTCGACGCCGAAAGGCTGGTCAAAGATCGACAAGATCGGTGATGCCGCAGCTGCCGGTGACGGGACGTTCTTTGTCATCGAACAAAACTCGAGCACGGGAGATGATGCCTTCAGGCGAATTTACCGCATCGATCCGAGGGGAGCGACGAACCTCCTGAATCTTTCGGGACGAAAAGTGAACGCCTCCGACTTTTGCCCGACGGAGCGGACGAAAGCTGAGGTCGAAAACTGCCTGCTGCCAGTTAAGAAAGAGTTCGTCGCAGATCTGGTTGAGCTAGGACTCCGTTCCTCAGACAAGGCTGAAGGCCTCGCGGTCATCGACGAAAAGACATTAGCCATCGTAAACGATAATGACTTCAGCGATCGGCCGATCTACCTCATGATCGTAAGACTTCCGAACTGAGGAAAACTCAAAATGAAACTCTCGATTTTGCTTCTTCTCGTCGGCGGCGCCCTCGCAAATCCGGCCGAACTCAAGGTGAATGATCCCTCCATCCTCATCGTTGGCCACCGGGGGGCCTCAGGGTACCGCCCCGAGCACACATTGGCGTCCTATGAGCTCGCGATCGAGCAAGGGGCTGATTACATCGAGCCCGATCTCGTGATGACGAAAGATGGCGTGCTGATCGCGCGCCACGAAAACGAGATATCGGGCACAACCGATGTTGAAGCAAAATTTCCCGACCGTAAAAAGACCAAGACGATCGACGGAAAACAAATTCGCGGTTGGTTCTCTGAAGACTTCACCATAACCGAGATCAAAACGCTTCGCGCCCGCGAGCGACTCGCTACGCGCGATCAAAGTTACAACGGCAAGTACGAAGTTCCGACCTTCGAGGAAGTCCTGGATCTCGCCGTCAGAAAATCAAAAGAGAAGGGTCGCCCGATTGGCGTTTACGCCGAAACGAAGCACCCAACATACTTTGCCGACGAGAAACTTCTCTTGGAGCCCGCGATCGTCAAAGCGCTCGCATCGAAGGGTCTGAACCGAACGGATGCTCCCGTCTTTATTCAGTCGTTTGAGCTAACGAACCTCTTTGCATTAAAAAAGCTTTCGCCTGTTCGCCTGATCTTTCTCCTCGATGAGCGAGGAGAGCGGCCGTACGACTTCGTGAAGAATAAAGATAGACGGACCTACGGCGATCTTCTGAAGCCCGAGAGCCTGCGCGAACTCGGTCAAACGATTTACGGGATTGGACCCTACAAGCGGCTGATTCTTCCGGAATCTCTGCTCGGCTCACTTCAAGAGCCGACATCCGTTGTTCAAGACGCTCACGCGGCGGGATTGAAAGTGCATCCGTACACTTTCCGTAGCGACAAGGCTTATTTAAACAGAGCTTACAAAGAAAATCCTGAAGCCGAGTATTTACAGTTCTTCGCGCTAGGAATCGACGGCCTCTTCTCCGACTTTCCCGATCACGCGGTTCGGGCGCGCGAGAAGTACCAAGCTAGTCGACAAAAGAAATAAAGGGAGTCATTCATGCGTTCTCTTCTCATCGCCATCGCCATGGTCTTCTCCTTAGGCGCGCAGGCCGCGCAAGACATTTGGGTCTACACGTCCATCTACAAAGAATTTGTCACGCCCATTCAAAAAGGTTTTGAAGCCAAGAACCCGGGCTACAAAGTTCAAATCTTCCAGTCGGGTTCCGAGAAGATCCAGGCCAAGTTCGAGGCCGAGATCGCCGCTCAAAAACCTCAGGCCGACGTCCTCGTGATTTCTGATCCCTTTTACGGCGCCAATCTTGAGGGAAGGGGGCTCCTTGAGGCGCCACCGCGTGCGAACTATCATTCACTCATGGTTATGATCGTGAACAAAAACGTTCCCGCGGCCGCGCGACCTCAGGCATTTAGCGATCTCACGCAGCCTCAATTTAAAAATCAGGTGCAAATGGGTAGCCCCCTAGAGTCAGGCACCGTCTTCGCAACGGTCGGCTACCTAAGCGAAAAATACGGCTGGGACTTCTTTGATCGACTCGGAAAGAATGCTCTCGCCGCAAACGGCGGAAACAGCGTCGCGATCCAGAAAGTGGAGTCGGGCGAAAAAAAGATCGGCGTTACACTTCTTGAAAATGCCCTCGCCGCGATCAAGAAGGGGAGTCCAATCGAGATTATTTACCCGACCGACGGCGCGGTTCCCGTGCCCAGTGTTCAGTTGATTTTAAAGTCCACAAAGAACAAAGAGGGTGCGAAGAAGTTCGCCGATTTCCTCCTGACAAAGGAAGCTCAAAAGCTTCTTCTCAATGGCTTTATGTACAGCGTAGATAAATCGCTGCCGCCTCCTGAAGGGGCCAAGTCCTTCGCGGAAGTCACGAAAAACTCCAAAGCCTGGACACCCGAGATCATTCGGAAAACGGGTGACGCAGCCAAAACCATCAAGGCGAAATTCGCGGAACTCGTTCTCGAATGAAGAGATCCTCTGTCGGCCGAGCTTGGATTTTTGTTGCGGCGCTCGTGATCGGTGTCGTGTTCCTCGCGCCGATCGTGGCCCTACTCTCCCGAGTTGACAACGTCGTCTTACAAGAGACGCTTCAGAAAAAAACCTTCACCACCTCGCTGATGACGACGCTCGTTACGGCCGGGGCGGGGAGTGGTCTTTCCGTTTTCTTCGCGCTCTTTTTCGCAAGGACCTTTGCGCTTTATTCATGGCGGGCGAAGCGTGTCGCGAGACTTGTTCTTCTTATCCCGTTTCTGATCCCGAATTTTGTTCTCGCCACGGCCTACGTCATCGCGTGGAACCCGGGTACGGGTCTCCTCAATTCCTTCGTGAAATTTCCCTTTGGACTTTACGGAACTTGGGGACTCATCGTTCTCTTCGCCGTCTCCCACATGCCGATTGCCTTTTTGATTTTCGAAGACCGTCTGAGGCGAATCGATTCTAGCCTTCGCGAAGCCGCTCGACTGAGCGGCGCCGGCGCGATCCGGATTTTTCTTAAGATTGACCTGCCGCTCGTTTCGCCATCGATCTGGGGTGCTCTAGCTCTCTGCTTTGCGCTCAACATCGCGGCGTTTGCCATTCCGGCGTGGATCGGCGCACCTGAGAGGGCATATACACTCAGCTACAGGATCTATCAGTCCATTCAACTGGGTGGCCTCGATGGTTTTCCGCAAGCCGCAAGTTACGGCCTCGTGCTCTTCGCGCTCGTACTTCCCACGCTTCTTATTCTCGCCCTCGCTCATCGCGGCGGAAAAAAGTACGAAACCATCTCCGCCAAAGCATCCCGCGTACGCGTGGAAGAGCCTCAGGGGCGGAGTTGGGTTTTCTTTCAATTCGCGTTTGCGACCTACCATCTTTTCGCCTGGCTTGCGCCGCTCTCAATGCTTTTCGCATCCACCCTCGTGCCTCGTGGATGTCTTCAGGCAAATGGCTTGGCGTGCTTGAGCGAACTCAACTTCTTAACCTACCGGTACGTGCTTTTAGAGTTGCCCGAGACCCATTCCGCACTCACGGGAACTTTCATTTATGGTCCCTTGAGCGCCCTCTTGATTCTCGTGCTCTCGCTCCTTCTTCTCATGACTTTCCGTGAGTCGAAATGGGCCGTGAGGTCGAGCGAACTCACCTTTCTCCTCGCGAGCTCCACTCCCGGGGCCGTGATCGCGTTGGGACTCATCATGGTGTTGTCGGGCCGATTCGGGATCAATCTCTACAACACGGCTTGGATTGTGGTCGCCGCCTTTATGGTGAAGCACATGAATCTCGCTTTTCAACCCCTGAGGGCGGGTCTCGACAGCATTTCCGGATCGCTCGTCGAAGCGGCGAGGCTGAGTGGGGCGTCACGTTCCGAAACTTGGCGCCGGATCCTTCTTCCCATCCTCCGACCCGAACTGATCGGAGGGTTCTTCTTGGTTCTCGTTCCGATCTTGGGGGAGCTCACGATGTCCGTCTTCTTGGTGAGCCCCCAATATCATTCCGTTGGAACGCTTCTCTTTGACCTTCAAGACTATGCTGACCAGAGTTCGGCCGCGGCCCTTTCGATCCTTCTTGTCGGCACCGTACTCCTTCTCAATGAACTTACCGTTCGGCTAACCAATGGCCGACTTGGTTACTGAGGACCCCGATGATGGCGACGTTCAACATAAAAGGTTTAAAAAAGAACTACGGTCGAACCGAGATCCTCAAGGGCATCGACCTCTCGGTGGCGGAAGGGGAGTTCGTTTCGCTCCTCGGACCTTCAGGCTCAGGAAAGACAACGATACTCCGATGTATCGCGGGCCTGGAGCGTCCCGACGCCGGCGAACTCACCATGGGACGAGACAAGCTCTCAAGCCAAACTGACTTCGTTCCTCCGGAAAAACGTCAGCTCGGAATGGTTTTCCAAAATTACGCTGTTTGGCCGCACATGACCGTCTTCGAAAACGTCGCGTTTCCATTTCGCGTGAACCGCTTGGAGCGCAAGTCACCAACGGAGATCTCGCGTCTTGTGCGCGCGGCCCTCGATCTCGTCCGGCTCAAGCCCTACGAGTTGAGGTATCCGCACGAACTCTCCGGTGGACAGCAACAGCGAGTGGCCCTCGCGCGTGCGCTCGCGATGTCACCTCGCGCCCTCCTCCTCGATGAACCCCTCAGCAACCTCGATGCGGTTTTAAGAGAAGAACTCGGCGCGGAGATCCGTAGGCTTCAACAAGAATTGAAACTTACGACCATTCTCGTGACTCACGATCGCCGTGAGGCTCTCTCGCTCTCGGATCGAATCATCGTTCTCGAGGGAGGAAAGATCGAAGCGGAAGGGTCTCCGGAATCGCTCTATCAAAATCCTCCGACGGCTTTTGTCGCGTCCTTCATTTCGGGAGGGCAGACAATGCAGGTCCGCGGCGCGAGCCGTACGCTCTTGCCCCGACGCTGGCGGGTTGCCACTGGCGCCGTGGGAGAATCTAAGATCGTTTCTAGAATCTATCTGGGAAACGAATACGAATACTGGGCAGAAAATCCCGATTACGCCGAAAAGATTCGCTTCTTTGCGCCCGAGAAAATCGAAATCGGAAAGAGCGTTGCTCTTGAGTACGAAGCCTAAGAGCATTTTCCGTATTCGATGGCATTTTCAGCCGCTTCATCAGAGATAAAGACGTGATACCTTTTATAGACGGACCATTGGCAGTCGGCGATCTCTGGTCGAAAGCGAGCGATCGACCCATCGGCTCCCCCGTAGCGTACGTTGAGAGCGGGGACACCCACAGATCTGAGGGATTGATCGACCGACTCAACGTTTTTGGCTTTATCATCAACGAAGAGGACTTGGACCGGGCGAAATCCGATCGCCGAGAGAAACGTCAACAACGCGGGCCCCTTCTGAACACCTCCATCGACGAAAAAGACCCCTGCCTCAAATCGACCGGCTTCTGGATAATGTCCCCAGTGGCCACCGATCGCTGTCGGCGTAAAATCGACTCCGACGCTTTTTAATTGAGCAAGGGTCGGCGTGGCCCAATCGCCAGGACGCGCCGTGAGCGCAATCACCTTGATCCCGGCAACTTGGAGTCTTCGAATCAATGCTGGTGTTTCAGATTCGACCGTGTGAACGGGAGAATAGGGCTGAACTTTGGAATTTTCCGCGAGCGCCCACTGAAGAGCGTCGGCGCGATCCTTCCCGCGCGCGTGAGCGAGCTCTAGTAAGTATTGAAAGAACGAATCGGAACCGAGCATCTGACTCGTTTCAATCACGGTACTATCGAGATCTAAAATGACGAGGGTTTCGAGTGTCGCACTTCCGAGAGCTTCGGCCATGGAGACCTGCTCGACGATCTTCGCCTCGGCGTTCGGCGTGTTCAAACAAACCAGTGTGACAAAACAACTTATTAAACGGCGCACGGAATTTCTCCTTGTGGAAAAGGTTTCAGGTGAAATACCGCTGGGCCGAAAGAAGTAGAATCCCGTGATCAGGAACATTATTGTTTCCTTGGAGGAAATAATGAGAATTAGCGATCTTCAGCTTTGGGAAGCTTTTGTTCTCGTGGCCCAAGCCCGGAGTTTTGCTAAAGCCGGCCGCTCGTTAGGTATCGGCGCGCCCAACATCACAAAGCGCATCTCGTCTTTGGAAACCCAGTTGGGGCTGAGACTCTTCAACCGCACGACGAGATCAGTCACGTTGACTTCAGAGGGTGAGGGCCTTCTCCTGCACGCGCGTTCGCTTTTGGAGAGTGCAAACGAACTCGAACGACGAGCGTCTGACGCCGGTGGATTATCGGGAACGATTCGTCTGACGTGTCTTCCCGTGGTCGCCTTTCGGTGGCTCGCAAAGGAGATCGAAGTTTTTCGCAATAAATTTCCTGATGTCGAATTCGAACTTGATCTCTCCGAGAGAATCGTCGACCTGATTGGCGAACAAATGGATCTCGCGGTTCGCGTTCATCCACCCAAGGGCGCCGATTTTGTCTATCGAGAGATCGCTGATAATGAACTCGTCATTTGCGCGTCGCCGGCTTACTTAAAAAAGCATTCTCCGATCAAAACGCCTCAGGACCTTCATCAACACTCTCTTCTCACGCTTGATCTCTATAAGCGATGCCGATTCATCAAGTCGGGTGAGTCTCTCGCCTCCTTCGAATCCTCCCGTAAGGTGAAATGCGAAGTGGGCCTTTTTTTAACCGAGATGGCTCTTCTCGGAGAGGGCGTAGCCATTCGATCTCGGTGGGATGTAAGTCCTTTTCTTGATGCGGGAACGCTCGTTCAGTGTCTTCCCAACGATCGCCTAGAACCATTCGGAAAGGCATATCTCGTGATTCCCCAGAAGCGATATTTAAGCGCGCGTGTGCGCGCATTCGTAGACCAACTCGTCGCGAACTCAGGTGGTTTGCGGCGTCTCGCGCGTAAACCGAATCGGAGTCGGTCCTAACGCGCCCGGCATGGGTCCCTTTCCTCCACGAGAAGTAAGTGGAAAATCGCCCCGAAGCTCGGCCGTTGGCCGTCTGAACCTTCTATATACGTTTTGAGAGGAGGCATCCTCCTTGCTCCTTCGGGGGATCGTGCGATCAACCAACAAGGAGGAACTATGAACACAAAACTTATGATGTCGGCCGTTGTGGCATTCGGCACCATCGCTCTGGTCACTGGCTGCGGCAAGGATTCCGAAGTCGCGAAGAACGTTGAGAGAGAAGTCAGAACAGCTCAAATCGACGACCAATGGTCGGCGGGCTGCCAAAAGTCGGATATTTTCGGTCTCACATCCGAGGTCGTTGAATTCGATAAAGGAGCGAGCTTTTCGAAGACAACCACTCTCTATAGCTCCGACAACTGCGGAACTCCCGAAGTTCGTGTCGTTGAAAACGGGAGCGCCGATCTTGGCCGTGAAGTGAGCGACAATACTTTCGAGTTCAACCAGTCGTTTGACTCAGTTGCGATCACTCCCGTGAATGAGGCCGGCCAAAAAGCACTCAACCTCGTTGCGGCTTGCGGTTTCACCGACTGGCAAGTCGGAATCGAGAAGAACGTAACGGCGGAATCTTCGAACTCGCCCGTTCTCGCTCGTTGCTGGACGAAAACTCCCCGCAAAGTCTACGACGTCGTTCAAGTTGACGGCGATCAACTCCGCTTCGGACTCGAAGAAGATGGAAAAGACAAGTCGGCTCCCGCAAAGCGCCCGACGAACATCGATCAAACAATCACTTACTCGCGTAAGTAATTGACGATCGGGCCGGCTCCGTTTGCGGAGTCGGCTTTTTTTAGAACGCCTTTTTGTAAATCAAAGTCGCTCCCGCCAAATCGTCAGTGGGAAGGAGCGCCCACGAAACGTTGGAAGCCAGCCCTGAGGTTTCTTCTTCTTTCATTCGGTAGAACACGCCCATTCCGTACGAAATCCCGATCGTCGCGCCAGCGAGCACGTCGCGAAAGTGATGTTGATGATCGTTGATGCGACTCGCACCAACGTACGTTGCCACGGCGTACGCACCGAGCCCCCAATACCATTCATGTTCCATCGCGACCGCGGAAGCGAAGGCGAAACTTGAACTCGAATGACCTGACGGAAACGACGTCTTGACGTCATTGTTGTACGGGCGTCCCGCTCGCAACGTGTTTTTCAGCGCGATCGTCACGATCCCCGAATGAAGGGTCGAACGGAACATCAAATTCGCGCGGCGGAGGGGACGTGCTTCTCCCGTTATCGAGTACGTAGCCAACATTGAGCCGAAATAAAGCACGTTCGGAACCAGCTGCCCGAATTTATCTCCCGTCCCGTCGTCACCGAGAGGGCGATCGCGCTTCATCGCATCGTTGATCGGTTCATCGATCTCCTTTTTGAAGATCATAGCGACCGCCGTCAGTGCCGTGCCCGTTGCGAGCGCGTACTTCGCTGGAGTCGTGAAAGGAGAGGTGAAGTCGCCCTTCAGTGTTCGCCAGGAAAACGTTTCCCTAAAAGTTTCGGCGGCGCTCGGCTCGGGAGACGCATCCGCGGCCATCGCAAAGTCACCTGAAGTGAAAACCAAGACGAGCAGGATCATGAAGTGGATTCTCAGATGAAGCATAGAGTTTTACTCTGGCGCAGAACGGGGAGGATGGCAACTGGCCGTCGAGCCGTAATTGAAAGCCAGTCGGAAAGAGCCAGCCGAGTTTAGCGAAAAATTTTGCGTTCTCCTCAGCGCACTTGCTAGTGATGAATCCATCCAGGAGTCAAAAGATGAATTTGCCGCGCCTTCTTCTCGCCATTGCCCTCATTCTCCCGTCACTCGCATCGGCCGACGAAAATTTCCTCGGTTACGTGCGGGGCGCCGAGCCTCTTCCCGAAAACGTGAAAGAACTCTACCAAATCGTGACCGCTCGAACCGACAAGGGAAAGGGAACTTATTCAGCGTTCGATTCGAAGACGGAACTCGAATATGGAGTCACCGATCGTTTCTCAGTTGCGGGGGCGGTGCTCGCCCAGTCCGTGCACGTCAGTGGCCTCATCGTCGACGGATATCTTCCGCAGGACAACAGCTCGGGCTTTAAACCATCGGGCTTTGAGGGCGCGATGAAGTATAATTTCTTGAGCCCCGTGATCGATCCGGTGGGCTTCTCCGTCTACTACTCACTGACCTACTCGTGGCTGGATCGTCACTCCGGTCAGTACAAAGACACGACGACTCAGGAAGTTGAGTTTCTCTTCCAAAAATATTTCTTCGACGCCCAACTCGCCTGGATCGGAAACCTCGTCACCGAAACCACCTACGCCAAACGCGCGCATATCAACGGCCTCGATCCTAATGTGGAGTGGCCAACGATTCCCGAGATGGAAATCGGGCTCAAGATTGGAACGGGTCTCTCCTACCGCTTCATTCCGAGCTGGTTCGCGGGTATCGAAACGGTCTACGAGACAGAATACGAAACAGAAGTCGGGCAAGAGCGCTGGACGTGGTTCGCCGGTCCCAGCATCCATTATGCCTCTCAAAGCTGGTGGACCACCCTCACTTACTTTCCGCAAATCAAGGGCGGGGGAGAGAAGTTCGAGGGCCAACCCGATGACTTTCATTTAATCGAAAAGACCAAACAAGAAGTTCGCCTGAAGGTGGGCTTCAACTTCTGAGATTCCCCTAAAACCCGCGCATTCTGTCAGCGCCCTGTAAATTCTGGGTAGTGAGGAATGCCGGGCTCCCCGTAAAGTCTCAGAGGGCCTTGGCGCGAAACTTTCAAGGAATGCGGGCTTTAGGAGAAAAACCATGAAATTCCAAGCACTCTTTGCACTCGCCCTCAGCCTCGTCTCAACTCTTTCATTCGCATCGGAATCTCGCCTCGTCGAGACGTGCCGCTCTCAGGGCCGCTATCAAGGCGGCTACATCTTCATGGATCTCCTGCAAGTCGGAACGAACTCCTACCGCGCGATCATCAGCGAAACCCGCGATCTCGCCACCGTGAAAAACAAGCTTGTCGACGTGACAGGAATTTCGATGTCGCGCGCGAGCTTCCCGGCGGACCACGCCTTGACGAACGGAAATGGTTTTGAGCTTTACACGACGCCCGGCGATCGCCAGAGCCAAACGGTGACCTACGTCGCAAATGGAAAGCGCCATCAAGTGGCGCTCTGGTGCGATCTCGAATAATTAGCCAAGTTTCGCCAAGAATTCGGGCCGCGAGATCTGCTTGCGAACCGACTCCAATGTGTGTCGGTTGAGTTGCGTCTCGCGCTCGCCCTGCGAATGCAAGAACAAGATGTACCCGCCGTCCTTCGTCGGCTCAACGAATCCGTAGTGTGACATAAGACTTTTCGACGTCGTGTACTGATTCTTCGGCGTAAGAGTCTTCAATAAAATCTGTCTTTTCGCGATGGGGCCCTTCGAGTGCCAAACCGAGGCGACACTGCGGCTACCGGCATCAACGCTCAAACCCACGCGACCGACGAAGAGATCCAGCGCCCCGTCGTCGAGGTGTTTGAACTTGGCGACGAAGAGCATGTTGACCTTCGGACTTTTCTCAAAGCAATTCACGTAACCGACAACTTCCTTCGGCATTGCCTTCAGGAGCGACTCCATCTGGTCTCTCCGTACGAACTCACATCCTTCCGCGCGGGCGTTGGATGCGTGTGACATCAAGAGCAGTGCCGTGAGGCCTAAGAGCTTCGCTAATGCGTTCATCGAGGGCTCCTTAGCGAACCGCGTTTGAGCGCGTGAACGTGCTCTGTTCGTCTTTGTCACCGAGGATCACCGAGTTCGCGCTCGCATCCTGGAACTCGAAGCGATTTCCCGCCATTCTCAAGAACGGCTTGTTCGTCTTCGTATCGACGCAGATCTTGAGCGGTACGTTCGTGACGGGTTGAATCGGCTTCTTGTTGGGCTTCGTCGCGTTTCGCGCCATCACGCAGAAGTCAGGAATCGTCATGGTCCAAACGCCGTCGCCCGCGGGTTCAACCTTCGCGCTACACTGATCGCCATTCCAGCGAACGAACGGGTTGTAGCCCTCAGGGAATGCCTTCTTAAGGAGCGCGTGATTATCAAACGCTGCTTTATTCCCGACGCACTCTTCTGGTTTCACATCGGGTTTCAAGTTGGCAGCCGTGCTCGACGCCGCATCCGGCTCGATCACTTTCACCGGCGGTTGGCGAAGGGGTCCCTTTTTGTTGTCGTTGGAAGCCGAAGCCGGCGGGTTTGCCTCCGGCTTCTTCTGAGGCTTCTCTGCTTTTGGCTCTGGTTTGCTTTTCGGCTTGTTCTCGTTAGCCGCGACCTTCGGTGGTTGCACAACCTCTGGTTTCGCTTCTGGCTTCGCCTCTGGTTTTGCTTCTGGTTTCTTCTCTGTTTTAGCTGCAGGTTTTGCTTCAGGCTTCGGTTGCGCCTTGGCTACCTTCTTCGCGGGAGCCGGTTGAGCCGCGGGCGCTTCCGCCTTCTTCCCGATGTTTCTTAAAACGCCACCGGCAATCCAGCCGCGTTTGCCATCGACAATGACTTCTTTCCAATCGACGGTCTTTCCGTTTTCTTTAACGACCTTCGTGACACCCGTGAGCAGAAGACCCTTCGACTTCGCGGCGCCAACGGTTTTCATCCGGCTTGCATCAAGGCTCGGATTCGAGCGAATCAAATAACTTGAGTTGAGTTCAACCTTCTTCAGCGCATTCCGGTGAACGTAACCCGAGCCCTGATTCGGGCGCGTGACCTTGACCCATTCCTTATCAAGATCCGAAAGGGTGAAACCTTCATCCGAAATGTTCCTCACGCTACTCACGCGCTTACTTTCTTTATCCGGGTGCAAGCGAACGTTGTAAGACGGATCGAGAATATATCCATCGATATTGGCACCCCTTGCGGCATCTACCGCGAAGGCGGGAACCGCGCCCGCGAGGACCGCTCCCGTAGTCATGACCGAAAGAATCTGGCGTGCTATCGACTTCTTCATACGAAACCCTTCCCATTGAGGACTCAAACGGCAAGAATTGCGAAGCCGGTGCCGCCCCAAATGCATTCTGGGCCGTTTTGGCGGGTAGGGGGCGCCCGCCATGACCAAACCGGCTAGTGGACTGTCAACTCCTTAGACAGGCCCGGGCTGTAGGCCATCCGCGGCGCCCGCAGCTCGTTCAACGGCAGATCCAACTGATGAACGAGCTCATGGCACTCTGAACAGAGAGTCGTGAGATTCTCGGCATCATGAGTACCACCGTCTTTTCTGTACTGCAGGTGGTGGAGCTGCACCCAGCGTTCATTCGGGCACCGCTTGCCATTGGGAAGGGTAAAGGTGCAGCGCCCCTCATCACGGGCGTAAACGGCGTGAGCTTCGGCGGCCGGCACGTTCTCTGTTTGCACAGAATTTTTCTTTGGGCGTTTTGAGCGCTTCGCCTTGCGCACGGGATCGTTGCGATCAAGCCACGTGTCGAGGGCTTTCTCGATGACTTCGCCAAGGTCTTTGTTCTTCGTTTTC
>SXGU01237662.1_pt1 | contig 12517 bp, 5 predicted proteins | sample 3174531 | NCBI WGS metagenome assembly SXGU01 (sample SAMN11356863, study PRJNA531348) | freshwater metagenome | isolation source: freshwater sample F1-140 | place: China: Fuxian Lake, Yuxi | collected 2017-12-25 | reverse complement strand
GATCGTTGCCCGACTGGCCATCCAGCGTGTCGTTGCCGACGCCGCCCAGCAGGTTGTCGGCGAGTTCGCCGCCCAAGATGCTGTCGTCGCCGATGCCGCCGTTGATGGTGTCGGCTCCGCCATCACCGTTGAGGAAATCGTCGTCGGCTCCGCCATCGATGGTGTCTTCGCCGTTGCCGCCGTTGACGGTGTCATTGCCAGGTCCGGCATCGACGTTGTCCGAACCGTTGCCGGCTTCGATCGAATCTGCTCCGGCGCCGGCAGTGATGCTGTCGGTTCCGTCACCGCCACGGATGCTGTCTGCTCCCGTGCCGCCGTCGACCGTGTCCGCTCCGTCACCGCCGTCGAGCGTGTCGTTCCCACCCTGGCCTATGATCGAATCGTCGCCATCCTCTCCGAACAAACTGTCGTCGAAGTCCGGGCTGCCGGTCAGCGTGTCGCTGCCGTTGCCCGCATCGACCACGATGCTTGTCAGCGAAGTGAAATCCACCGCAAGCACGCCACTGAGGTCGATCTCGTTGGCCTCATCGCCGCCGGTGATGAGGATGCTTTGAATGGCGCTGGAACTGATCGTGGGAAGGTTGGTGGAGGGGGTCAGCACTCCGCCAGTCGTTCCGGTCTGCACGACGAGGTTGCCCGCGAGCGAACTGACACGCACTGCTTCATCGCGGACCAGCGTGATATTCAGTTCGCCGCCAATCAACAGAACCGAAGTCGACAGCAGCGAACGATTCTCCAGACGCTCCGCCGATCGGGGCAGAGAACCAGAGGCTCGAGAACCCCGTCGTCGATCTGCCGTTGCGGACCAGTTCTTTAGCCAGGAATTGAATTGCACGATCGTTCCTTCCATGACGCAGGTCGAATTCCACCGGTTTTGCTGCCCGTAACCGCGATGCCATTCCTAATTGGCTTGCCACTGGCAAGGGTCGGAGCGCAAGACACGGTCCTTCCGGTTGCCCTATCGACCCTCGCACTCGTCACGCGCGACAAAACCAAACCACGCCGCTACGCCATGCACGATGTGCAGATCTGGCATGATCAGAGTCTTCGGCACAGCCGTTAAGTTCGAGTCCTTGGGTGCGGGGTCAGGCCACCGCATTCCCAGGAAACGAAAAAGCTCTGGCCGTGCAATCACGGTCAGAGCTTTTCTACGGTTCGGTCATTTGTGCCGGTCGGCGGGGCGGTCAGATCACTGAGCGTCCAGAATGGTTCTCAGGCTCGCAGGCAATACGAATGCTTCGTTGATCTCGGCCTGCGGGTCGATGATGGTGTCGATTCCTTGATGACCAGCGACAGTGTCGGATCCGCCTTGGCCGTCGATCGTGTCGTCGCCGTCCTCACCGAGGATGAGATCGCTGCCGCCACCACCCTTGAGGTTGTCGTTGCCGATTCCGCCGGTGAGGGTGTCATCACCCAGAGTGCCGCGAATCGTGTCGTTGCCATCGCCACCGTCCAGCAGCAACCGCACGTTGCCGATCAAACCGCCGGTGCCGATGATCGAATCGTTGCCCGCTCCGCCACGCACTTCGAGCACGATCGCCGGCACTTTCGAGATGTCCCCGATGTTGACCGTATCGTCGCCGTTGTTGGTGTTGATGATCGCTCGCGTGAACGTCGGGCCAAGCGTGACCGTCCTGGCCGATTCCGTGATGGTCAACAACTGGTGGAACGATTGGCCGACCGTCAACGTGTTGGCCGAACCGCTGCCATTCACCAGCAACTGGTTGTCGCCGACGGAGTCGGTCAGGAAATCGTTGCTGCTGCTGGCTCCTTCCCAAACAAACGTGTCGTCTCCGTCGCCGCCGTCGAGCGAGTCGGTTCCCCCTTGGCCATTGAGCGTGTCGTTACCCAAGTTGCCAAAGAGTGTGTCATTCCCGCTGCCGCCTAGGATGCTGTCATTTCCAAGACCGCCATCGACGCTGTCGTTTCCGGCTCCGACGTTGATGACGTCGTTAAAGGCACTGCCGAAGATCGTATCGTCTCCATCGCCACCCAAGAGCGTGTCACCAAACAAGTCACTCGAGGAGGGTGGCGGTGGAGGAGGTGGTGGCAGAACCGTGTCGTCCGTGGTGAGATTGTCGATAGCGAACCGGGGACCAGACCCAACACCGGCGACCGTGAAGTCCACAACCGCTCTCGTCACGGGAGACCCGTTATAGAAAAACTGGCCTTCGATAAAGATGTTAATGACACTAAGCGGGACGTTCGTCGTTTGTACCAGGGTGCCCATTGCATCGAAGAGCTGCACTTGCAAATCGCTGGCTGTTCCGATCCCTGAACTGCGAGCCACCCCAAAGCTGATCGATACCACGGGATTCGCGAAGTCCATCGTGAGAATTCCCGACGATGACCCCTCCAGGTTCGGAGGCTGAATGACGGTGGTTAAAGATGGTCCAACGAACGTGTTGAACACCGCATCCGTGCTGGGCACTCCCCCTTCCGTGAATCCGAACGTCACCCCTTCGACCGTCAACCCATTGATCGGCTGAGTTGGCACTTCATCAAACGTGATCGTATTCAGCGCTGGCGGAAATTCTGTCTGAAACCCGCCGCCCAAATCATCCAGAATGGTGCCCACACCTTGGATGTCGAGCGTCGTCACGTTCTGGAGATTCGAGAGCAGAACGAAAAAGAATTCCGTGCTTTCCACCGTGGTATCCCCCACGATGGGAACGGAAATGGTCTGTTGAGTTTGGCTAGGAGCGAACGTAATTGTGCCGAAGGTCGCTTGGTAATCTTGCGGAGCGGTGGCCGTCCCGTCTTGCGTGGCAAAATCCGCGGTCACTGTCAGTGTCGAAGCTTGAGATAAAGTCACGACAAAGTTGGCGTTGGTTGTTCCGACGTCCCCTTCCGTGACCGTCACATCTCCGATGGAAATCGTCGACAGAGGTCCGGCGGCATCGTCGTCGATGATCGTGGCGTTGCTTTGCGATTGGAGTAACAAGCCATTCGTAGGATTGGACAACAACACCTGGAATGTTTCGTCCCCTTCTTGAACGTTGTCGGCCAGCACCGGGACCGAAACCGTCTGTGTGGTCGTTCCGGGCAAAAACGTCAAAGTGCCGCTGACGCCTTGATAATCCAATCCTGAGATCGCCGTCCCATCCTGGGTGGAAAAATCGACGGTGACCGCCACCGCCGACGGCGACGAACGCGTGATGGTGAAATCCACTGCGGAGATGCCGGCGTCGCCTTCCAAAATCGAAACGGCCGTGTCGATCGAAATGTCGGGTTGAGCAGCCAATAAGAAATCCTTCCCTGCTCCGCCATCGACCGTATCAGCGCCTCCGCCGCCAATGAGCGTGTCATTCCCGGATTGGCCTTGGACGAAATCATCGCCGAGGTCTCCGTTGGCAAGATCGTCGCCAGCACCACCGAAGATGCGATCCTGATCATCGCCGCCGAACAACTGATCGTTCCCCGCTTGACCGTTCAACGTGTCATTCCCGGCCTGTCCCAGAACCGTATCGTTATTCGCTCCGCCTTCGAGACTGTCGTCGCCAATTCCGCCGGAGATCGCGTCGTTGCCCGCCTGTCCGTTGATCGTGTCGTTGCCCCCATTACCGAGCAAAATGTCGGCGAGTTCGCCCCCCAGAATGTGGTCGTTGCCGATGCCGCCGTTGATGGTGTCCTCGCCGTTGCCGCCGTTGACCGTGTCGTCGCCGAGGCCGGCATCGACGTTGTCGGAACCGCTGCCAGCGTCGATCGAATCCGCCCCGTCGTCGCCGGTAATACTGTCGCTCCCATCGCCGCCGTTGATGGTGTCCGTCCCCGTGCCGCCGTCGATCGTGTCGGCTCCGTCTCCACCTTCCAGTGTGTCGTTCCCTCCTTGGCCGAGAATCGAGTCATCGCCGTCTTCACCGAACAAACTGTCGTTGAAGTCCGGGCTGCCAGTGAGCGTGTCCGATCCGTTACCGCCATTGACCGAGATGCTGGTCAGCGCCGTGAAGTCCGCCGCTCAGGTCGATCTCGTTGGCCTCATCGCCGCCGGAGATAACGATAGACTGAATCGCGCTGGAACTGGTCGCGGCGATGTTGGTGCTGGGTAAGAGCGCTCCGCCGCTGGAGCCGGTCTGTACGACCAGGTTGCCCGCGATCGAGCTGATCCGTACCGCTTCATCGCGGACGAGCGTGATATTCAACTCGCCGCCGATCAACAGCACCGACGCCGACAGCAGCGAGCGATTCTCCAGGCTCTGGGCCGAGTGCGGAATTGACCGTGATACTCGCGAACCCCGTCGTCGATCTGCCGACGCGGACCAGTTCTTCAGCCAGGAATTGAATTGCACGATGGATCCCTCCATCAATTAGGACAGGCACTCCTGCCTGCCACCGAGTCAGAGACAGGCAAGAGTGCCCGTTCTACTGGTCTTAACCGTGATACCGGTGCTGATTGACTTGCCACCGACAACGGTCGGAGCGCAAGACACGGTTCTTCCGGTTGTCCTATCGGCCCCTACGCTCGTCACGCGCGACAAAAATAGACCGCGCCGATATGCCGAGCACGATGAGCAGATCAGGCATGACCGGCGTGCTTGGCACGACCGGCAAGGTCGGAGGTTCGGAAGTGGGTCAGTTGAGTCGCCTTTCGCCGAGCGAAAGACGACTCACTTGAGACTGACCCACGACCGCTTGGTCGATCCCTGGCGACGCGTCGTCAGCCCGGCCGTGTGACGATGACCGTGTTGCTCCCGTTTTCGTGGCCGGGCGTCGTCAGGTCACGCCGGACTCAGTGAGGAACTCGCGGCGGGCGACACGCTGACTCCGGGCAGCGGTCGGTCATCTGATCGCGGTGGACAGTTTTGTGAAGCCTGCGGCCGTGGGAAGGGACCATTTCAAGGAATCACGGCGCTCTTCCGACGAAGACTGGCTGACTTCTGCGGAGCAACTCCTCACTTCTGCTGGAGAACTCATCACTTCGGCGGATTAACTCGTCACTTCGGTGATTGAACACATCACTTCGGCGGAGGAACACATCACTTCGGCACGATGGAACTGCGCTGCTATGGTGGCAGTTCTTGATTCCGTTGCGGAAGTCAGCGCCCCTCCTGCCAAAGTGACCGTGACCACTGCCGAAGCAGCGATGCCAACCGGCGAAGCGCGCGTCACAACCTCGGAAGCCAACACTACTGTTGCGGAAGACAGCACTACTCATTCCGAAGCCACAGTTACTCCAGCCGAATAAAGCCTCACTCCTGCCAAAGTGTGTCTCACTCCTGACGAATCAAGTCTGACTGCTTCGGAAGTCAGCAGAACTTCTTCGGAACTGAGCAGTACTGCTTCCGAACGTCGCTGTGGAGCTGCGGAAGGCGGAATTCCAGCCGCGAACGTGCCGCTTTGTGATGGCGCGGCGACCGCCGGCTGCTGGGATTGGCAACTTGTCGCTGCATCGCCGAGCGCTTTGTTCGCGGTACTCGTCAAGCGGTTTGACGATGCCTCAGTTTTCGGTCAGCTTCGTCGTCTTTCGCTCCGCGAAAGGCCGTTCTTTCGTGGAGCGAAAGACTATCAACATAAACTGACCCACGACCGGAGGTTCAGACGTCAGCACGGAGGTTGAAGAGGAGAGGAGACGTTGCCAGTTCCAATTTGCAATCGCGGCACCTATGAAAAAAGCCCCGGTCGTGGGCACGACCGGGGCCTCTCGATTTTCGGCACTTCGTGCCGGAGGAACACGTTCTCACATCTCACATCTGAAATCTCAGACTGCCACGTTCAGCTCACAGCGAGGTCGCTTCCAACAGCGTCAAGATCGCAGCGGACAGCATGAACTGCGCGTCGATCTCCGACGCCGGATCATCGATCGCATCGCCTCCTTGGTTGCTGGCTACGGTGTCGTTGCCATCCATAACCGAGTAGCGCGGCGAGGCCGCAAAGACATGGGGCACGTTTTCAACGTGCCCATTACGAGCACATCGAAAACGTGCTCCACATCGTGAAATCGCTGCGAAACAAAAGCGAATTCACTGGTAACGACGAAAGCGTCTTTCGCGCCGAGCGGATCGGGGTGATCCCGATTCGAGTTGGAATTTGTCAGACCAAGCTGATCGAGCGACGCCCCTTCGGGACCAACTCCAGCCCCAAGATCTCTGGTCTCATTTAATTCCCCAACAACGCCAGCAGCACCGCCGCTGACAACACAAAACGCTCGTCAATCTCACTCTCGGGATCGGCGATCACGTCGATCCCTTGGCCGCCGACGATGGTGTCGAGTCCTCCTTGTCCGTCGAGGACGTCTTCGCCGTTCTCGCCGAGGATCACATCCGCGCCACCGCCCCCTTGAACGCTGTCGTTGCCGTCGCCGCCAATGATCGTGTCATTGCCGTTCCCCGCGTTGATGCGGTCGTTTCCGTCTCCACCGGAGATGAGATCCAGGCCATCGGCGGAGTTGATCGAGTCGTCGCCGTCGCCCCCGATGACCGTGTTGTTGCCGTCGCCGGCATCAATCACGTCGTGGCCGTGATCACCGAGAATCCGGTCGTTGCCAGATTGACCGCTGATTGTGTCGTCGTTGCGTCCGCCGTCGAGCGTGTCGTTGCCGGCTCCACCGGCGAGCGCATCAAGGCCGACTCCCCCTCTGACTGAATCATCGCCGGCCATGCCGTTGAGGTTGTCGTTGCCCGCTGCTCCATCCAGCGTATCGTTGCCGTCCGCTCCCTTGAGTGAGTCGTTGCCGTTGTTTCCGAGCAGACTGTCGTCGCCCGCGTCGCCGTTCATGAAGTCGTTCCCGTCACCGCCGTCGATGAAGTCGTTGCCGAGTCCACCACCAAGCTGATCGTTGCCCGTCTCCCCGTTGACGGTGTCGTTCCCCGTGCCGCCGTTGGCCGCGTCGTTCCCATCGCCGCCATTCAGCGTGTCATTGCCCGCCGAACCGATCAGTGTGTCGTTGCCGTTGTCTCCGCTCAGCGACAGACGGGTGACGCCGATGCTGGCTCCGACCGCCGTCAGCAGGTCATCGCCCAATCCGCCGCGCACGTCGATCCGCATATGTCCGATCCCCGCCACATCACCGACCGTGATCGTGTCGTCTCCGCCCAAGCCATCGACCACCACATTCTGCACATTCCCATTGATGATCAGCGTGCTCGTCCCTGAATTGATGGTGAGCACATTGCCGAGAGGCGTGCCGACCGCGGCCACCGAGATCGACTCACCGGAGTTCGTGCCGTTCGCCTGCACGGAGTTCAGGCCCTCTTCGCCATCGACCGTTTCGATGCCGCTGTTGTTCGGATTGAACCAGAACGTGTCGTCTCCCTCACCGCCGAAGACCGTATCGCTCCCCCCTTGTCCGTCGAGCGTGTCGTTGCCCGCCTGACCGTCGAGCGTGTCCTGTCCCGATCCACCCAGCACGAGATCATTCCCGTCGCCGCCGAACACCTCGTCATCGCCGAGTTGCCCATTGAGCGTGTCGTTCCCAGCGGCACCTTGGAGAGTGTCGTCGCCGTCTCCACCCAAGAGCAGGTCGCCATCAATATCCATGAGGTTGGCGCGTGCCGCACCAGTCGTCGCGGCACTTCGCGCACCGGCCAACACATTGGGACTCGCCACATGGATCACCGGCCGCGTGACCACACCGCTATTGGGTGCCGTATTGCGAACACCTGCCGGGTTATTCGACGGTGCGCGCAGATAGCTGTCCGCTGACGTCAGAGCGACCTGATATCCCAAGTCCGCAAACTGAGCGATCGTGACGCGGCTCAGCGGATTCGGTCCTGGGAAGTTAATGAACCCCGTCATCAACTCATTATCGAAGACGGACTCACGCCAATGCCCATCCGCCGTTCCGGGTCCGCCGGTGGCTTCCACCGGAACGGACGAGCCTGTGGTTCCAAACCGCGCGTTGAACTCCTGAGTCGCCATCGCGCCGGTAAATCGTGGATCGCTGCCCCCCGACTGCGCGGGGTTCTGCAACAAGTTCAAGTTGGTCCAAATCGTGCCGAAGCCCAACACATGACACATCTCGTGCAGGATCGTGTCCTGCAACAAACCGCTGGCTTCCAACGCGGCTAAGTCCGCCGTGTCAAACTGCATCGTCCCGGAAAAAGGCAGAAAGCTGCCCGCCCGGACGTTGTCTGGACCAGCCTGTCCCAGGATGCCGCCGGCTCCATCAATCGCGACGCCGCTCGCGGCAATTCGCACGTCATCAATGGCACCCAGCACGGGATCAACCACGTCGGGCACATCACCGATGATGATGCTCTCCAACCGCAGTTCCGCCGCCGCGAAGGCCGCTTGCTGAGTCGCCGTCAGTCCCGTGCCAAACACAATTTGAATATCGAACAGGCTGGCAACCGGAGGAACCGGAACCGGAACCGGAGAGTCGTCATCCCGGATCGTCACGATGCCGGTGGCCAGCCCCAACACCGTATTCACTGGATTGCTCAGCACCACGCTGAAGGCTTCATTGGATTCCTGAATGGTTTCCCCAAAGACCTGCACCACGATCGTCAGCGAGGTGACTCCGGGATCAAAGGTCAATTGACCACTCGCGGGAGCGAAGTCGGCACCGGCGAGCGCCGTGCCGCTCACCGTGGCATAGTCCACGGTGACCGGCAACGAGGAGGGGGACGCCAGGCTCACGGTCAACGTCACATCGGTCGTTCCGCTGTTCCCTTCCAAGACCGTCACCGCGTTGGTGATCGACACCGCTTGCTCGTCGCTCTGCACCAAGTCATTGCCGGCACCGCCATTCAGAGTGTCCGCTCCGCCGCCGCCCGTCAGCGAGTCATTCCCTGTTTGGCCACTGACTTGATCGTTCCCCGCGTTGCCGTTGAGCGTGTCATCGCCCGCACCACCCAACAACGAATCGTTTCCGTCCCCACCGCTGATGTCGTCGGCCCCCGCCTCGCCATTGATCGCATCGTTTCCCGCGCTGCCGTCCAGCGAGTCATTCCCCGCGTTGCCGTTGATCGCATCATTGCCGCCAGCACCGAAGAGAGTGTCATTGCCGCTGTTGCCAATCAACGTGTCACTACTGGCCGGATTCACGATCGGCACACCGTTGAGTGTCACATTCAAATTGTCGATGCCCCAAGACTCATTCGTCCCACCTTGAAAGCCGGCTCCATCCGCGAAGAAGTCGATCCTCAATGTGCTTGCGGTGTGAGGAATCTTGTCGAACAGTGGGTCCAAGCCGAGATTCCACGCACTATCGACTGCGTTCGGTGTTGCGGAAGTGCCTGGAAATCCCAAGTGCACGAAAGGCAGCGGCGTCAATTGGACTGTTGGCGGTGCGACGTAACCTTGTGCCAAACCCTGACGGGCGTTGTCGAAGCTACCGTGAAAGATCAGTGCGCCATCAATGCGGACGTTGAAAAAGTCTGGTGCCTGCGTGGGGATGACCGCCGCCACGCCATCCCAACTATTGATGATCGCCAAGAGGAAGTTGACGTCGATGCTGGTGTGTGTTGGCAGATTCGTGAGCGTCAACGTGGTCGCGGTCTGTGGTATGGTGCCGGGGGTCAAGTCAGTTCCCCCCGTGGCATTTTCCAGCAAGTTGCCGCTGAAGACGTCCGGTCCCGTTCCCAAGCCGGCATAGCCTTGGACGAGCGAGAGAGTCGTGGTCCCCGTCAATTGCGCCGGCACAGCACCATTAAAGTCCGTCCTAAAAAAATTGGGCACGGTCATCGTCGAGTTGGCTGGCGAGAAGTCCGCAAACGCCAAGTCATTCCCAGCACCGCCGGCCAGTAAATCCGCACCGGTGCCCCCTTCCAGAGTATCGGTCCCGCCGTCTCCGTTGAGCGTGTCATCACCGGCATTGCCGCTCAGCGCATCCTGGCCAGTGTCGCCGAAGACGCTGTCGTTGCCGTCGCCGCCAAACACGACGTCATCACCGTCCCCGGAATCAATGCTGTCGTTCCCCGCATCGCCAGCGATCGTGTCCTGTCCGTCGCCGCCGAGAATCGAGTCGTCACCAATCCCGCCTAAGATCGAATCGTTGCCGTCTCCACCACGAATCGTGTCAGCCCCCCCTTGACCATTGATTGTGTCATCGCCATTTCCGCCGCCGATGCTGTCACCGAAATCCGGACTGCCGATGATCGTGTCGTGCCCGTTTCCAGCATCCACGGTGATCGCCGTCAGTCCAGTGAACGCCGCCGCCGTGACTCCATTGAGATCAATCGTGTTCGCGTCATCGCCGCCAATGACCACGATCGAATGCACATTCGCCGGCGCGATTGTCCCCACGCTGGCCAGCGTCGAGTAGCTCCCGGTCCCGGTCGAGGTCTCAACCAGCACGTTGCCCGATTGCGAGCTGATGCGCACGTTCTCCTGGCTGCCCAGTTGGAGGTTTAACTCGCCCGTCGCGGGAATGAATAGCCCGCTCGACGACACCGCCGACAGGAGCTGACGCTGCTCCAGCACCTCGGCCTGGCGTGCCGTTAGACTGCGGCGACGGCTAGATGTGCGAGCAGATTCCCACCAATTCTTCAGCCACGATGACCGCTTCACGTTGACCTCCCTGTAAACTTTGCTGACTGTTCCGCCTGTGTTGAGCCCGGCAACAATTCCTGTCTGGCGAACTTTGCGGAACAGAATGATTTCGCAGATTGGTCATCGTCTGGCATAACCGTCATAAACGATAAATTGGGGCCTGACCGGCAGCATCACCGCGACCGGCAACATCAAATCAATCAGAAAAGTCTTCCCAAATTGCCGTCGCAGGTGTGGTGCGACGCGCCGTAACGACTTCACGGCGCGGTGCGTCATGCCACGTGTGAGGATGTGATGAACGTGGAATTGATCCGAGCCAAGACTTCCGACGGCGTGTTGCTTGATGGCAGCTTGCAGCGCCCCGTAGGCATGAATTCCACGACGCAGAAAACGGCTTGGCTGCTTGTCCACGGAACCGGCAGCAACTTCTACTCCTCCGGAGTACTGCACTCTTTTTCTGGGCAACTCGCGCAGAGCGGCCATTCGGTTGCTCGGATCAACACGCGCGGACACGACATCATCAGCGCGTTGCCCGGCGGAAGAGGCCCGCTGTCAGGCGGAGCGGCTTTCGAGTCCATCGCCGACTGCGTCCACGACCTGCGAGCCTGGGTGGATGAACTCGTTCGCCGTGGCTTTCAGCAAGTCGTGCTGGTTGGCCACAGCATGGGGGGAGTGAAAGCGATCTATTCCCAAGCCCACGGCCCGCACCCAAACGTCGTGGCGGTGGTAGGTGTCTCCCCGCCGCGTTTTAGTCATGCCGAGTGGCAATCTTCACCGCAGGCTTCTGCGTTTCGTGACCACTTTCATCACGCTACCAATTTGGTCTCAAGTGGCCGAGGGGACGAATTGATACTGGTCCAACAGCCGCTGCCGCTGTGGCTCACGGCCGATGGCTTCCTCGCCAAGTACGGCCCGCATGATGACTACGATTACGTTCCACTCTTGCCGCGCCTGACTTGCCCGACGTTGCTGATCGTCGGCACCGCATCCGTCGAATCATCTCCGGCCTTCGAATCCGTCCCCGACGCCGTTCAACAGTTACAAGCATCGCACCCTCATCTGCACCTCCGATTGGTCCCCGGCGCGAACACGGGCTACACAGGACACCTCGACGTCCCGGGCCACTTAGCCAGCGAATGGTTCGTTTCGGTCGTCAACCGCAACGCGTGACGATACGTTGTGCCGTCGTTGGTCTCGGGACTCGCTTCATCCAGCATCTACGGAGTCATTCATGAATCCCCCGTCAAATTCGCGTCGTCAGTTTCTGGCTCAATGTGGTCTCGCCGCTGGTGCGACCGCGCTCGCTTTCTCAAATCCGGCAGCCGCAGCCGGGCCACCTGCTCGGAATGGTAAGAGCCACATGAAGCTCAGTCTGGCGGCATACTCGTTCAACAAGTTCCTGTCAAACCGCGGCACGGTCGAGCAACTCGCGGCGGCGAAGATGCGGCTGGAAGACTTCATTCAGTTCTGCGCCGATCAAAACCTCGATGGCACCGAGCTGACCTCTTATTACTTCCCAAAAGAGTTCTCGCAGTCGTACTTGATCGCGATCAAAGAGCAGACCTTCCGGTTAGGCTTGGACATCTCCGGAACGGCGATTGGCAACGATTTTTGTAAGCCGGCTGGCGAGGAATGGGACAAGCAACTCAAACTGACTCGCGAGTGGATCGACCACTCGGCCACGATGGGCGCACCGGTCATCCGCATCTTCGCCGGCAACGTCCCCAAGGGAGAAACCGAAGCCGCCGCCTTCGAGCGCTGCGTCGCTGGCATCAACAAGTCGCTGGAGTACGCCGCCGAGAAAGGGGTGTTCCTCGCGTTGGAAAATCACGGTGGCATCACCGGTACTGCCGAGCAACTGCTGAAGATCGTCAAAGCAGTCTCACCATCACCGTGGTTTGGGGTGAATCTGGACGGCGGCAACTTCCGCTCGGAGAACGTCTATGCGGAACTCGAACAGATCGCTCCGTATGCCATCAATGCGCAAGTGAAAGTGTCGATCACTCCGAACGGCAAGAAGGAACAGGCCGATCTGGGCCGCGTCATCGAGATCCTTCGCAAAGCGAACTATCGCGGCTACGTCGTG
>SXGU01325136.1_pt1 | contig 12518 bp, 10 predicted proteins | sample 3174531 | NCBI WGS metagenome assembly SXGU01 (sample SAMN11356863, study PRJNA531348) | freshwater metagenome | isolation source: freshwater sample F1-140 | place: China: Fuxian Lake, Yuxi | collected 2017-12-25 | reverse complement strand
GAGGGCTAATCTTATAAAAAGCTCAAAAAATTAACAGTTGATTAAAATCTATTAAATTGGCAAATCGAATTCGCTCTCTTCCTCACTTCCTTCTTTTTTGTAACTCCGCATACCACTTATTTTGGCAGTGTAAACGGTCATTATCTCTATTAAATCATTTGCTATTTCTTCTTGCACTGTTTCTTCTCTGTGTTTATCCACTATTATTTTCGTTCCAGAGTAATTGACTAAAATAAATTCTATTAGATCATAACCTATTCTACTTAGTCTGTCTTTGTATGATATTACTAATGTATCAAGTTTTCCTAAAATCGCTAAATCTATGATTTTTCTTAAACCTTTCCTTTTAAAGTTAATTCCACTTCCAACATCCCCTATTATTTTATACTCTGGATATTTTTCACGCATGTATGCTACTTGATTATCATATTCAGCTTTTTGCGAATATGATGAAACTCTACAATAACATATTTTAAATTTATCAGAATCTTTTAACTTGTCTTTTTGTAAATATTTTCTTACATTATATAACCTATGACCTCCTTCGGTTTTTTTACTATCAATTGTGCCTTCATCGGCTAACTTTCGTAAAGTCTGCTGAGAAACCCCTATTAACTTCGAAGCCATTGATCCTCTCACATAAGCACTATCAATATCCATTTTATTAACTTTTGTATTTCGTCTTAAATATAAGACTATGTATATTTATAATGTAAAAATGCTATAAATTTTTAAAAACGTTAAATATAAACGTTCAACCCGGGATAAATATCCAATTTATAAACACCCTTTTAAAGGTGATATTAAATCGAACTCATGGTTTAATATAAAGATATTTACACCAGACAAAGATCCTGTTCATAAAAGAAAACAAAAGTATGTTTTGAATTCGAACGGTGATGTCAAAACGAGTACCAGATCCAGAAAAATAAGGATAATTTTTAATCAAGTTCAACGAAATAAAATAACACAATGGCTTGCCATTTATAGAAAGGTATATAATCTCGCGGTAAAAGTAGCGAACAATCAAAAAATATACAAGTTTAGAAAACTCCGAAAGAAAGTAAACCCCCTCTATAAGGAGTTATATGGCAGTAAAATAAAAGAATCTGGTATTCAAATTCATACGTTGGATTACGCCATTAAAGATGTGTGTGACGCGTTTAAATCAGCAAATGCTAATCTCAAAGCAGGTAACATAAAACATTTTCGAATAAGACCTAAAAAAATCAAGAAAAATTATATGTCATTAGTAATTGAAGGGTCGTCTTTTTCGAAGGTTTATAATAGTTTTGCATATAGAACTTTTGGAATAATAAGTAGTTCTGAACCAATTAAAGGGCTGAAAAGAAATGCTAGACTAGTTTTCGACGAGAGAAAAAATAAGTTTTATATGTTTTTAGTAGAAGAAAAGAAATTAAAACAAAAAGTGGTTAATGAAAAAAAGGAGTGTTCATTGGATCCTGGAGTTAGAACATTTCAGACTGTTTATGATAAAAAGGATTATTACAATATGGGAAATGAAATTAAAAAAGATATAACAATTATACTAGATAAACTCGATAAAGTATCTCATTTTCAAGGGAAAAAGTGGCATAAAAAGTACGAAACTAGACTTTACAGCAAATTAAAAAATAAAATAAATGATTTACATTGGAAAACGGCGCTATTTCTTTGCAAAAAGTATGATGAAATTACAATTGGGAAAATGAGTACCAGCAACATAATTTCAAAGAAAAATAATTTAAGCAAGAAAAACCGTAGACTGTGTCAATCGTTGTCTCATTTTACATTTAGAAAAAGATTAAAAGAAAAATGTAAAGAATACACAGTTAAGTTTAATGAACTAAATGAAAGTTACACTACAATGAAGTGTGGTTTCTGTGGAGAACTTAACAATGTAGGACGATCGAAAATTTATAATTGTGCAAGTTGTGGATTTAAATATCCACGAGACTTCAACGGGGCCCGCAACATTATGATAAAAAAAGCAATGCGATTATAATCGGAGTTTTAACTTCGAGGTGTGCTACACATCTTAAATGGAAATCACCAGTTATGGTACAGATTCAGAACAAAGACGAATTTTTCATCTTATATTCCTACCTGTGCAACGATTGGCATTAACTTTGTTTTAAAGTTATAGTGGGTGTTCTTGGTCTTAACTAGCTTCTAGTTAAGGGATTGGAGCATTATATAAGGTTTCTTGTGGCGGAAACATTTTAGGCATAACAAATCGACACTCTCATGACAACAGGTTTCATTGGGGTCTCCGGCAACCCTCTTTTCTAGAAACCAAATTTGACCTCGAACGCGTTTGTAGTAGATTTTTGTCTTTTTTACTTTCTGCCAAAATTCTGTAAAGTATGGTGATCGGTGTTTGTGTGTATCGGCATTGTTGCACCATCGGTTGAAGAGAAACACAGTTTGTTCCACGTTCCACGGGCCAACTTGCTGATCTTTTGACACAACCGCAACAACTCGTTCACCATCTTTTAACTTCCACCAAGGAGCCTGTTTACTAGTTTTTGCGTTCATTTTGAATTCATCGAGAATTTTCAGCAGCGCTTCATATGACTCGTTACGGCGTTCATTTGCAAGGTCTCTACGCTCGTCTCGTTTTTTTATGTTTTTATTGTGCGTTGAATCGTAAATTTCATTGCGAATCTCTCTGGGTTGAATTTCAAAACGAAGCTTACGCATCAAATGGCGCATCCAGCGGCTGGTACAAGTGAGTGCTTTGAATGTTCGCTGGGCAATTTCCCAGTTGTAATACATACCCATTCCCGGCGGCGGATCTCTAGCGACATAGTGAATAATCAGCATCAAATACTTGAACAACGGATCAACTCGTTCACATTCGTGCTCATGTTTGCGCCAAAACATTCTGAACCCACAAACTTCCATCCTCAAAAGTATCGAAGAACTTTTGATGAGCTGTAAAAAATCAAATTTTCTTAAACTGGTGAAAGTGGTGTTTCAGCATGTTAGTGAACATGCGTCTTTAACTGCAAATTCCGCGGAGGCCCATAAAAGGGGTTTCACAAAATATCTTTTTCTAATTAAACAAACACTATTTATCATTAAAATGGATTATTCGTTAATTGAACGAGATTTGGAAGAAACTCCTGAAGGGGAGGTATACTTTATTTTTAGAAAAAACAAATCAAGGAAATGTAAAATAGGAAAGTCTATAAATCCTAAAAAACGTAAAAAGGAATTGCAAACCGGCAATCATAGAGAGTTATATGTATACAAAACTTTGTATGGTTATGACAGACTCGAAACAATGTTACATGAACATTTCGACGAACATAGAATTAGAAAGACAGAATGGTTTGACATCACATTTGAAGATGTTGATGAAATAATTGAACAATATTACGAAGTAAAAGTAGAAAAGGCTCAAATGTTCAGACTAAACAGAAACAATGAAGAAGACGAATCTGATATTGATGAAAGCATTAAAGACGAAAAAGATGAATTTGATGTAGATGAAAAAGATAATATACTGGACAATAAAACGATAGAACTTGTAGAAGAAACCGAGACAACTATAATTAAGAAAAAAGTATATAAAAATATGGATGTATATAAGTGTTCCGATTGTAATCAAACTTTTTCTGATGAAAAATACCTTACCAGGCATGTAAAAGCGAAAACATGTACAAAACATCACGTTTGTTCAAAGTGTGATAAAGAATTTAGTAGCGCATATAATTTAAGGAGTCATTTAAAAAGAAAGACTGCTTGTGTACCGGAGACTGTTCCTGTTATAAATATTAAATTAGATGAAAACAAATGTATTTACTGTGGTAAATGTTATTCATCGTCATATAATCTTAAAAGACATGCCGGTGCGTGTCCAATGAAAAATAATCAAGCCGCGATGATGAAATTAGTATTAGAACAAAACAAAATATTAATGGATAGAGAACAAAAGCTCTTTGAAATTCTTGAAAAAATGGGTTAGCTCCCACTATTAACAATAATAACAACACTGTAAATATTCAGCAGAACATATATATGGATGTAACGTTCTGTAATTTTGGAAGTGAAGATTTTCGTAAATTGAACACTGAAAAGATTATGACTTTACTTAGTGGTCAAGTAAAAGACTTTATGGCTAAAATGATTGAATATATGCACACTGATCCAGATCACCCTGAATTTCATAATATATTATATGATTCGAAAATAAAAATGGCAATTGTGTTAGTTCGTATTTCAGATACTGAAGTGAGCTGGCGAATACGAGATTTTCGTGAAGTATCAGAAATTATGACAGACAGAATTAGAGAGCATATTGCACCTGGTAACGGACCATATTTTGATTTGGCTATGAAAGTTAGAGATTATGACACAAGTAATAACATCATTAACATTGCAAAACACATTGATTGGAAAACTCCTGAACAAGTTGCAATGCATCAAAAAAGTCTAAGTAAATTAGAGAATGATACTAATTTCAGAAAACATGTAAAGGTAGAGGAACTTATTGAATAAACGCGTTTTTTAAAAAATTGAATTTATTAAACACAAATGTTACAGTTGGTCAAAGCCTGAACTTTTAAATCCTCAGTGTTCCCAAAAAATGACTGAAGTCTGAACTTTTTAGTTCTTGACGGCTGTAACACTTTTTTGTAGCTCTATACTTTCGGAAAACATGCTCAACATTCCAAATTTAAGCCTTGATGATCACTATCATCACTATCAACATGTTCCGGCCAGTCGATTTGTTCTCTCTTTTTTTTAGAAACTGACGTACCTGTCTCATGAATGGTGAAGCGAATACTTTTACCACTTCTGTAGTAGTGAATGTCTCGTTGTAGGCGTTCTCTGTAATACTGGTAGAAATGCAAATGCTCTACAAGTCCTCGGTCTTTCCACTTTCGTCTGATTCGGCCGCATTCGCCACTGAATGTAAACAAACATTGTTCAACAGTCCAGCCATTGACAATTGTATTTTTGTTAACATAATGACTCCATTTGCTGTTGTACTTGTAATGTTTTGGATCTTCAACAAGTCGAATTAGTTGGTCATAAGCTACGTATCGCTTTTCTTGCAAATCTTTGTAACGTTCCATTTTGCGAGGTTCGTGCGAACGTATCAAATTGTATTTTTCTGAATGGATTTGCCATTTGTCAAAAATCCATCGGAACTTTTTTACGATATGTGCGTTTAACCGACAAGTACGTGCAAGCCTTTTCAAGTCATCACGGCGCTTATTTTTCAGTATCCAGCAAAAGACTACCTGTGCTGTTGTAGAAACATTCTCGTACTGTTTCTCGTTCGGTCGCTCCTGCCCTCGCCAGAAAGCATCAATCGGCAGCATCTTTACTTACTTAATTAAAATCAACTTTTTAAATTTTGAATATAAAACATACATGAATAATCATGGGTTCCGGAATTTCTAGATGCTTGCGTCGCGAGCGACAACCAATTCCTGTTGAAGATATCCAGGATGAAATGGACAATTATCAACGCCCGCCGCCAGTTGTAGTGCAAAAAAATCCAGTGCCGCCAGTTGAGAATAAACAGCGTGCGGATAATTTTGTAGAAGAAACATATGAACCGCAGATAGAGGCTTTCTTACAACAGGCACCGGTTGACGCGGATCAGTTAATATCTGAGGGTCGCATCAAGGAATTAATGGACGCGATAATGGCTGATGCAGAAATACGTTGTCGACAGGAGCCTGTGAATTTGAACTAGTGAACTGGTTAATGGTGAATAATTTGACAGACCTAAAGATTTGTTAAATCTTTAGAAGTTTATTAAATCTTTAGAAGTTTATTAAATTTACATTCTTATTTTTTTATTGGTTTGTTAATATACTTATCATGTTTGGTGATCTTCTTGAGAAAAACCCAAAGTCGGTTTCTTTTGTATTAGGTGTAGTCACTACACTTGTTCTACTTTTGATTTTCAGTCTGTTATTTAAGGAATATTTTACGCCTGTTTCCGGATCATGGAGAGATGAAATGACATTGTTACAAGGTGTGGTAACAGCTCAAAATCCAGCAGTAAGCGCTACAAAATTACGTACTTCTAATGAAACGTTTCAGGCTCCACCGCAACAGGCTCAAACAGACTCGCGATTCTTTCTGAATGAAGCGATGAAAGATAATGATGATAAAGCCACAGAGCTCCTTCAGTCACGAGGTGGGGCAACTCGTGCTATTATGGATGGTCAACGTGCCAGATACATGGGGTTAACTAAACTCGGTGGATTAGATTACGAAGGATACAAATGGGATGGCAGACCCAGCAACGACGAGAACGGATTACTACACGCTCAAGCATGGGGTATTGACGAAACTCGCGATTTCTAATCGTCTATTGCATAAGACATCGCGCCTCCGGCATTTTAGATTGTCCGTCTATTGCATAAGACATCGCCGCATCGCTTACGCTCGCTGCAAAAGTTAATTTTTTGGTGGGCCATATGGCCGATGAAAATTCTATATAAGTGCAGGCAAAAAATAGCCTTACTCGCACGACTTTTTATTCGCGGGCGGTTAACCGTTTTTAAATTAAAAGTGCGAATACCAGGTGGGGCCACACGCCCGATGAAAATTCTATATAAGTGCTTTGCACGAGTCGCCTTGCTGTGCTGACTTTTTATTCGCGGGCGGTTAACTTTTTTAGGGCTGCAAATGAATTTTCGTTAGACTGTCGTAAACGTGGCATATTATTTATATTAAACCACTTTCTTTCGTTCATTTCTGTGTTGTTAAGCAAAGAATTACTAATTTGATCTTTTGATGAAGCTATAAAGAGACGTGTTTGCCGATAGTCAAAAGTATTCATAATTTTATAATCTACAAGTGTGTGATCTGTTTCTTCACGAAATTCACGAAGAGCCGCATCTAATGGTGATGCATCAGTTGGATCTATAATTCCGCCTGGGAATTGCCATTCACCTTTTTGTTTATCCTTCACAAGCAAAACATCGTTTCCAGACATTAATATTAGCACAGCATTTTGAATGTTCGATCTTCCAAAAACATAGGCAATTAATAACACAATTAGAAGAATAAGAAACTTTATCATCGCTATATTTATGTTATTTTTTGTGTAGCGGGTGTCAAAATTGAAATAAAATCCATTTAAATACTTCTTACATAAGAAAAAAACAAATGTCAGTATTGAATGAATACCACGGTAAGCGTCTTATGTTTCCGGGCACAAGTGACAAAAGTCAGCTCGAGAAATTTTTAAGTCGTATGCCGAAAAGAACCAACTTTATAGATCCTATCAGCAAAACCATTGATAATGCTGTAGCTAAACATAATGAAATTCTGTTTCTTCCGAATGATCTCGTCGAAGAACATATTTTTGATAAGCAAACTAGAAGACGTGCTTACAAATTAATTCTTATGGGAGTTCTGGAAGGCGGAATGAAAGCTGCTGTTATTCTTAACGGAATCGATGTATTTTTCGATATTCGTGTTCCTGACGATGCAGATCTGGACAAATTTACTGAAACTGTTCGAAAGACCCTAAACGAAGAAGAGTTAGCTTTTAAAAGTATTAAACAAGTGGATCAATTTCCATTTAAATTATTTCATGAAAAGCCTGTTCCATATATGCGTATTCATTTTGATACGCTTTATGATCGTAAAAAGGCAATTACACGATTTAGAAATAACAAAGTATCTTACTTTAATAAGAAAGGTGCTAGAGTATATGTCGAAGGCTTAGAAACCGCGGCAGATGACACATCTTGTTATTATCGCAAAGTTGCACGAGAGTACAAGTTTAAATTAGCAGGCTGGAATTTAATTAAGAAATACCAGCTTGCTTTTGATAAGTACACTAAAGAGTTGTGCTACAGTTATACATTTGAAGTAAATATCCACGACTTCGTAGATATTGAAAAGCTGGAAGTCCAGCCTGATCCAAAAGCACACCCTGATTTACAAAAAGATAAATCGTTAGTGATGTGTTGGGATTTAGAAACAGACGATTTGAAACCTACTGGTAATGCGCCAGATCCAAATGACGTCTTTGATCAAGATGGACAACCACGCGCAGTTATAGAGATCGAGTGTTGTTCATTTCATTGGCAGTATTCGAAAGATCCGTTGCTGGTTGTAGCCATTAGTGTTATGCCTGCACCGATCAGAAATGATTGCCTAAGTATTCAAGTTCGAAATCAAGTCGACATTATTAAAGTCAAAGCGCTGTTAACAGAGCGAATGGCTCCTGAATTCCTTACGGGATTCAACGATGGAACGTATGATTGGCCGTTTATTAATAGACGTGTTGAGATGTACGACCAACAAGAAGGAAAGAAGATTCATGAGTTTATGAAAACACACATGTCTTCAGTTCCTTATGTTAAAAGTCCTGGTAAAAATGGCAAAGTATGGGAAAACGTTACTGGTATACATGAAGAAAAACGTATTAAAGTTGAGGCAGATAGTTACCTCGATATTGAGAATTTCGAAGCACCTGGTTTTATTTGCGTCGATACTCGAACTATTTTCAGACAGATGTTTCCCACAGCGGAAAAAACAAGTCTGAATTTCTTCTTGGCGATTAGCAAACTAGGAAGCAAAGCCGATATGGATTATATCGTTATGTTCAAGATTTTCCGCCTAATGCGACATCTTGTGCAAAAGTTTAGAACACGTGATTTTGAAAAGATCAAAACGATGTTCATGGCTATTATGGCTAATAAGGGGGAAGACCACTGTCCGTTAAAAGATAATAATGACGGCTTGTCCTCTAAAGGATTTTTAGGAGATAAAGATGACGTGTACAATGTCACAAAACTCAATTGTAAAGACATGCTTGTTCTCATTGAACTAGTAACTGACGTGATTCATTATTGTAATATCGATGCACGTCGTTGTCAGGAATTGCTTAATGTTAGAAGTGTTATTCCTGATAAGCGAGAAGTAGTAAACCTCTCATACACATCCATGCATGATGGATTTTATCGCGCTGGTGGAATGAAGGTGCTAAACATGGTGATTGCTGTTGGTATTGAAAAACAATGGAATCTAGCCATTTCAAATATCTCGACTGGTAACAAGACCGAGAAAAAGTATCCTGGGGCGTGGGTCGTACCCCCGACTAAAGGATTGTATCGTGATCATAAAATCACAAAACGTAACAGACGCCGCCAAGCTGGTGGTAATGAAGGAATCGGTGTTTGTAATCGATTTCCTTACGAAGAAGTTAATCCACAAGATCCAAACTTCAAAAAAGAGTTATTAGATGATGAAAAGTTCGGGGGTGAATGTGCTTCTAAAGATACTACCGGAGGCGCTTCACCCCACTTCGAATCAGCTCGGTTCGCGAGTTATTCGGGTGACATTGATGATCGTAGTGATCGTCCTTGTACGGGTTTGGATTTCAGTTCACTGTATCCTAGTTTAATCCGTGCGTACAACTTGTCACCAGAGAAAATTGTACTTAGTGACAAATACGCAGAAGAATTGCGTGCTAAGGGGTATGTTCTGCATGAAATCAACTTCCGATACGGATTTGATAATCAAGCGGAAGAAGATAAAGAACTAATTCATGGTTATAGTGTACGGCATGTTCCTAAAAAAGAAATTGGGAAAAATGGCAAAGCTACATGGACATATGATGGTATGGGAATTTATCCCTACATCCTTGATGATCTGTTTAATAAGCGTAAAGTTGTTAAAGGTCGTCAAGATCATTATGGTCATCCTAAAGAATGGATGGAAGGTGTGATGAAGGATAAAAACTTTATTGCCTTAGAAGAAAACGCAGCATTACAACGACCATTCGTTAAAACCGCGCTAGAAAAAGATATTAGCGATAAAACCGCTTTTATTGATGCAAATAAAGGAACACGCAAAGCTAAATACTTTGAAGGTCAAATTTATTGCACAAAGCAAGTGAAGAAATTCTTTGAAGAAGAAGGATTTTTCGCAGATGATTCCGTGAAAACGCTTCAACAACTATACCCCGAAGTAAGCTTTTGGTGGAATTACTATAACACAAAGCAATTGGCTTTGAAAGTGTTTATGAACACCTTTTACGGAGAAACTGGTAACAGTTTGTCTCCATTCTTCTTGGTACATGTTGCCGGAGGAATTACAATGGGTGGACAATGGAACATTAAGTATGTTCGTGATTTCGTCCTCCAAAATGGATATCAGGTACTTTACGGTGATACAGATTCGCTGTACATCTGTTGTCCTGAAAAATGTTTCGAAGAGCTTGATCGGCAATATGTCACAGGTGAAATCGATCGTCTACAATATTGGACACGTATGGTTGAAATTACGATGGAGACCATTGACGACTTTAAAGACGCTGTAAATGCATATCTTGAAGCAAATAATGGAACGCCGTTCTTAACAATGGCATATGAAGAGGTCTTATGGCCTTATGCATTAGTTGGAAAGAAAAAGTACATTGGAATCCAACATATGGGTATTGTGAATTTTGCAATTTGCATGCCCGAATGCACATTAGAAGACTTTATGAAGTCAAAAAGTTTATTCATCCGCGGACTTGAAGTAAAAAAGCGTGGAAGTAGTGAATTCTTGAAACTTGTATGTTTTGAGATTTTTAAACGTGGGTTCTGTATTACGCAGACACTTACATTGCGTGAGATTGTTGAACAGCAGATTGCTGAAGTAGCACAAAAGAAATGGGATCCTAAGTTGTTTATTAAAACAGCCAGATACAAATTACCGACTGGAGACAAGCCGGGTAATGTAACTGTTCTGTCGTTCGTTGAACGAATGCGACAACTCGAAACAAATTATCCTGAACTAGGAATTAAAGTACCAGAAATAGGAGAAAGATTTCAATATGTTGTTACAAAAAAATATCCATGGACTTATGACGTTCGTGGACGTCAGACCAATATTAAAATTGGTGATAAATACGAATACTATGAAAGTATGAGTAATAAAGCTTATCAAGAGCATTTGGGTACTGAATTAGAACTAGATATGGATTATTACATGCTTAATGAAATTATTGGGCAATTTGGTAGATTCATTGTTTATCATCCATTCTATGATAAGTTTGGACCTGCAAAAGCTAAAGACGATTGGACAGATGAGGAATATGAGCAAGCTGATAAAAAGGCAATTACATTTGCAAAGAAAACGTTGCAAGAATACTATAAACAGAGTTATGCAGCAAAATACGCAAAACGAGGCAAAATTTATCAAGGTGTGTTTAAAGAAGTAGATGCACGAGTAGCAAATTGGAATCGTGAACAATACGGTGATGCATCAATTCTGTTCGATATTACGAAAACGTTAACTTCAGGCGCTGATGAGGAGAGTATTGCAACACAACGATATGAAGACCAGCTTAGAATGAAAATCATGAAAGAAGCTGAAAAGATGGCAGATAAAGGTGCTAAAAAGCGAGTTCAAGCCAGAATTAAAGAATTAACAAATAAGCGAAAGAAAGATGGAATGTCTGCGCCAGAGCTATACAGACTATATGTAACTGCACCAAACGCGATTTTTAAAATTCAAAACGAGGTTATGTCTGAACAGTTGCGAAACGCAGAAAAACAATTGCGTGCAATGATACCAGAATATAAACGAGTTTGTATGGAAAACACAGAAGTGCTGACTACATTAATTAACGAAGTTAGAAAAGGTGATGATGGCAAAACGCCAGTTGCTGACTTCAAAATCGTTGATCGGGGAATAAAATATGTTCAGAAAAAGGGTGCTAACCGAAAAGATCTAGAAGAGTTCTTGAAGGCAATCGATGAATATGAGAGCGAAAGCGAGAGCGACGAGCCTGAAGATGAGCGTAGTGAATTCATTTATGATATGTTCGATGTATTTGCGAAAATTATTGCTGTAAAACGTGTTATGATTGAAAATGAAATGATGAAAGAGTACTTAAATCACACAAAGAAAACAAAGATAGGAATAATTGCAAAACCACCAGGATTTAGTATTAAGAATACTGCTGATGAGTACGAAGAATGGCAGAAAAAGCGCCTAGCGAAAAAAGACCTCTCAATGGACTTGCCATAACAACGTTTTAGATTTTTTTGAGTCTGTGTTTTAGGAGTTTAAATCACAAAAAATAAAGAAAAATTCCATATAATCCATTGTTGTTTCTTTAAATAGAAATTCGCGGATATGGACTAAAAAACATATTTTAAAAAAGTCTTCTATATAAGTATTACAGGTATTAATAATGACTTGCTATGATTTAAAAATCGAAGATCTAAAAACAAATAAAAATGACGTCACTACCTGTTATTATCCACGGTTTTTTAAAAAATGTTAACGATGTATTTATTAAGTAAACGGAGACATCGAATTTCGAATAATAAAATATTTTTTCTCCATCATATACAGTAAGGTTTTTCAATTAACATAACAATGGATATCTTTGGAGGTAATGGTGAAAACACATCAATGATCCTGTATGCAGTGGTCATTGTCATGCTCCTTCTCGTCTTTAATGAGCAAATTTCTTATTTACTACACGCTGCAAAGACTGCAGTTGTTGCAACGATTGAAGGAAAAAGTAGACT
>SXGU01470340.1_pt1 | contig 12519 bp, 12 predicted proteins | sample 3174531 | NCBI WGS metagenome assembly SXGU01 (sample SAMN11356863, study PRJNA531348) | freshwater metagenome | isolation source: freshwater sample F1-140 | place: China: Fuxian Lake, Yuxi | collected 2017-12-25 | reverse complement strand
GATGCGGTATTTACCCAGAGCTGCCGCGCAGGCCGGGTATTTCTCCAGCAATTTGTGGCCATTGAAATGGAAATCACCGATCAATGGCACCGTACACCCTGCCGCGTCGAGCTGCTCGCGAATATACGGTACGGCCGCCGCCGCCTCTTCGTTGTTGACCGTAATTCGTACCAGTTCCGAGCCAGCCCTGGCCAGTTCCAGCACCTGCCGGGTGGTCGCCGCCACATCCGCCGTATCGGTGTTGGTCATGGATTGCACCACGATCGGCGCGCCCCCTCCGATGATGACGCCGCCAACGTCAACGCCTGTCGTGTTTTTTCTGAGCATGTCGTCTGAACCTTCTGATTTTTGGTGACTAATAGTATGGAATGAAAAAGGAGAGGCCGGGCCTATAAGCGGAATTGCGGGTCATGCGTTTGCACCCAGGTCTCCAGCGATTGTTTGTCCAGTTTGCCGGTAAAGGTTGAGAGCATTTTACCCTGTTCATCGAACAAAACCGAAAATGGCAACACGGTAGCCCGATTACCCAGTCGTTCCATCCAGGTTGGCAATTCATTGCCGCCCAGCAAAATCGGGTAGCCGACCGGCGTTTCCTGCAAAAACGCGGCAACTTCCTCCGGATCGTCCAGAGCCACACCAATAATCTGGAGAGATGTGTCACCCGACTGCGCTTGTGTGCTGGACAGCAGGGGCATTTCTTCGCGGCAGGGTGTACACCAGGATGCCCAGAAATTGAGCAGGATTTTTCGGCCCTGCCAGCGTTGCAGGGCGACGGCCTGACCGTCCAGATCATGCAGGGGAGGATGATCGTATGCCGTGCCGGTTGATTCGGCAGCAACCTGGAAACCTGCGCCGCTGAGTGCGTAACGGACGGCAATACCTGCCAGCAGTGACAGAACGGCAATAATGAGGACTAACAGCTTTGTACGCATGAACCAATGACCATTTCAACGTGACCCAAAAATTCTTCTGCCTCCATGAAGCCTATCACCCGGTAGCCGGTACGCTCTTCCTTGTCCGGCCCGAAAAACAAAATGGCCGGTGGGCCGATCAGACCGAAACGGCGTAGCAGCAGTTGATCGTCTTCACTGTTCCGGGTCAAATCCGCCCGCAGTACCACCGCCTTTTCCAGTGCCTTTTGCACCCTGGGGTCACTGAAGGTATAACGTTCCAGTTCCTTGCAGGACACACACCAGTCCGCGTAAAAATCCAGCATGACCCACTGATCCTTGCGTCCCGCATTGTCCAGTTCCCGCATTACCTCGGCTACCGTGGTGACCGCACGAAACGGCAAGCCGGGCATGGCTTCGGTTTTGTTCCACGTGGAACCTTTTTCGGGTGGAACACCGGCAGCCGGTGTCAACGAAGCCAGCGGTGCCAGTGGATCAGAGTGACCGGATGCCGCCCCGATCATGAGCAGAACACCGTATACCAGCATCACCACGCCCAGGCCTTTGGCAAATTTGCGCCAACCTGTCCCCGCACCGGGCAGGGCATCCAGTGCCCCCAGATAGACTGCCGCAATGATTAACAGCACCGCCCACAGTACCAGACTGACCGGTGCCGGTATGACCCGGCTCAGCAACCATACCGCCGTTGCCAGCAAGCCAACCCCGAAAAAGGATTTGACGGCATTCATCCAGTTACCGGCCCTGGGCAACAGCTTGCCAGCCGAGGCTCCTGCTACCAGCAAGGGAATCCCCATGCCCATGCCCAGACAAAACAGGGCCAGCCCGCCCAGCCAGACGTTACCGGTTTGTCCGATGTAAATCAGGGCACCGGCCAAAGGTGCGGCGACACACGGCCCTACAATGAGCGCGGAAAGCATTCCCATGATGAAGGCACCCAGCAGGGTTCCGCCGCCCTGCTTTTGACTCCAGCCGGCTAGCCGATTCTGGATGAACGACGGCATCTGCAGGGTGTACAGATCAAACATGGAGAGGGCGAGTAAAACGAATATGCCACTGAAGGCAACAATGATGCGGGGATCCTGGAAAACCGCCTGAAGGTTCTGGCCGAACAGACTGGCCAGCACCCCAAAGACGGTGTAGGTCAGGGCAGAAGCCACCACATAGGCCAATGACAGCAGAAACCCGCGTGAAACCGTAATGGCATGACCGTGCCCGACAATGATGCCGGACAAAATGGGAATCATCGGAAATACGCAGGGCGTGAATGACAGCAGCAGGCCAAAGCCCAGAAAGCTCAGGGCCGTGACCAGCAGTGAATCCTGGCCCAGAGCGTGTGCAATCCTGTCCTGCTCGGATACCTTGAGCGGCGGCGAGGGGGCGGTACTGGCGGCTGCGGTGGGCAGCGTGAGCGTCAGCGTCTGCTTCATGGGGGGGTAGCACACCCCGCGATCAGCGCAGCCCTGATAGGCGGCATCAAGCTGGATGGTGCCGGTTCCGGCCTGAACGGCGTCGGTCAGGGGCACAAGAAAATCAAGATCGCCCCGTAAAATCTCGACCTGGCCAAATTCGGGGTCATCATGAATTTCTCCGTGTGGCACGTTGTAGGAACCCGGCTCTACCGAATGGCCCGAGGCGGTGCGAAGCCCCACCTGCAGTTTGTCCCGATAAAGAAAATACCCCGGCGCGATCCGCCAGTGCAGCGACAGGGTACGGGCATCGACCGCTTCAGCACTGAAGGCGAACGCCTCGTCTGCGGGCAACAGTTCAGCCAAGCCACCACTGCGACGCCCAAACGACTTGAACCAGGCATTCTGTTTGGGAGGCGGTGCAGCGGAAACCGCCGGGGCAGATGACGGGGCCAGCGGCACTGCCAGCGTCTGCCGGTACGGCGGGTAACACACCCCCACATCCGCGCACCCCTGAACCGACACCACCAGCTCAACGCTGGCGGGGCGGGGAGCGGTCAGGCTGACAGGCACCGATAGCGTCAGATCATCCCGGTAAATTTCCATCTCGCCAAAAAATTCGTCATGCTTCATCATGCCGACCGGATACTGGATGTCGGCCAGGGTTACGCCGGGCGTGCTTGTCGCAATCCTGAATTTGTCACGGTACAGATAATAACCCGCAGCGATATGCCAGCGGAGTTGCAGCGTGTCGCCGCCTGATGTGGCAGACAAACGGAAGGCCTGCCCGGCCGGAAGCAAGTCGGTGGCGGCAACGGCCCGCGCCAGTCCAGGATATGCTGCGATCCAGAGCAGCAGCAAAAACGGCAAAAGCCTGAAATAATGGGTGATCATGGGCGCGGTCAGGAAGATGGGGATGGAATGGAGGCGGATGGGCGGGTGGCATCACCCAGCCAGGCCAGATAGGGCGGATAGCCGTCCTCAATCACCAGCGAAATCACTTCAGGAACCTGATACGGATGGTGACTGACCAGCACGTCCTGCAAAGCCGCCAGACAGGCCTGTCGGGTTTTTATCAGCAGCAGGCATTCTTCACTGGATTCGATTTGGCCCTGCCAGCTATAAACAGCGTGCAATCCGGGTACAATGTTGACGCAGGCGGCCAGTTGCCGGGACACCGCCATCGTGGCCAGATGGTCGGCAACCGTCCGGTCAGGACAGGTGCAAAGAACAAGACGATAATCGGTAGACATAAAACGATACCGCTAAAAAAATGAAACCAGATTTTATACACACGGGTAACAGATGAATACGACGCAGTGGTTGTTACTGGCGGTGATCTGCCTGCCAGTCATCGAGATTTATCTCCTCATCCAGATGATCAGCGGACCGGGATTGCTATTGACCTTGTCATTGCTGATCGGTGCGGCGGCACTGGGGGGATATCTGCTCAGAAATCAGGGATGGCAGACCTGGATGAAGGTCAATGACGCCCTGCAAAGGGGCGAGCTACCGGCCGAGGCATTGCTGAATGGCAGCCTCATCGCTCTGGGCGGTGGCTTGCTGCTGTTTCCCGGCTTCATGAGCGACCTGATCGCCCTGATCTGTCTCCTGCCCTTCACCCGGAAATGGCTGATGGGCTATCTGATCCGGAGCGGCAGTTTCAAGCCGTTTACGCCTGGCCAGCCGGGTTATCTGGAAGGCGAGTTCAAACGGGATGAGTGAGATGGATGCCCCGATCAGGGCCGGTTTCATCGGGCTGGGTGCCATGGGATTGCCGATGGCCCAGCGACTGGCCAGGCACCGCTGCCTGACCCATGTCTGGAACCGAACCGGCACCATTGCCGCACAACTGGCGCAGGACTGCGGCATCACCGCTGCCGTCACGCCCGCCGAGCTGGCTGCCCACGTGGAACAAATCCTGATCTGTGTCTCCCGCGATGCCGATGTGCTGACGGTGGTTGACGCGATACTCCCGGCACTTAAGCCGGGTACGGTCGTAATTGATTTCTCAACCATCGGTTGCAGTACGGCGGCCTTGATTGGCGAACGCATCAGGCAACGGGGCGGTGATTTTCTCGACATTCCGGTCAGCGGGGGCGTCGAAGGGGCCAGAACCGGCCAGTTGGTCATGATGGCAGGAGGGTGTAGCGCAACCCTGGCCCGGGTCAGGCCGTTACTTGATCATCTGGGGACACGCCTGGTTCATTTTGGTGATAACGGCCAGGGTCAGGCCGCCAAGGCCGTCAATCAGGTCATGGCGGCTGGCATCAATCAGGCGGTCACCGAAGCCCTGGCACTGGGAGCCAGGGCCGGACTCGACATGGATCCGTTGATTGACCTGCTGGCAGGCGGAGCGGCGGGCAACTGGTTTCTGCAAAAACGCGGCAAAACCATGATTCAGGGCCAGTACCCGCCTGGATTCAAGCTGGCACTGCATCACAAGGACCTGACCCTGTGCGAAACCCTGGCTACCGCACTGGACATAACCATCCCCCTGGCAAGCCAGACCCGGCAGGACTATCAACGCCTGATGGACAGAGGCTTCGCCGATGAAGATATTTCGGCCCTGTACCGACTCAAACAACCGACAGAAAATCCATGACAGCATACCCACCCGGCCCCGTCATGTTCGACCTGACCGGCACCGCCCTTCACCCGTCCGAGGTAGCCATGCTGGAATCTCCGGCAGCCGGCGGCATCATCCTGTTCACCCGCAATTATCAAAGCCCCGAACAACTGGCCAGCCTGATCCGGGACATCCGGCAGATACGCCCCGGCCTCTTGATCGCCGTCGATCACGAGGGCGGGCGGGTACAGCGTTTTCGGCAAGGCTTCAGCCGGATTCCACCGGCTGCACGCTACCTGGAGTGCGGTGAGACCGCCGGATTGATGGCTCGGACAGCCGGTTGGCTCATGGCCATCGAACTGAGAAGCCTGGGGATAGACCTCAGTTTCGCACCGGTTCTGGATGTGGAGACCGGCGTCAGTGCCATCATCGGCGACCGTGCATTCGCCCGCGAACCTGACACGGTTGCCGGACTGGCGGGCGCATTTATGGATGGCATGCACCGGGCCGGGATGGCGGCAACCGGCAAACATTTTCCCGGTCATGGCGGTGTGGCGGCCGATTCCCATCTGGAATTACCGGTGGACACCCGCAGTCTGGATCAACTGCTTGAACGGGACATCCCCCCGTTCAAACGCCTGATCACCCAGGGACTGGACGCCGTCATGCCGGCCCACCTGGTCTATCCGGCAGTGGATGCGGAACCGGCCGGTTATTCCAGTCGCTGGCTACAGGGAATTCTCCGGCAGACCCTTGGATTCAGGGGGGTTATCTTCAGCGATGACCTGACAATGGCGGGGGCCGAATCGGCTGGCAGTTATGGAGCGCGTGCCCACAAGGCCCTGACGGCCGGTTGCGACATGGTGCTGGTCTGCAATGCTCCGGAGGCGGCCCGCGAAGTACTGGAAGACACCGCAGGCCCGCCAGAGCCGATACGACACCCGCGACTGCAAAGCCTTGCGGGCCGCTTCCCGGTCGACCGGGAACGGTTGCTGACTGATCCCGAATGGCTCAAGGCCGTTCAAACCATTACTTCACTGCATGAGACCCTGCAAGCATGACACTGACAGAAGAAATAAACCGCGTTGCCACTGAAGCCGAATGCCTGTACAGCCGTGAGGCCTTGTCCCTCGAACTGGACCGGATGGCGACCGAAATCACCGACCAACTGGGCGACACCCACCCCATCCTCCTGTGCGTGTTGAACGGCGGCATTATCCCGACCAGTGAACTGGCCACCCGCCTGGATTTTCCACTGGAGATGGATTCCATCAAGGCCGGACGGTATCAGGGAGCGACCCGGGGCGGTGCTTTTCAGTGGATACTGCAACCCGGCCTGCCGCTCAGGGATCGCACGGTACTGATTGTGGACGATGTACTGGACGAAGGCATCACCCTGGCAGAAATCAGGCGGTACTGCACGGAACAGGGAGCCAGGGCTGTGCATGCCGCCGTCATCGTGGAAAAAATGCTGGATAAACCCAAACCGGCCCAGGCCGATTTCATGGCGGTTCGGGCCGACAACCGATACCTGTTTGGCTTTGGCATGGATTACAAGAATTACCTGCGGAACTGGCCGGGCATCTACGCCTGCAAAACCGTGTATTGAGTTGCCATTGCTCACCGGGTCAGCAATTTTTACGTTTCCGCCTGCTTCTGCCGGTTTTGGCGTGGCGGAATCAGCCTTTGCACGCTTTTTGCGGTTTGTTTTCAATCATTTCTGGACAATCCAACCGCAAGGAGCCCAACCGCCATGCCCACACGCAAGTTACTCTGCCTGATTGATTCCCCCGACGCGGCAGACCTGTTTACACCGCTGCTTGATATGGATTGGGAATTGCTGAATGCATCCAGTCCGGCCGAGGCCGCTGCCCAGGTTGCCCGGCATCAGCCGGGCGTAGGGTTGACGTTACTCACCACCCCCGATTTCAGCGACCGGGATTCCATCCGCGAATTGATTGCCCAGGGCGGTTCAATGGCCTGGGTTGCCGTGCTGTCTCCGCAACTGCTGCAAATCCGGCCCGTGCGGGCCTTGATTGCCCGGCATTTCAATGACTATCAAACCCTGCCGCTGGATGTGCCGCGTTTATCGGTGATTCTGGGCCATCTCCACGGCATGTCCCTGTTGTGGCGTCAGGTGTATCAGGAAGCGGATGATCTGAATGGACTCTCGCTGCTGGGAGAGGGCATCTATGGCAACGTGTTGCTGGGTGAATTACGCCGGGCCGCTGCGGTGGATGAACCGGTACTCATCATTGGCGAGGCAGGAACCGAGAAGGAATTGGCTGCCCGCCTGATACACCGGTTGTCAGGCCGTCAGGGGCGTTCGTTCAGCCTGCTCAATTGCAGCACGCTGTCGCAGGACTCACTGGATTGCGAACTGTTCGGTACGGAGGCCAGTCGCGGCGAGCGGCCCCGTCCGGCCCGGGTCGGACGACTGGAAATGAGTCAGGGAGGAACCTTGTTTCTCGACGAAATCGAGGCACTGTCCCTGAGCCTGCAGGCACGGTTACTGGAGATGCTGCGCCACGGTGTGATACGCCGCATCGGCGGCCATGAAGACATTACGGTTGATGTTCGTTTGATTGCGGCCAGCCAGGCAGATTTACGGGCAGCCATGCTTGACGGTCGCATTCTTGACGAGTTTCAGCGACGCTTTTCGGTGCTGACCGTGCAATTGACACCGCTAAGGGCTCGCCCCGATGGCATGGAGCGACTGGCCGCACGCTACCTGCGTCTGTTTCCCGCCGGTCGGGAACGACCCGTTCCGGGTTTCAGTTTCCGGGCGATGCAGGCCATGCGTGAATACGACTGGCCTGGAAATACCCGGGAACTGGTGCGGCGGCTGAAACGGGCGGTAGTGCTGTGTCAGGGCGATCTGATTGACACCGCAGATTTGGGGTTATCGCCGCCGGAAGGAACCCAGACCCAGCCCCTGACGCTGGAGCAAGCCAAATCGGCAGCCGAGAAGCAGGTTATCGTCACCACCCTCAGGGCCACCGACCACAACGTCTCACGAACCGCCCGGCGGCTGGCCATTTCCCGCATGACCCTGTACCGGTTGCTGGACAAACACCGGCTCAGAAGCGACTCGCATTCGGAACACTGAGCCCGCTGGCGTGGCGGGCATGCTCCAGAATCCGCAGTTTGATCAGGGCTTCGGCCCGTGCGATCAGGGCGGAATCGCGTTCGCTGAATACCGGATTGGTTTTGAGTAATGCCTCCGCCTGCTGGCGGGCTTGCAGGGCCGCCTGCTGGTCGATTTCTTCCGAGCGCAGGGAGTGATCTGCCAGGATGGTGACGACATTGTTCGACACTTCCAGAAAGCCACCGGCCACAAAATAAAACGCAACCCGGTCATCTTCGGTCCTGATCCGCACCTCGCCGGTTTGAAGACGGCTCAACAGGGGGGCGTGGCGCGGACAGATGCAGAGTTCGCCCAGTGCGGCCGGTGCCGTTACGCTGAGACAGGAGCCGGCATACAGCAGACGGTTCAGGTCAAGAATGGCAACCTCGACGGTATTGGTTTGACGGGCCATCAGGGTAAGGTACCATTGCGGTTCAGGTTGAACCCTGCCTGCTGCAGGGCCAGCAGGATCACCGGCAGCCAGTCTTCCGTACTCAGGTGATCGGTGTTGAAGATCAGGTCAAAATTGGCGGCATGATTCAGCGAAGCATGCGACAGATCGTCTCCAAACAGTTTCAGGATGGATTTATGCCGCTTGTCGTTGATTTCCATGACGCGCCGTTCGGCTTCGCCTGACGGAATATCGAAACGCAGGGCAATACGCCTGGCGCAGGATTCGCGGGAACCCACCGTGCGTAGCCTGAAACAGCGGTGGTTTTTCAGAATCAGATGGGCACCTCGCCCCATCAGGATGCAATCCTGTCGGGCCAGGTCAAGGATTACCGCATACAGGTAATGCCTGTAACTCTCCAGATGTCCGCCGGTACCGGTCAGCAGGCTGTAGACAAAACTGGAAATACCGGCCGCCACGTTTTCGTCGTGGGGCTTGAAGTGGCAGGCGGCTATTTTGGCCTGCATGGCCACCCGTTCCAGAATAGCCTGATCGTGTACCGGGATGCCCAGGCAATCCGATAATCGCCGGGCAATCTCGCCGCCACCGGCACCGTAATCACGCGAAATGGTGATGACCAGGGGCGTCGGTTCGGGCGAGCCTGTCCCGCGTTGGCGCGAGGCCGGGTGGAAATCCCGGGCGATGATTGATTCAAGATACCGGTGCGGATCCAGTGAAGCAGCCATGACTGTACTCCGAATGGGGGAATTGGCCCCACTGTTTACCCGGTGCGATGCAGGCAGTCAAGTCACTACGGGTTTTCCCGCTAGTTGCGACCGGTTTCGGTTCGGCTGTGTGTTGCACTCAATTCAAGAGATATTTGAGCATGATCCATAACGTGAAACGCTGTCTGCAACCCTTTACCGACCTGGGGCGGGAGATGCGGCTTGAATACCTGCCGCCCCTGATGGTGTATCTGGCGTCCGGCATTTCCGGCCTGACCGCCATCGTTGGCACCTTCTTCGTGAAGGACTATCTGGGCTTGTCCGCCGAGTTTCTGGCCAGTCTCGGTTTCTGGGCCATGTTGCCCTGGACCCTCAAACTGCCACTGGGCCACCTGGTGGATATCATCTGGCGACACAAGTTTTTGCTGGTTTACCTGGGCGCGGCCCTCATCGCCACCAGTTTGCTCATCATGCTGGGTCTGCTGACAGATCGGGCGGCCATGACGGCGATTGCACCGACCGAAACCTGGTATGTCATCAGCACGCTGCTGGCTCCCGTCGGTTATGTGGTTCAGGATGTGGTGGCCGATGCCATGACGGTCGAGGCGGTTCCCCGGGTTGATGCCATCGGTTATCCGCTGGCGGAATCGGCCCGGCGGCACATGAACGCCACCATGCAGACACTCGGACGCATTGCCATCATTGGCGGCACGCTGCTGGTGGCCGGGGTCAACGTGGTATTGTTTCAGGGGGCAGAGACCCTGGCTGAACCGGAAAAACTGGCCGTGTACCGCCGGATTTACGCGCTGGCTCTGGTCATCCCGCTGGTATCGGTTATGGGTGTGGCATTCGCCGCCCACCTGCGCCGACAAATGGAACGCTCACTGGCCACGCGTGGGTATAGCCGGGCCGACATTCTGGCCATGACCGCCCATCAGGAGGAACCGCCCCGTCCCAATGTCTGGATCCTGGGAGGCGGGTTGGCTTTCGGCCTGGTGTCGGTGTCGGTGGGCATGCAGCAACTGGCATTCGGGCAGGAACTGATTTTCGCCATTTCCATGCTGATCATTCTGGTGCTGATGTGGCAGATTCTCAGGGAAATGGATGCGGAGGCGCGTCAGGTTCTGCTGGGAACGGCCATTCTGATCTTCGTGTTCCGGGCCGTGCCTGGCCCGGGACCCGGCTCTACGTGGTGGATGATTGACGAACTGGGATTCGACCCGTCATTCATGGCCCGGCTTTCGCTCATTTCGAGCGGTGCCAGCCTGCTGGGATTATTCCTGTTTCGCCGCTTTATGGCCGAACAATCAATGATCACCCTCATCGTGACCCTGACGCTGGCCGGCACCGCCCTGTCTTTGCCCACCATCGGACTGTTCTACGGCCTGCATCACTGGACTGCCAGCCTCACCGGCGGAATTGTTGATGCCCGTTTCATTGCCCTGGTCGATACCGCGCTGGAATCACCGCTGGGGCAGATAGCGATGGTGCCCATGCTGGCCTGGATTGCCCAGTCGGCCCCCGCCCACCTCAAGGCGACCTTCTTCGCCGTCATGGCGTCGTTTACCAACCTGTCGCTGGTGTTGGCACAACTGGCCACCAAATACCTCAATCAGGTTTATACGGTCAGCCGGGAGGTGCGGGATGCCGTCAGCGGCAGCATCAGCGTGGCGGCAGACTATCACCAACTGGGCGCATTGCTGGTTACCACCACCCTGATCGGCCTGATTCTGCCGCTGATGGCGGTGCAGGTGACCCGCTGGCTACGGCTGCGTTGTGTCTGAGCCTGAGGCAGCCGACATTCGGGTGGAAGTAGCGTACGCCAGACCGGACGTACAGTTTCTGGTCGCACTCACCCTGCCGTCCGGCAGCACGGTTGCCACCGCAGTACGACAATCCGGGGTACTGGAACGGTTTCCCGACATTGATCTGAACCGACAGCCCGTGGGCATCTTCGCCCGGGTTTGCCCGCTGGATCAGGTATTACGGGACGGCGACCGGGTAGAACTCTACCGTCCCCTGACGGCAGACCCCAAAACCATGCGGCGACAAGCGGCCCGGTGAGTGGGGAGTAGCGCGGCCATCCTGGCCGCGTGGCGGGTTAAGTGGCGGGTGGTGAGTAGGCGGCCATCCTGGCCGCGTGGCGGGTGTCGCTGCAGCGCGTGCAAACGAGGTTAGCTTCTTTCTGGCGGCAGACCGTTTGCCTGATGGCAGATCGCCTGGCAGGCTCTTCAGCCGCGAAGTACCCCATCCCGACCAAGTGTCCAACCCGACGACAACGCCTCCGCCTGTTGCAACACCGTTTGCACGGCGGTGTCCTGAAGGTCAGGCGGGTAGCCGTATTTTCGCAGGACGCGCTTCACCAGCACCCGCATCCGCGCACGGGCTGAATCCCGGTGCGCCCAGTCAACCGAGACGTTCTCGCGCAGGCTCATCAGCAACTCATGGGCAATGAGTTTCAGCGTGTCGTCGCCCATCATCTGCACGGCACTCTCGTTTTCGGCCAGGGCATCGTAGAAGGCAATCTCATCATCCGACAACCCGGATTCTTCGCCGCGCTGGCGGGCTGCACGGATGTCTTTGGCCAGTTGAATCAGCTCCTGCAACACCTCGGCGGTGGTGATGGCGTTGGCGTGGTAGCGTGCCACGGCATTTTCCAGTCGTTCGGAAAATGCCCGGGTCTGCACCACGTTCGCCTTGCTGCGCGAGCGAATGCCGTCGTTGATCAGCTTGCGCAAGGCTTCCAGTGCCAGGTTCTTTTTCTCCATCTGCTGAACTTCAGCGAGGAACTCGTCGGAGAGAATGGAAATATCCGGGCTCTTGATGCCCGCAGCGGCCAGAATATCCACGATTTCAGTCGAGACCACCGCACGGCTGACGATCTGCTGGATGGCCAGCTCGCGCCCTTGCCGGGTCATGCCGGAGCCGGTGCTGCTCTTGACCAGCGCGGCACGAATGGCCTGGAAGAAGCCGACATCCTCCCGAATGTCGCGGGCCTCGTCGGAAGCAGAGGCCAGGGCGAACGCCTTGGTCAACGCCAGCACCGCATCCTGATAGCGGCGGTGAGCCGTCTTCTTGCCTGCCTCGGCTGGCTCTTTCGCGGCCAGTTTCTGTTGCAGGTCGAGAATCCACTCGATGGCTCCCGCCATCATGGCAAGACGCTCGTCCGGAGTACCTGTCATCGCGGTGACGTAGTTGAAGCCGTGGTACATGTCCCGCACGATTTCGTACTTTTCCATCATCACCGCGACGGCCTGCGCTTCGTCAACGCCGGTGTTTTCCCGGTCGTTTTTCGAGTACTGCTGCAGGGCCGATTTCAGGTTTTGCGCGATGCCGATGTAGTCGACGATCAGCCCCGCAGGCTTGTCGCGGAACACCCGGTTCACGCGG
>SXGU01231799.1_pt1 | contig 12521 bp, 3 predicted proteins | sample 3174531 | NCBI WGS metagenome assembly SXGU01 (sample SAMN11356863, study PRJNA531348) | freshwater metagenome | isolation source: freshwater sample F1-140 | place: China: Fuxian Lake, Yuxi | collected 2017-12-25 | reverse complement strand
TTGGCGCGATCGGCCTTGTCGGTCTGTGGTTCAGTAGCCATGAGTTGTGGAGATCGTCGCGACCCCGGTCGCAAGAAGCGGACCTCCGCGCCGATCCCGATGCGCCAAAGTTTTCCGCCGACTCACTCGTCTGCGAGTCCAACACTGGGCTCGGCAAGCCGAGGGCAGTGATCGTGGACCACGAAGCACGCATGATTCATTTTCAGAACTGCCACCGACCTTTCGGATTCTGGGTGCTTTTCTGCCAAACCTGGCTGAGTTGTCCGCTGACCGATGTGCTGCGGACTCGCCAAAAGACCACGAAAAACAAGGACGGAAGCAGTGATTACTCGTTTGTCATGCAGACTGAATCCGGCACCGCAACCGTCTATGCCTACCAGATCACGAATTACGAAGCGTTGCGGCAATACTTCGCCGACCGATTCGCGTAGTCCTCAGTCAGCCGTTTTGAGCCTGACTGGATTCGGTTGTTCTCTCAGAGAGACTCCGCAACTGCTGACCTCCTTTCAGCCGACAAAAAGTGAAGAGAGTGGCTAATGGCTCCGAATTTCGACGACACCGATCCGAAGGGCGATTCGACTGAGGAACCAAAGCCCACCGATTTCGATTTTGATTTTCGCCGCTTTCAGGACGAGTCTGAACCGGGGTCGTCGCAATCGCACAAGGCTTCATCGCGCTCGCAGCAAATCAACACGTTGATCGGCGGCATTACTTTGCTCATCGTCGGTGGCTCTCTGGTCGTTGGTGTGCCGGTCATGATTTATCGGGATCAGGATCCCCGTGCTGGTCTGATGGACCTCGTCGTTTGGGTGATTTATCCCATCCTCTGGTTCATTGGACTGGGTATAGTCAGGTTGAGCCACAAGCTGTTTCGACTTTGGATTCTTGGGGCGGAGACTCCGCAGGGCATGCCCGAACCGACGTACTCCACCGAATCACTGGTCTGTGCTGGTTCAAATTGGCTGAGAACACCGGTGCGCGTCATCGTGGACCGCGTCGAGGGAATGATTCACTTTCAGAACTGCCATGTCCCTCGCGGTTTTCTGGCCGTGAAATCACAGGTTTGGTTCAGTTGTCGATTGAAAGCCTTGAAGGCCGTATTCCGCCATCGCTTCCGAAGTCGCACAGGTCACGTCGATGATTTGAGAATCATCACTCCGGCTGGCCGAGCCAATCTGTCATCCACCGCGACCAACTACGAGGCGTTGTGCGACGCGCTGTCACCTCTGATCGCGCGAGGCACGCGAACCTTGAGTACGGATAATCCAGCCGTGGTTCACTGGTGCTTATGGAGTGCGATTTGCGGAATGCCCGCAGGTGCGATCATGCACTCGCTGAGTGGCTCGGCCGGATCACAGGTTCCGTACCTCATCGGTGGCGTTCTCGTGGGAGCGGCCGCACCTTACCTGGTCGTCCGATTGGTGAGTTGCAAGTAGTTCCCGACCCTTCAAGGACAAATTGAGTTCCATTTCCTACAAGTGATTACAGAACTCAGCACGAAGCGTCAGCGAGTGGCCCAAACGCCAAGGGAACGACCATTCGCTCGCGCGTCGTGCTGGATTTGAAACAGTTTCTACAAATCTCCTGTCGGGCTTGCGCTGCGTTCGGGCATGAAAGCAATGCCGGCATTCCTTCCCGGTGGTCGATCGCCGACCGTCCTCGAAAGTGAGACACCTCTTGAAGAAACCTCCCTACCTCACGCTTCAGCCCAGCGAGCAGACCATCGTGACGGCGGCGGCCATGATCTATGCCGCCTACATCGCCCGGGGAGTCGTCGAAGACGGCAAAGAGAACGCTTGGATGGATCGCGCCCTCAAGGCCGCGTTCCGAATTGCCAAGGTGACGGACGAAACCGTTCAGGCGGATCGGGAACTCGACTGAGTCACCAGTCCCAGTTCCCGGAAGGCTCTGAGGAAACCGTTCATGCCGATCATCGTGACCTGCGACAAATGCTCGAAGTCTCATCGCGTGCGAAATGACGCGGTCGGGAAAACCTTCAAGTGCAAAGGCTGTCGGCGGGCGCTCAAGGTGGAAGCGGTCGTTTCCAAGTCTGAGGACGACGGGCAGGACGAGGACGCCACGAGAACGCCGGGGGAGTCTGACTCGGAACAAGACGCGCGTGACCTCGCCGAGTTAGCGCGGGAGCTGGCCTCCTATCCTGACGCTCCGCCGCAGCGGTCGAGGTCGCAGATGGCTGTTCCGATCCTCATTGCGGTCGTGTCCGCCGTGTTGGGTTGTTTCGCTTTCGGATTCGTGTATCAGGATTCGAGAGACATCCTCAGTGGTTTTGCGGCGGGTCTCGTCGCGTTCGCCGTCGCGGCCATGTTTCCTGCGTTGCTTTACGCCGGCATGAAGGACAACTGTCTCAATGAGCAGCGATACGACCTCGTGCGGCGAACTTCTCTCAGGTTGGGTTTGGGGCTGGATCAGTTTCACTTGACGACGCTGGGGCGGGCTCCGTTGCTGACCAATCTGCAATGTCGAAAGGAAGAGGGGACCAACGTCGTGTCTTTCGATTACCAGCAGGTGATCGGCGAAGGGAAAGCCCGGCACACAACGAGAGAAACCGTGGTGTGTTTGCGGCGACCGGGGACCAGACTGCCGGAGTTTGCGATTCGTCCGAGCGGAGTTGGCTGGCTCAACCGCGATCTCTTCGAGGTATTCACCGGCCCCACCGACATCAACTTCGAGAGTCATCCTCAGTTCTCCAACCACTATTTGCTGCGTGGAGACAACGAGGAAACGATCCGAAGGCTCTTCAATACCAGCGTGCTGGACTTCTTCGAGCAGCAGGAAGGACTGATCGTTGAGTGCTGTGGCAACAAACTGCTGATCTACCGCGGGAACGTCACGGTTGATCCCGACCATCGCCGACCGCTCATTGAGGAGGCACTCCAGTTGTTGGCTCTGCTCCAGCGCCGAACGCGAACTCCAAAGCGACCACTCGACAACGCGGCTCAAGAATCGGATGCGACGCAGCGTGGTACGCGAAAGGAGTTTCCCAAGGCATCCGTGGCGTGGCCGCCGGACTTTGTCGATCCGCCGAAGTCACTCTCGCTCAAGAGTCGGATCACATCTTTTGCCTTCGGACTGTCGCTCTTTTGTTTTGCGAGCGGCACGGTGCTCGTTCCGATCGTCATGCTCGTGAAAGAGTTTCAAGCCAGCCACGATTGGCTCGATCGATTGTTCATTCCGGTCTTGGCTTTGTGCGGGGGAGCGTTGGGCGTCGGCACCCTGTTCATCGGCGGACTTGCAATGCGGATCGCGGTGAGCAGAACGCCGGACGTTCGCACCGAACCCAAGGCTCCGAAGTTCTCCGCCGATGCACTCGTCTGCCAAATTGGAGAAACGGCGGTCGTCGTGGACCACGATGCTGGATTGGTCCACTTCCGCCGTTGTCACAGACCCCGTGGAAGCTGGCGGCTCCGAGGTCAGAGCTGGTTCACTTGTCCGCGAACCGATGTGCTCAGAACCTACTACAAAGGAAATCGTGCGAGTCGCAGCAGCCTGACGCAGTTCATTATCGAAACCCGCACGGGTGCCGCGGCCGTCAACCGAAATCTGTCGAACTACGCCGCCTTGTGCGAGTACTTCGCGCAGATCTGACGAAACACTGGCCGAGTCGAGAGGGTCGAGTCCCCTGAAGAGTTTCCTTCCCATTGAGGATCGTTCGATGCAAAAACTTCTGAAGTCCGTCACGCTCTGTTTGTGGTGTTGCGGCGTCTGCGGCTTTCTGATTGGTTCGGTGGTTCTGGCGCAGCCAGCCGACGCAACGAAGCAACGGCAGGCGGAGATTCAGCAGAGCCGGGACAAGTTGAGTACGATCAGACTAGCGTTGGCCAAGAACCTGCCCAAGGAATTCGTGAAAGCGGCTTACCCCGCTGGGTACAGCGATCAAGACGGCAAGCTCATCTTGAGTTGGCGAGTCGCGATCCTTCCCGCTCTGGGCGAGGAGGAACTGTGGAAGCAATTTCGGCTCGACCAACCGTGGGACAGTGAGCACAACCGCAAGCTCATTCCGAAAATGCCCGCCGTGTTCAAACCCGTCCGTGGGGAGTCAAGAGAGGGACACACATACTACCGGGGCTTTGCCGGCGATGAGGCCATGTTCCCGTTGAAGTCGGCTCCGGCCGAGAAAGTCACGGCCAGTGACCGTTCGTTCTTCCCAGTCTTTTGCCGACCATTCGTCAAAACTTCCGACGGAACCGTTAATACTTTTCTAATCGCCGAGGCAGGTGAAACCGTTCCGTGGACGAAGCCAGAGGAATTGGTTTACGACGCCAAGCAACCGCTGCCGAAGCTCGGCGGGCAATTCGACGGTGATTTTGTCGCCATGAGCAGCGCTGGATCGACTCATTTGATGACTCGCTCGATTCCGGAGCCGGCGTTGCGAGCGGCCATCACGGCTGCCCGCGGTGAAAATATCCAATTCAAGGCGGCTGCCGAGAATAGCGTCACCATCGAGTTCGTCACTCCTGAAATGGAAGAGCGGAAGTATGCGCTCGGCAACCAAGCCGCCAAGAGTCCGCATGTCTCGATGACACAAATCACCGACGCGACCAGCGAGACGGCACTCGCTGGCATCGTCGCCGAAGGCCGAGCAGTCCCTTGGACCAAGCCCGATGACCTGATCTTCGATGACACTTTTCAGACGAAGGAGAATGCGTTCGCCGAAGGAGCCATCATGTTTGCGAACGGCTCGGTTCGTTATGTGCATCTTCAAAAAGGCTTGGATCTCAAGCAGTTTCGCGCGCTCTTCACGATCGACGGCAAAGAACCGTCGCCGCTGACAAGCCTGTATCCGCCGGGCCACACGCTCATTCAGCCGACATACGCCACGGTCCAGGAAACTGTTCGGCACGCAGAGGCGCGCACCCAGAACTTGAAGAATCTCAGACACATGGCGCTGGCGTTTCACAACTACCAGGACACGACAAAGGGCTTGCCTCCCGCAATTGTTTACGGCCCTGATGGAAAGCCGTGGCACAGTTGGCGAGTGGTGATGCTGCCGTACCTCGGTTATGGCGCACTTTATCAGGAGTACGACGGGACTGTCCCGTGGGATCATCCGAAGAACGCGGCGGTCTTGAACAAGATGCCGGAGGTGTTTCGCGATCCGCTGTCGGACAAGGCCGACAGCAACAAGACTCGATACCTGCTGGCCACCGGAGCGGGGACGGCGTTCCCCACGAAGCCGACCGCGAATGTCACAACAACGCAACCGGCGGCAAATCAACCAGCCGCAACTCAACCGCCGGCGATCACGTTCAAAGGGCACACGGCGTTCGTTCATTGGGTGGCGTTTAGCCCGGACGGAAAGCGGCTCGCAACAGCGAGCACGGACCAGACAGCAAAGGTGTGGGACGCCGCGACCGGGAAAGAGTTGCTCACCGTCAAAGGTCACGCGGGCGAGGTCGTGTGTGTGGCGTTTAGCCCGAATGGAAAATGGCTCGCCACCGCCAGCCACGATCAAACGGTGAAGGTGTGGGACGCCGAGAGCGGACTCGAGTCGCTCACGTTGCTAGGTCACATCGGCATCGTCACGAGCATCGCGTATAGCGCGGACGGCAAACGACTGGCGTCGGCCAGCTACGACCAGACCGTCAGGATGTGGGATGCCGCGACTGGTCGGCTGATACGCACCTTCAACGGGCACGGGAACGCGGTGATGGGTGTCGCGTTTAGCCCAGACGGAAAATGGCTGGCGTCGGCTGCCAGCGATCTTTCGGTGAAAGTGTGGGACGTTGTGAACGGTCTCGCGAAGCACACGATGAAAGGACATGGCAAATCGGTCACGAGCGTCGCGTTTAGTCCAGACGGGAAAACATTGGCGTCGGGAAGCCAAGATCAAACGGTCAAACTCTGGGATGTCACCAGCGGAAAAGAAAAACTCACGCCCTACGGACACTCCGGCGGAGTCAGCAGCGTGGTATTTCGCCCCGATGGAAAACGTCTGCTCTCAGCATGCGGAGGCCAACAACCGTCGGTGAGTGAGTGGGACTCCACCAGCGGCCAAGAGACCGGCAAGTTGCTTGGTCACGCAGCCGTCGTCAGAAGCGTGGCGTTCAGCCCAGACGGGAAGCGTTTCGCGACCGCCACCGGTCATGTCCAAAGTTTGGGAGACGTGAAGGTGTGGGAGGTCGCGGTCCTCACAGCCAAACCATCACCGCAACCAGCACCGGCACAGCCCGCGCCGCCGAAGCCTGTCGCCAAAGATGGACGCGAGCCGATCGAGTACCAACCCTTCAACCCCGCGCTGTGGAAGGCGAAGAATCAGTCAACGTGGTTATTCCCCTGGGAAGGGGAGCGAGTCGTGTTACTGACGACGACGGCGGACTTGGACCCGAAAACGATGACTGCGTTCGTGAAGCGACTCGACACCGCTTGGAAGTTGTGCGGCGAGCTGGTCGGGCAATCGCCGAATCTCATCAAACAACACAACGGCAAAGTCACCATCGCGGCTGTTCCCGACTTGAGCTTCACTCTGAATGTCGGGAACAAGTTTGGTTTCGGATTCTACGGAAGCGGTGGAATTGAAGTCGCCGAGTTCTATGGTCCACAGGGGGACTACGAGCGAGTCCGCATAGATCCCGATCTGTTTCCCGATCACTATTTCTTTTTGATCGTCCAGAACCACTTGGTGGCGATGGATCGAATCAGCTTCGCGCCGAATGGCTCGGCCCTGTTGCTGCGGCACATCGGCATGGAAGGGGTGAAGTCCACGGACAGCGAAACGCAGGCTCGCCAGTCCGTCGTGCGTTACGAGAACGCCTTCGCACAGTCGAAGGCGACCTTTGCCGAGTCGTTCGTTTATTTCGGTGCGAAGACGCCTCGGCCACTGAATGACATCGACGGGAAGCCGTTTGCGGGACGCGATCTCAGCCTGCTGTTCGCTTCGTGCCTGCTGAAGGTCCGTCAGGAAAACGGCGGCAACGAGTGGGTGAAGCGGTTCTATCGTCACCTGTCCGAGTGCCCTCCGGTCGTCGCGCAGCAGGCCAACGAAGTTGCGAGTGTCGCCAACGGACAACTGTTGAATTGGGTCGTCGCCGCGTCGCTGGCGGCGGGCAAGGATTTGTCGCCGCTGTTTCGTGATCGCTGGCGATTCCCGCTCGCGCCGGAAGTGTGGCAGGCGCTCAAGTCCGTCGATTGGAAGAAGTCGGGGCTGACCGCCGACAACGTGTTCGACGCGCTGCCCAGCGAGCATCTCTTGCCGAGCATCGCGCAACTGCGTCCCAGCTTCTTGACTCCCGAACGACGGAAGCAGAACTTGCTTGTCGGCGGGACGTTTGAAGATGACGCGGCCAGCAAGTGGAAGCTGGATTCGTTCCGAGCCAATCTGAAGAGCGGAGCGATTGAAGGTGGCGTGGTCAAAGAGGGGCAGAAGGCCGCAGTGCTTCGCACGACGATCAATGACGACACACGCTTCACTCAAACCGTCACCATCAAGCCGGGAACGCGCTATCTGCTCAGCGGCTGGATCAAGACGAAGGATGTGGAGATCGACAAAGTCGATCGGACCTATGGCAAGGCGGGAGCGACCCTCTCCCTCTGGGGCGGCTATGAGCACTCACGCTCGCTGGTCGGCGCCAACGATTGGACCTACTCGACGCTGATCTTCGACTCGGGCGATCGCACTGAAGTGGCGGTGCTCGCGCGGCTCGGCTACTGGTACAGCACCGCATCGGGCGAAGCGTGGTTCGACGATCTCTGTTTGATCCCGATCGGCGAGAGTCCTGTCAGGCCGGCCGCTCAGTCTCCACCGCCGGCCCCTGGTCCGGCTGAAAAAGATAATCTGCTCGTGAATGGCAGCTTTGAAGAGGGACCAAGCATCCCTGAGAACTTCGGATATCTCCCCAACGTGCGTGTTGGCTCGACAGACATCAAAGGCTGGACGGTCACACGCGGGAACATCGACGTTGTCGGCCGCAGACTTTGGATCGCGGGGCATGGTCAACGCAGTATCGACTTGCATGGCACTCCCGGATTTGGCGGCGTCAAGCAGACGTTCAAAAGTGTTGTCGGCCAGCGATACCAGGTCAGCTTTCTGATGTCGGGAACGCCAAAAGAAAGTATCTCGTTGTTCAAGCTCGCGGTGCGTGCAGCGGACAAACAACAGGAATTCTCGTTCGATACGACGGGAAAATCGCCGACCCAGATGGGCTGGACGAGACAGGCTTGGGACTTCGTCGCGATCGCAGCAGAAACCACGTTGGAGATCCACACGCTCCAGACAACAGCGCCGAATTATGGACCGATCATCGACGACGTGAGCGTCGTCGCATTTGATGCCGCGAAGGCCGCTCTGGCCAATCCCGTGCAGCCTGCGAATGCCAACGCTCGGCAGAAGCAAGTGGAAGGGGACAAGCATCGGGAACAGCGTGACTACGCTCAGGCGATCGCCTGTTACCGAGAGGTGCTTCAGCACGAGCCGAACAATGCGGAGGTTCTGAACCGGCTGGCCTGGGTGCTGGCGGTGAGTCCGCAGAAGGATCAACCGGTCGGTGAGGCTCTGAAGTTCGCGCAGCGCGCGAGTCAGTTGCAACCCGGCAACGGCTTCTATCGCAACTCGCTCGGAGCGGCTCAGTATCGAGCGGGGCAATACGCCGAGGCGCTGAGCAATCTGGCGGTCGTCGTCGAATCACCGCCGAAGAACTTTGGTTGGATGTCTCACAACTTGCTGTTCCAGACGCTGTGCCACGCCAAGCGAGGCGACCATGCGAGTGCTCAGGTGGCCTACGACAAGGCACTGGTGCTGCTCAAGCCAGCCGAAGCGGACATGACGCATCGCTGGCATGAAGCTCGGTTGTTGCAGCAGGAGGTCGTGGCGCTCGGCCTGTTTGAACGAGTGCCGGAGTTGCTCACCTTGAAGGGGCACTCGGACTTGGTGATGTGCGTGGCCTACAGCCCGGATGGAAAACTCATCGCGTCCGGCAGTCGCGATCAGTCCGTGAAGTTGTGGGATGCGGCGACTGGCCAAGAGGTGCGGTCGGTGAAAGGCAACCTGGGCTATGTCACGAGCCTCGCGTTCAGCCCGGATGGAAAAACGCTGGCGACGCCGAGCCTCCTGGAGTTGAAAGACGGCATTCCCGGCGACGTGAAAGTGTGGGACGTCACCACGGGCAAAGAGAAAGCCCTCCTGAAGGGGCATCCGAGCCAAGTTTGGAGCGTGGCTTACAGCCCGGATGGCAAGCGGTTGGTGTCGTGCAGCAGCGAGGGGACGTTGTACCTGTGGGACACCACGAGCCATCAAGCTCTGCAAACCTTGAAGACGAACATCAGCTACTCCCTGCGCGTCGTGTTTAGTCCTGATGGCAAGCAAGTCGTGATGTCGGGCAGCGCGGTCTCCGGCGGCGACAGGGCCGCGAAGGTGTGGGACATCGCGAGTGGAAAACTCGTGCTGAGCCTCAGCGGACACGCCGATACGATCGGCAGTGTGGCCTTCAGCCCGGATGGAAAGCGGATCGTGACCGGTTCGACCGACAAGACGTCGAAAGTGTGGGACGCGACGACCGGAAAGGAGTTGCTGACATTGTCCGGCCACGCGGGCCAGATTCCAGCGGTTGCGTACAACCCGGATGGGAAATGGATCGCCTCGGGCAGCACGGACTCGATGATCAAACTGTGGGACGCGACTAGCGGCGCGGAGGTTCGCACGCTGCGCGGTCATGCGGCCGGAGTCAGCGGAGTCGCCTTCAGTCCGGACGGGAAGCGACTGACGTCGTCGAGCAGCGATCAGACGTTGAAGGTGTGGGACATCGCCAACATTCGTGCGATCAGCGTCCCGCCGGGCGCGAGTCCAGCGGTCGCCAATCCTGTGTCCAAGCCAGTCGCGATCAGTGGTGCGCCGGTGTTGCTCACGTTGCAACAGGAACATCACGGGTTCACGAGCGTGGCGTTCAGCGCGGATGGGCAGCGGCTCGCGACGGCAAGCATCACGCAACCGGTGAAAATGTGGGACGCGGTCAGTGGCCAGGAGTTGCACACGCTGAAGGGTGGATGGTGCGTGACCTTCAGCCCGGATGGAAAACGCTTGGCGACTGGTGGCCCCGATCGAAATGTGCGAGTGTTCGACACGGCGAATGGACAAGAGACGCTTGCGCTGGCGGGCCACACCAACTCAGTCTTGAGTGTTGCTTTCAGTCCAGACGGGACACGGTTGGCGTCAGCCAGCGGCGATCAGACCCTGAAAGTGTGGGACACGGCGAGCGGTAAGGAGTCGCTGACGTTGAAGGGACACACTGGTGATGTCCGCAGTGTGGTCTTCAGCCCGGATGGCAAGCGACTCGCATCCAGCAGTCGCGATCAGACGGTGAAGCTGTGGGACACCACGAGTGGTTCGGAAACTCTGACGTTGAAAGGTCACGCGGCGGAAATTCGCAGCTTGGCGTTCAGTCCCGATGGAAAATGGCTCGCGTCCGCCAGCCACGATCAGACGGTGAAACTTTGGGACTCCGTGAGCGGCCACTTGGTGCGCACCTTGGAAGGTCACGACAGCGGCGTGATGAGCGTGGCGTTTAGCGCGGACGGAGCACGACTCGCGTCCGCAAGCTGCGATCAATCAGTCAAAGTCTGGGACTCAGCGAGCGGTCAAGTTTTGCAGACGCTGAAAGGTCACGGCAGCCAAGTCGTCGGCGTGGCGCTGAGCACGGATGGCAAGCGGCTCGCATCGGCCAGCTACGATCAAACCGTGAAAGTGTGGGACGTCACTCCGGGTCCAAAACCGGTCAACAACTCCGCAATGACGCGGACACGGGCCACTCGCACTGTCTCTCCGGAGGAGATGAAAAGTTATCTGGAAGCCGGCCGGCTGAATCGGCCACTCACCAACGGCGACTTCGCCAATGGACACGATGGCTGGGAGCGAGACGGCAAAGACACCGTCAAGAAGACGTTTTCCCAGGGTGGCGAGGAGGTCTTCACGTCGTCCGGCAAGAACAGAGACGCCGACACGATCCGAATCTATCAATGCTTCAAGATTCCTGACGATACCACCGAGCTTCAATTCTCGCTGCACGGCGGAGCAGACTCGGAGTCCACCTACGTCGCACTGTGGCAACTCTCACAGTTGGTGCGAAAGATCGCAGCGCGGAACGACAACACGCCGTTCCCTGTTGTCTGGAATGTGATGGCTCTCCGCGGCCAAGTGGTTACGTTGGAGATCGTTGACAACAGCACTTACTCGTGGGGTTTCATCGGGGCGCACGGATTCAAGCTGGTCAGTCCGAAAACTCCGGACAGCGATCCGAAGTCCAAACCGTTGGCGGTGGATCCCCATCAAGTGCCGCTCACGCTGAAAGGTCACTCGCAACCAGTGATTGACGTGGCCTTCAATGCGGACGGAACGCGAATCGCAACGGCCAGCCGGGATGGAACCGCGAGGCTCTGGGACGCTGCCACCGGGCAAGTCACGCACACATTGAACTCGGCCGCCAGTCAACTGGCCTTCAGTCCTGACGGGAAGCGATTGGCGACGGGCGGCTCTCAGAATGCGGTGACGTTGTGGGATGTCTCGACCGGCCAAGTCTCACTTCGTTTGAACGGGCTTCCGCCCAGCATGGTTGGTGCGGCCTTCGCACCCGATGGCCAGCGACTGGCGGCTGGCAGTGCCGATGGCACGCTGAAGGTGTGGGACATCACCACTGGCAAAGAGAGGCTGACGATCAAGACTCCCGCTTGGCACGTCGCGTTCAGTCCGGATGGAAAGCAACTGGCATCGGCCAGCAACTTGGATCAAGCCGTGAAGGTGTGGGATGCCACGACAGGCCACGAATTGTTGTCGCTGAAAGTGCCTCAAGGTGGAGTCATGAGCCTGAAGTTCAGCCCCGATGGGAAGCGGTTGGGAACTTCCGGGCATCCTTCGGGACCAACTGTTTGGGATCTCGCGACCAGTCAGCCGGTGCTCACCTTCAAGGCCGCTCCGTGGAGCATCGCGTTCGATCCCAAGGGGCAGTGGATCGCCACAGGGAATAGCGAGAATGAAGTGCAATTGTTCGATGCCGCGACCGCTCGGCAGCTCGCCGCGTTGAAGGGACACACTCAGCGAGTGGCCAGCGTGGCCTTCAGTGCTGACGGAAAAAGGCTCGCGTCGGCAAGTGATGATCTCACCGTCAAGGTGTGGGATCTCGTTCCGGGAGCCAGTCCACCGGGTTCGCCTCCACGGCCGAAACCGGCCGAGATTCCCACGCTCAACGCGGGAGACGAATTGCTCACGTTGAAAGGACACAGCGGCGACGTTGACGGCGTGGTATTCAGCGCGGACGGCAAGCGCTTGGTGACCGCCAGCGAAGACCAAACCGCGAAGATCTGGGATGCCGCCGACGGAAGCGAGTTGCTCACCTTGAAGGGCCACACCGGCCCCGTTACCTGCGTGGCTATCACCACCGACGGGAAGCAAGTGGCGACGGGAGGTCGGGATCATTTGGCCAAGCTGTGGAACACCACAACGGGGCGCGAGACACACTCTCTGACTGCGGGAACCAACTACCTCACCAGCGTGGCGTTTAGTCCGGACGGGAAACGTC
>SXGU01425132.1_pt1 | contig 12522 bp, 14 predicted proteins | sample 3174531 | NCBI WGS metagenome assembly SXGU01 (sample SAMN11356863, study PRJNA531348) | freshwater metagenome | isolation source: freshwater sample F1-140 | place: China: Fuxian Lake, Yuxi | collected 2017-12-25 | reverse complement strand
GGTGGTCGTGCCGGCACCGTTGGGACCGAGGATGACCCAGCGCTCGTCCTCCTCGACCACCCAGTCGACGTCGTCGAGCAGCACTGCCTGGCCCCGCCGGACCGTCACCCCGGCGAACTCGATCACGGCGGCCATGGGCGTCACCCTATGTGGTGCGGCGTACCGTCTCCCGACGTGCCGAGCCTGCTGCCCGCCTCGATCCGGCTGGCCTGGTGGGGCACCGCCTGGCTACGGGGTCGGGTGGTCGCCGACGAGCTCATCGACGCGGTCGTGGGCGACGACGCCGTGCACCTCCTGGGCGGCCCGGAGAGCTCTCCCGAGACGCTGGTCACCGGCCTCGGCTCTCTGCGGTCCCGCGGCGCCGACGCCATCGGCGCGGCACTGCCGACCGACGGCGACCTGGTGGGGCTGGGCGGGCCGGCGGCCTTCAACACGGCGGCCCTCGACACCGGCGAGGCGGTCCTGGTGCTCGACGCGGCGGGGTTCGCCATCACGGGGTTGGTACCGGACCGGGTCGGCGCCGCCGTGACCTGGCGCCCGATGCCGGCCGAGCGCCGCCAGCTCCCCGACGTGGGCGAGGCGGACCGTGAGCTGCGCACCGCGCTCCTCGACGCCGCCGAGGCGCTGGCCCGGCTCGAGGTCGCGCGCTGGCGGCCGGAGGTGGCGGACCGGCTGATGAACCTCCGGCACCGGCCGCGACTCGCCACGCCACCAGGAGTCCCGCCGCGGTGCGCCGACCTCGCGGCCCGGGGCCTCCAGGCGCTCGAGATCACCGCCCTGGCGCTCGAGGACGACGGTGGCGCTCTCACGGCGTACGACGCCGGCGCGCGACGTACGGCGATCGTGCCGCTGGGACGTGCGGGACGGCGGGCGCTGGTGGCGGCGGCCTCCCCGGAGGTGTGGCCGCCGGACGCCTGACCAGTCCTCCCCGTCAGGCTGGTCCGCGCTGCGGGTGTGGTGCGACGGCCTCGGTCCAGACCTCCACGAGCTCGGTGAGCAGTCCCCGCGGATCCAGGGACCCGAAGGTCGCGACGTGGAAGGTCTCGTCACCCACGACGGTCCGCGCCCTCAGCACGGCCCTGGCGCCACCGTCGACGACCTCGTCGACGTGGAACACCCAGTCACCGGGATAGTCGCGGTTGAGGGCGACGAACGCGTCCGCGTCGAACCGCTCCCCGGTGTGGACGAGCTCGACGGAGACGTCATCGGCGAGCAGCGCCCGCAGACCGGACCAGTCGTGCGCGGCGATGCACGCACCGAAGGACGCCAGGGCAGATCCCGCGGTACCGCTGCTCATGACACCCAGCATGGACCGAACTGCCGACATCACCTCGGCCACCGATAGCCTCGCAACGATGGACGGTGACATGCACGGGGAGCGGCGGCCCGACACGCTGCTGCTCACGCTGACCGGCAAGGACCGTCCCGGGGTCAGCTCGGCGATCTTCGCGACGCTGGCGCGCGCCGGCGTCGAGGTCCTCGACATCGAGCAGATCGTCCTGCGCCGCCGCCTGGTCCTCGGCGTGCTGGTGACCGCACCGCGGGACTGGAAGAAGCTGCGTGCCGCCGTCGAGCAGACCGCCGCCGAGCTCGGGATGGCCGTCGAGGTCGAGCGGGGCAGCGGCGACAACCGGGCCAGGCGGGGTGGCCGCTCGCACGTGACGGTCATCGGGACCCCGCTCAAGGCGTCGGCGATGGCCGCCATCGTCGGCCGGATCGCCGACTGCGGCGCCAACATCGACCGCATCGTCCGGATGGCGCGCTACCCGGTCACCGCCATCGACCTGCACGTCTCCGGCGTGGACCCCGAGGCGCTCCGCGGCATCCTCGCCACGGAGGCGGCGACCCAGGGCGTCGACATCGCCGTCCAGCCGGCCAACCTGCTCCGGCGCAGCATGCGGCTGATCGTCATGGACGTCGACTCGACGCTGATCCAGGGCGAGGTCATCGAGATGCTGGCCGAGCACGCCGGCTACGGCAACGAGGTCGCCGAGGTGACCGAGGCGGCGATGCGCGGGGAGCTGGACTTCGAGGAGTCCCTCAGATCGCGGGTCAAGCTGCTCGAGGGCGTCGACGTCTCGGCCTTCGACGAGGTGTACGACGCCATCGTCCTGGCTCCGGGAGCGCGCACCCTGGTCCGGGTGCTGCGGCGGCTCGGCTACCGGTTCGCGCTCGTCTCGGGCGGGTTCACCCAGATCACCGACCGGCTGGCCGAGGACCTCGGGATCCACTTCTCCCGGGCCAACGAGCTCGAGGTCGTCGACGGCAAGCTCACCGGCAACATCGTCGGCGAGGTGGTCGACCGGGCCGGCAAGGCCCGAGCACTGCGCGAGTTCGCCGCCGAGCTCGGCCTCACCGAGGCGGCCACGATCGCCATCGGCGACGGCGCCAACGACCTCGACATGCTCAACGCCGCCGGTCTGGGCATCGCCTACAACGCCAAGCCCCTGGTCCGCGACGCCGCCGACACGTCGGTCAACGTGCCCTACCTCGACGCGATCATGTACCTGCTCGGCATCAGCCGCGAGGAGATCGAGGCGGCCGACCTCGAGGCCGGCGTGGTGACCCCCGCGCCCCCCGTGTGAGGTCGTGGACCCGGGGCCGAAGCTCGCGGGGTATCAAGCCCGCCCGACGTGGAACGCCACCACCGACGCCGAGGCCTCGTCGAGCTCGGACCACCTGCCGTCGTACTCGAAGACGGTGACCGCCGAGGTCGGGTAGCCCAGCGCGAGCTCGTTGCCGGCCTCCTCGTCGCCCTCACCGTCGTCGAGGATCGTCGCGAGCGACGCCACGGTCGGGTTGTGACCCACCAGGATCACGCTGGTGATGCCGTCGTCGACCTCGCGCAGCAGGTCCAGGGCGGCCTGGGTCCCGGCGCTGTAGAGGCCCTCGTCGAGCTCGGGGTCGAGGTCCCAGCCGGCGCCCTCCACGAGGGAGTCCCAGGTCTCCTGGGTCCGGACGGCGGCCGAGACGAGGGCGAGCTCGGGCTCCACGCCGCGGGCCGCGAGCCAGCGACCGGCTTCCGCGGCGTCGGCGTGTCCTCGCTCGGCGAGACGGCGCTCGTAGTCCGTCGCACCGGTCTGCTCGGCCTTGGCGTGGCGCATCACGACGATGGTCCTCACATGACCAACTGTGTCAGGACCTAGGCTGAGCGTCATGTCTGGTCCGCTCATGATCATCGGAGGGGCCGAGGACAAGCTTCGCAAGCGCCGGATCCTCCGGGAGTTCGTCTCCGCGGCGGGGGGACTGGACGCCCGCATCGTGGTGATCCCGACCGCGTCCTCGCTGGGGCAGGAGATCGTCGACGTGTACGACGCGCTGTTCCGGGCCGAGGGGGCGGCCGAGGTCACCGTGGTCCGGCCGCACAGCCGCGAGGAGGCCTGCGACGAGGAGCTGGCCAAGCGGATCGGCGAGGCGTCCGGGATCTTCATGACCGGCGGCAACCAGCTCAAGCTGAGCGCGATCATCTGCGGTACGCCCGTCGGCGCCGCGATCGTGGCCGCCCACGAGCGCGGCGTCGCCGTCGCGGGGACCTCGGCCGGCGCCAGCATCCAGTCCAGCCACATGGTCGCGTTCGGGGTCGGCGGGGCCACCCCCAAGCAGCGGATGACCCAGGTCGCGGCCGGGCTGGGGCTGCTCCAGTCCACCGTGATCGACCAGCACTTCGACCAGCGCAACCGCTACGGTCGGCTGTTGATGATCGTCTCCCAGTCCCCGTCGCTGCTCGGGCTCGGCGTCGACGAGGACACCGCCGCGATCGTGGAGACGCACGAGGAGCTGGACGGTCCGCACGAGATCATGCGGGTGGTCGGGCGCGGGTCGGTCACGGTCATGGACCCGGCCAACCTGGTCACCAACGCCTACGAGGCGAAGCGCTCGGCGCCGATCCTCGCCAGCGGGGTCATCCTGCACGTGCTGCCCGACGGAGCCCGGTTCGACCTCACCACGCGCACCCTGCTCCCGACCGTGCAGGTGGTCGACCCGCTCGAGGAGCTGGAGATGGCGGAGGCCGGCCAGGACCTGCGCCAGATGGCCCGCGACATCGCCGCGGCCGACGCCTCCCCCACCTCGCTGCGCCGCCGGCTGCGGCGGTCCCGGGGTGCTCGACGGACGATCCGCGCCGACCAGGAGAAGAACACCCCATGACAGAACGACCGACCCCTGACCTGGCGATCCTCGAGACCCGCGTCTACCGCGGAGCCAACATCTGGTCCTATGACAAGGCCATCCACCTGGTGGTCGACCTCGGGTCGCTGGAGAGGTTCCCCACCAACACGATCCCCGGGTTCACCGACAACATCCTGGAGATGCTGCCCGGTCTCCGCGAGCACTCCTGCTCGCGCGGCAAGCGGGGCGGGTTCGTCGAGCGGCTGCACGAGGGCACCTGGCTCGGCCACGTCGCCGAGCACGCGGCCCTGGCGCTGCAGCAGGTGGTCGGGCACGACATCCGGCGCGGCAAGACCCGCGCGGTGAAGGGCGAGCCGGGTCACTACAACGTGATCTTCGGCTACGTCGACGAGCAGGTCGGTCTGGCGGCGGCGAAGCTGGCCGTCCGCCTGGTCAACCACCTCGTGCAGCCGGACCCGGAGCTGGACTGGGAGACCGAGCGCGACGAGTTCATCCTGCGCGCCGAGCGCACGGCGTTCGGTCCGTCGACCCAGGCCATCCTCGACGAGGCCGTGTCCCGGGACATCCCGTGGATCCGCCTCAACCAGTACTCCCTGGTCCAGCTCGGACAAGGGGTCCACGCCAAGCGGATCCGGGCGACCATGACCTCGGCGACGTCCGCGATCGCCGTCGACATCGCCTCGGACAAGGACCTGACCACCCGGCTGCTCGGTGCCGCCGGCCTGCCGGTCCCGAAGCAGGAGTCGGTGCGCACGGCCGACCAGGCGGTGCGGGTGGCCGAGCGGATCGGCTACCCGGTCGTCCTCAAGCCACTGGACGGCAACCACGGCCGCGGCGTCTGCCTCGACCTGACGAGCGAGGCCGAGGTCCGCGAGGCGTTCGAGATCGCGAAGGCCGAGTCCCGGCGGGGCGTGATCGTCGTCGAGTCCCTGATCCTCGGCAAGGACTACCGCTGCCTGATCATCGACGGCCGGGTGGCCGCCATCGCCGAGCGGGTGCCGGCGTCCGTGACGGGCGACGGCACGTCCACCGTCGAGCAGCTCGTCGACACCGCCAACGCCGACCCGCGGCGCGGCGTCGGCCACGAGAAGGTCCTGACCCGGATCAAGGTCGACGACGCCGCTGTCGCCCGGGTGCGCGAGCAGGGCTTCGAGATGACCGACGTCCCGCCCGAGGGTCAGATGGTGAAGCTCGCGCTCACCGGCAACATGTCCACCGGCGGCATCTCCATCGACCGCACCTACGAGGCGCACCCGGAGAACGTGGAGATCGCCGAGGAGGCGGCCCGGATGGTCGGTCTCGACATCGCGGGGATCGACTTCATCTGCCCCGACATCACCGAGCCGGTGCGGGAGACCGGCGGGGCGATCTGCGAGGTCAACGCGGCCCCGGGCTTCCGGATGCACACCCACCCGACGATCGGCGAGCCGCAGTTCATCGCCAAGCCGGTCGTCGACATGCTGTTCCCGCCGGGGGCGAAGTCCAGGATCCCGATCGTCGCGGTGACCGGTACCAACGGCAAGACCACGACCTCGCGGATGATCAGCCACATCTTCAAGGGCATGGGCCGCAAGGTCGGCATGACCTCCACCGACGGCGTCGTGATCGACGAGCGGCTGGTCATCCGGGCCGACGCGTCCGGACCGAGGTCGGCGCGGATGGTCCTCCAGAACCCCCGGGTCGACACGGCGGTGTTCGAGGTCGCCCGCGGCGGCATCCTGCGCGAGGGGCTCGGCTACGAACGGAACGACGTCGCCGTCGTCCTCAACGTCCAGCCCGACCACCTCGGCCTGCGGGGCATCGACACCGTCGAGCAGCTCGCCGACGTCAAGGCGGTCCTGGTGGAGGCCGTCCCCCGCGACGGCCACGCCGTGCTCAACGCCGACGACCCGCTCGTCCGCGAGATGCGGCGCCGCTGCTCGGGGCAGGTCGTCTGGTTCTCGATGGAGGAGCCGGGCTCGGAGATCCGGGACATGATCGACGCCCACTGCCGTCGTGGCGGCAAGGCGCTGGTCCTCAACCCGTCCGAGCGCGGCGAGATGATCGTGGTCAAGCACGGCCCCCGCGAGATGCAGCTCGCCTGGACCCACCTGCTGCCCGCGACGTTCGGCGGCCGGGCCCGGATGAACGTCCAGAACGCCCTCGGCGCCGCCGCCGCGGCGTTCGCCATCGGCGCGCCGCTGCACGACATCCGCCAGGGCCTGCGCTCCTTCTCGACCAACTACTACCTCTCCCCCGGCCGGCTCAACGAGGTCGAGGTCAACGGCGTCAACGTGATCGTCGACTACTGCCACAACGCCCCCGGGATGCGGATGCTCGGCGACTTCGTGGACCGGGTCGGCGACTCGCTGGAGTCCGCCCACGAGCTGGCCCGGCCCTCCCGGATCGGGGTCATCGCCACCGCCGGGGACCGTCGTGACGAGGACATGCGCGAGCTCGGCCACATCGCCGCCCAGCACTTCGACGTGGTCATCGTCCGCGAGGACGTCGCCCTGCGCGGCCGCGAGCGTGGCGACGTCGCCGGCCTGGTCGCCGAGGGCGTGCGTGCCGCCATGAGCGAGGGCGCCCGCTGCAAGCAGGTCGAGGAGTGCCACGAGGAGATCGTCGCGGTCCGGCACGCCATGGCCCGCGCCAACAAGGGTGACCTCGTCGTGATCTGCGTGGACATGCACGCCGAGGTGATGACCGAGCTCGAGAACTGGTCACCCCAGGCCCAGGCCGGTGCCGGCGTGAGCTCCGACGCACCCGCCGCCGACCCGGACTACCAGCCGGCCACCCCCACCGACGCCTGACGCCGCCGAGTCGGCCCTACTGTCCGTCAGTAACGCCGACTCGCTGGGCGGCTCGGACCTTGTCGGCGAGGGTCTCCGGGCTGTCCGGCGTACCGCCGTGCTCGGCGATCCAGTCGTAGGCCTCCTGGCGCTCGGCATGGCACATCAGGCCGACGACGTCGCCGGGGAGCGCCTGGCCCACCAGGGCCGAGAGACAGTCGACCTCGGTCGCGTATGCCGGGACGCCGGTGACCCCCACCCGCTCGGCCCCGGCCCGCATCAGCGTGTCGAGCTCCTCGACGGTCCGGCCACGCAGGTAGCGCTCCTTGTGCCCGATCGCGATCACGTCGGCGTCGCGGGCCGCGATCTCCCCGATCATCTCGATCAGGTCGTCGGTGCGGTCCCCGACCACGCCGATGCCGAGCAGCAGCCGGCAGCCGGGCCGGCGGACGCCGTTCATGATCTCGAGCAGTGCCTCGAGGCCCGCCTCGTTGTGGGCCAGGTCCATGACGACGCTGATCTCGCCCGCGGTGACAGGGACCGAGAAGAAGTTCATCCGGCCGGGGTTGTGCTCGGCGTCGGGCAGGAAGGTGCGCAGTCCCTCGACGACGGACCGGCGTGGGATCCCCGCCGCCAGCGCCGCCGAGGCGGCCGCCAGCGTGTTCTCGACGTTGAAGTGCGACAGCCCGGCCAGGGTCATCGGCACGTCGACGAGCTCCACCAGCGGGTCCGGGTCGGCGTCGCGCTGGAGCACGGCCACCCAGCCGTCGATGATGGTCGTGGCCCGTCCGCCCGCGTCCAGCACCTCGCGGATGGCGGGGGACGACGGGTCGCGCGAGAACACCCACGGCTGGGCCGCGGTCGTGCTGCGCATGGCCAGCACCCGCGGGTCGTCGCCGTTGAGGACGGCCCAGCCGCCCTTGCGGGTGATCCGCGGGACGACCGCCTTGACCTCGGCCAGCTGGTCGAGGGTGTCGATGCCTTGTTGGCCGAGGTGGTCGGCGCTGACGTTCGTGACGACCGAGACGTCGTTGCGGACCAGCCCGATCCCCTTGAGCAGGATGCCGCCGCGGGCGGTCTCGGTGACCGCGAGCTCGACCTCGGGGTGCGCCAGCACCCTGCCGGCGCCGCTCGGCCCCGAGTAGTCGCCGGCCTCGACCAGCTCGCCGTCGACATAGATGCCGTCGGTGTTGGACCACCCGACCAGTCGACCGTCGGTCCGCGCGATGTGCGCGATCATCCGCGAGGTGGTGGTCTTGCCGTTGGTGCCGGTGACCGCCACCACGGGGATCCTGGGGGTGATGGTGTGCGGGCGCGCCCCGGGCTCGGCCTCGCGCACGGCCCTCGCGGCGTGGCCGACGGTCTCCTCCACGTCGCCGCGTGGCAGGGCGTCCAGCACCTCCGCCACGGCGCGGCCCATGACCTGGGCCCGCTCGCGGTGTGCCCACGGGTAGGCCACCACGATCCGGTGCGGGTCGCTGGTCGGTCGCACCCGGACGCCGAGCTTCGACGTGCCGGCCTCCGTCGCGATCGCGCGGACGAGCCGGCCCACGGCCCGGAGCGCGAACCGCTGGCGGAAGCCGGAGTCGGGAGGCCCCGGGCGGGCGTTCCGGAGACCGATCCGGGTGGCGAACCGCTGGGCCTTCTCGTCCGATGCCGACGCCAGCCCGCTGATGTCCAGCGTCAGCTTGATCGCGGCCCGCGGGAAGTAGAGGTTCGGACCCTCGAGGACCCGCAGCTCGACGAGGGACTGCGGCTCCGAGGTCACCGGCAGAACGCTACCGACAGGACCTCACGTCTCGACACCTCGGTCGCGACCTCAGGCCCCCATCGCGTGCAGGCCGCCGTCGACGTGCACGATCTCGCCGGTCGTCGCCGGGAAGAGGTCCGAGAGCAGCGCGCAGACCGCCTTGGCGGTCGGCTCCTGGTCGGTGTTGTCCCAGCCGAGCGGGGCGCGGCCGCTCCACATCGTCTCCAGGTCCTCGAAGCCCGGGATCGCCTTGGCGGCGAGCGTCTTGAGCGGTCCCGCGGAGACCAGGTTGACCCGGATGCCCTCGGGACCGAGGTCGCGGGCGAGGTAGCGCGACGTGGACTCGAGTGCGGCCTTGGCCACACCCATCCAGTCGTACGCCGGCCACGCGACGGTGGCGTCGAAGGTCAGGCCGACCACCGAGCCGCCACTCGACATCAGCGGCCGGCAGGCCTCGGTCAGCGACTTCAGCGAGTACGCCGACACCTGGACGGCCTGCGCGACGTCGGGCCACGGGCCGGTGAGGAACTTGCCGCCGAGCAGCGTCTCGGGGTTGCCGAACGCGATCGAGTGGACCACGCCGTCCAACCCGTCGACGTGCTCTCGGACCTGGTCGGCGAGACCGGCCAGGTGGTCGTCGTCGGTGACGTCCAGCTCCAGGACCGGTGGCTCGGTCGGGAGCCGCTTCGCGATCCGCCGGGTGATGCCCAGCGCGCGGCCGAAGTTGGAGATCAGGACGGTGGCGCCCTGCTCCTGGGCGTACTTCGCGGCCGCGAAGCCGATCGAGCTGTCCATGGTCACGCCCGCGACCAGGATGCGCTTGCCTTCGAGGATGCCTGTTGAGCTGGTCATCGGTCAGTGCCCCATTCCGAGTCCGCCGTCGACCGGGATCACGGCCCCGGTCACGTACGCCGCGCCGTCGCCGGCCAGCCAGGTCACCGCGGCGGCGACCTCCTCCGGGGCGGCGTACCGCCCGAGCGGCACCTGTGTCTTGATCGCTGCCTTGTGGTCGTCCGTGAGCACGCCCGTCATGTCGGTCTCGACGAACCCGGGAGCCACCACGTTGGCCGTGATCGAGCGGGACCCCAGCTCGCGGGCGATCGAGCGCGCCATCCCCACCAGGCCGGACTTCGACGCGGCGTAGTTGACCTGGCCGGCCGAGCCCAGCAGCCCGACGACCGACGAGACGAAGACGATGCGGCCGCGCTTGAGCCGGAGCATCCCCTTCGAGGCGCGCTTGGCGAGCCGGTAGGAGCCGGTGAGGTTTGTGTCGATGACCGAGGCCCAGTCGTCCTCGGACATCCGCAGCAGCAGCGTGTCCTTGGTGATCCCGGCGTTGGCGACCAGGACCTCGACCGGTCCGTGCGCCTCCTCGACCTGGGCGAACGCCGCCTCGACCGCGTCCGGGTCGGTGATGTCGCAGCGCACGTCGAGGGTGCCGTCGGGCGCTCCGCCGTTGCGGGTGGTCACGGCGACCTTGTCGCCGAGCTCGACGAACGCCTCGGCGATCGCGCGCCCGATGCCCCGGTTGCCGCCGGTGACCAGGATGGATCTCGGTTCGCTCACTCCGGCGACGCTATCGACTACCGCCGGGTAGGCCGAAACGGGTCAGTCGTCCTCGAGCCGGAAACCGATCTTGAGCCCGACCTGGAAGTGGTTGACCTTGCCGTCCTTGACCTGGCCGCGGACCTCGGTGACCTCGAACCAGTCACAGTGCCGCAGCGTCTTGGCGGCGCGCTCGACGCCGTTGTGGATGGCCTGCTCGAGGCCCTCCGGGGAGGTCCCCACGATCTCGGTCACGCGGTAGGTCCTGTTCGTCATGCGCGCCAGCCTAGGCCGACAGGCACCGACGTACAGTTGCCCCATGGCCCGGGAGCGGAGCGACCAGCAGGACGCCGTCCGCATCACCACGGCCGCCGAGAGCCGCAACGCGGACATCGCGGTGCGCCAGCGGCGCTACCTGCTCTCGATGAGCCTGCGCACGCTCTGCTTCGTCGGCGCCATCCTCGCCTCCCTCGCCGGGATCCACTGGCTGTGGCCGATCCTCATCGTCGGCGCGCTGGTCCTGCCCTACGTCGCGGTCGTCATGGCCAACGCGACGAGCCGGCGCGGAGACGGCTTCAGCCTGCTCGACAGCGCGTTCGGCCGACCCGAGCTGGGGCCCGGAAGCGGTGCCACCCAGGCAGCGGTCCAGAGCAGTCAACGTCCCGGCCACACTCGGAGTTGACTTCACCGCCGCGCGTGCAAGACTTGGGAGGCCGACCAGGTTCGTCCTCGGTCGGTGTGGTGCCGGACAGCTCTCCCCGTGGTTGGCCGGCACCACTTTTCATGTCCTCCCCCATGTCCGTACCGACCTCGGGAGGTCCCGGGTGACGGAGATCTGCTCCGCCAAGGGCTGCCAGCAGGACGCCGCCTGGGCGCTGCTCTGGAACAACCCCAAGCTGCACACGCCTGAGCGTCGCACGGTGTGGCTGGCCTGTGCGGACCACCGGCAGTCGCTGTCGGACTTCCTGGGCGCCCGGGGCTTCCTCATCGAGGCCGTGCCGCACGAGTCCGGCGTGGACCGCTCAGTCTGAGCCCTGGGCCCTCCAGCCGCGGGGTCGCCGCCTCGACCCGGCCGGTCAGGAGCAGCAACAGGGCGACCGCGGGACCTCGGATCTCCGGCCCGTGGCCGGCGCTCCACTCGCCGTCCGTGGCCGTGAGCGTCACGTGGCCCCAGCGTCGGCCGGCCCGGAAGGGCCAACCCATCGACCAGACCCGCTCGAGACCGGCCACCGCGGCATCGGCCTCCACCTCGAAGCGCTGTCCCAGTGGCAGGAACATGTCCTGACCGTGGACCACCAGGTCGAACAACGAGTCCGCCGTGTCGAGGGCCTTGGCCGTGGTGCGGTCGTGCGCATGGTCGCGGATGCGCGCCACGATCACGGCCGGCTCCACAGACCCGTAGCGACGCGCGATCAGCGTGTTGACCCGATGCAGGTTGAAGCCGGCCCGCGGCATGGCCGCCACCAGCTCGCGCGTGGTCACGGTGGGGATGATCGACAGGTGACCGGCGACGTCGCGCACGCGCCAGCCTTCGCACAGTGAGGGGGCGTCCCAGTCCGCTGCCGACAGGGTCTCCAGCTGGTCGGCGATGCGCTGACGAAGCCCGGTCACGAGCTCCCAGTACTCGTCATCCTCCACAGCGCCTCCACTTGTCCGACCCTCGTACTACTATGGTCCGAGTTTCGGACCGATGCAAGGAGAAGCCGTGACCGACCCGTCGACCCTCAACCTGGGGCTGCTCCTCTTCATCCCCTACCGGGCGATGGAGTCGGCGGTGCTCGACGAGCTGCGGGCGCAGGGCCATGACCTGCCGATCAGTCAGGCCCGCGTCTTCCAGCGCATCGGCCCGCAGGGAACCCGGATGTCGGACCTCGCCCGCGCGGCGCAGGTCAGCAAGCAGACCCTGGGCTCCATCGTGGACCAGCTGGAGCGACGCGGCTACGTGCAGCGCGTGCCCGACCCGGCCGACGCGCGGGGCCGGATCGTCACCATCTCCCCCCTGGGGCGCCGGCTGGTCGACCTCAGTCGCCCGGTCGTGGAGAGGGTCGAGGCAGGCTGGTCGGCCAGGCTCGGACCCGAGGACACCGCTACCCTGCGCCGGCTCCTCGAGGAGCTCGTCCGCGAGTCGGAGGACTAGCCCCCGATGGCCGACATCGGCCGGTCGGGCTGGAGGAACGTCGGGTCGTCGATGCCGTGCCCGGGGAGCTTGCCGCGCATCGCGATCACCCAGCGGTCGGCGATCTCCTGGTCGTCGGCGCCGTCCCGCATCGCCGAGCGCAGGTCGGACTCGTCTCGGGCGAACAGGCAGTTGCGGACCTGGCCGTCGGC
>SXGU01171295.1_pt1 | contig 12524 bp, 9 predicted proteins | sample 3174531 | NCBI WGS metagenome assembly SXGU01 (sample SAMN11356863, study PRJNA531348) | freshwater metagenome | isolation source: freshwater sample F1-140 | place: China: Fuxian Lake, Yuxi | collected 2017-12-25 | reverse complement strand
GAGGATTACGAGAAGCTGCAGCCGGTGACCACCATCGAGGCGGACGGCCGCCGCCTGCGCTTCTTCACGCCGAACAGCCACACGCTGTGGCGCGCGCGCACCTTCTTCACCAAGGAGCCGGACACGCTCGAGTGGATCCGCGGCTTCGGCGAGGGCGAGGTGCTCCTCGACGTCGGCGCGAACGTCGGCATGTACAGCGTGTACGCCGCCGTGGTCCGCGGCACGACCGTCTACGCGTTCGAGCCGGAGTCGCAGAACTACGCGCTGCTGAACCGCAACATCCACGACAACGGCCTCGCCGGCCAGGTGCACGCATTCTGCGCGGCGCTGTCGGACACGACCTCGTTCCACCGCCTCTTCCTCAGCCAGTTCGTGCCGGGCGGCTCGTGCCACAACTTCGGCGAGGAGATCGACTACAACGGCAAGCCGCTGACGTCGGCGTTCGCACAAGGCTGCTTCTCAACCACCATCGACGCCCTGGTCGAACAGGGCGCGATGCCCGTGCCCGCGCACATCAAGATCGACGTCGATGGCATCGAGCCCAAGGTCATGGCGGGCGCCGCGCGCACGCTGAAGGACCGCCGCGTGCGCACCCTGTTGATCGAGATCAATACCAACATGGAATCGCACTGGGAGATCATCGATACGATGCTCGAGGCGGGATTCGACTACGATCGGGCACAGGCCGACGCCGCACGCCGCAGCGAAGGCGCCTTCGAGGGTGTGGGGAACTATGTCTTTCGACGTTGAGCAGCACGTCCGCTACAAGATCGCCAACGCGCCGGTGCAGCGCTTTCCGTTCGCGCACTTCTACATCCGCGACGTGTTCCCGGAGGATTACTACCGGGCGCTGCTGGCGCACCTGCCGCCGACCGAGGCATACACGCCGATCAGCGAGACCGGCTCCGTCAGCGCCGGCGCCTACGAGAGCCGCTTCGTGCTCGACCTCGAGGAGATCGCCGAGATCGACGTCGCGAGCGGTCCCGATGCGCCGTGGCCGCCGCTGCAGGACTGGATGATGAACGAGTCGTTCGCGCGCTTCATGGTCGGCAAGTTCCGCCCGGCCATCGAGGAGCGCTTCGGCGCCGGGTCGCAGCTCAGCCTGACGACCGACTGCCGGCTGGTGCGCGACTTCACGCGCTACGCGATCAAGCCGCACACCGACACCGAGACGAAGCTGGTGTCGCTGCTGTTCTACATGCCGAAGGACGCGTCGATGAGCCACCTCGGCACGTCGATCTACGCGCCGAGCGACCCGGAGTTCCGCAGCGACGGCTCCAAGCACTTCAGTTCCGCCGGATTCCGGCAGATGGCGCGCATGGAGTACCAGCCCAACTCGCTGTTCGGCTTCGTGCGCACGGACTTCTCGTTCCACGGCGTCGAGCGGATCACCGACCCCGAGGTCGAGCGAAACCTCGTCCTCTACAACATCTACGTCCCCCGCGTGACGGTGCCGCCGCGGAAGCCGAAGGCTTCCGCCGACACGTGACCCGTTCCGCACCCCCTTCACCGCCGTAGCGACCAGGAGCCGCACATGGGCCTGCTTTCCAAGACCTCATCCAAGGAAGTCGAAGCTTTCGCCGACGGCCTCGCCGAGGCCATCGCCAAGCGCTACCCGCCGGCGATGGACGCCGCCGAGCAGCGCAAGGTCTCGATCAACCGCCTGACGAAGATCCTCGAGGACGCGTTCGAGAAGGCGGCCGCGTTCCAGGCCGAGCACAAGCTCGGCTGGATCAAGAAGGCGAGCCTCGGCAACACCTTCCGCTGGAAGCTGAAGCAACTTGGCTACAGCGAGCGCTTCATCGAGGTCGCCACCGAGGGCCTGATCGTGCGCATCTCGAAGGGCGAAGGGAAGAAGGAAGGCGGCGCCGGCAAGTAGCCGGCCGGCCGCGCCGATGCTGCGCCGACTGCTGGCGTCGATGCGTGGCCCGGCGCGCGCCGCCGCGCCACCGGCGGCGCCTGCGGCGCCCGCCGATCCGATGCAGGAGGCGCGGGCGGCATACCGCGCCGGCCGCCACGCGGACGTGGTCCGCATCAACGGCGCGTTGCCGGCTTCTCAGGCGCGCTCCCTCGAGGACGCGATGGAGCTCGCGCACAGCCTGCAGTACCTGGGCCGCTTCGCCGACGCCGCGACGATCTACGAGACGCTGGGCCGCGCGGTCGAATCCGGCGGCACGGCGGACCAGCAGGGACTGTTCGCGCTGCACCTCGGGCTCGCGCGCCTGCGGCAGGGGGACTTCTCAGGCGCGGACGTGGCTTTCCGCAAGGTCCTCGCGACCGCCCCGGAGCGCTATTCCGCGCGACGCATCGCCGCCTTCCCGGGCATCATGTCCCGGCCCTTCCCGCTCGCTCGAGAGCCGTTGCCGCCGATGCCGGCGTCGACGCCACGCCCCCCTGCCGCCCTCGACGTGGTGTATTTCTTCACCGCGCCGGACGATCCGGATCGCGCCGACGAGTACTGGCGGCTGTTCGAGCGCAGCCTCGCCAGCGCGCGCGAGGTCTACCCGGGTGCGCGCCTGGTGCTGCTCACCGACGAGACCACCGGCATTCCCGGCAGCGTCCGATTCGACCTCGTGCTGCGCGAGCCGATGCCCCGGGACGAACTGATGCCAAACCGCTTCCGCGCCATCCGCGCCTACCTCGCACACGCGGCTGCCGGTGGCGGCGTGGACGCGGCGCTGATGACCGAAAGCGACTGCATCATGGTCCGCGACATGCGCGACCTGCTGTCGCGAGGCGCCGCGCTGTACCTGACCTACCGTTCGGACTACGTCCGCGAGGCCGAGGACCTGGAGCCGTGCAACACCGGCGTGATGCTGCTCGACCTCTCGCAGCCGGGCGCGCTGGGCGCCTTCTTCGACGCCTGTGCGCTGGCGCTGATCGCCCTGGAGCAGCGCGACGACGTGCGCGAGGCCTACGATCGCCCGATCCGCCAGTGGCGCGGCGACCAACTGGCCGTCGGCGCGGTGGTCGATTGGCGGACCTTCCAGGAGCACGTGCTGGCGCGCCGCACGGACCGCCTGTCCATCGCCGGCTGTGCGGTCGGATTCCTGCCTTCCGAGTTCTACAACTTCGCGCCGCCGCAGGGCGCGGACCCCGCGTCGCTGCACGACCGGTACGTGCTGCACTACAAGGGCTCGCGCAAGGACATCCTGCTGCGCGACGGACCTGCCGCCGCCCAGCGTTGAATCCCGCCGCTAGCGCAGGCCTGGGCTCTGCAGGTACTTGGTCTGGGTCGGGAAGCGCAGCCCGGCGATGCTGCGCCGGCTGGCGAGGAACAGCAGCGACGCCTCGGCCGGGGCGATGAAGCGGTCCGTGGGCGGCACGTCGAAGCGGCCCTGGCGCGTGACGCCCTCGAGCAGCTCGATGTCCCAGCCGTTCTGCGCGTAGAAGTCGTGCAGCAGGGTCGGGTTGAGGTTGTAGAAGCCGTGGTTCGCCATGCTCAGCGGGGGCATGTGGAATACGCAACCCCCCTCGTCGACGGCGTTCGCCGCGTTCAGGATGGCCTGGCCGATGTTGAAGCAGTGCTCGACCGTGCCGGCGTCGATGACCACGTCGTAGCGGCCGAGGTCGCAGGGCTGGTTCAGGTCGACGACCCGCTCGACGCCGCGGCTGGGCGAGACATCGATGCACTCCAGCGTCGCGCCGAGCGCGTGGAACACGGCGAGCGTCTCCGGCAGCGGGTGTTCGACGCCGTGCCAGCGCCCGAAGTCGGTGAAGGCCGCCGCTTCGACGCCGAGGATGCGCTTGACCTCGGCGCCCGTCATCACGAGGTCGGGGTAGCCCAGCGAAAGCACGCGGCTGCCCGGCAGCCAGCTGGCGAGGACCTCGAGCGCCTTGACGGTCAGGCCCACGGCCGCGCGCGGGTCAGGGCGTGTAGCCCGGGATCTTGGATTCGTCCACCACGTCGATCTGCTCCGGGTTGAGGAACTTCTCGGCGTACTTCAGGTAGACCTTGCGCCGGACGAAGACGTCGAACAGGTCGGGGTCGATGTGGCCGTTCTTGCGGAAGTTGCCGAGGATCTGCAGCGACTCCGACAGCGTCTTGCCCTTCTTGTACGGCCGGTCGCGCGCGGTGAGCGCCTCGAAGATGTCGGCGATGCCCATGACGCGCGCCTGCACCGACATCTGCTCGCGCGACAGCCCCTTCGGGTAGCCCTTGCCGTCCATTCGCTCGTGGTGGCCGCCGGCGTACTCCGGCACTCGCGTCAGGTGGCGGGGCCACGGCAGCGCCTCGAGCATCTTGATGGTGGCGACGATGTGGTGGTTGATTACCTGGCGCTCCTCGTCGGTCAGCGTGCCGGCGCGGAGCGTCAGGTTCTTCAGCTCGTCGCTGGTGAGGAAGTTCGCCTCGTGGCCGGCGGTGTCGGTCCAGCGGTACGCCGCGATGCGCTTCACGCGTTCGATGTCCTCGTCGCGCATGCGCTCGCCGCCGACGTTGCAGGCGCGCAGGAACGCCTTGTCGTCCTCGTACTGGCGGACGCGCTCGCGGAAGCGCACGTCGGCCTGCGCGACCTCGGTGTCGTTGGCGCCCCGTGCGCGCATCTCGAGCTTCTCGCGCAGGGACTCGACCTGCGCGTCCCTCTTGAGCACCTCGAAGCGCGTGTCGACGAGGTGGATGCGGTCGTAGATGGTCTCGAGCTTGGTCGCCTTGTCGACCACGTGCACCGGCGTGGTGACCTTGCCGCAGTCGTGCAGCAGGCCCGCGATCTTCAGTTCGTAGCGGTCCTTGTCGGACATCGTGAAGTCGCTGAGCGGCCCGTCGCGCGTCTCGTTCACCGCCTCGGCGAGCAGCATCGTCAGCGACGGCACGCGCATGCAGTGGCCGCCGGTGTACGGCGACTTCTCGTCGATCGCCGTGTTGATCATGTTGATGAACGACTCGAAGAGCTCCTCGAGCTGGTTGATCAGCATCCGGTTGGTGAGCGCGATCGCAGCCTGCGAGGCGAGCGACTCGGCGAGGCGCTGGTCGGACGCCGAGAACGCCACGATCTCGCCGGTCGCGGCGTCCTGCGCGTTGAGCAGCTGGAGGACGCCGATGATCTCGTTCTCGTGGTTCTTCATCGGCACCGTGAGGAACGACTTCGAGCGGTAGCCGGTCTTGTTGTCGAACGCCCGCGTGCCGGTGAAGTCGAAACCCTCGGCGGTGTAGGCGTCGGCGATGTTCTCGGTGCGCCCCGTCAACGCGACGTGCGCCGCGATCATGTTGTGGTTCGGCTTGCCGTCCTTGTAGAGCTGGATCGGGTAGAACGGCACCGGATTGCCGGTGGTGCCGCCGAGGTAGTACTTCAGCGACGTGGTGCGCACGATCTCGAAGCGCAGCGTCTTGTCCTCGGTGACGCGGTACAGCGTCCCGCCGTCGGCGCTCGTGATCGACTTGGCCGCCGTGAGGATGCTCTCCAGCAGCCGGTTGATGTCGGTCTCGGCCGAGAGCGAAGCGCCGATCTCGTTCAGGTGCTCGAGGCGCCTGACGAGGTCGTCCGCGATCGCGGGCGAGACCGGCCGCAACCGCAGCGTCTGGGTGCTGTCCGGCATCCCGCTCACCCGGGCGCGCTGCGCTTCGGCGGCCGCGTCACTTGATGCAGACCGAGCGGACTTCCTTGATGTCCGTCATCCCCGAGAGGCACTTCTCCATGCCGTCCTGCTTCAGCGTGCGCATGCCTTCCTGCAGCGCGCAGGCCAGCATCTCCGCTACGCGGGCATGCTCCTGGATCAGCTTCTTCAGCGGGTCCGTGGCGATGAGCAGCTCGTGCAGGCCGCAGCGGCCCTTCATGCCGGAGCCGCCGCACTTGTCGCAGCCGACGCGCTTGTAGAGCTGGATCTGGCCCTTCTCGTTGCCGTAGTACTTCACCCAGTCCTTGTACACGCCTTCCATCGCCGCCCGCGGGTCGACCTTGAACCTCGGCGTGTTCTGCAGTTCGTCGCAGTACTCGGTGAGGAACGACTTCAGCTCCGCGGGCTCCGGGACGTACGCCTGCTTGCAGGAGCACATGCGCTTGGCGAGGCGCTGCGCCAGGATGCCGAGCAGCGCGTCGGAGAAGTTGAACGGGTCCATGCCCATGTCGAGCAGGCGGATGATCGATTCCGTCGCCGAGTTGGTGTGCAGCGTCGCGAACACAAGGTGGCCGGTGAGCGAGGCCTCGATGCCCGTCCCGGTGGTCTCCTTGTCGCGCATCTCGCCGACCATGATGATGTCCGGGTCGGCGCGCAGGAACGCCTTCATCACTGCGGCGAAGTCCAGGCCGGCCTTCTTGTTCACCTGCACCTGGCGCAGCCCCTTCTGCGTGATCTCGACGGGGTCCTCCGCCGTCCAGATCTTGGTGTCGGGCGTGTTCAGGTGCTTGAGCACCGAGTGCAGCGTGGTGGTCTTGCCGGAACCGGTCGGGCCGCAGACGAAGAACAGGCCGTAGGGCTTGGCCACCGCCTTCGTCAGCTCCTCGTGGTTGCGCGGCGTGAACCCCATCTTGTCGAGGGGGATCGGCTCGCCGGCCGCGAGGATACGCATGACGATGTCCTCGACGCCGCCCGCGGTCGGGATCGTCGCCACCCGCAGCTCGATGTCGAGCGGGCCGAACTTCTTGAACTTGATCTTGCCGTCCTGGGGCTTCCTCTTCTCGGAGATGTCCAGGTCGCACATGATCTTCAGGCGCGCCGCGAGCGCGGCGCGGTAGCTCGCCGGCACCTCGATGTAGGGCCCGAGCGAGCCGTCCTTGCGGAAGCGGATCTCGGTCTTCGCCTTGCCGGGGTAGGGCTCGATGTGGATGTCGGAGGCGCCCTGGTTGAAGGCGTCGACGATGATCTTGTTGACGAGCTTCACCAGCTCGTTGTCGGCCGCGGCCGAGACCTCGTCCGCGCCCGCGCCCTCCAATGCGCCCTCGCCGTCCTCCTCCAGCCCGGAGAGGATGTCGCCGATGTCGCCCGTGTCGACCGACTCGCCGCCGTAGAACTGGTTCAGCGTCTCCTTGAAGTCCTTCTGCGTGGTCACCCGGTAGACGATCTTCGCCTTGGGGAACACGTTGGAGGCGATGCGCGAGCTGCGGATCCGCTCGGGATCCAGGCACAGCACGATGAGGCCTTCCTTGGCGTCGTCGATCGGCACCCACTGGTTCGACTCGACGTACTCGCGCTTGAGGTTCTTCAGCAGCTCCATCGGCTTGATGCGGTCCTGCTTGAACGCCTCGTAGGGCACGCCGAAGAACTTGGACAGCGCCGCGCCGATCGCCGGCAGCTTGACCTGGAACTCGTCGGTCAGCACCGCCTCGATGTCGACCGCCTTCTTGCGCGCCTGCCGGGACGCCAGCTCGAACTCTCCCGCGGACAGCACCGCGTCCGAGATCAGGAAGTCGTACTTGGTCTTGACGGCCTGCGGCTTCGAGCGCTGCTTGAAGGCGATCGCGATGGTCTGCGACAGCTCGTTCACGCCCTCCTCGGCAAGCTGGCCGAACGGCACGCCGGCCTTGTTGTTGATGATCTGGATCACGCCGACGAGCTCGCTGCCCTGCGGGTCGATGATCGGCGCGACCAGCATCTGCTTGGTGCGGTAGCCGGTGCGCTTGTCGACCTCCTGCAGGAAGCGCAGGTTCGGGTTGAGCGACTTCAGCTCGGTGTCGTCATAGACGTCCTTGACGTTGGCGAGCTTCTTCGAGAGGGCGGCGTAGCCGGCGAGCGAGTGCTCGGCGATCGGCAGCTTCAGGTCCTTGAAGGAGTTCAGCCCCGTCTTCACCTTCGAGATGATCGACTGCTTGTCCTCGCCCAGGGAGTAGATCGTCAGGCGGTCGGCGTTGAAGAGCGCGCAGATGTCCGCGCTGACCTCGAGCATGATCTCGTCGATGTTGTTGGTCGCGTGGATCTTGTTGGTGACCGCCTGCAACTGCTTCTGGAACGCGAGTCGGGCGCCGACGTCCGTCTGCGGTGCTGCAGGGTGGCTGAGTACTGCGCTCATCAGGAACCTCCGAAATCGGCTGTCAGGCTATCGTATCCCCGGCGGATCGACATTTCAACAGCCATTGCACTGATTATTAAGATAGTTTCTTGCAAATCTCCCGGCATCAGGCGCGGATCCCGGACTCCCACAGGCCCCCCTCCAGCAGCGACACGCGGAATCCGCGCTGCGCGAACAGGAACGCCGCCGCAGAACTGCGCCGGCCGCTCTGGCAATAGACCACGTATTCCCGCGACCGGTCGAGCACCGCGAACATGTTGCGCACCTCGTTCAGCGGCACGTTGATGGCCCCGGGCAGCTTGTCGTACTGGTACTCGGACGGATAGCGCACGTCCAGCCAGACCGCGCCTGCCTCGATCCTGCGCAGGGCCTCCTGCAGGCCGACGCGCGACATCAGCGGCTCGCGCAGCAACTCGTTGAAGTCCTTCCTGCCCAGCCGCAGCAGGTCGCCGTCCATGGTCGCCACGACCGTCGCGTTGCGCTTGGCTTCCGAGGCCAGCGCCTCCTCGCCGAAGGCGTCCCCGCTCTTCAGCTCGGCGAGGACCATGCGCGCGCCGCCGACCAGGCGCTCGACCTGGCAGCGGCCGGACTCGACGACGTAGTAGAAATCCCCCTCGTCGCCCTCGCGGATGACGATATCGCCCCGCTTCACCGGCATGCGCTCGAAGCGGGCCAGCAGCTCGTCGATGCGGGCCGCGGGAAGCTGCGAGAACACGCCGTGCTGCAGGTTGGCGAGCGAGAACATCCCGGAGATGAGCTTCCAGTCGCTGCGCATCGCCTTGGCGAGGTCGGCGCCCTGCCCTCCGGCGGACTCGCCCGCCGCCACCTGGTCCCAGGTGACGACGATGTCGAGGACCTCGTCGTCGACCAGCAGCATCTCGGCGTCGGTGATCGCCTTGCTCCGCGCCAGCGGCGCGCGGCGGTTGATCGCGTAGCGCGCGTCGTCCGTGCCGCCGACGATCACCTGCGTGCCGCCGCCGTCGAACACCAGCAGCAGCTCGCCGCCGACGAGGAACAGCGACCCGCCCCTGGCGCGGGGATGCCCGAGGGGGTCCGCGCCACGCGCCACGCGGGTGACCATGCACAGCCCGCAGAGCTCGCGCAGCCGGTCCGTCCCGAGCGACGACAGCGGATCGAGTGTCGCGAGCTGCTCCGGAGCGGGCCGGCGGGCGGCATCGGACATCGGGCGCCTAGAACTCGAACACCTGGTTGTTCTGCAGCATCTTGGGGCGCAGCGCACCGGCGCCTTCCTCGATCTCCTGCATGGTGAGCTCGATCTCGCCGGGCTTCAGGTGCGTGATGTAGATCTCGGCGCTGCGCTCCAGCTTGGTCAGCTCCTCGGCGAGCATCGCGGGACACAGGTGCCGCGACACCACCGCGAGCTGGCGCTCCTTGTTCGAGAACGCGGTCTCGATGATGAGGTACTTCAGGTTGCGCACGCGGTTGGCCGTCGCCCAGAGCGCGTCGTTGACGCCGGTGTCGCCGCTGAACACAAGGCTGCCCTTGCCGCTGTCGAGGTGGTAGCCGACCGCCGGCACCGTGTGGTTGGCGGGGATCGGCGTGATCTCGCGCCCTTCCAGGCTCACGGTGTGCCCGACGAAGATCTCCTCGTAGCGCATGAACGGCGCCTCGGGTGTGGGGATCTCCGTGAAGTCGGGCCAGATCGACCAGTTGAAGAGGTGGTTCTTCATGATCTCGATCGTGGCCCGCGTCGCGTGCACCTGCACCGGCCTCGAGCGCATGCCACCCACGGTGTCGACCAGGAACGGGATGCTGGTGATGTGGTCGAGGTGCGAATGCGTGATGAAGATGTGGTCGATCAGGGAAAGCTCGGCAAGGGACAGGTCCCCGACGCCGGTGCCCGCGTCGATCAGGATGTCGCTGTCGACAAGAAAGGAGGTGGTGCGCAGGTGGCGGCCGCCGATGCCCCCCGAGCAGCCGAGGACGCGCAGGCGCACGGGCCCCGGCTCCTACTTCTCGTCGAACGCCGTGACGCCGTCCCAGCCCGCCGGCGGGGGATTGCGGCGGAAATGGGCCACCCGTTCGCCGTAGAGCGCATAGAGGCCGCAGTCGGGGTGCATGCGCTGCAGGTTGAGCAGGTTCACCTCGACCTGGTCCCACTGCTGGGCCCGGTACGCGCGCAGCGTCTGCTGCCAGAGCTTCAGCTCCTCCTGCACCGCCTTGCCGACCTCCGCCTCCAGGCCGACCGGCTCGAAGATCGCGACCGCCTCGTCCTTGCCCTTGACCTTGATGCGGTCGACCTCCTTGAACACCACGTCCTTGACGAGGTTCTTCGTCGCCTCGCCGACGAGGATGCCGACGCCGTAATACTTGGTCCGGCCCTCGAGGCGGGAGGACACGTTCACCGGGTCGCCCATCGCGGTGTACGCCCGGCGGACCTGCGAACCCATGTCGCCGACGCGCACGGTGCCGGAGTTGAGGCCCACGCCGATCTTCAGGGTCGGCCAGCCCTTCTTGATGAACTTGTCGTTGAGGACCAGGCACTCCTTCTGCATGTCCATCGCCGCCAGCACGCCGTTGCGGGCATGTTGGGCGTCGTCCATCGGCGCGCCCCAGAACGCCATGATCGCGTCGCCGATGTACTTGTCGAGCGTGCCGCGGTACTTCGAGCGGATGATCTCGCTCATGTCGGTGAGGTAGTCGTTGATGTACTCGCGCAGTTCCTCGGGCTTGAGCGCCTCCGAGATGCTGGTGAATCCGCGCACGTCGGAGAACAGGATCGTCAGCTCGGCGGCCTTCGGCTCCATCGAGTACTTCTCCGGGTCGTCGGCCATGCGCTCCACCAACTCGGGCGGGACGTACTGCCCGAAAAGCGCGGCGAACTCGCGTTTCGACCGCGCCTCGACGAAGTAGCCGTAGGCCATGTTGATCACGTACAGCGCCGCGGTCATCAGGACCGACGCGGCAAGCGGCAGCACCGTGTCGCCCGACTGCCAGATCCAGAGGTTGATGCCGCTGATCAGCAGCACCGCGACCAACGCCGTCAGCGAGGCGTAGAGCGGCGACAGGAGCGGGATCAGCAGCGCCAGCGCGACGCCACCGAGCACCAGAAGGATCACCTCGGCGCCGAGGATGTACGGCGGCCGCTGCTTGATCCGCTTGTCGAGCATGCCTACAATCAGGTTGGCGTGGATCTCGACCCCGGGGTAGACCGCGTCGACCGGCGTAGAGCGCAGGTCGAGCAGGCCCGGCGCCGTCGTCCCGACCAGCGCGATCTTGCCCTCGAGGCGCTTCTTGTCCACCTTGTCGGCGAGCACGTCGGCGAGCGAGATGTACGGGAAGCTGAACTTGCCCCCGCGGTAGGGGATCAGCGCGCTTGCCGAGTCGTCCACGGGAATCGTCAGCGGGCCGACCTTGATCCACTCCATGCCGGTGTAGCCCTTGCTGAGAAACCGGTCGGGCGGGTAGCCGGGCTCGATCTTCGGGTTGCCGAGGAGCGTGCGCACCACGGCGAGCGACAGCGCCTCGTAGTACTGCCCCTCGAACTCCGCGAGCATCGGCACGCGGCGCACCACGCCGTCGAAATCGACGAACGGGTTGAAGTGGCCCGCGCCGGCAGCCGCCTTCTGGAACTCCGCGAGGTTGCCGCCGTATCCCACCCAGTTGGTGAAGCCGACGCTGCGCCCGGTGAACGTGCCCTTGGGCAGCACCGGCTCGGGAATCGCCGCGATGCGCTTGGCGTCCTTCTCGCTGTTCAGGTAGAAGCCCAGCACCACGTTACGGCCCTTGATGGCCTGGGCGAAGCGCCCGTCGTTGTCGAGGCTCGGGCGCAGCTGCTGGTACAGCTCGGCGAAGCCGGCGACCTGCTTCAGCTCCTTCTGCGCGAGGGCGTCGAGCGCGCGGATGCCCGACGAGTAGTCGGACTCGGCGAACACCACGTCGAAACCGAGGATGCCGAGCTTGTAGTCGTTGAACAGCTTGTCCATCACCCGCGCCATGACGTCGCGCGGCCACGGCCAGCGCGATACCTCCTGCAGGCTCTTCTCGTCGATGTCGAGGATGACGACGCGCTCGTCGACGCCTCCCGTCATCGTCAGCCGGAGGCGGGTGTCGTAGATGATGTTGTCGAGCTGCGTGACCAGCCCGATGTTGTAGAAGCGCGCGGAATGCCCGATGAACACGAGCACGATGACGAGCCCGAGGACGATCCGTACGATGTGCTGTTTCAAGGATCCTCCGGCGGTGCCGCGGTTCCGGGGCCGTGGCGATGGAAGGGCGGAATCAGCCCTTCAGGAAAAACTCCATCTTCACGCCGGCAAGCTCGATCAGGTCGTGATCCTTGAGCGCGTGCGGCGCGGTGCCGATCGGCTGGCCGTTGACTGTCGGGCGGGCGGCGCCTTCCACGTGGGTGATGAAGTAGCCCTGAGGCCTGCGCGTCAGCACCGCCACCTGGACGCCCGGCTTGCCGAGCGTGGTCAGCGGCTTGTTCAACTCAAGCTCCTTGCCGGCATTGCCGCCCGACAGCAGCTGAATCGCGCCCAGCGGCTGCGCTGGACGCGGGGCGGCGGGTGCGGCCGGGGCCGCGGGTGCTGCCGCCGGTGCCGCGGGCGCTGCGGGCGCG
>SXGU01571345.1_pt1 | contig 12526 bp, 10 predicted proteins | sample 3174531 | NCBI WGS metagenome assembly SXGU01 (sample SAMN11356863, study PRJNA531348) | freshwater metagenome | isolation source: freshwater sample F1-140 | place: China: Fuxian Lake, Yuxi | collected 2017-12-25 | reverse complement strand
GAAGTCGGCGGCAAGGAATATTTCGAGGCGCTCATGGCCGCGTTCGACAAATACAAGAACGAGCACATCGCCGTGTATGGCCCGGACAACCACCTCCGCCTCACCGGCCTGCACGAGACGCAGTCCATCGACAAGTTCAACTACGGCATCGCCAACCGTGGCGCGTCCGTGCGCGTCCCTCACAGCTTCGTGAACAACGCCTACCGTGGCTACCTCGAAGACCGCCGCCCGAACTCCCAGGGCGACCCCTACAAGATCGCGGGCCGCATCCTGCAGACCGTCAACACCGTCCCGCTTCCCGCCGCCAAGAAGCCCAAGAAGTAGGCGGTCGCAAAACTTGCTTCTCACAACGGCGCGGACTTCAGTCCGCGCCGTTTTCGCTTTTGTAAAGGGGACACTCTTGTCCCCTGTCCGGCGGGTGATGCGACTGAGAAGCATCGCGGACAGGAGTGTTTGACCCACGTGCCAGCCGCCTTTTCCCTTTTCATCCCGTGGGCCTTTCGCCAGCCTTCGCGCTGCAACCTATGGCAAAAGCTCACTCCTACAAATTCTGTTTCGGCCCGTGGAACATCAGCGAAGGACAAGACCCTTACGGCCCGCCCATCCGGCAGCCTCAGACCTTCGAGTGGAAGCTCGCGCAACTCAAGAAGCACGGCTTCGACGCGATGATGTTTCACGACGACGACGCGGTGCCCGACCTTGACGGCAAGTCCGCGAAGCAAATCGCACGCGAGGCACGCGAGTTGAAGAAGCACCTCGACGGCCTCGGCATCGCCGCCGAGATGGTCGCGCCGCGCCTGTGGTTCCACCCCAACACCGTTGACGGGGCCTACACCAGCAACGACCCCAAGTGCCGCGCCTACGCGATCGAGCGTTCGAAGGTGTGCATAGACATCGCGCACGAGCTGGATACCGACCTCATCGTCCTCTGGCTTGCCCGCGAAGGCAGCTACATCCGCGAGTCGAAGAACGCCCGCCGCTGCGTGGACTACCTCGTCGAGGCCTTCGACAAGATGCTCGCCTACGACAAGAGCATCCGGCTCTCCATCGAGCCAAAGCCCAACGAGCCGATGGACCACGCCTACATCCCGACCATCGGCCACGCGCTGGCCATCGCACAGCTCACGCGCGACCCGAAGCGCGTCGGTTGCCTCATCGAGAGTGCGCACGCCATCCTCGCGGGCCTCGACCCGGCGGACGAAATTGATTTCGCCTGCGCCTTCGGCAAGCTCTGGTCGCTCCACCTGAACGACCAGAACGGCCTCAAGTATGATCAGGACCGCCCATTCGGCTGCACGAACCTCCGCAGCGCCTTCGACCAAATCCGCGCGCTGGAGCGCAACGGCTACGGCCGCAAAGGAGAATACGTCTGCTTCGATGTGCATCCCTTCCGCACCACGAAGGAGGAACACTGGCTCGACCATCTCACGAACAGCCGCCGCACCTTCCTCCGCTTGCTGGAGAAGGTCCGCAGCTTCGATGAGAAGGCCGCGCAGGCGCTCGTTGACGACCGCAACTACCAGGCGCTCGACCAAATGGTTATCGAGCACCTGCTGGGCAAGTAGGTTGGAATGGTGCCGCAAGAGTGGACGGCAGGTGGATGATTCCGGTCTCCGCCGATTGTGGCCGCCTCTTTGTCCACCGCCCGCGCATGGCCCGAGCCCGCCAATCTTTCGCGTCCGCCCTGCAAACCAGCTTTGTGCTGGTGGGCCTGATGTTTCTCATCAAAGCCGTCGAACTTATGGCGGGCATTTCATGCGCCGGCTTTGGCATTGTGCCGCGCGATCAGCATGGGCTGATCGGCCTCGCCTTCAGCCCGCTCCTGCACGGCAATGCGGCGCACTTGCTGGCGAATGCGGCCCCACTCTTCGTGCTGCTGACGCTATTGTTTTGGGATCGCAAGTATCACCCGTGGCGCACGCTGGCGTTCATCTGGCTGGCGAGCGGGCTGGGCACCTGGCTCATCGGGCGCGGCATGACGAACGGCCAACTCGCGGTCCACATCGGGGCCAGTTCGGTGATTTACGGGCTGGTTGTGTATCTGCTCGTAGCGGGTTTCCTCATGGACAGTTGGCGCGCGGTCTTCGTGGCCATCGGCGTGGGCGTGCTTTACGGCGGCATCTTCTATGGCGTCCTTCCGCAGTCCGGCCCCATCTCTTGGGAAGGCCACTTGTGCGGAGCCATCGCCGGCTTCTTCACAGCGCGGCACAACCACGCGTAGCGCAACCTTCAGGTTGCGGCTGAATCCTGCGACTACGCACTCCGCAGAAACCGCATCCACGAGTCGCCGTGTTTCATCGTCTTGCGTTCGTCCCAGACCGGCGGGACTTCGAGCGTGTCGCGCTTCGCGTGGCCGAGGATGAAGAGGCCGCCGGGCGCGAGCAGCTTGGGCAAATCAGCGTCGTCGAGCAGCCGTTGCGCGAAGGACTCGGAACGCTTGCCGATGTTCTTCTCACCGTAAGGCGGGTCGGCCAAAATGAGGTCGAAGGCCGTGCCTGCCGCGACGAGTTGCGGCATCGCGACGAACACATCCTGAACGCGCAGATGAAACCTCTCCCTCGGCAGTCTGGCATCAATCACGTTCTGCTCGATGAACCGCGCGTGTCGCGAAGACAGCTCGACGCACACCGCGTCCGCCGCGCCGCGACTCAGGCATTCGAGGCTCAACGCGCCGGTGCCGCCGAACAGCTCCAGCACGCATGCGTCGAGCACGCGCTCGCCGAGGCTGTTGAAGACCGCCTGCCGCACGAGGTCCGGCGTGGGCCGCACGTCGAGGCCCTTGGGGGCTTTGAGAGTGCAGTTGGCGGCGGTGCCGCTGATGATGCGCATGGACGGAGCTTGGCTCAGGGAAAGTGGGAAGTCAGGGAAGTTTCCGACCAGGCATCGTTCTCGCGGAGCATTTGGACTGCGGTGTCTTCAGCACCGCTTTCCTTGATTCGAGAATCCAGCGCGCACCACAGCGGCCAAAGCAGCGCTGAAGCCGCCGCAGTCCAGACGCTGCGCGACCACGTCCATCACGGGCGGGCGGGCAGGCGGCGGAGTTCGCTCACATCCGCACTGTGAAAAGCGCCAGCCCGCTGGCGCTTTCCCATCGGGCCACGCATCACTTGAACTGCGCGCGGGCGCGCTTATCGAGGGTGGCCTTCGCGTCGGCCAGGAGCTTCTCGCTGGCCAGCTTCTTCTCGGCGGACTGCGCGACCAAAGTCTCCGCGCTCTGCACGGAGCGCTTGCGTAAGACCACGTCCGTGGTCGCCCGGCCCAGCACGCTCTCGGCGCTGGTCTGCTGGAGCTTCAACTGGTTCCGCTCCGCCGCGAACTTCTTAATCAGGTTCCAGAGGTCGGTGTTCTCCTTGTCCAACGCCTTCTGCGCCGTGTCCAGTTCCGTCACTTTCGCGGTCAGCACGGCCAAGTCCTTCTCCTTGCTAGCCTTGGTCGCGGTGAGTTTGGCGTCCGCCTGTTTCAACTGCTCCTCCACCTTGACGCGGGCTTCCTTCATGTCGCGCTCGGTCTTCTCGAAGGCGACCTGAGTGACCTTGGCGGCGGCGGCCTTGACGGTGAACCCCGCCGTCAGCCCGTCCAACTCGCGCTTCTTCGCGGCCTCGACGGCTTGGAGCGCATCGCGTTTGAGGCGGGCTTCCTCGGCGGTCCGGGTCTTGACGGCAAGGTCGGTGTTCACCTTGTCGGCGGCGAGTTTGTTGCCCGCGCTTGTCTTCTGCGCGCTGGCCATCTCGGTCGCAGACTTGTCGGCGACGGCTTTGGCCTGCGTCCACGCGGTTTCGGCGGCGGCCTTTTCCGTGGCGGTTATGGCGGCGAGTTTGTCCGCGCTGGTTCGCGCCTCGGCGGCGGCTTTCGCTTTAGTGGCGGACTCGGCGGTGGACTTGTCGGCGACCAGCTTGCTGTCGGCGGACTTCTTCACCGCACTGGCCAAATCGGTCGCAGCCTTGTCAGCGGCGGTCTTGGCCAGATTCGCGGCGGCCTCGGCGGCGGCTTTTTCCGTGGCGGCTTTGGCGGCGATTTTGTCGGCGCTGGCCCGGGCGTCGGCGGCGGCTTTCGCTTTGGTGGCCGACTCGAGAGTGGCCTTGTCGGCGGCCAGCTTGGCGTCAGCGGCTGTCTTGAGTGCTCCAACTAACTCGGTTGCGGCCTTGTCGGCGACGGCTTTGGCCAGATTCCACGCAGCCTCGGCAGCGGCCTTATCCACGACGGCTTTGGCGGCGAGTTTGTCCGCGCTGGTTCGTGCGTCGGCGGCGGCTTTCGCTTTGGTGGCCGAGTCAATGGCGGCCTTGTCAGCGACCAGCTTGTTGTCCGTGCTCGTCTTCAACGCGCGGGCCAGCGCGGCCGTGGCCGCATCGGCCAAATTCTTCGCCTCCTCCCGCGTGGTGGCGGCTTTGGCCAAGTCGGCTTGCGCAGCTTTCAACGCGGCCTCGGCCTTGGCTCGAGCGGCTTCGCCCTGTTCCGCCACCAGCGCGGCCGCCTTGTGACCGGCCTCGGCGGTGCGAATGCGCGTGGCCTCGTCCACCTTGGCTTGCTCGGCGCGTTTGCGAGTGCCGACGAGCGTGGCCTCGGCGGCGAGCGCCTCGGCGTTCAGCTTGGTGTGGGTTTTGTCGCGATTCACCGTGGCCGCCAAAAACTCCTGGGCGCGCTGCGAATACACGGCCTTCCGCTTGTCGTGCTGGGCCTTGAGCTTGTCGGTCTCGGCGGACTTGGCGTCGTGGGCGTCCGTCACTTTCTTCGCGGCGAGGCGGAACTCCTCGGCCTTAGCCTCGGCGTCCTTGAGTTCGGCGCGGGCTTTGGTGAGCGCCTCCTGCTGCTCGGCGAGCTTGGCGATGGTGAGCTTGAGCACGCGGTCGGCGTCGGCGGCAGCGTCCAGCTCGGTGCGGACTTTGCGCTCCTCCTCGGCGTCCATGCGGGCGCGCTTGTCGTTCTCGGCGACAACGAGCGTGCGCACGCCATCGGCCTTGGCCTTCCACTCGCGCTCGGCGGCGGCGTCCATCTTCACGGCCTCGGCGTGGACGGAGGTCGGGCCAAGGTGCAACGAGGTGGAGAAGAGATTCGTGCCGCTGCCCTGCCGCAACTCGATTAGTTCCTGCGCCGGCACGCGGTAGCCGCGCAACGTGGCGTCGTCCATCGTCAAGCCCTCGGCGGTCATCTGAAACTTCTTCACGAGCAACACCGAGCCGTCGCTGGCGCGGATGCGGAAGGCCGGCGTGCCGGGCGTGGGGTCGCGCAGGATGACGGCGACGACTTCGTAGGTGGCGTCGAAGAACTTCAGGCCGAACAGGACGGAACTCATCTTCACGCGGCCCCGTTCGTAGCCCTTGAACTCACCGTCCACGAAGTCGCCGTTCACCAGCAGGATGCCGGCGCGGCCCGGCTCGATTTTCGCGGCGCGCTGGGCGGATAGGTTTTGGAAGACGATGCGCGCGGCGTTGACGGTGGAGAGCGCGAAGTCCTTTTGCGCACCGCCGAATTGCAGCGCGGTATCGTCCGCCAAGACGAGTGGCGCAGCGAGGAAGGAGCCGTCCCACGTCACGACGCCGCGGTCGAGGCCGAGGCGGCGCTCGCCGGGTGCGGGCGCGGTCGGGGCGTTGGGCGGGTGCAAGCGGCTCGCCGGGATGATTCCGAGCGGCGTGGATGGGCTACTCCACTTGAGCTTCGCCATCGCGGGCGGCTTCGCGGAGTAATACTCGATGGTGAGCGGATAAAATTGCCCGGCGTTCAGCGCGGCCGGCAGGCTCACGAGTGTCGTGGACTGCTGCCGCCACTCGTCAATGATTTGCCGGTCGCCGAGCCAGACGCGCACGCCGTCGTCGGCCTCGACGTGGAAGGTGTAGTTCTCCGCGTGCTGCGCCTGCACCTGGCCGGTCCAGCGCACGGAGAAGTTTTCCGTGGGCACGCCGGGCGCAGCGGGCTTGTCGGCCCAGTCGAAGTTCACTTGGGCGTCGAGGCGCTTGAGTAGTTCGCCGGTGCAGTCGGGGCGGGAGAAGTAAGTGCCGAGCAAGCCGTGCTGCGGCTTGCGCGCGCTGGTCTCGGTGGGGCGCGAGGGCGTGAGCACGTCGGCGGGGATGGGGACTTTGCGCTGCGACGCGCTGCTCCAGAGCAGGCGGAGCTTGGCGTCCTTGCTCGTGTTGAAATGTTCGAGGCGCAGGTCGTATTTCTGCCCGGCGGTGAGCGGAACGACGGTGCTGTAGAACTCGCCGGGCTTGTCGTTCCACTGGTTGAGGATGAGCTGGCCATCGAGCCACAGCTTCGCGCCGCCACCGGCTTCGACGTGGAAGGTGTAGCTCTCCGTGAACTGCGCGGCGACCTGCCCGCTCCAGCGCGCGCTGAAACTCTGCGCGGGCACGTCCGGCACTGGCGCGTTCTCGCCCCAGTTGAAGTCGAGCTGTGGGTCAATGCGCGTGACGGCGCTGCTGCTGTCGAGTTCCGTGCGACGGTAATAGGCGGCGAGCAGGCCGCGCGTAGGCGGGATGTTAGCGGGCTTGGTGCCGAGCGCGGCGTGGAGCTGGTTGCGCGGCACGATGCTCTTCGGGATGCCGGGGCCGGTCCACGAGACGCGCAGGCGGGCGGGGCCGAGGTTGTCGTAGTATTCGAGGCGGAGGTCGTAGCGCTGGCCGGCGTTCAACTGAATCTCACCGGAGATTTCCGTGCTGTCGGCCACGCGCCAGGCGTCACAGATGAGGCGGTCGGCCAGCCAGAGCCGCGCGCCGTCGTCGGCGTCGAGATGGAAGGTGAACTTGCCGGAGACGGGAGCTTCGAGCTGCCCGGCCCAGCGCGCGCTGAAGTAATCCTTCTGCACGCCCGCGATGGGTTCGCCCATTTCCCAGTCGAAGTTGACCGTCTCGTCGAGGCGATGCACCGCGCGCCCGCTCAAGTCCACGCGCTCGTAGTAGGTGCCAAGCAGGCCGTTGCCGCGACCCTTCATCAACGCGGCGACCTCGGGCGGGAGGCTGTTCGCCGCACCGCTGGTGAAGACCGCCTGCTCGACGCTGGCGAGCGGGAACTTCTGTTGCTCGCCGTTGAGCAGAGTGATTTTGATGCCGCGGGGCGCGTCGAGTTGGACGCTGCCTTCGAGGAACTTGCCATCGCGCGTGCGGAGAGAGCCGGCGTGCGTGGTGAGGGCGAGGGCGAAGAAAAGTAGAAGTGCCCGCGGAACACGCGGATGCGCGCGGATGGGAAGGGAGGCAGGGCGATTCACAGCGAAGGGATGGTGGCCGGGAAAGGGGCGGAGTTGAATCGGAAGTTTTGCGAGCTACGAGGCATTTCTCCCTCACCCCGGCCCTTTCCCGCTGGGAGAGGGAGCCAGTTAGTCAGCATTCGTGCGGAAGCAGCGCATCGGTTCCACGAGCGCGGGCGAAGCATTCCCCCTCTCCCAGCGGGGGAGGGCTGGGGTGAGGGAGAACGTGTGCTTGTGCTGATAGACTTGGTGCACTCAAGCGCTACCCTCGTCCCCATCGGGGGAGAGGGCAGGGTGAGGGGGAGGGTTGGTGAGCTAAAGGCGCGTGCATATTCGAGACTGGCGTGGAGAGTTGGTCTGACTTCGAGGCCGGCTTGAAGTGCTGGCCGCCTTGCCCCCTCACTCCGGCCCTCTGCCCCGATGGGGGCGAGGGAGGGGCGAATGTTCGCGAACGGAAAGCGATTCATCATTTGGGTAACGACTCGGATTCCACCCACTTCAATTCATCCACCTTCTCGAAGCGACCCCCGAACTGACAAACGAGAATGCCGTCGTGATACTTGGTCGCTTCACACTTCGGGCAAATTACAGTCGGACGTGGCTTCTCTCGAAGGAGCAAAAACCAGACAAGTGCGCCAACGGCTATGGCAGCGGGTGCACGACTCAGCCACTCTTCACCCGGTGTCAGGGCATTAAATGTGCGAGTGGGACGTTCCCAGTAGACGAGGATCAGGAAGAGACTCATAAGCGCTGCGCAAACGGCTGCCTCCTTGACACGCCGCCATCCCCGTTCTTTACGGCGAAGTTCCAGCTCGTCTGGTGCGCATCGCACCCACATGCAAGTTCTCCTCACCGCTGATACAGCGGGATGTAGTGATAAGGCATTGCCAGAATCATCGTGTAAACCGCCGTGCAGAAGGTCGGGCCGACGCCGCCGCGTCCGCGCGCTTCCCAGTAGGCCACGTCGCCCTGCTTCACGACTTGCGCCAGGAGGATGTCCTTCGTCTTCGGATACCACTTCTGCCAGGTGTCGCCGCCAATCATGTATTGGGCGCAGGCGGCGTAGAAGTTGCCGTAGGTGAACCACTCGTGATCCTCGCGCATGTTGTCGAAGAGGTAGGCGGAACCTTTCTTCACCATCGGGTCGTCGTAGAGGCCGCAGACTTGCAGGGAGTAAATCGCCGCCGCCGTGCGCGCGAAGCCGGGGTCGCGCTGCGGCTGGTAGCAGAAGCCGCCGGTGCGCTCGTCCTGGCAGCGCTTCACATAGGTGACCGCCTCGTCAATGGTGCGCTGCGGGACTTCGAGGCCGCCGTTCTTCGCCGCGCGGATGGCCACGAGACACAGGACGGTGACGGAGATGTCAGCGTCCTTCGCGATGGGCCGGTAGCGCCAGCCGCCTTCGTGGCCGGCCTCGGTGGCCTGCGCGCTGATGATGACCTTCACGGCCTTGTCGAGCTTGGCGCGCATGGTCGCGGACTTGGTCTGGCCGTAAAGCTCCGCGAGCGCGATGGTGGCGATGCCATGCGAATACATGTATTGGCCGTCGCTCCTCATGTTGTAGAGGCCGTCGGGACCGATGGAGTCGAGGAGGTAATTCATCCCGGCGGTGACGTGCTTGCCGTATTCGCCCTCGCCGGGGAGGTGGCCGGCGGCTTGGAAAGCCATGAGCGTGTAGCCAGTCATCGCGACCTGCCGCCGCTGTTCGTCGCCGCTGAAGCCCCACGCGCCGGAGGGCTGTTGCTTGGAGGCGAGATACTTCAGGCCGCCCTTGATCACCGCCTCGGTCTTCGCGTCCACGATGACGGTGTCCTTGGGGCGCGCGGCGGAGCCGGCAGGGGCGGCGGCGAAGGCGGTTTGGGCGAACGCGCCGAGGCAAAGGGCAGCCAGCACGGATGAGAGAAGGTGTTTCACGGTTAGGTTGACCGTAGCAGCCGACGCTGCGGGGTTCACTGCAAATTCACTGAAAGACTTGGACGCGACGGTGTGCTGACGGGGTCGCTGCTTTCTTGCCGTTTGGTCGCGCATCGCGCACTCTCACGGCATGGGCAACACCTTCGGCCAGCTCTTCCGCGTCACCACTTGGGGCGAATCGCACGGCGGCGGCGTGGGCGCGGTGGTGGACGGCTGCCCGCCCCGCCTCGCGCTCACCGAGGCGGACATCCAGCCGGACCTCGACCGCCGTCGGCCCGGCCAGTCGAGCATCACCACACCGCGCAAGGAAGCCGACAAGGTGCAAATCCTCTCCGGGACGTTCGAGGGCAAGACGCTCGGCACGCCCATCTCGCTGATGGTGCAGAACGAAGACCAGCGCTCCGAGGCCTACACGGAAATGGCCGGGAAGTTCCGCCCTTCGCACGCCGACTACACTTACCAAGCCAAGTTCGGCATCCGCGCGTGGCCCGGCGGTGGCCGCACCAGCGCGCGGGAAACCATCGGCCGCGTCGCCGCTGGGGCCATCGCGAAGAAGCTGCTGCGCGAACGCTGGGGCGTGGAAATTCTCGCGTGCGTCGAGTCCGTGCAAAATCTCCACTGCCATGTGGACGTGGAGAAACTCACGCTCGCGCAGGTCGAAGCAAACATCATCCGCTGCCCGGACCCGGCGGTGGCGGAGGTGATGATTTCCCTCATCGAGCAGGTCCGCTCGCAAGGGGACAGCATCGGCGGCGTCATCGTCGGCGTTGCGCGCGGCGTGCCGGCTGGCTGGGGCGAACCCGTCTTCGACCGGTTGGAGGCGGACTTGGGCAAGGCGATGTTGAGCCTGCCCGCGACGAAGGGTTTTGAAATCGGCTCCGGCTTCGGTGGCACGATGCTCACCGGCACGCATCACAACGACGCCTTCCGCAACGTGGACGGCAAGGTCCGCACCACGACGAACCGCTCCGGCGGCGTGCAGGGCGGCATCTCCAACGGCGAGACCATTTACTTCCGCATCGCTTTCAAGCCCACCGCCACGGTCTTTCACGAGCAGGACACGGTGGACGTGAACCTCCAGAACACGACGCTAAAACCCCGAGGCCGTCACGACCCCTGCGTGCTTCCGCGCGCCGTCCCGATGGTCGAGGCTATGACCGCCCTCGTTCTAGCCGACCACGCGCTGCGGCACCACGCGCAGTGCGGGTGAAGGCTTTGGGCTGTCTTTCCTATCCTTGCCGGGCCGGCGCATCTGGTGCTACGTTCCGGCCACCATGAGCACACTGGCTGAAATCGAGTCGGCGGCGGACGCGCTGTCTGTGCCGGAGAAGCAGGAGTTGCTGCTGTTCCTCGCCACCCGGCTACAGGCTGGCGAGCAGCCGTTGCCGCCGCCGCGCCGGTTCACGCGCGAGCAGGTCGCCGCGTGGGTCGCCGCCGATGAGGCGGAGTGGAGCAAGCACCACTAACCCGCACTGACTGGCACTGATAAACCAGCACTTCAAGCTCCCCGCCGATTAGTGCCGGTTAGTGGTTTTTTTGGCATCCCAAGTTGCAGCCGGAAAAATCGTTTTACCCTCCGCCTTCCTTGCACTAGCTTCCCGCCTTATGGACTGGCAGCAAATCGTGGCACTCGCCATCGTGGGCATCGCCGCCTTTCTGCTCGTCCGCTCCCAGCTTCGCCCGCGCGGCCATTGCCTGTCCAAGGCCGGCCCGTGTGGTTGTTCCGCTGCCACCGGCCCTGCGCCCAAAGGCTCCATCACCTATCGCGCGCGCAAGGGCGAGCGCCCGCAAGTGATCGTGAAGATGGTTTGAGCCGCGCCACCGTCACCATGCCCAAGGCCAACTCCACGCTGCACTTCCCCGCCGGTTCGCCGTCGCGCCCGTCCGGCGGCACCAACGGCGAGGCGGTCTGGACGCCGAACACGGATGTTTATGTCCACGCCACCGGCGCGGTCATCAAGGTGGAACTGGCCGGCATCCGCAAGGAGGACCTGGAAATCAACGTCGAGGGCGCGCGCATGACCATCAGCGGCGTGCGGGGCGACGAGTGCCGCAACGGGAACAGCAACTTTCAGGTGATGGAGATTCATTACGGCGCGTTCGAGAGCGTGGTGGAGTTGCCGGCGGGCTTCGACCTCGCGCAGGCCCGCGCGTCGTATCAGAACGGCTTTCTCCGCGTGGACGTGCCGGCGATGACTGGCGCGAAAGAGGCGTAAGCCTTTCCCTGAACGATTTTCCCAGAGCGGCGATCAAAGAGCGGACACCGGCGTAACACGACCATGCCAGACACGGATTTCATCAACATCTCGAACGCCGGCGCTGGCGGAGGCGACACCACGTTCTTGCGCGCAGGCGCGAAGCCGCTGCCGGACGTGCTGCCCATCCTCGGCCTGTCGGACATCGTGCTGTTCCCCGGCATGGTCGCGCCGCTGCTCGTCGAGTCCGCGCAGAGCATCAAGCTGATTGACGACGTGGTCGGCGGCGACCGCTTCGTGGGCCTCGTGCTCCAGACCAAACCCGAGGTGCAGGAGCCCAAGCCCGACGAGCTGTGGTCGTGCGGCTGCGCGGGCCGCGTGCTGAAGATGCTGAAGTTCCCCGACAATACCGTGCGCATCCTGGTCGAGGGTCTGCGGCGGTTTCAGCTCAAGGAGTTCGCCTCGCAAGACCCGTATCTGCGCGCGCGCGTCACCTTGCTGGAGGACATTACCGAGGACTCCGTCGAGATGACCGCCCTCGCGCGCAACGCGAGCCAGCTCTTCCAGCAGATCATCAGCCTCTCGCCCGCGCTCTCCGACCAGGTCAAGATCACGTCGCTCAATCAGGAGACTCCCGCGAAGCTCGCCGACCTCATCGCGGCGAACCTGAACCTCGATTTGCAGGAGCGCCAGCGGCACCTCGAAATCACCTCGGTCAAGGAGCGCCTCGGTCGCCTGCTACCGCTGCTACAGCGCGAGCTAGAAGTCCTCACGCTCGGCACGAAGATTCAGAAGGAAGTCACGACCTCGATGTCGAAGAGCCAGCGGGACTTTTTCCTCCGCGAACAAATCCGCGCGATCCAACGCGAGCTGGGCGAGACCGACACCGCCACCGCCGATGCCAACACGCTGCGCGAATTGATGGACAAGGCCAAGCTGCCGCCCGAGGTCCGCAAGGTCGCGGACAAGGAACTCGAACGCCTCCAGCAGACGCCCCCCGCCGTCGCCGAATACAGCATCACGCGCAACTACCTCGACTGGCTCGCGAACCTCCCGTGGAGCAAGTCCACCGAGGACAAGCTCGACCTTGACGAGGCCGCGCGCCTGCTTGATCAGCAGCATTACGGCCTCAAGAAGGTGAAGGATCGGCTGTTGGAATTCCTCGCGGTCATCAAGCTAAAGCGCCAGCTCAAAGGGCCGATCCTCTGTCTCGTCGGCCCGCCCGGCGTGGGCCAGACCTCATTGG
>SXGU01238251.1_pt1 | contig 12527 bp, 9 predicted proteins | sample 3174531 | NCBI WGS metagenome assembly SXGU01 (sample SAMN11356863, study PRJNA531348) | freshwater metagenome | isolation source: freshwater sample F1-140 | place: China: Fuxian Lake, Yuxi | collected 2017-12-25 | reverse complement strand
TGACGTCGGATCAGAAGGTTCGGGGTTCGAATCCCTGCGGGCGCACCAGCATTACAAGCGCAGGAGACCTGACACTCTGATTCACTATCAGTAAGTCCTTCCTAAACGGAAGGAAAGTTATGTTAGTTGATCAATGGGTAGAGACAGTTTGGACTGTTTTAAATGTTAGAGAAAAGACATTAAGAGATTATAAACATCTCTATAAGAACCATTTAAAGCCCGTAATCGGGTTACTAGAGATGGATTCTGTGTTAGCTAAAGGACCTGCAAGTAAAACTGCTTTCACTACCTCCACAGACACATCGAGAGCCAGCCACTGTCATCTTCACACCACGTGTCCGACAAAGTTATACATTTAATTAACGCCGGTCATCTTCTCGAAGAGTTCTATTGATGTGTCTGTAGAGGGCGTGGAAATACCTCAGGTTGTTCCTAATGGGGAATTGCTAGAAACAGCATGTATAAGACGAAAAATTGATCCTTTTGTTTTCGGATTAAGATCTTGGTCTAGCAACTTAGCTAAAAGTTCTGAAGACTGACCACGCCATGGGTCATTAACCCAACGGTCGTATGCATTTAAATCTTCCCATGTGGCCGTTACTAGCATGGGGCCAGATTCTAAAGGCGTAGATAATTCGGCTGAAATAAAGCCTCGAGTTTTACTGGAGTGTTCAAGCACCTGCTTTTCTAAAAAATATTCAATTACTGGTGATTGTTCATTATTCTTTGGATAAAGATTTAAGAGCGTCCGAATCATTATGCCTCCTACTGGTTAGTACGATAACAATTTTGTTATTTTCATTATTTCCTCACCCTTGAGAAGAAACTATGCCACGAGTATCATCTTTTCAACGGAGATAGTCTCTGTCAACGATGTACAAGCTACACGTCATATACATACATATATGAAAAGAATCATATACAAATGTATATGAATTAGGAAGGGTGTGATGAAGTTGAAAAATATATCGAGGAAAAAATACAGAATTGCTGTGCTGGGAGTAGTGAGTGCCATGTTATTCACTGCATGCTCTTCTTCAACAGATGATGCGAGTGACGGAAAAACTTATAGGGTCGCGTTTCTAGCCTCTTCAAGTCAGAATGGTTATAACCAAGCAGTCTGGGCGGGTATTCAAAAAACTGCAGAAAGTTTGGGAAATGTTGAAGCTACAATTTTTGATGGACAATTTGCTGCGGATGTACAATTAAACCAACTTGAGGATGCAATAGCTTCCGGAAATTACGATGGAATAGTTGTAGTTCCAAATGACACCGTTGGAATTGCAGCGGGCTTACCAGCTGCTGTGGCAAAGAATTTGCCAGTGGTTACCGTTCTTTTTCCAATAGGACCAAATTTAACCCAATTGGAACCTCAGGTTCCTGGCATAGTCGCCACTGTAGCAAGTCCACCTGCTGATGGAGCAACCAAGCAGGCTGAACTTGTTGTTGAATACTGCAAAACTCTTAATCCATGTAAAGTCGTAATATTAATCGGACAACTTCAATATCCGTTTGATAAGGTTCGTTACGACGCCTATCGCAAAGTGCTAGACGCACAAAAAAATATTAAGGTAGTTGCTACCGGATCTGGAAACTACGATAGAGATACTTCCTTGAAAGCAATGACAGATATTTTGCAAGCCAATAAGAAAATTGATGTTTTGCTTTCTAACGCTGACCAACAAACAGCTGGTGCAACAATCGCACTTAAGAATGCAGGGTATGATCTATCAAAAATATATGTAACAGGTGGCGGCGGAACTAAAACTGCAGTCGCAGCAACAAGAGCTGGCGAATGGAAGCATGCATACTTAAATTTCCCTAGCTCGATGGGCTCTGCTGCATTAGAGCAATTAATTAATAGCCTCTCTGGAAAGCCAGTCAAGTCAGTAATCGATGCTGATTCAATTGGTGGTATCGAACCTTTTGCTGACAAGGCGATACTGGATCAAAATCCTGATTTCACGGGAGAGTGGGATGGTTAATTCGATTCAGAAAATTAATTTAGAAAAACAACTTTACAAACTGTAAGGTGGTATGAATCAAAACAGAGAGGAAGGAGCAGTTTTGGCAACTAATTTCGCCGAAGCTGCTCCTTATTCTTTACGTGTGAAATCTGCGTGCAAAAGGTTCGGCTCTACTCAAGCCCTGGAAAAAGTAGATTTTGAGTTATTTTCTGGAGAGGTACATGGATTTGCAGGGGAGAATGGCGCAGGAAAATCAACATTGGCAAAGATTATTTCAGGGCAGTACTATTTAGATGCAGGCTCATTAGCAGTGAACGGGAAAATTGTTTCAAAGTGGGACACAGCTACTGCACAAAAAAAAGGAATTGTTTTAATCGCGCAAGAACTATCTTTGGTGCCCGAAATGACCGTAGCAGAGAATGTATACCTTGGAATCGAGAACCATAGATATGGAATGTTAAAAAATAATTTAGATAGCAGATTTAAAAAACTAGAAGAAAACTTCGAGTTAGGGCTTAAAGGATCAGTAAAAATAAAAACACTCTCAATAGCAGAACGACAAAAAGTTGAAATCTTACGTGCACTTGCAAGAAATGCACAAACCATTATTATGGATGAACCAACATCTTCACTTACAGCGGATGAGGCCCAAAAATTACATTTAATCATTGGCAAGCTAAGAAAAGAAGGCAAATCTATTATTTATGTATCTCATTTTCTTGATTCTCTTTTAGATGTGTGCGATCGAATTACGATAATGCGTGACGGTAAAGTTATTCGAACCTGTAATTCCAAGATGGAAACAAAAACAAGCATAGTTGAGTCGATGTTGGGGCGTACAATGTCGCAGACTTTTCCAAATAGAAAAAGTTATGTTAGCAACAAACTTGTGCCAAAGATTGAAATTAAGAACATGTCGACAGTAAGTGGGGTGAAGAATGTCTCATTAAAAGTTTTTCCTGGGGAGATAGTAGGACTAGCTGGACTAGTTGGAAGTGGCAGAACTGAAATAGCTAGGGCTATCTTTGGGGTTGACAGAATCACAGAAGGTAAAATTTTTTTCGACGGTAATCTATATGAGAATAGATCGCCATTTAACTCGGTAAAAAGAGGAATAGCGTTGATACCCGAAGACCGGCGCACTCAAGGCTTAGTTATGGTTCATACTGTAAAGAAAAATATTTCACTTCCACATTTATTTCGAATTTCTCTACGAAAAATTATTAATCGTTCTTTTGAAGAGCAAAAAGTAAAGAGTTTAGTGCGGGAGGTAAACGTAAGTCCACCGAACGCAAAGTTGCTTGTCACTAACTTCTCTGGCGGTAACCAACAAAAAATCTTGTTTGCAAAATGGCTTTTTGATACTCCTTCATTCATAATTCTGGATGAACCGACTCGTGGAGTTGATATCGGTGCCAAAATTTCGATCTACAAAATAATTGTCGAACTCGCTAGCCGTGGAACTTCAATTCTTTTGATATCGTCTGAACATGCTGAGGTGCTTGAACTTAGTAATCGTGTTTACTTGGTAAGCAATGGGATGATCACATCAGAACTGGATCCTTCTAAAGCCACAGAGCAAGATATTTTGTTCAAACTATTTGGCCTTAAGACTGAGAGTAAATTGTGATCGGCAAAATTTTTTCCAGGAGAGAAGCTAGAAAAAATTCTAACAGCGTGCTTTCAGTTAAGAATGTTCGTTTAAGTAAATTTATTCGAGAATATGCTGTTTTATTACCTCTAATTTTATTATTTATAATCTTATCTTTTTCATCAGATTCTTTTTTTTCTACAACAAATATTCTCAATATTCTAAATCAACAAACTCCTTTAGCAATAATCGCAATAGCTGGTACATTTGTAATTATTTGTGGTGGGTTTGATTTGTCCACAGGGGCAATTTTTGCTGTTGCTAATGTGGTTGCTGCTTGGATAACAGTAAATCTTACTTCACCAACTTTAGGTTTAATGATTGCACCTTTGGTGGGTCTAATACTTGGAATTATCAATGGAATAATTGTTACCCGCTTAAAAATTCATTCGTTTTTAGCAACGCTCGCTACCAGTTTAGTATACCGAGCTACTGCAGTTTTAGTAACAGGTGGTGCGTTGATTCCAATTTCTGATCCGAAGTTCTCAATTTTAGGTAGAGAAAAATTTCTGGGGATATTTTGGGCTATTTGGGTGTTGCTTGCGTTTTTTCTAATTGCCAGTTTCATATCCAATAGAACTGTTTATGGTCGTTATGTATCGGCAATTGGTGGAAACTCTGAAGCAGCAGAATTATCTGGAATTGCCGTGGATCGTATAAGGGTTATGGTTTTTGGCTTTAGCGGGTTAGCCGCTGGACTTGCATCTGCAATCGCAGTATCGAGGGTCGCTAGCGGACAACCATTGGCTGGAACTGGAATTGAACTTGATGCTATTGCAGCAATAATTCTTGGCGGCACTAGCATTTATGGTGGAATAGGTGCTATTTGGCGCTCCATTTGTGGTGTCTATTTAATTGCGTTAATTGGGAATGGATTTAATCTTTTAAATGTAAATCCCCTATTTAAAGATCTTGTTACTGGTGCCATAATTCTTATCGCAGTAGCTGTGGCAGCAAGTGAGCGAAAGGGTCGGTGATTTGAAACAAATAAAGAAAAGCTTACGTGTAGCAGTTGATGTGGGTGGAACTTTTACTGATGTTGTGAAACTTGATTCTGATAATAATACAATATCATTTGAAAAAGTTCCAACAACCCCTAAGACCCCAACTAAGGGAGTTCTTGCGTCATTTGACCGAATAGATGCTTGCTTATCTGAGATAGAGAGTTTTACACATGGCACAACACTTGGTTTAAATTCATTATTAACACGTACAGGAGCTAGAGTGGCATTTATTAGCACCAAGGGTTTTCGTGACATATATTTGCTTGGAAGAACTGATCGTAAAAACAACTATAATATTAAGTATAAAAAGAAATCACCGCTAATTGAAAGATGTGACACATTTGAAGTCGATGAGCGAATATTATATGACGGAACAGTAAAAGTTCCTTTCAACAGTGAAAGCGCTGCTGCTGTAGCGAAACAAATACGGGATGGTAGATACGAATCGGTCGCTGTTACTTTTCTCCACGCTTATGTGAATCCTTCACATGAAATATTGATGGAAGAAACACTTAAAAAGTTCGTTCCATCGGTAGAAATTACGTTATCACATGAGATGTCTAGAGAGTATCGAGAGTATGAGCGTTCAAGTACCACTGTTTTAGACGCATATATCAAGCCAATAATGAGAAACTACCTTAAACTTCTTCAAACTGAATTAGAACAGAAGGGATTTACTGGCAAGTTTCTCATGACAAGATCAGGTGGCGGAGCGATGACCGCGGATCTTGCACGAGAACAGCCAGTTAATTTGATTCTTTCCGGCCCCGCAGGAGGCGTAGTCGGAGCTGCAGAGTTTGCACGAATCACTGATAATCCCAATTTGATCACAATTGACATGGGAGGTACATCTCTTGATGCATCTTTAATTTTAAATTTTCAACCTGTTCTTTATCAAGGTGCAGAATTTGAGGGACTCCCTATCAATACGCCATCTTTGTATATTCATACGATTGGTGCTGGTGGTGGATCAATAGCATGGCTAGACGAGGGCGGTGCGTTGCAAGTCGGCCCACAAAGCGCAGGAGCGGTTCCTGGTCCGGCATCATATGGAACAGGAGGAGTAAACCCTACATTCACTGATGCTGCACTAGTTCTTGGTTATTTGGGTGAAGAAACCTCTCTGGGCGGGTATTTACACCTGCGGCTTGATTTAGCTAATAAGGCAATCGAACCAATAGCAACAAATTTAAATTTATCAACTCCAGCGCTTGCAAAGGGGATTGTGCAAATATCTGCTACCAAAATTATGGGTGCAGTAAGAGCTATTACTGTTGAATTGGGTAAAGATCCTAAAGATTTTGCTTTACTTGCTTTTGGCGGTGGCGGTGGCTTAGTGGCTGTTGATGTAGCGCGACAACTAGATATTCCTTCGGTAATTATTCCGCCTGGGCAAGGAGCCTTTTCTGCCCTGGGCATGCTAATGGCTGATGTGCAGCATGATTTTGCAAGAACCAAGATTCAACTTTTAGCCAGATTAGATATCCATGAAGTAGAAAGATTTTTTAGCGATATGGAGAGTGAGGCGAGGAATCTTTTGACTAAAGAGGGTTTTGCGGAGCAGCAGCAGCAATTAGAAAGAATGTTTGACGTTAGATATAGTGGCCAAGAGCACTCTGTTACTGTGTCGTTTCCTGCTTCCAATAATCTAGTAGTTGGGATTCATGAATCTTTTTCAAAACTCCATGAACAAAAATATGGGCACAGCATGGATGCTCCAATTGAAATAACTACTTTACGTTTAAAAGGTAGTGGAATCGTAGAAAAACCTTCTCTACCAATTCTAAAGAAAAGGACAACAGGTGCATGCACGCCATTTATATCGCGCACTGTTTATATCTCATCTGCCAAAAATCAACAATATGCTTGTTATAAACGGGAAGATTTACTGGGGGGGGATGTGATAAGCGGGCCAGCTATTATCGTTGAGCATACGGCAACTACGGTCATTCATGAAGGAGATAATTTGTTGATAGGAGATTATGGTCAAATGATAATTACCATTGGGAAGAGTAAGCAATGATTGATGCTATCACTTTGGAAGTAATTAGGCATGGGCTCCTTGCAGCAGCAGAAGAGATGGCGCGGAATCTCTGTCGCACGTCCTATAACACCATTGTTTATGAAATTCACGATTATGGAATCGGAATTCACGATGTAAACGGTGATGTTGTTGCAGATACTCCTGGGATAGCTGTGTTTACCAGAGCAAATGATTATGGGATTAAAACCATAATAAATTTTCTAGGGTACAAAAATATGGAATCAGGCGATATATTCATTAACAATTACCCTTATTGGTCAGGTGCTCATACTCTAGACACATTAGTCTTTGCTCCAGTTCATCATGAAGGTAAAATTATTGGATTTGTTTCTTGCCGAATACATATTTTAGATTTAAAACAAAAAGATGCGGGTTATGTTCTTGATTCAACTGACATGTACCAAGAAGGTATTTTTTTCCCTGGAACTAAGGTTTATAGGAAAGGTGAGATCAATCATGATTTTTTCAACATTATTAAGTTTAATAGCCGAATGCCAACTCAAGTCATAGGCGATATTCAAGCGCAGGTGTCTGCATGTCAAACTGGGGTTATAAGAGTTCAAGAGCTTATTAAGAAATATGGAATAGATGTAATTAATGAAGGAATGCAAGCAATTAACCAGCATGGAGAGAGGCTTGCACGTCTCGCTCTTAAAAAATTGCCTAAAGGAACCTGGACCGCTTTTGATTTTGTTGATAATGATGGAGTTGATTTAGACCGGCCAATAAAAATTAATGTGACTGTGACAATTAATGATGATGAAATGGTAATTGATTTTACAGGATCAGACAAAAATGTTAGGGGTCCAATAAATTTGCCAATAGGTATGACCATGGCATTCTGTTCATTACTTTTTAAATCCTTGACAACTCCTAATTCATCTGTTGTGGCTGGAAATTTTGCGCCTATGCGGGTTATAGCCGAGGAAGGGTCGGTTATGAACGCTATACCGCCTATGCCAACATTTACTCTTTGGACTGGTTTATTAGGAGGGGAGGTCGTATTGAAAGCTATCGCTCAAGGAATGCCTGATCTAGTGCCAGCTTGTTCAGGTGGTGACGTTTGTTCCATGATGGGGGTTGGTATTAATCCTAGAAATAATGAAATGTGGATAGAAGCAACCAACGAAGCCGTAGGGTTTGGCGGGCACAAAGAGGCAGATGGCGAGGACGGAATTATGCATTTAACTGAACCTGGTTGCCGAAACAATCCAGTAGAAGTTATCGAATCCAAAACTCCTATGTTTATTGAATCGTATGGTTATCGTATTGATAGCGGTGGCCCTGGTTTGCATCGTGGTGGAGTAGGAGTTGGTCGGGTCTATCGATTCCTCGCCCCGTCGAGTGCAATCTGCATAGTGTATAAAACAAAGTCAAAGCCATGGGCAATCGGTGAAGGCAAATTCGGTAGCAATAATCACGTTGTGATTAATCCCGGTCCAAACCAGTTGATTAAAGGTGGTAGTTATAACTCTATGGCAGAGCAAGACGTACTGGTTAATAATAGCGGCGGGGGTGGTGGTTACGGTAACCCCTTTGCACGGGATGTTGCTAAGGTTGTTCGGGATGTCAGGAATGGATTCGTCAGTATTGAGGCAGCAAAAGAAGAGTATGGAGTTATTTTAGACCCAGTCAATCTAGAAGTTGATGAGTTAAAAACTTCTAAGTTACGTAAAATTTCATGATTTTTATTGAATTATTTTATGTCCAATAATTTAACAATAGTAAACGCTTTAATTTATAATGGTATACAAGACGAACCTTTTCATGGGTCTATACGAATTGTTGATGGAGTAATCCGCGAAGTTGGTGATTTTAAGAGTCAGCTATCGCAAAATTTAGATGCACGCGGTGCGGTCGTAACGCCTGGATTTATTGATTGTCACTTTCATGCATATGGAATTGGTTTGGATGTCCTGAAGGTAGAATCCATGCCGCTTAGTTATCTAGCCTTGGAGGGATCTAGGCGCTTAAGGTCCGCCTTAAGTCGCGGATTTACTACAGTACGTGATCCGGCTGGTGGAGACGCTGGCTTAGATTTGGCTATCAGGCATAATTTATTCGATTCTCCCCGCTATTTTTATACAGGTGCAGCTTTAAGCCAAACCGGGGGGCACGGGGATGCACGTTTGGCGGACTTTGATCTGTGCTCTCATCATTCTCACCTTTGTGAAGTAGTAGATGGTGTTGAAAATTTACGAGTTGCAGTGCGCGAAAGACTTCGAAAAGGTGCTCATGCAATTAAGTTAATGACTTCAGGAGGAGTCGTTTCCCCTACAGATCCAATAGCGATACCACAGTATTCTGCTGAGGAAGTAAGGGTAGTTTGTGAAGAAGCAACCCGTAGAGGAACTTATGTTTCTGCACATGCTTACTCACCTGCGGCTATCCATCATTCAATAGATAATGGTGTTCGAACAATTGAGCATGGGAACTTACTTGATCAAGACGCAGCCAAAAAAATTGCCCAAAAAAATGCTTATTTAGTTCCAACATTAGTTGCTTATCACGCTATGGCAGAAATGGGAAAGGATTTAGGTATGTCTTCCATATCAATTTCAAAAAATGAAGAAGTACTTGCGAGTGGATTTAATTCAATTCAGATTGCTAAAGAGAATAAAGTTAACATTGGTTTTGGTAGTGATCTAATGGGTTCCTTGGAATCCGAACAGCTCAGAGGAATTGAATTGCAATTAGAAGCACAAACAGTATCAGAATTACTTAAATCAATAACTGCGATTAATGCCGATATCATTATGCGAAAAGATCTTGGTCGAATAGAACCTGGAAATGTTGCTGATCTGTTGATCTTAGATGGCAATCCATGGAATGACGTCTCTTCGCTTTGGCGGATTACACAGCATCGAAAAATTATTAAATCTGGTGAAATTTTAAAATTATAAACTGATAAATATTGAGAGAGCAATCGTTGTTATAAATCTCCTCATAATGAATGGGGATTAATAAGAAACTAAGTCTATTTCAATATCTTTTACCATTTTTTTTGCACAAAATCTGTGTAATACTCACCCCCGTAGCTCAACTGGATAGAGCCTCTGACTTCGGATCAGAAGGTTCGGGGTTCGAATCCCTGCGGGCGCACTTGTAATTTGAGGACTACTCTGCCTTTTGGTTTGAAGTTTTGACTGTTCTGTATTATATTTCTGTCATTGAATCGTCATATTTATTTTGAATAACTATAAATCTTGAGGAAGAAAAGGGTATTCAATATGAAGATTACCCATTTTTTTCGTATTCTTCTTTCAATTATTTCTAGTTTGATCTTATTGCTCTCTTTAATCTCATTACCCGCATACGCCAACTCTGCAATCTCAATCGCAACTACAAGTTATGGACCTGGAACCACTAGCAACGTTGGAGTAACTCTGACGGGATTTGATCAAACTCAAAATTATCAAGTTACAGTTAAATTCATAAACAGTACAACAAATGTTGATGTTACCAATGGAACATTAGCAGCGACTCAAGGTAGCACCTCTTTAATTTCTGGTTATACCTCCTATTCAGCTACAAAACTTGGATTTTCAGGCTCTTACTCAGCAATTGTTGCTGCACTTTCTTCTCTCACTTGGAATCCAAGCTCTGCAAGTGGTGATATTAGTATGCGAATTGGAATTGCCACCAAACCTGGAACAAACGAATTTTATGATGCAAACTCAGGTCACTATTATCGATATGTTTCAACATCCGCAACCTGGACTGGTGCTAGAACTGCATCTGAAGCTACTACTTTGTTTGGAATGAGAGGTTATCTTGCAGAATTAACAACTGCTGCTGAAAACTCTTTTGTCGGCAATGAAACAGACGCCAGTAATATTTGGATTGGAGCAACTGAAGATTCGGGCACTGCTACTGCCTTCACGGGAAGTTCATACACAGGTGCAGTTGGACAAAGATGGATCTGGCAAGGCGCAGTAGAGACTCCACTGCCAACTGGAAGTGGAGTCTCTGCTGGTAATACTAATAATGTTCATTCTACAGTAACCAACAGAGCTCTGACAAGCAATGTTGCAACTCTTACAACTTCGGCAGCACACAATCTTCAAGTAGGCGATAACGCTGTAATAGCAAATGTTTTAGAAGCACTTAACGGAACCTACACAATAACAGATGTACCAAGTACAACTACATTCCGTTATGCCAAAACCACCAGTGATGTTGCCTCAACAGCAGTATCATCCTCTGATTCTGCAACAGCAGGAGTTTTTTCAAGCTGGTCATCTAACGAACCAAATAATGACCGAAAACCGGGCCAAGATTGCGCCGTGACAAATTGGGGTAGCACAGGAAAATGGAATGATTTGCCGTGCGATAATTCAAATGCTTACTTAATGGAGTTTGGTGGTAGATCAGGTGAGACTACAACCGCATCTATTACAACTTTGACCACTACCGTAACTGCAGTGACACCTGCTGCACCAGGTGCGCCTACCCTAAACTCAGTAACCGCAGGAGATAAAAGGTTAACAATTGCATTTACCGCTGGTAATACCAACGCCTCTGCAATTACTGATTATGAGTACTCTCTAAATGGCGGTGCCTACGTAGCAGCTGGCACTACTACATCACCATTTACAATCACTGGATTAAATGGCAGAAGTGCTTATTCTGTAACATTAAAAGCTAGAAACTCACTTGGGCTAGGCTCTGCCTCCTCATCGCTGAGCGCAACCACCACCAATGCTGCATTAGATGCAAGTGAAGCGGCAGCAGCAGCCTCCTCAACTTCTGGACCCACCAAAAAACAACCTAAAATGGTATTAACAGTTGAAATAACTACCCTACTTTGGCTTGAAACTACACCGATACGGTTGGTGGGTGGGGTAGAAAGTGGAACAGTCACCTACCAAAACTCAGGAGATACACTGTGTGTTGTTGATTCAAAATCAAATTTACTTGTAACTACCACTCCAGGTATTTGCATAATTACCGCAGTTAACTCAGGAGATTTTGAGTATATTTGGGAGCAATCAAATGAGATAAAAATTACTGTAACGACGCAAGCTTCAGTAATTACAGAAACAAAATCAGTTAAAGAGGAAAAATCTGTAGTAGTAGAGCAAGTCGAAAATATCCCAAAAATGGAACACAAAGTAACTTTTGGTCAGTCAGCTGCTTGGTTGAATACTAAAAATATAGTAGCCCTTAGGAACTTTATTTCTAACGCAGAAGAGAAAATTGAGATCGAGAAAATAGTGATCAAGGGTTTTGAGCAGCCGACCAAAATAGCTTTGCCAAATATCGATATTGCAAGGGCCAATGCGGTGAAGAAGTTTTTCAAGTTAGAGGGTATTGACTACCCAATTGTTGCCATAGGTGCAGGTAAGGCAAAAACAGGGAAACCTGAGTCATCTCGAATAGCGATTGTGATTATCGAGGGTAAATCAAAGTCATAAAGTTAAAGGTAAAAATAAAAAATCTGTGTAATACTCACCCCTGAAGGACAACTGAATAGAGCATTTGATTTACTGATTGGGCGTAAGCACGATTAGTAAATTTAGATGATAAATCAGGGCTTTACGCAGGTAAAGTCCTCTATTTATCGTCAAGCTTCGGATCAGAAGGTTGAAGGGTTCGAATCCCTGCGGGCGCACTTGAAATACAAGCATCTCGATATTCTCTACCCCCACTGACAGACTACCTTTGCCCAATGCCAAGAGCATTTTTGATCTCATTTGTAATTAGTGGACTGCTGTTAACACCTGGCTGTTCAAGTACAGAAGAGAAGGCGTGTGAGGTTGCCCAACAAGTCGTTGGAGAGGATATGGACAAGGTGAGAGAGCTGCTGCTAAGTGCCAAAGATTTAGATAAAAACGGTTATGGCCTGCAGGCAAATGAGG
>SXGU01400981.1_pt1 | contig 12530 bp, 10 predicted proteins | sample 3174531 | NCBI WGS metagenome assembly SXGU01 (sample SAMN11356863, study PRJNA531348) | freshwater metagenome | isolation source: freshwater sample F1-140 | place: China: Fuxian Lake, Yuxi | collected 2017-12-25 | reverse complement strand
GCTTGGTGATGGCGTTCAAAAACCTCAAGCCTTGCCCTTCCTGAAGTCGCTGAACCACCGAAATTCACCAGAAATCAGATGCTCGCCATGGCCATTCAACTCTCAACTGTTTTCTCCAATGACTTTGTCACAGCCGTGTACTGAGGCGGAGATGTTGCAAAATGGCCCTTGAGTTTTTCGACTGCTGTGGCCCAAGGTTCGACCATCTCTCGTGCCTATGACCATTCTCAAAACTCTGCCATTGTTGTTGCTTCTTCCATCAGTGCTCCTTGCTGTCGGGGAACCCAAAGAAATCCTGCTCTGGCCTAATGGCGCTCCTGGCTCCGAAGGCAAGATTGGCAGGGAGGTCGTCCAAATTGCGGCCAACGGCGAGCGCAATGTCTGGAGCATCCACGCTCCGAGTATCACCCCATTCATTCCCTCAAAAGACAAGGCGACCGGGGTGGCGGTGATCATCGCGCCGGGGGGAGGACACCGGTTGCTTTGCGTGGATCACGAAGGTTACAACGCTGCGAAGTGGTTGAGCGATCGAGGCATCGCGGCGTTTGTGCTCAAGAACCGGCTGGCTCGGGAAACAAACTCGACCTACAAAATCGATGGGGAAGCGCTCGCGGATACGCAGCGCGCGATCCGGCTCGTGCGACAGCGGGCGCAGGAATGGAACATCAACCCTCGACGCGTCGGCGTAATGGGCTTCTCAGCAGGAGGCGAGCTGGCATCGCTCGCGAGCTTGAGGTTCGATGCTGGAAATGAGAACGCCCCGGACGCGGTGGACCGCCAGGGCTGCAAACCTGATTTTCAGGCGCTGATCTATCCAGGACGTTCCGGAGACATCCGACCAACAACGAACTCGCCTCCTGTGTTTCTCGCCTGCGGCTACAACGACCGGTCCGACATTTCTCGCGGACTGGCTGAAGTTTACTTGCGCTTCAAGGAGGTCGGCGTGCCCGCGGACCTGCACATTTACTCGGCGGCTGGACATGGCTTCGGTGTGCGCTCGAATACCAAAGGCTCCGTCGGCGGATGGCTGGCGCGCTTCGAGGACTGGCTTGGTGATCGAAACTTCTTAAGCAAGCCCGATGCATCACGGAATGCGCCATGAACACGACCGTCCAGTAGTTGGCATTTCACCAGCCTTTGCCAATGCACTCATTCACGCCACGCGGGCGCGCATTCGCTCGCTGCTGATTCGGAATGAGCGTTTCAGGGATGCTCGCAGACGAACAACACAACCAACATGAGAGGTAGAAACATGAAAAAACAAACCCTGCTCACCATCATCTCATTAAGCTGCGCGCTTATCGCCAGCGCAGCGGAACCCAAAGACGAAATCATCGCCGCGGCCAAGAAGCTCGGCGAGCAGCCGAACTACAGTTGGAAGACAACGGTCGTCGTGCCCGAGAGCGCGCAATTCAAGCCCGGCCCCAGTGACGGCAAGACGGAGAAGGACGGTTTCACGTTTGTCACTTCAAGTTTCGGCGACAATACGACGCAGACGGTGCTCAAGGGCGTCAAAGGCGCGGTCACCGGACAGGATGGCAGCTGGCAATCGCTGGAAGAAGTGGAGAAAGAGGAAGGCTTCGGGCGTTTCCGCGCGATCGTGGCGCGCAATCTCAAGGTCCCCGCTGTGCAAGCTGCCGATCTGGCCGCAGGTATCAAAGAACTGAAAAAGGATGGAGACACATACTCGGGTGATCTAACGGAAGACGCCGCCAAGACTCTGCTCAGCTTCGGTCGCCGTGGCGCGGGTGGTGATGCCCCATCCGTCAGCAATGCGAAAGCCTCGGTGAAGTTCTGGCTCAAGGACGGCGCGCTCGTGAAGTACGAGTTCAAATCCAAAGGTACTCGCAGTTTCAACGGCAACGACCAGGAGATCGACCGCACATCCACCGTCGAGATCAAGGATGTAGGCACGACCAAGATCACCATTCCAGATGAAGCGAAAAAAGAAACTGTAGATCTCAACGATTCCGCCGCCCGACAGTAACGGCCTGAGCGGACTCAATCTGAGAGTTAATATGTGCAGAGCCATTTACCCTTCCCGATCAATCGTTGCCATCCTCATATTGTTCATCGGACTCAGTTCAGCACTCATCGGATCAGGTGCTGAAAAGAATCCTTCGACCCCAGCCCGGAAGCCGGCACAGAACAAACTCACCGCTGCTGAAAGACGCGGTGGCTGGCGGCTGCTTTTCGATGGGAAAAGCACCGCAGGCTGGCGCAGTTTCAAGAAGACGACGTTTCCAGAAAAGGGCTGGGTGTTGGTGGATGAATGCCTGAAGCATCTGTCCAAGGCAGGCGGGGGCGACATCATCACCATCGATCGATTTCAGGAGTTTGATCTGAAATTCGAGTGGAAGATTGCTCCTGGCGCGAACAGCGGTTTGAAGTACTTCATCACCGAGGATCGCAGCGGTGCCATAGGCCATGAGTATCAGGTCATCGATGAAAAGCATGATGCCGAAAGCCTGCGTGGAGGCAAATGGCAGACAGGCGGCCTTTATGATTGCCTGCCCCCAAAGGCGGACAAGAAGCTCAAGCCTCCGGGCGAGTTCAATACATCGCGGATTCTGGTCCGCGCGAAACGCGTGGAGCACTGGCTCAATGGCGAGAAGATACTGGATTTCGAGCTGGAAAGCCCCGAACTGAAGGCTGCGGTGGCGCAGAGCAAATTCAAAACGGTCGAGGGATTCGGCACGAGCTTCCCCGGCCACATTCTTCTGCAAGATCACGGCGACGAAGTCTGTTTCCGGAATATCAAAATCAAGAACTTGGCGACGCACTAGCCCGGCTATTTTGTTGTGAGACACATCGAGAGCCCGTCTGGCAAGGCGGCTGAAGTGATTCGAAGTCGGGCTGGGAACAGGATGCCCGATGAGGAACGCAAAGCCGACGAAGCCCGGCGGGCTCGCAGCAAGTCGCAGTCGTAAGGGTATGAAAGCCCCACTCCCATTCTTGTGAGCCAATTGATCGAGAATTCCGGACCAGATCTGGTGAAATGAGCACGCTGCTTTTCATGTTGCTGGTTGGAGGCTGCACTGTGGCTGCATTCCACTACTGGGAGGAATTGACAGCCGATGGTGATCCCGAGTGGCTTCGGAAGCTGGTCTTCTGGACGTTGAAAGGCATCGTCGCACCCACGGTTCTATGGATGTTTTTCAACTTGGGAGTGTTCACCCGGCTTCCAGCTCTTTGGCCGGGTTTGCCTCAAATACAAGCCGCTTCAGGGAATTGGCTTGGAACGTACCTCCTCCTGACGGTCACTGCCGCTTTGGTGATCTTGTCGTTCTGGACCGCAGTCACATTTGTCTGGATGGCCGCAACCATCGGCATCCAAACATCGCAGCGGCGGGACTATGGAATGTTCTTCGCGTTCTGGTCGTTACTCCTGGTACCGGTGGGAACATGGCTGGTTTTCAAGAACGGCCTGAGCCAACTCGGTGTCGCCGTTTGCTTCTGGCTGCTGCCGGTGGTTCACTTCACGGTGCATGACTGCAAACCGAGGCATGTGCGGCCCATGTATTCTCGAGCTGTTGCCAGGTTGAAGTTGGGCAACTACTCGGAAGCGGAAATGGCGATCATTGGTGAACTCGAAAAGTGCCAGGACGATTTCGAGGGCTGGATGATGCTGGCAGAACTTTACGCGAAGCATTTCCGCGATCTCCCGCAGGCTGATCAAGTCCTCCGCGATCTTTGCGCCCAGCCAGCCACCACTGCATTTCAGGCTTCGATCGCTCTCAATCGGCTGGCTGATTGGCATTTAAATCCTGGCAATGATCCTGAGAGTGCGTGCCAGGCCCTGGTGCTGCTGTGCGAGCGGCTGCCAGGAACGCACTTCGCCCGGATGGCGCAACAACGCATCAGCCAGATGCCCGTCACCCGCAAGGATCTCATCGAACAACGCGAGAAGAAATCACTCCGTTTGCCCGCCCTTCGATTCGGCACTGAAGGCGATTCGGAAAAAGACAGCAAATCCAGGCTGTCCCGGCAGGATGCGATGACCGTGCTGAATGAGCAATTGGTGAAACTCAGAACCGATCCCAACAATGTGGCTGCTCGCGAACGCTACGCGACGATGCTCGCTGAAGAACTCGGCAAAGTTGACCTGGCCATCGAGCAGATTGAACTCCTTCTCGCCATGCCCGATCAGCCTGAGAAGAAGATCGCGGAATGGCTCGGGCTGATGGCCGTGTGGCACCTGAACCACCGGAATGACTCGGCCGCAGCCCGTCCGTTGTTGAAGCGGTTGATTCTCGAGCATCCTCAATCCGCCCAGGCTTTCGCCGCGCAACGGCGTTTGAAACTTTTGGAGTTCGACGAAAGACCCAAGCAGCAGGAGCCGGGGTAGTTTTTACTTCCAACTTTGGTCGCTCGCATGGGCCATGAACTTCGGAGGGACGAGGAGTATGGATGCCGTTCCAACATCCAAAAATTCTTTGCCACAAACGCCTCGGGATTCTTCTACTGCCTATGGAACCGGCGGGATATTGGGGTTCAACTGGAGCCAGTTGTCGGGATTGAACCGACGACCCACGCTTTACGAAAGCGTTGCTCTACCACTGAGCTAAACTGGCATCCGAACGCGTGTTTACTAAACTTCCGCTCTCCCGGAGTGGCAAGTAAATTTCCGTCCGGCAAGTGGGTTCCAAAGCATCCACAAGTTGTCGGTGAACTTGGCTCTCGCCCAGGAGCGCGGTTGTGTGCGAAGCACCAGCCGCAGCAGATTTGGCGTGAGGGCGAGCCACCGATACTGCTGCGACTGGCTTTTAGCACAGTCGCGCTCCACCGACAACTTGTGGATGCACCGAGTGGGTTCAGCCCAATGTCTCTGATCGTGTATCCGCTCCTCTACTGCAGTCAGAACGCCAGTTTGTAAGTTCGATAGTCCGGTTCCGGCAGCGGTTTCCATTGGAGACTCCGCAAACAGCTTGGCTCTTTCGCCAGAGCGCAGGACTTCGAGAGCCCTGCCTCTGGCTCCACGAGCAGGTCTGAATCCCCACTTCTCTATTCCTCCGTAGGCGCCCGCTCCTTGGCGTCGGTGCGCCTTTGCCTGTCCCGTTTCTGATGTATCCCTAATTCAGACCGTGTGCTCGTTGCGGGCGAACTTGCTTTGGCGTTCGCCACGATCTTCACGAACATCCCGCGATTGCGAGAAACCTGTCTTCGCTTTCCGAGGTTTGCGTGCCAGCTCTTTTCGATTTGCTCCCAGCTTGTGCGGGAGAACTGGAGCTTCAAACTTCATAGGCATCCCTTTCGTTTCATACCACTACGCAACGTGATGCAAAACCACCGCGACAAGCGCAGGATTGCCTACTTGATCTCGATGGCCTTGGGCAATGTCTTCGGACACTTGGTAACATGCACATTCAGAATGCCGTCATGGAACTCGGCGTTGACCTTGGCCGGATCTGCCCCTTCGGGCAGCGTGAAGCTTCGAACGAAGCTGCCGTAAGCACGCTCAATGCGATGATACCTCTTTCCCTTCTCTTCCTTCTCTGTCTTGCGCTCGCCGCTCATCGTCAGCACACCATCTTCCACCGTGACCTTGACCTCCTCCTTCTTCAGCCCCGGAAGCTCCGCCTTGATGAGGAACTCTTTTTCATCCTCAGTAATATCCACCAACGGCGCCCATTCTGCGACAGTTATGGCCTCTTCTTGCGAACCCTTGCTGGTCACCGGAGCGCGTCCAAACAGCGTTGCCAGGCGATTCTGCACTTCACTCAATTCCTGGAATGGATTCCAATGAGTTAAGGGTGTCATATTTTTTGTTTTAGTTGTGGCGGTTCTTTGGTCGCCTGGTCCGCTTGCCGCCGTACTGCTGACCTGGCGGAGGAATTATCGGGGACTCCATCCTTCAGTCCCGCGCCTTGACCTCAGCTTCACAATTCCGCACTTCGCCCGACATCGCTCCACGAGCATTGTCAAAGGACAGCCTTTCCTTGCTGATGTCTCCCTTGACCTCGCGCCGCCCAATCAGTCAATTATGTTTCCCACATGAATCCACCTCCGAAATTGGTGAAGATCCCAAGCCTCAAATCGGCGGATGAATTTCAACAGCACACGGCCGCACTTGGCATCGACCTGCCTTGCGATGCAGTGATCCAGCAAGGTTCGGAATCGCCTCTCGCCGAACCTGTGGCTGGTGTTTTGATCAACGGCAAGGCCATCGGCAACCGGTGGGCGGTTCAGCCCATGGAAGGTTGGGATGGAACTCCGACCGGCGGAGTGACAGACGACATGGTGCGCCGATGGAGACGGTTTGGGGAAAGCGGCGCCAAGCTCATCTATGGCGGTGAAGCCATGGCGGTGCGGCCGGACGGTCGCGCAAATCCACTTCAACTGATCATTTCCGAAGAGAACAAGGAAGGCATCAGACGGCTCCGTGAAGTCTTGATCGAAGCGCATCGGGAGCGCCATGGCATGGTGGACGATCTTGTGATTGGCTTTCAACTCACACACTCAGGTCGCTTCTGCCGTCCGGCAGACAAGAAACGTCTTGAACCGCGCGTCGCGTATCGGCATCCGATTCTCGACCGGAAGTTTGGCGTGACCTCGGACGAAGCCATTCTTGGAGATGGCGAGGTCGAGCAGCTTATCCAGTCATACATCCGCGCCGCTCGCATCGCATGGGAAGTCGGCGCGGACTTCGTCGATATCAAGCATTGCCACGGCTACCTCCTGCATGAGTTCCTTGGAGCCCACACGCGTCCCGGGCGTTACGGCGGTTCATTTGAGAATCGCACACGGATTTTGCGCGAGATCATTGAAGGCATTCGCGCGGACGGGAACAAGATCGAGTTGGCCGTGCGTTTGAGTGCGTTCGACTTCGTTCCGTTCCGTCCCGATCCCGCGTTATCGCAGCCTGGAAAGCCCGGCCCGGGCATTCCCGAGGACTTCTCGAACTGCCTGCCGTATCGATTCGGATTTGGCGTGAACTTCTCCAATCCGGTCGAGCATGACCTGACGGAAACATTTCAATTCGTCGATCTGTGCGCTGATCTTGGAGTCAGGATTGTCAATCTCACCGCCGGTTCTCCGTATTACAATCCCCACATCCAGCGCCCGGCAGCTTATCCGCCCAGCGATGGCTATCAGCCTCCAGAAGATCCGCTGGTTGGTGTGGCACGACAGATTCAAGTCGTCCGACAAGTATCCGGGCACCTGCGCCGTCGAGTGTCACCCGACTGTCCGATCCTTGTCGGTTCCGGTTACAGCTATCTTCAGGAGTATCTGCCACACGTTGCCCAGCGCGTGCTTCGTCAAGGTTGGGTGGACGTCGTGGGGATAGGGCGTGCTGTTCTCAGCTATCCAGACATGCTTGCAGATGCAGTGACGAAAGGCGCTCTAAACGCCCGCGCCATTTGCCGGACATTCAGTGATTGCACGACCGCGCCGCGCAATGGCCTCATCAGTGGTTGTTACCCGTTGGACAAGCACTATTCTGGCAAGCCCGAGTTTCAGCAACTCAAGGCGATCAAGAGACAGGGACAAGCTGGCTGAGGTGACTTCAGAAACAAGACCCCACGGACGGATGGTCGTAGGCCCTGCCGGCGCCACGGCGTGGTGGTATCCACATTGCGTGGCTTTTGTTTTCACACTTTCACCCCTTTCTTCCGCAGGATTGGTCGCAGCAATCGCTTGAGATTTCCGGAGAAGATCATCTCTTTGGCGCGAGTTGAAATGTCCGCCCCGTGGACCTTGGCAAGCTGAGACGCAAAGCTGCGGCCACCGGCGTCACTCCCATAGAGCACGCGTTCAGCGCCAAGCTCGCGCACCGCCGTTTCGGTGAAGCCTGCCGCCGGATCGCCCCCTGCCAGATCGGCATACACGTTCTTGTGGGGGCGAATGGCGCGGACGCCCACCTCCCAGTCAGCTCCGGTATGTCCGCAGACGAGCATCGCCTCCGGATGCCGCGTCGCGAGTTCAGCGAGATCCATCGGCGTTGATTCACCTGGAAGATTGCCGGTGATCTTGATCCAGGTGTGTTGGAAGATGAGCGCCTTGAGTTCGGCTGCGCGTGCGATGATGGGGTCCAACTCAGGCGCATTGCAGTGTTGAGCGACCCACAATTTCACGCCCACCATCGGGCCGTCGCGCACGCAGCGATTCAGTTCATCCAAGCTGGCCTGAGTGTGTTTCGGGTTGAGATAGACAAAACCAAACGCCCGGTCCGGATACGCACGGACAGCGCGGAGCACGGCATCGTTGTCTTCCCTCAGTTTTTCCGGCAGCGGATCGTAGTTGAATTCCATTCCCATGAACACGCACATCCGTGTGATGCCCATGTGATCCGCGTATTCGAGCAGCTTGCCCAGCCGCGCTTCAGGAGTTTCGCCCGGCACACCGTTCAGATGGCAATGAAGATCCCAGATTTCCATGCGGTTCGCTCGTGTATCTCAGTCGTTCACTCCCTCACCCACACCGGTCTGTGCCGTGGAATCTCTGATTTGAAATCGCCGAGGCTCGACCAGTAGAGCCGTTCACCCAAGTCCACCTCTGCGACGGCAACTGTGCCCCATTGTTTCGCCTGAGCGAGGACGCGGCCCTCACGGTCATAAACAGCGGAGATCATCCAATTGAGGTTGGTGCCGGAGTAAGTGCTGCTGACCAGAAAGACGTGGTTCTCGCAAGCGCGGGCCGCGGCCAGCAGCGGGTTGCAGCCAGCCACCGGGAACGCGATGATCTCCGCGCCTTGAATGCTGAGTTGCCGCGCCGGTTCCGGAAAAAAGCCGTCGTAGCAAATCATCATGCCGATCCTACCGAGTTTCGTGTCGAACACCGGATACTCCGTGCCAGGCGTGATGCCCGCCTCAATCTCCGTGCGAGGCAGCGTCACCTTGCGATACTTGCCGATAAGCGTGCCCTCAGGGCCTATGAGTACGCCTGTATTGTAGATAAGATGCCGTTCGCGCTCGACCAAGCCCACGACGAGATGCAGGCCGTGCTTCTTCGCCAGCCCTCCGAAGTAAGAGGTAGAAGGTCCAGGGATCGATTCAGCGGCTTGGAGGTAGGAGAGGCCGTTGCCGGTCGCGGTGAGCGTTTCGGGCAACACAACGAGATCCGCCCTCTTGTTCGCCGCCTCTTCAATGAAAGGGGCGAACTGCCGGCAACTGTCCATCGCGGATTTTCCTTTGCTGGGGATGTAATGAATCGTGCCGAGACGCACTTTGCGCGGCGCGGGCGCGGGGCGCTCCACGAGAGAAACGTGCTTCCACTCGACCACGCCTTGCGCCGCCCAGCGCAGGTGCAATTCGACAATGGCTTGAGCCGCCTTCGACGGCACGCAGTAAACGCCGCTCAGTTCGGTCCAGCCTGCGGCATCGGTGGCGCCATCGTTCGGATACTCCGGCTCCGCGATGGGAAGTTCACCAGGAGCGAAGCTGTGGGCGCCAGGAGCGTCGTGGCGGACGGGTTTGCCATCCCCATCGCGCCAGTGAATCCGCACCAGTGTCGAGCGCCGTGGCGAGGCAACATTCTCGACGCGGCGCAAAGCGCTGAAGCGATACCATTGTCCGCCCTTCACCGGAAATGTCCTCTCCCAATGACCGTCGAGTCCCTCGCGTTCATCCGAGCGAATCACGAGATTCCCCGAAGGTTCTGCTCTGAACTCCGGCCGGATTTCGTCGCGCGCGGAAACACTGCGCCAACCTTCAGCCGACGAGGGAAGCCAGCTTGCCGCCAAGACGAGAATCGCAAACCAGCCGCCGGGTGTTTCGAACCTTGTGTTCATGGGTGATGAGCGGATGAAAGCGGAGCCTCACCGCGCCTTCAAGCCAAGTTACCGAGGAGACCGGCTTTGATTCACAGGTTCGATTCGCTTGCGAAAACGTCCGAGCCCCGGCGGACACACGGAGTTTGCCGCCGGGACTCTGTCACCGCACGCGCGGGGACGTTGGTCTAAATTGGCCGACATCAGGGCCGGCGGGGTGTGACCACGCGGTAGAAGCGTGTGTCGGCTCCGGGCGCGGCATCCGTCACTGTCTCCAGCCGATTGGCGGTTTGGGCGACCACGTCCGCCAGCTTTTGCCAACTGCCGCCCGCCACGTTCACGCACCATTCCACGGTGTAGGTTTGGTTGGCAGCGGCGGTGAAGCTTAACGTCGCCTGATCGTTCGTACGGGTGACGGTTTCCAATTTCAACCCACTCGCCGCGCTCGCAGGCAAGGTCCCGGAGCGATACTCCGCCAGGTTGCTGATGCCGTCACCGTCTTTGTCTTGCACTGCGTCCGAAGCATCAGCGGGATTGAATTCGTTGGCCGTCTCCCATTCGTCGGGCAGGCCATCGCCGTCGGTGTCGGGCAGGACGGTCAAGGTGAAGGACCGGTTCTGTGAAGAGTTGGTGAGGGTCGGCGCGGCGGCATTGGCCAGATAAAGGCGGTAGGTGCCTGCATCGGCAGGTTGGACATTGGTCAGAGTGAGGAAAACGGTCTTGTCGCTCGACTGGACCTCGGACAGAACTGTCGATGCCGTGAACGAAGCACCCTTGCGCCATTGGTAAGTGAACGGCACCGGGTTGCCGGTGATCTGCGCGCTGAAGGTGACATTGCCGCCGGCCACGACGCTTTGGACGAGTGGAGCCTGAGCAAAGTTCGGCTTTTGGAGCGCGCGCAGGCGGGCAGGCCGGCTCACAATTGAATCGTTCCCGTCGGAGACGACAACGGTGTACTCACCTTCTGTGGAAAGGGAAGCGGTCAACGAAAGGAAGCGATTAGTCTCGCCACCTAGATCGTTTCCGTTGAAACGCCATTGATAAGTGATGGGAAGCGCGCTCACCGCAGCCACGCCAAAACCGGATCGGGCGTTGAGAGACGTATCGATGCTTGATGGCGGCGTGGTGATCGTGAGGCGGTCGAAGACGCGGACGGTGCTGGCCTCGGTGGTGACGCTTTGCCCACCGCTGGTAACGACGACGGAATAATTGCCCTCCTGTTCGCCAGTGACGTTGCTGAGTTCCAAAGTTGCCGCAGTGGCTCCGGCGATATCTTGACCGTTGCGCTGCCATTGGAAGGTCGCTTCGCCCGTGGGCAGATTCACAGCTTGAAGAGTGGAGGTGCCGCCCGCCATCAGATCTGCATTCACGGGCGTGATCACCGGATCGGTCGTCACCCGAATGTTGTCGAAGTAGGAACGCGCCGCGGAGTAGCCGAGGTCGGAAGCGCGGAATGCCACGAGTATGTCGATGTAACGCAAGGGGGAACCGTTCATGAAAGTAAGGTTGGACCGTGCCACGCTGACCGGTTGCCCTTTTTCGCTCCAGTGGAAGTCGTAGCGAGACTGAGCGACATCCAACTGCAGTCTCACGGTTTGCCAGACACCCCTGGGATACGAGGAGACCACTGGGGTGGGCGTGCTGTTGGGAAAGCAGCACTGCCACACACTCAGCCTGCCGGTGTCATCCCACGTCAACTGTCCAGAGCGATTATATTCATCATTCTGCCCCAGGAACAAGACTGGCGCCGCAGCACCGGGTTCAACGTAAATGTCGAACACCACGTTGAGGATCTGGCCGGAGGCTGCGGTCACAGGCCGGGCGAAACGGTGGATCAAGCCGATGGCACTGCCAGGGCTTTCGTTGACTGCGAGTGAAAACCGCAGGGCGTTGCCGCTGCCGCCGGCGGGCACGGGCGCAATGCTGACCTGTGACGCGGCGAGCTCTGGATGGCCGGGGTAGAAGGACCAGTGGCCGGCAGGCGTCCCGACGTTCGGCGCTGTGCCCGTGGGCAGGTCGTCGAAATCGCCGTCCGTGATCAGGGAGGCGGCGTGAGCCGGGGAAAGCGCGGCGGCCAGGAGCAGCGCTGCGGTGAGGGTTTTGATCGTGAGGTTTGCTTTCATAAGTTTCGTTGCGAGTTTCGTTGCTTCTCCTGTCCCGGTTCGCTTCTTGGCCAACCTCTAGGAAATGTCGTGTCACTGGTCCAAGGCGTTTTTTCGCCGCCAATCACGCCAGCGATTTTGAAATATTTTTTGAGGGCCGAGGCGCGGTGCAAACGGCGTTGGAAAAGTGGTGGTGGACTACTGGCGTTGGCCGCAAATCCGCGACGGTTTCTCAATCCCAACGGGATTGCCTCACTCAGCCCACGGGTTGCGAGGAACGAGGCCGTTGGGAAGTCCGTCAGGTCTTGGACTGCGCCAGTCCTCTGGCGCTTTGGCAGTGGGGTTGGAACGACGATGGACGAAATTTCGCGCGCGGTTTGGTCATACTCGCGGGAAAAAGCGGTAGAGGACTACCGCAGTCCAAGACGCTTCGTGAGTCACAAGGCGGCTGGCGTTTTTGGAAACCTGCTGGGGTTTACGGCTGCTTGCTCTCCTTTTTCTCCTTCGCCTCGGCTGCGGCGATTTCTTCCCAGGACGGCGCGGACCAGAGGTGAGCGAGTCCAGCCGCATTGATGGCTAATAGAAAACGGCCATCGGGCGAGAACTTCAGAGTATGAAACATAGACCCCTCGCCGCTCAGAGTGAGCAACTCCTGACGTGTTTCGGCGTCCCATAGCTTGACGGCCTCCTGGCCGTTGCTGCCGACGGCGAGCCCTCTT
>SXGU01162742.1_pt1 | contig 12531 bp, 10 predicted proteins | sample 3174531 | NCBI WGS metagenome assembly SXGU01 (sample SAMN11356863, study PRJNA531348) | freshwater metagenome | isolation source: freshwater sample F1-140 | place: China: Fuxian Lake, Yuxi | collected 2017-12-25 | reverse complement strand
CAGTCCGGCTCCTCGGACATCCCCGGTCCACGATCCGAAGTCCCGCCATTCGGCTCTGAGCCCACGGGAGTTCCCCGGTGGGCGCACACCGGACGGGCAGCGCCGATTCGCCCTCGGATATCGACCGCTGCTTCCAAGGCGTAGCCGCCCCGTTCTTGAGTACCACGGGGGCCTCGCACCCTTCGGCCGGGAAGCCCAGCGGCGGCGCACTGACTGGAGAGTGGAAGCGTCGGTAGCTGCCGGGCTCATAGCGCGGCATGCTCTCACTGGCTCTCCTGCGCGGCGCACCATCGGCAGGGCTTCCGCCCTCCCAATGCGAAACCGCGCGTCAGGCGCGCTGCGGGAGGCCGGGTGCGGCAACACCCGGTTTGCCGTCGCGCTCGCGCGCGACGAGTATGGGCGGATAGGAACTCCAAGTGGTTGACTTCCGCCGGACGCGGCCGTCTTGGACCACGCACGCGAGCTTCGCCGTGGCTGAGCGATCCGTCAAGTTGTGCACCAACGCCCGGATTGGGCTTGTGTGGCGATCTGGCGAGCCGTTCGGGCGAGCGCGCGGGTGCGGAACGAGCGCCGCTAGCCGCTCGATGAAAGTGAGCGGATCGAAGGAGACGGCCGACGTGCCGTCGCGCCAGGGACGTTTGAGCCCGTAGACGACGCGGCCATTGGGCGCGAGCGCGGCGCCGCCTTGGATCGACGCGGCGCACAGTTGGTCGAAGAGCGCAGCGTCGTCCTCGACCGGCTTGTCCGCGTCGGCCGATTTGTCAATGTCGGCCGGCGAGTGTGCGCGGGGCAGGCGACCTTGGCGCTCGAGGTAGCGCGTGATGCGCCCGGCGAGCTGCTCGACCAGCTCGGCGACGTCGGCATCGGTGAGCGGCGCGGCGGGCTGGAAGCTCGGCGCGAGGCGCTCGCTCGGCGAGACGAAAGCGTCGTCGAGAACGAGCGTGTGGAAGTGCAGGTTCAAGTTGAGCGCGCTCCCGAACCGCTGCGCGAAGACCACAGCGCCGGAGCGGGCGGCGAACTCTGGCTCACGGCGCGCGGCGGGCTTGGAGTCGCTCAAACGCGAGCGCGCAGGTCCCTCGGCGGCGGCAAGTGCGCGCTCCTCCAGCCAACCGAGCAGAGTGCGCGTGAAGATGCCGCGCACGGCGGCGCACGGTCGCGGGCTGGAGGCGAGCAGGAAGCGGATGCGGAAGGGAAACGAGAGCACCCACTGGCGCACCGGGGCGTGGGGGAGCACGTGGTCGACGAGGTGCGCGGCGGTGTCGGCCATGCGCCTGCCGTAGCACGAGGGGCAGAAGCCGCGGCCTTGCTGCGTATCGGACGGGGCTCGCCGCCGCGAAGAAGGAGGAGCGATGAAGATCATCGGCGCAACGACGACGTACGTGGGCAGCGAGATCCCCGGGTTCAACGGGCAGCGCGTTCGCATCTTCGGCGTGATGCGCGGCGCCCTGCGCCCCGACGTGAACGTCGACGGGGACGACTACTTCCTCACGGACGACGACGTCCTCGCGCGACTCGGCAGCGTGACGAAGCTCGATCGCCTCGACGTCGCGCATCTGCGCGCAGACGGGAGCGCGAGCTTCGTGCACTGCGACCCGCGCGCGATCGATCTCGAGTGCTTCGCCGACTTGAAGGACTGACGACGAGCTGACCGACAGCGCGCTCCATCGCGGAGCGCAGCCCGACACGCGAGCCAGGGCGCGCGCGTGAAGGGTGATGTGTACCCCGCGCCCGACCAGGAGACGGACCATGAGCAACCGAAACAAGCGAACCAGGAACGAGCTCGAGCGACTGCGCCTGCCGGAGCTGCAGGCGCGCTTCCGTGAGGTGGTGGGCGAGACGTCGCGGAGCCCGAACCGGAAGTTCCTCATCCGGCGCATCGAGGAGACGCTCGCCGCCCGAGCGGAGCAGCCGGCCGCGCACGAGAGCCCGCCGCCCGCGGTCGACACTCCCGCCGAGGAGAGCGCCGCGTCGGACGCGAGCGCGGCCACGCCGACGCACGTGAGGGGACGCTTCACGTCGATGAGCATCGAGGAGCTGCAGGCGAAGTACCTCGAGGCGGTCGGCCGCGCGACGGGCAGCGACGACCGGCGCTACCTCATCTGGAAGATCCGCGAGGCCGAGAAGGGCCGCATCCCGGTGGGCCCGCGCAAGACGTGCGAACGCAACTGCGAGCCCGTCGACGTGAAGATCCTCCCGCTGCGACTCGAGGCCGAGGTCGTCGAGCGCATGGACGAGGCGTGGCGCACCCGCGGCATCAAGAACCGCATGGAGTTCTTCCGCCGCGCGCTCGGCCACTACCTCTCGCACCTGGGCGCCGAGGAGGCCGCGGCGCTCTTCACGGATGCGGGCGCAGCCAGCACGTGACGGGCGCCGAGATCCGGGGGGGGCGTCGCGACGGCACGGAGGCCGCGACGCCCCAAGTCCGCGGAAGGTCGCTGCTATTCCAAGTGCCTGAAAATACATCAGAAAGCGCCGTGTTCGGCCTTGCTAGGGGCGCGAACGGAAGCCTGTATGTCCGTACGCGACGGGCGACGAGCCGCCCTGCGCAACGCGAGGACGACGATGCGGACCACGAGCCAGAACACGCAGACGACGAAGACGGTGAGCCAGGGCGAGAGCCGCTACAGGACGGCCGAGCCGCAGATCGAGATCCGCCTTCCGAAGGGCACGAGCCACCGGCTGGTGAGCGCCGCGCTCCACCAGCTCGCCGCCGACGTCGAGCCGGCCACGCCCGAGCGCGAGCGCTGGATCGTCCAGACGGAGAGCTTCTACGACGCCCGCGGCCGCGTTTACCTCGAACTGGCCGACGCGACGCCCGCCGAGGCCGAGCGGGGGATGGCGATCCTAAAGAAGGTGGTGGGGTGAGCTACTCGCCGAGCAGCCCGGTTTCGGGGAAGCCGGTCACGGCGAGCGAGCCATCCGCGCTGAGGTGGAACTCGGCTTCGGGAGCACTGACCATGTCGCATGGCCCGTAGCGCTGGGTGAGAAAGTGAACCTCCTGGTTCGACGAGCCCCGCCACGGCAGGTCGACCGTACGCTGCGCCTCGACGTACCTCCCCGTGACGACAACGTCCGCGAGCGCCAACAACGCACGGTGCTCGCGTTTGGTCAGTTCGACGAGCTCGTACCCGGTGAAGACGAACACCGACAAGCCAGCCCCACGTGCCACGCGGGCAAGCTCTGCGAGCGCGCGCGCATGCACGAACGGCTCGCCGCCGGTGAAGGTCACGCCCTCGATGCCGGTGGTCGCCAGCACTTCCGCGGCGAGGGCATCGACATCGCGCAGGTCGCGTCGCTCGAACGCCCACGTGTCCAGGTTCCAGCAGCCCGCGCAGGCGAGCGGGCACCCTTGGACCCAGATGACGAAGCGATCGCCCGGGCCGTTAGCCGCGCTGCGCGGCAGCACGCGGGCGACGTTGAGGCGCACCGTCAGTAGGTCCTCTTGACGAGGACCAGGCGGAGCTTGTCGCCCTCGCGCTTCTCTTCGACGCGGTAGCCCATCTTCTTCGCCCGCTCGTGCACAGCCTGCCGCTGCGCCTCGACTAGCTCCTGGCGCTGCTCTTCGAGCCGACGTCGTTCCTCAGCGGCGAGTCGCGCCTTCTTCGCACCTTCGTGAACCTGGTACCGCTGGCTGAGCTGCGTGATCCACCCTGCGCCGAAGCGTGGATGGTCGTACCCGCTCACAAGCGCTTGGTAGCCGATCGCCGTGGCGAGGAAGCCCACGTCGTTCGAGACCGCTCCGACATGCTGTCTGCGGATCACAATGTTTGCGGTCTGCCCGCGCCGGTCACCGGCGTACCCGACGAGTTGCACCGGCGTCGCGTGGACCTCGACCTTCGCCTGGTCGAAGCCCAAATCGACGAGCGCGGAGAGCAGGCACTCCTGGTCGGTCATGGGCGTGAGGAGGGTGAGGTACGCACTCATCGCTTCTTCCCCAAGTCTTGCCTATGCGTCGCGGTGAGGCGAGGGCCACCACCGTCAGCCTTCCGGTCCACGGTCGCCGTCCCCGGCGCGAGCCCTTCGAGCAGGCGCTCAAGGTCCTTCAAGCACGCGTCGCCGGAGAAACCCTCGGCGTCGGCGGTGATCTTCCCTTCGGGGCTGATCTCGATCATGATGCGCTGTTCCTTCATGCGTCCTCCGGTGCGACGAGCTTTGCTGAGAGCCGAGCCGCAGCCTGCTCGCCGGCGTCAAGCTGCACCCAGGTATCGATGACGAGATACCGCTGTCCTTTGTGGGTTCGGAGCGAGCCAACCTCCGGCAGCGCGTCCTCGGGCACGTTGCTCGACGAGCGCGATGGCGTTCCGGTGGGGACGAAGCGCTTGCCTTGGGGCTGCTGCGCCTTGGTCTCGAGCTTCGGCGCGTTGAACGTAAACGGACGGGCGACGTCGCCTTCGTGCTTCTTGAGGTCGTAGCGCAGCTTCTTCAGAAGCTCGGCGTGCTTCTTCCGTTCGTCGCCATTCTTCTTCTGCCTCACGTCGAGGTCCTTCTTCTCGTCGGACTCGGCGTCCTTCAAGCGCGCCTCGATCTCCTTCGCCTCGTCCGCGAGCTCGGCCTCACGGGCCTCTGCCTTCGCGAGTTCCTCCCGCGCGGTGGTCGCGTGATTTTTCGCGCGTTCGACCTGTGTGGCCCACTCGGCTTGCTGCTTCTCTCTCTCCTGATCCTCGCGGGCCTTGCGCTCCGCGTCCTCGAGATCGCCCTTGTGCTGCTTCGTCGATTCCTCCAGCCTGTCGAGGCGCGAGAGCAGTCCCGGTGCTCCACTCGGACCAATCCTCGACGGGCGCTCGCCCTCGAGCGCGGACACCTCTTCGAGTAGTTCCTTGTGCGTGCGTTCGAAGCCGAGGAGGCCGCTCAACAATCGCGAGAACGCCTTTCCGATGCGGCTCCGCTCGCCGTCGGAGTTTTTGAGTAGGTCGCGCACGGCCGCGAGCCGCTTGGCCCAGTCGTCGTCGAGCCCACGCCAGCGCTTCACGAGCTGGTCTTCCTCGCTCCCTGTCGGGACGCGCGGCGGCACGACGGGCCAGCGATATGTGGCCGAGAGCGCGAGCGGCTGCGGTGCGGGCCACGACGATGGCTCGGCCGCGTGGACTTCGCGGAGCGAGGTTGCCGATACGTTGGGCAGGTCGATGACCTGCTGCTCTTGGATCGTGCGAGCTCCACCGTCGCCCGCGAGCCAGAATGACGCGCGCCGTACCCTGGGGTCGCCGATGCGCACTTCCGAACGGAACGTCCACGACGCCCCTTCGTCGAGCAGAGCCGCGGCTTCCTTGGCTTGCGCGAGCGTCAGGCGGATGCGAAGTCGCCCGCGCGTACCCGGCAGGAGCACCTCGCCAGTCGACTCGGTGACAGCGAGGTCGGGCAGGCCGAGGTCATCCCAGAGTACCTCGGTGCCGCTCTGTGCGAGCTTCGCGAGGCGGTCGTGATGCGCAGCTCCCGCGCGAAACCAGAGCCGTCGCGGCGCCGCGGAGGGAGGCTCGCTGCCCATGAGATGCGCGCGGGCACCGCGCAGATCGAGGCTGACGCGCGCATCGGGCGCCTCCAAGCGCATGGCAGCGGAGAAGGCCACCTCGGGAACATCGAAGGGACGCTCACGTGCGGGCCGCCACACGAACTGCCGACCATCGAGCCACGCCTCGTCGGTAGCCTCGTGCCAGAACAGGCGAAGAAAGAGCTGTCGCAGCGCCTCGGCCTGCTGGCCATCGAGCTTCAGCGAGTGCCCGCCGCCGATCCACACGCGGCTCTCACTAACCGACTGGAGCGCCGAAACGGGAACCTCCGGGACGCGACGAATCAGCGCGTTCCGTGCGGGGGTGTCGAGAGCGACGTCGGGCCCAACGAGCACGTAGGCACGCGCGCCGCTCGTGATGTAGCGCTTCAATGTCCCGACGGAAGCCTCGTCCGCGCCGAGCATCACGAGGACCGGAGACACGTCGTTGGAGAGCGACGCGGGCCAGTGCTTCGAGAGCCAGGAGCCGCCGTTCCAGTCGCTCTTGACCTGACCGTTGTCGACCCACGCTGTGGGCACGGTGGCGTTCACGCGGTCCTCCGTGCGCTCGCGCGTGACGCGCCGGATCGGCCCCATCATCGGCCACCTCCAACGATCCACTGCCGCAGTTCCGGTCGAAGCTCGTCGCTCGCCACTCGCGTCGCCAGCAGGTCTTTCCAGCGCAACGGCATGTCGGGCGTCGACGATGCATCGCCGCGCGCGTGGATCGGGCTGTTGCTCATGTGCCAGCCGAAGCCGCTGCCCTGGCCGGGGAGCACGAGCAGGTAGCGGTCATGCGGCGAGTGGTGCCCAAACGCATCGCGGTAGCTCCGAGGCGCGGTGCCGGTGATCGCCTGCACCTTCTTGAAGTCGGCCTCCGCGTCATCGGTCCAGATGTCGATGACCACGTTGGGCGACGAGGCTCGCAGTGCACCGACGAGCAGCTTGAGCGAGTTGAGGTTGTCCGGGCCGCGAACGTAGCGGTCCGCGAGCAGTACCTTGCGTGGCGAGGTGCCGGTCAGCAGGCGATCGACGAGGCGGCGCATCGACCAGCCCCCGCGATACGGAACCCGGACGACATTGGCGGGCTCCGCAGCCGCTGCCGCGGCCACGCCAGCCGCAGGCGCTCCGATGCGAAGGGCCCCGAGGTCTTCCGGTGGCATCGAGAAGGGAGCGAGGTCAACGGCGGCGACGAGCGCCCAGAAGCGTGCGCGGTCGTCGCCTGCCTGATTTAGCAACTCGTCATGCGAAGGGAGCGTCACGCCGAACTCTTCGAGTGGCGTGTCCTCAGTGAGGTCGGCGAAGCGAGTCCTCACTTCAGCGCGGCTCCGGTAGGCCGAGTTCTCCTTGAGGTCGCGCTCGAAGAGCGCCATTGCCCACTGCTGGGCGTCGGCCGCAGCGCGAGGTCCAATCGGTACGTCGTCGAACCTCGCGTTCTGGTAGCCACCCTTGTTGGGCAACTCGATGTGAGGCACGGTGAACGACCGACGGAAAGTTCGCGCCTCGTCCTCCTTGAGCGACGAGGCCGGGACAGCGAGCAGGTGCTTCTTCCGGTCCCACTCGCCGAACGGCCGGAGGTCGGTCGCGATGAACTCGATGGCCTGCCAGAGATCGAGCCCGTCGGACTCGGGCTCGTGCTTGATCGGCCCCATCGAGTGCTTGCCGTTTCCCTGTGACACCTCGATGGTCCCGTCGAGCTGCCACTGGTCGCGGTTGGCGTTGAAGTCGAGCGTCCACCGCAGCCGGCACTTCGCGTTCGTGGAGCCACGAACGCCGCCACCCTGACTGTGGTTGCTGGGCAGGTCGCGGACGCTGAAGCGCTCCTTCGGGTCGACGACCGATCGAAACACCTTGCCTCGTTCCACAGCGACGGGCTCGATGCTCTCGAAGCGCTGGTCGCGATTCGCGGCGATGCGCTCTGCCGCGAGCACACGCCGGCCGACTACCGGGTGCTCAACGAGCCAGAGGCCGTAGACGCCCTGCTCGGGGACCGGCGCTTCGTCGTGTTCCGCCACCTCGCCGGCGAGCTTCGTCAGGCCGCCGCTCTTGTCGCAGAGTCCCAACGTCTCGGCCCACTTGATCACGTTTTGAGCGCCGGCGTCGGCGAGCCCGGGGAGCGCGGCTTGGACGGTGGCGACCGTGATTCGGTTGCCGTTCTCGCTGGCGGTGCGGCACAGCAGGCCGAGTTCGGGGCGGCGCTCGAGCCACGCCATCTCGGCGAAGGTCGCGACCCGGCTGACCGGGATTTCTGAAGTGAGAAAGACCCTCATCTGCGGCTCCGGGTGCTGATGCGGCGCCTATCTCCGTCGAGCAAGGCCGTGCGCGTCGCGAGCTCTTGCAGCTCAGAGATACCACACTCGCTGAAGTAGCGGTGGTTTCCGAACACCACGAGCTGCTGGCGGGCGCGCGTTACGGCGACGTTCAGGCGGTTCGGGCTGTCGAGGAACCCCACGCGCCGGGTATTCCGCATTGACAGCATCACGAGGTCTGCTTCGCGTCCCTGAAAGCGATCCACCGTCCCGGACACGATCTCGACCGGCGCGCCGCGTACCTTGAAGCGCGTCTTGCGATCGTCCTCGGTGAGTTCACGGAGCATGTCAGAGATCGCGCCCTCCTGCTTCACGTAGAAGCAGAGGCAGGCGACCTCCCACACCTGCGGTAGCCCGCGCGAGGGGCGGCCATTCTTCATCGCCCACGCGATGAAGTCCTCGAGCACGTGCTTCATGGCGCGGATTTCGTCCGCGTTCACGCCGCCCTGCTCACGGCCATCGACGTCGGCCCATACGCGACGAGCGCGGAAAGGCCCAAAATCCCAGCCCAGGTTCTGGTCGCGAGACTGAATCGTATTCGCGTCGCGCAGCGCGTGCCCTGCGTAGATGACCTCTCGCGGAAATGCCGCGATGTCGGCGTTCATCCGGTGCTGGTAGCTCAGGCTCTCGAAGCGCGCGGCGAACGCATCCGGGCACGTCGCCTTCATCCCGGCGGTCAGCGAGCTCCGTCGATTCGCTCGCTCGACGCCGATACCCTCCTGCAACACCTCGAGGATGCTCGGCAGCCCGATGTCCTCGATCTCTGCGAGCGCCTCCTCGATCTTGGCGGCGGCGGGCACGAGCTGTTCGAGGGTTCGCCTGAGTCGCTGGCGCTCTCTGTCGTTGAGGCTGTGCTTCAGCTCATGGAGTCGCGTGAGGCGCCACGCGAGTTCCTGCGCGAGGTCGTGCTTCTGAAGCCATCCGCGTTCACAGAGCTGAGCATCGACGAAGGTCGTAACCTGATCACGCTTCGTATCGAACTGGAAGTCGCGATCCTTGTAGGGCTCGGCCAGCGCTCCGCCGCGCCCCGCGCGCTGGAGCCACCACGCCTGGCGCATGAGTAGCGCGTTTCCTTCAGCGAGCGGTCCGTTCGCGCCGGCAACGTCCTTCGCGAGCACCAGGTTCGCGGGGAGAAGGCTCGCGACCTCCGCGATGATGTCGTCGTCCACGAGCACCCAGTCAGCCGCCGCGACGCGCAGCGCCTCGGGTCTGCCGGCACGAAGCTGCGCCACCGTGACGACGTCGACGGGCCCCCTGCTCTTGGGCGGCGTCGACGCGACCCGCACGGTCGAGAGGCTCGGCTCTCCTTCGGCCTCCAGCTCACGCGCAATCCACTCGAGTACGCCGGGAGGCTCGACGATCAGCCACCGGAGCCCAGGTTGGCGAACGTCGCGGCGGCGCAGCCGGAACAGCAGCAGGCACGCGCGCTGGTGGTCGAGCGGGAACGCGGGCTTGTCGTTTTGATCAACGAGGTCGCGGAGGTTCGCGACGATGTCAGCGCGATCGGCGAAAGGCGGGAGCTGCCGGACATCGCCGACGACGATCCAGCGCTTGGCCATGAGCGCCGGGACCATGAACTCCTGGATGAGCGTCTTGCTGGCCTCGTCCACGATCAGGACGTCCCAATGGGGCATGGTGGTGATCGGGCGCTCCCACACGTGCATGTCCTCGTCGCGGCTCCGGAACAGCGGGTGGTTCACGATGCCCATCGTCGTGCCGCAGGTGAGGTTGGCGGCCATGATGACGGTGCGCTCTGCCATCTTCTCCAACTCGGCGTCCCCGTATTTGCCCATCGCCGGCTGCCGCCGCCACACTGTGACCAAGGTGTTCACACGCTCGTCAAGTTGGGTGGCCTGGACCTTGTCGTCTACTTTGTCGAGCTTGCCGATCCGCACCGCGTCGATGGGTGAGGCGGATTCCAGGAGCCGCTCCAGCACGTTGTCGATTGCAACGTGGGTAGAGGCGCAGAGGAGTACTCGCTCGCCCTTCTCGACGAGTTGCTGGACGATCTCGCAGATCGCCGTGGTCTTGCCGGAGCCCGGCGGCCCTTCGAGGAAGGCGAAGTCCGGTGTGCCCAGCGCTTTCGTGACGAAGCGCCGCTGCTCCTCGGTCCCGTCGCGCGTCGGGTCGGTGAGCGCTCGCCACATGTTTCCCGTGACGGACACCGGCGAGACGCGAGGCCAGCGCGCCTTCGTCGGGTCCTCACACAAGCGCAGGAGGCCTTGGTGAGCCGGCAACGGGCTCTCCCCGAGTTGGCGAAGCGCGCGTCGTTGCAGGTTCAGGTTGCGCGTGTCGACCGGGAGAAAGAGCGTCGAGTCCTCGGGCGGGTATCGGTCGAGGAGGAGTTGGTAGCGGTCCTGGTCCACCCTCTTGACCTTGAAGCTGGACTCCTTGCGGAAGAACTTCTGAGTCCAGACCGCGTCCACGTCGCCCTCGCAGAACGCCACGCGCGGGTCGAGGAACTCGTCGGCCTCGGGCTTCTCCGGTGGAAGGAGTTGCACCCAGCACCCACGGCGCCCGCCATCGCGGCCGTCTTGCCGCCAGCGGTACCGAAGGCCGTTGTCGCCCCGAAGCGGGCCGTCGGCGGGCGGGTCGTCGACTCGGATCGCCCCGCCGCTCACATCGAAGGAGCGACCAGCGCCATCGACGACGCGCTGTAGGTCCTCGGAAGCAGCGAGCGCATCGGCCTCGACCTCCTCGCCATCGACGATGAGATCGCAGTCGCCGTGGTTGTCCTCAACGACCAGCCGCCAATACCGCTCGTCGGCCGCCACTGTCGGCGTGCCGACGATCTTCAGCGCGCGCCCCTGCGGGTCGGTAACGCTGCGAGGCGCCGGAGGGGCAACTTCATTCCTCACCGCGCTGTCGACCATGCACCAGAGCACGCGATCCGATGGATGGAGCGGCGGCTCGGTGCGGACGACGAGTCCGTCGGCTGTCCACGTCGCCGACTCGAAGCTCACCGGAACGCCGCGCGTCGGGATGAATCCCTGCTGTGAGAGGTCCCACGACTTGTTCGCCGGCCAATCGGCGAGGATGACGCCGGGACGGCGACGTGGCACGCGTAATGCGCTGTCTATCGGCTCCACTCGGATCGTGAGCAGGTCGCGAACGCGCTCCCAAGGGAGTTGGTAACGGGTCTGCCGCTGCTTCGCCGTGTGGATCGCCTGATCGAGGAAGCGGTTGAACGGGCGCAGCACCGTCCATGCCTGGTTCATCAGGGCCGGTGCGACGCTCGGATGTCCTGCGACCGCGTGGAAGTGGAGGACCTTCACGAAGGGCTACCAGGAATGAACGGGTTGCGGCTGCTCTCCTGCTTGAGACGGGGAACCAAATTCTCCGGGGTCTCCTGCGGCAGCGGTTCGGGCGCCTGGCCGTTGGCGAGTCGTGCGCGAACCTTTGCCCACTGCCGTAGGCTCTCGATTTGCTCACGCATCGTGCGCGACAGCGGGAACGTCTTGTCAAGCGCCCGTGCGATGTGGTCAGTGTGAAGCTCCCGTCCCTCAGCGAACGCATCGTACAGCCCCTCGCGCACCGCCTCCTCCAGCTCCGCGCCCGAGAAGCCGACCGAGCGCGCGGCGAGGTCGGCGAGCGCGAAGTCCTTGGGGTCGCGCCGCTTCTTCTTCAGGTGGATGGACAGGATCTCTTCACGCACCGGGTGCGTCGGCAGATCGACGAAGAAGATGTCGTCGAAGCGTCCCTTCCGCAGCAGTTCTGGCGGGAGCATGTCGATGCGGTTGGCGGTGGCAACGACAAACACCGGCTCGCGCTTCTCCTGCATCCACGTCAGTAATGTACCGACCACGCGGGCCGTGGTGCCGCCGTCGGATTGATCTGAGCTACCCATGCCGGCGAGGCCCTTCTCGATCTCGTCAATCCAAAGGACGCATGGCGCAAGGGCCTGCGCCACCTGCAACGCAGTGCGGACGTTTCCCTCCGACTGCCCGACGAGCCCGCCGAATATCTTGCCCATGTCGAGGCGCAGCAGCGGGAACTGCCACGTTGCCGCGACGGCCTTCGCAAGGAGGCTCTTGCCGCAGCCCTGCACACCAAGAAGCAGTACGCCCTTCGGCGCGTCGAGCCCGAATTCTCGTGCCCCCGCACCAAACGCGCGGCCGCGACGATCGAGCCACTCTTTCAGCTGGTCGAGGCCGCCGACGTCCGTCATGCGGGCGTCTGTAGGATAGTACTCGAGCACCTCGCTCTGCTTGATGATGCGCTCCTTCTCTTGAGCGACGAGTGGCACCGCTCCATGGTCCAAACGCTCAAGCTCGGCGCCAGCCTTCCCAAACGCGAGCTTCGCCTCCATGACCGTGAGCCCGCGCGCGGCGTCAAGCAGCGCTTCGTCATCGGGCGCGCGAACCCCGAGCGCCGTCGCCGCGTCGTGGAGTACGACCCGCAGGTCGTCGACGCCGGGCAGCGGGAGCTCGATGGTCGGTATCTCCTTGCGCAGGTCGAGCGGCAGTCCGGGCAGGGGCGTCGAGAGCACGACTAGTTTCCGGGGCGTTGCAGGCAGGCGGGCGATCTCACGCAGCCACCGCAGCAGAGGGTGGTGCTCGTCACGGAGAAACGGTTGGAAGTCCTCCATCAGCCAGACGCCGGGCTCCTCGGAGCCATGGATCTGGCGCAGCGCCTCAAGCGGGTCCGTCGCGGCGGCGTCATGGACACTGAGTTCACCGTCGTTGTTCGATGCCTGGAGCCCGGTCGATTGACTCCACACCTTGAGCGGCAAGCCCAACT
>SXGU01372288.1_pt1 | contig 12532 bp, 13 predicted proteins | sample 3174531 | NCBI WGS metagenome assembly SXGU01 (sample SAMN11356863, study PRJNA531348) | freshwater metagenome | isolation source: freshwater sample F1-140 | place: China: Fuxian Lake, Yuxi | collected 2017-12-25 | reverse complement strand
GTCGCGCTGGGCCAGTCCTAGCGAGCGTCCTGACGGCGTACGAACACCTCGCGGGTCAGCCTCAGGATCGCCGCCGCGGGGGGGATGGCCAGGAGGGCGCCGACGACGCCGAGCAGGGCCGCACCGATCAGCGCGGCGATGACCGTCACGGCCCCCGGGACGTCGACCGACTTCGACATCACCCGCGGGTAGATCACGTAGTTCTCCACCTGCTGGTAGACGATGTAGAAGATCGCGCAGGCGATGCCGATCTTCGGGTCCTCGGCGAACGCGATCGCGGTCACGATCACCGCCCCGATCGTCGCGCCGATCATCGGGATGACGTCGAGCAGCGCGACGACGAACGCCAGCGCCACGGCGTACTCGCCGAGACCCACCGCGAAGAGGAACACCAGGGACGAGAAGCCCGCGCACATCGAGACGATGAACGCGCCCGACACGTAGCCCCCGACGCTGCGGATGATCCGGTCGCCGAGCTTGGTGACCCGCTCGCGGCGCGAGGCCGGCGCGAGGCGGTAGAGCGCCGTCTTCGTCGTGGCCAGCGACGACAGGAAATAGAGCGTCAGCACCAGGATGATGAAGCCGTTGAACAGGGCGCCGAGCACCGCCAGGCCGAAGCCGAGGGCGCCGCCGAAGAGCGTGCTGAGGAAGTCACCGTCGGTGACGTAGTCCCGGATCTTGTCGATGACCTGGTACTCGTCGTCGAGCTCCTGGACCTTCTCGTTCTGCTGCAGACGGTCGAGCCAGCCAGGGGCGTTCTCGGTGATCGAGGCGACTTGGTCGGTGATGACCGGGACGATGGCCACGAAGAACAAGGTCACGGCGATGATCACCACGACGGTGACGGTCGTCACCGCCCAGCGTCGTCGGACCCCTCGTGCCTCGATGGCCTCGACCGACGGGTTGAGCCCGGCCGCGATGAAGAACGCGACGGCGATCAGGACCAGGGTGCTGCTGATCGCTGCGATGTTGGTCGCCAGCCAGAAGGCGATCAGCGCCCCGAGGGCGCCGACGAACCCTACGTAGAACGGGGCGTGGTGGTCCAGCGGGGACCCGGGCTCGCCGAGGTCGTCCGGGCCACCGACCGCCCCCGGCTCGTCGGTGTCGGCGGCTGACTCCTCGGCGGCCTGCTGCTCCGGGGACTTCTCCGCCGACGACTCAGGACTCGTCGTCACCGAAGCCCGCGACCACGTCACGCAGCGATGCCAGCTGGGCGGTGATCGCGTCCCGGCGCTTGCTCAGCCGGTCGACCTCGGCCTTGAGCAGCGCCACCTCGCGCTGCCGCTCGGCGTCACCGCTCGACCGGACCGCCTCGGCCTGGGTCGTGGCTGCGGCGATGATCTGCTCGGCCTCGCGGCGGGCCCGGGACAGGATCGCCTCGGACTCCTTGGCGGACTGCTCCTGAGCCTCCTTGGCCTGGGTCAGGGCGTCGCGGGCGCGCTGCTCGGCCGCGGTTGCCCGGGCCTCGGCGTCCTCGACCAGCTTCTTGGTCTCCGCGATCGCGCTGGTGTGGTGCTCGCTCGCCTCGCGGGCCAGCCGCTCGCGCTCGACGGCCAGGAGCCGCTTGGCCTCCTGGACCTCGCGGTCGACGGCGGCACGCTGCTGCTCGGCGTCGCGCTGGGCACCGGTCCGCAGCTCGGTGGTCTCCTGCTGGGTGGCCAGCCGGAGCTGCTCGGCCTCGCGGGTGGCGCTGGCGACCAGGTCCTGGGCCTCGCTCTGGGCCAGCGACCGGGTCCGCTCGGCGTCGGTGAGCATCCGGGTGCGCTGTTCCTCGAGCTCCTTGAGCTGGACGATGCGCATGTCCTCCGCCTCGCGAGCGGCCTCGGCCTTGATCGCCTGGGCGTCGCGGGCGGCCTGGGCGCGGATCTCCTCGGCGTCGCTCTGGGCGACGGCCCGCATCTCCGACGCCTCCTCCTCGGCGAGCCGGAGCATCGCCGAGGCGCGGCCGCCGAGACCGGCGTAGGACGGGTTCTTGACCTCGTCGAGCTGGCTGAGAAGGCTGTCGAGGGCGTTCTCCAGCTCGGCGCTGCGGGTCTCGTGCTGAGCGATCGCGGCCGTCAGCGCGGCCCGGTCGGCGGCCAGCTGCTGCAGCCGCTGGTCGACCGCCGCCGCGTCGTAGCCGTTCTTGCGGACGACCGGCAGCGGGCCGGTCGGCGGGGGAGGCACGGGGCCGGGCGCGGGCGAGATCGCCGGCACCGCGACGGTCGCCGTGCCGGGGGTCTCGGACCTGGCCGGTGGCGTGGGCGGCGCGGTCTGCTGGGTCGTCTGCTGCGTCGGTTGCTGCGCCGGTTGCTGGGTCGCCTGCTGGGGGGCAGGCTCCTTGGTCGGGACCGGCCGGGTGGGCTCCGCGGTGGACTGCCCCGCCTTGGCCGCGTCCTTGGGGAGCGCCGGGATGACGACGGTCGCCTCGGTGTCCGGGTCGGCCGTGGCCTCCGGCTGCTCCTGAACCGCCGGAGACTGCGCCGTCACCTCGCCGGTGTCGGAGTTCTCCTCGGGCGCGTCGTCGAAGATGGACAGACCCTGGTTCATGGAAACGGGCTCACTTCCGGGTGGGGGCACGGTCGGGTCACCCACTCTGCCCGATGTGAACGCGTTGCGCACACCCCGGCTCGAGCGCCGCGCTCAGACGTCCCGGAACCGGTTGATCGCGGCCTCGTGCTTGCTCCGCAGCTCGGCGTCCCGCACCCCGAGGCCCTCCTCGGGGGCCAGGCAGAGGACGCCGATCTTGCCCTGGTGGAGGTTGTGGTGGACGTCGAGAGCGGCCTGCCCGACCTCGTCGAGGCTGTAGGTCCTGGACAGCGTCGGGTGGATCTTGCCCTTGGCGATGAGCCGGTTGGCCTCCCACGACTCGCGGTAGTTGGCGAAGTGCGAGGAGATGATCCGCTTGAGGTTCATCCACAGGTAGCGGTTGTCGTACTCGTGCATGTAGCCGCTCGTGGACGCGCAGGTGGTGATGGTGCCGCCCTTGCGGGTGACGTAGACGCTGGCGCCGAAGGTCTCCCGGCCGGGGTGCTCGAAGACGATGTCGATGTCCTCGCCGCCGGTGAGCTCACGGATCTTGGCGCCGAAGCGCTTCCACTCCTTCGGGTCCTGGGTGTGCTCGTCCTTCCAGAACTGGTACCCCTCCTCGGCGCGGTTGATGATCAGCTCGGCGCCCATGGAGCGGGCGATCTCGGCCTTGTCGTCGCTGGAGACCACGCAGACGGGGGTGGCGCCGCCGTTGAGGGCGTACTGGGTGGCGAAGCCGCCCAGGCCGCCGGAGGCGCCCCAGATCAGGACGTTGTCGCCCTGCTTCATGTCGCCGCCGTTCTTGCTGACCAGCTGGCGGTACGCCGTGCAGTTGACCAGGCCCGGGGAGGCGGCCTCCTCCCAGGTCAGGTGCGCCGGCTTGGGCATCAGCTGGTTGGCCTTGACCAGCGCGATCTGCGCGAGCCCGCCGAAGTTGGTCTCGAAGCCCCAGATCCGCTGCTGCGGGTCGAGCATCGTGTCGTCGTGGCCGTCGGGGTCCTCCAGCTCGACGCTGAGGCAGTGGGCCACGACCTCGGTGCCGGGCTTCCACTTGGTCACGCCGGGGCCGGTCTGCAGCACGACGCCGGCCAGGTCGGAGCCGACCACGTGGTAGGGCAGATCGTGCCGCTTGGTCAGGTCGGACAGGCGGCCGTACCGCTCGAGGAACCCGAACGTGGAGACCGGCTCGAAGATCGAGGTCCACACGGTGTTGTAGTTGATCGCGCTCGCCATGACCGCGACCAGCGCCTCGCCCGGTCCGAGCTCGGGGAGCGCCACGTCCTCGACGTGCAGGGACTTGCGCGGGTCCTTCTCCTTGGAGGGGATGCCTTCGAACATGTCCACCTCGTCCTTGCGGACCAGCGCGGCCCGGTAGGACTCGGGGATCTGCAGGTTGGCGAAGTCTTCGGTGGAGGTGTCGCCGGCCAGGATGGCGTCAAGGATCTGCTGCATGGTTGCGGAGGTTACCTGTCAGTAATAGAAGGAATCGACCGAGTGTGACTCAGTTCGCGGGTTGGACCAGCTCGACCAGCACCCCGCCGGCGTCCTTGGGGTGGATGAAGTTGACCCGCGAGTCCGAGGTGCCGCGCTTCGGGGCGTCGTACAGCAGGCGGACCCCCCGCTCCCGGAGGACGGCGCTCACCGCGTCGAGGTCGGTGACCCGGTAGGCCATCTGCTGCACGCCTGGTCCGGACCGGTCGAGGAACTTCGCGATCGTCGACGACTCGTCGAGCGGCGCGAGGAGCTGGATGTGGGACCCGGAGTCGCCCACCGCCATCATCGCCTCGCGGACGCCCTGCTCCTCGTTGACCTCCTGGTGGGCCAGGCGCATCCCGAAGGTGCTCTCGTAGAAGGAGATGGCCTCGTCGAGGTCGGCCACGGCGATGCCGACGTGGTCGATCGCGGTGAAGAGGTGGTCGGGGATGCCGAGGGCCGGAGTGTCCGAGGTCATGCTGGGCATGGTTACAGAGCGCTAACCAGCGAAGTAAGGTCGAAGCCGTCATCCGTGGCGAGGTCTTCGTCACGTCGAGGCCAGAACTCGCTGGAGGATCGCTCATGTCCGACAACCCGTCCGTCATCGTCGCCGGGGCCCGCACCCCGATCGGGCGCCTCCTCGGCGGCCTCAAGGACCTCACCGCCGCCGACCTCGGTGGGGTGGCCATCAAGGGCGCCCTCGAGAAGGCCGGCGTCTCGGCCGAGCAGGTCGACTACGTGATCATGGGCCAGGTCATCCTGGCCGGGGCGGGGCAGAACCCGGCCCGCACGGCCGCGGTGGCCGCCGGCATCCCCATGGACGTCCCGTCGATCACGATCAACAAGGTGTGCCTCTCCGGGCTGAACTCGATCGCGATGGCCGATCAGCTGATCCGCGCCGGTGAGGTCGACGTCGTCGTCGCGGGGGGCATGGAGTCGATGACCAACGCCCCGCACTTCCTTCCCAAGTCCCGTGAGGGCATGAAGTTCGGCGACGTGAAGCTCGTGGACTCCATGGCCTACGACGCGCTCTACGACCAGGTCACCGCCCAGGCGATGGGGATGCTGACCGAGGAGATCAACGGGGCCGCGCAGAACCTCACCCGCGACGAGCAGGACCAGTTCGCCGCGCTGTCGCACCAGAAGGCGGCGGAGGCGTGGAAGAACGGCGTCTTCGACGACGAGGTCGTTCCGGTGGCCGTCCCCCAGCGCAAGGGCGACCCGGTCATGGTGACCACCGACGAGGGCGTGCGCGGTGACACCACGGTGGAGTCGCTCGGCAAGCTGCGCCCCGCGTTCAGCAAGGAGGGGACCATCACCGCCGGCTCCTCGTCGCAGATCTCCGACGGCGCCGCCGCGGTCGTGGTGATGAGCAAGGCCAAGGCCGAGGAGCTCGGGCTGGAGTGGCTGGCCGAGATCGGTGCGCACGGCATGGTCGCCGGCCCCGACTCGAGCCTGCAGCTGCAGCCGGCCAACGCCACGTCGCTGGCCTGCAAGAAGGAGGGCATCTCGCCCGCCGACCTCGACCTGGTTGAGTTCAACGAGGCCTTCGCCGCCGTCGGCATCTCGTCGGCGCGCGAGCTCGGCCTCCCGGACGACACGGTCAACGTCAACGGTGGCGCGATCGCCCTGGGCCACCCGGTCGGCATGTCCGGCACCCGGGTCGTGCTGCACCTCGCCCTGGAGCTCAAGCGTCGCGGTGGTGGCATCGGTGCCGCCGCCCTGTGCGGTGGCGGCGGCCAGGGCGACGCCCTGATCGTGAAGGTTCCCTCTGCCTGAGCGCGGGCCCGAGGTCGACGACCTCGTCGCCCGGGCCCGCGACGGTGAGGCCCGGGCGGTCGCCCGCCTGGTCTCGCTGGTCGAGGGCGGGTCACCCCAGCTGCGTGCGGTGATGGCCGCGCTGGCGCCGTACGCCGGCCACGCCCACGTCGTGGGGCTCACCGGCTCCCCGGGGGTGGGCAAGTCCACGGCGACCAGCGCGCTGGTCAGGGTGCTCCGCGCCGAGGGCAAGCGGGTCGGCGTGCTGGCGGTGGACCCCTCGTCGCCGTTCTCCGGGGGCGCGCTGCTCGGCGACCGGGTCCGGATGGGTGACCACTCGCTCGACGAGGGCGTCTACATCAGGTCGATGGCCTCGCGCGGCCACCTGGGCGGGCTGGCGTGGACGACGCCCCAGGCACTGCGGGTGCTGGATGCGGCCGGGTTCGACGTGGTCCTGGTCGAGACCGTCGGCGTCGGCCAGAGCGAGGTCGATGTCGCCGGCCTGGCCGACACCACCGTGGTCCTGCTGGCCCCCGGGATGGGCGACGGCATCCAGGCGGCGAAGGCGGGCATCCTGGAGATCGGCGACGTCTTCGTCGTCAACAAGGCCGACCGCGAGGGCGCCGACCAGACCCGTCGCGACCTGCGGTCGATGATCAACCTCTCCGAGCGCCGCGACGGCGCCTGGAAGCCGCCGATCGTCAGCACCGTGGCCCGCGCCGGGACCGGGTTCGACGAGCTGGCAGCGTCCTTGGCCGAGCACCGGGCCTGGCTCGGGGAGACGGGTGAGCTGACCCGGCGCCGCGTCAAGCGGGCCCGCGACGAGATCGAGGCGATCGCGCTCACCGCCCTGCGCACCCGGTGGGGGCAGGTCGGCCGGAACGCCGACCTCGACGACCTGGCCGCCTCGGTGGCGGCCGGGGAGTCCGACCCGTACGCCGCCGCCGACCGGCTCCTGGCAGGGCTCGAGACGTAGCCAGGTCCACGTCGCGTCCGAGGGCGACGACCGGCCACCTGCGCCTAGCCCATCGACTTCTGCCCGTCCAGCGACTCCCGGATGATGTCGGCGTGGCCGGCGTGCTGGGCTGTCTCGGCCACGATGTGCAGGAAGACCCGGCGGGCGGACCAGCGCGCGCCGGGCGGGTTCCACGGGGCGGCGGGCAGCTCGTGCCCGGCGTCCAGGTCGACCGAGCCGACGAGCGCGTCGGTGGCGGCGGCCGCCTCGGCGTAGTCGTCGAGCAGCTCGGCCAGAGAGGCGTCCTGCATCTGGAAGCTCGCGGCGTGCTCCAGGATCTCCGGGGGCGGGTTGCCCCAGTCGACGTTCTCCCAGTCGACGGTGTTCTCCCCGGGCCCGTCGAGGACGAACCGGGCCCACTGCCGCTCCACCTTCGTCACGTGCTTGACCAGCCCGCCGAGCGTCAGCTCGCTGGCCGTGGTGCGGGTGGCGGCCTGCTCGTCGGTCAGCCCCTGGACGGTGAACCGGAACAGCTCCCGGTGCTTGCGCAGGGCGTCGAGGATGTCGGTGCGTTCGCTGGATGTCATGCCGAGGACACTAGGGAGGCATCAGGTCAGATCCTGACCGCAACTAGATTCCCTCGCATGACCATCGCGAGCGGACCGGTCACCCAGATCTGCTGGGTCACCGGCGACATCGAAGCGACCGAGCGACTGCTGAGCGACCAGTTCGGCGTGCGGGCCTGGACCCGGATCCCCGACGTCGAGTTCGGGCCGGAGACCACCACGCTGCGCGGGGCGCCGGTGCGGTTCACGGCGCACATCTCGCTCGGGTACGCCGGCGACCTCCAGCTCGAGCTCATCCAGCCCGTCGACGGCCCGACGATCCACGCCGAGTTCCTCGCCCAGCGTGGTCCCGGACTGCACCACGTGTGCTTCGAGGTCGACGACGTGGACACCGCCTGTGCCGCCGCCGAGGCAGCGGGGCTGCCGGTGCTGATGCGCGGGTCGATGATGGACGGCGAGATCGAGTTCGCGTACGTCGACGGGTCGTCCGGCGGGGCGCCGTACGTCGAGCTGGCCCGGGTCGGCCCGCAGATGCAGGCGTTCTACGCGGCGGTCAAGGAGCAGTCGACCCGCCCGAGCTGACCGTGAGGGCGCGCCTCCCCCGGAACGGGTGTGGCTGTTGGTACGAATGGGGTGTACCCCTGTGCGCCCCCGCACGCCCTGGAGAGGAAGCGACGCGATGAAGAAGGCCGTGCCGTTCCTGATCGTGCTGTTCATCGGCTACTACGTGCTGCAGGACCCCTCGGGGGCCGCGGCCCAGGCCGGTGACGCCGCCGGCGGCCTGTGGGGCCTGACCACCCAGCTCTTCGACGCCCTGATCGACTTCTTCGACGCGCTCTGAGCCGGGCTGACATGACGACCGGGCTCCTGGCCTCCATCACCGAGCCGAACATCGGCCGCCACCTCCTGCGCGAGGAGGGCGAGGTCGTCGTCGACGAGGTCCGCCGCCACTGGGTGGCCTACGTGCGGCCGGTCGTGGAGGCGTGGCTGGCGCTGGTCCTGCTCGCCGTCGGCGCGTTCGGCGTCGACATGGACGCCGGCTGGGTCTTCATCGTGCCCGCCCTGGCGCTGCTGGCGCATGCCGCCTGGGTCTTCGTCCGCGAACGCCGTGAGTGCTTCGTGATCACCAACATGCGGGTGTTCCGGCTGCACGGCGTGCTGGTCTACCACCTGGCCACCATGCCGTTGAGCCGCATCCTGGACATCAGCGTGACCAAGCCGCTGCACGGCCGGATCCTCGGCTTCGGGCACTTCGTCTTCGAGTCGGCCGCCCAGGAGCAGGGGCTGAAGGAGATCAGGTACGTCGCCCGCGCGGACGAGCGGGACCTCACGATCCAGCGGGTCGTGCAGCGTTCGGGCCTGCGCGGTCCCCGGGTGGGCTGAGGGCGGGCCGCACTACGGTGCGGTGGGTGACCACCGCGGACGACGTACGCCGGGTCGGGCTGGCGCTGCCTCGCGCCTACGAGCGACAGATCGGCGGCCGCTGGAAGCTCAAGGTCGGCCAGATCGTGTTCGTCGCGTTCTCCCAGGACGAGCTCGCCATGGGCTTCGGCTTCCCCAAGGCCGAGCGCGCCGGGCTCGTCGAGTCCGACCCGGAGACGTTCTTCCTGCCGCCGGCGCGCGACCTGCGCTACCAGTGGGTGTGCGCGCGGCTGGACCGCCTCGACGACCGGGAGATGCGCGAGCTGGTCACCGACGCGTGGCGGATGTGCACCCCCGCGATGCTGCACGAGCTCCCCGAGATGCCCGAGCCGGCGGCGGCGGCCTGGGCCGCCATGGACAGCGAGCAGTGGGATGAGGTGCGAGCGTTGCTGCACCCCTACCTGCACTTCACCGACGGCAGGACCGTCCTCCGCGGTCGCGCCCGGGTCCTCGCGCACCTGCGGGACTCGCCCCGGCCCAGACCTCCCGCCAGCGTCGAGGTCCGGGACGGTCAGGTCTACCGCTGGGTTCGATGATCAGCTCGCCGTGCCCGAGTCGCTCCGCGGCAGCCTGACCCTGACGCACGTCCCGCTGTGCGGGGTGTCCAAGACCGAGATGGATCCGCCGTGCCGCTCGACGATCCGCTGGCAGATTCCCAGCCCCAGTCCCGCGCCCTCGATGCCTCCGCGCTGGAGCCGCCGGAAGGGCTCGAAGACCCGCTGGCGCTCGTCGGGCGGGATGCCGATCCCGTTGTCGATCACCCGCAGCTCCGCCACACCGGCGGTCTCCTCGAGCTCGACCTCGACGACCGGGTCCACGTCAGGGGCGACGTACTTGACGGCGTTGGCGACCAGGTTGTCGATGACGATCCTCGCCAGGACCGGGTCCGCGTACGCCGTGGCCCGCCCGGTCACGGAGATCGAGGGCGGGCTGCCGGTCGTGGTCATCGCGTGGGAACGCATCTCGGCGACGTCCCGGGCGAGGTCGTCCAGCGGGACCGGCCGCCGCTCGAGAGGGCGGTCGCGCGTCACGGTGTCCTCGAGGAGGGCGGCGATGAAGTCGCGCATCCGCTCGGCGGCGTCCAGGATCCTGCCGGTCATCTTCAGACCCTCCTGAGGACGAACGGGCTGGTCCCGGCGGAAGCCGTCGGCGAGCACGTCCGCCCAGGACTGCACGACGAACAGGGGGGTGCGCAGGTCGTGCGCGACGTGTCCGGCGAAGGTGGCGAGCGCGTCGTGCCGCAGCCGGTCGCGGGTGACGTCGTGGTAGGTGACCAGCACCCGGGCCGGGTCGCCCCGCCGCGCCCCGGGGATGCGGTCGGCGCTGATCCGCAGGTAGCGCACCACCCGTCCGTCCTCGCGCAGCTCGTACTCGTCTCCCGTGACCCGCTCGCCGGCGAGCGCTCGGGTGTGGGGGGCGCGCTCCGGGTCCCACCGGGCGCCCGTGGAGTCGAAGAGCTGAAGTCCCTCCGTGGGGCGGACGTGCACCAGTGGCGAGTCGGTGCCGAACAGCTCCCGGGCCGCCTGGTTGAGCATCAGGACCTCGCCACCCTCCTGGATCAGGGCGATGCCGTCCCCGACCTCCTGGATGACCTGGTCGAGCGTGCGCGCCCGGGTCTCGGCGACGTGCTCGGAGTCGGCCAGCTCGGCGCGGGAGATCGCCAACGCCAACCCGGTCCCCGCCAGCAGCAGCACGAAGAGCTGGGCGATGAGGGCCTGCTGCTGGACGTCGTCGATGCCGGCGAACGGGCCGTACCCGTTGAGGGTGAACAGGAGCGCGGCACTGCCGGCCACGGCGCCGTGCAGGGCGGCGGCCACCGGTGCGAACCTCACCCCGACCCAGGCCGTGGTGACCAGCAGCGCGAACGAGAGCGGCTTCTCCTCGAAGAAGTAGAAGCACAGCAGGTACGAGCCGGTGGACGCCGCGACCAGGGCCACGGCCTCGAGACGACGGGTGGGCGACGCGGACAGGGCGGCCCGCAGCCGGGCCCGGCGCCCTCCTTCACGGTCACCGCGCCGCAGCGCCGGGACGACCATGAGCCCCAGCGAGCCCAGGGCCGCGATGGCGGCCGTGCTGCGCGCCCAGCGCAGGAAGAAGGCCTCCAGGTCACCGGTCTCGAGCCCGGCCAGGGCCTGGGTCACCGTGTAGAGCGTCGCACCGCACAGGGTGCCGGCGGCGCTCGCGACCATGAGCACGCCGAGGTCCCGGAGACGCCACTGCGAGCGTCGTCCGAAGGGCTCCAGGTCGGGGCTCCCGCGGCGCAGCAGCAGCACGACCACGGCGACCTGGGTCAGGGAGATGAGCGGCGAGGTCAGCATGAGACCCCACATCACCCCGAGCTGCCAGGACACCGCGAGGCTCGCCAGGGCGAGCGTGGCGGCGTCCCACGGCCAGGTGCGCCGGTTGCCGGTGGCGAACCAGACGACGGCGACGCCGGCGCTGGGGGAGACCAGGGTCAGCGGCAGGTCGGCGACGGCGGTCAGGAGGCCCAGCTGGCTCGCGAGGTAGTAGGTCGGGCCCCAGACCAGCACCCGCCTCAGGATCCGGTCGCGAGAGGGCGCGCCTGAGCCAGGCCCCCGAGGAGATACGTCACCCACCGCGACAGTATGGCCAGCCGAACGACGTGACCGGTCCGCAAACTAGGATTTGGGCATGACCCAGCAGCCGTTCTCCCGACCGGGAGCCATCGACCTGTCGGCGCTGAAGCGCCCCGCCGCCCCGCCAGCAGGCGGGCCCGGTGCGGCGGCCCCCGCCGGGGCGTCGTACTGGCTCGAGGTCGACGAGCAGAGCTTCCAGTCGACGCTGGAGGCGTCGATGACCGCCCCGGTCCTGCTGGTGTTCTTCTCGCCCAGCCGGCTCCCGGAGAGCGAGCAGATGGCCCGCGACCTGGCGACCGTCGCCGAGGAGTACGAGGGCCGCTTCCTGGCCGGTCTGGTCGACATCGACACCTCGCCGGCGATCGCCCAGGCCGTCCAGCTGCCGTCGGTGCCCTATGTCTTCGCCGTCCTGGACGGTCGGCCGGCGCCGCTGATCCAGGACGTCATGAAGCTCGACGACCTGCGCGGGGCCATCAACCAGGTGATGCAGCAGCTGACCGCGCAGGGGATGACTGCCCGGCACCAGCCCCGAGCCGGGACCGCGCCTGCCGCGGACAGTGCCGACGAGCCCGGGTCCGACCCCCGCTACGCGCCCGCCGAGGACGCCCTGGCCGCCAACGACTTCGACCGGGCGGTCGCCGAGTACGAGAAGCTGATCGCCGCCAATCCGGCCGATGCCGAGGCCGCCGCCGGCCTGGCGATGGCCCGGGTGCTGCAGCGGACCGACGGCGTCGACGAGACGACCGCCCGCGCCGCGGCCGACGACGCCCCCGACGACGTCGCCGCCCAGACGCTGGTCGCCGACCTCGACCTCCTCGTCGGCCGGGTCGACGACTCCTTCGCGCGGCTCGTCGAGCTGGTCCGGCGTACGGCGGGCGACGACCGCAACGCCGCCCGCGAGCACCTCGTGGGGCTGTTCGCGGCCGTCGGCAACGAGGACCCCCGGGTCCTCAAGGGCCGTCAGTCGCTGGCGTCCGCGCTGTTCTGAGGCCTCGGGCAGGTCTCAGCGCGCGAACGGCACGCAGAGGACCGGCCGGTTCGTCAGGTGCAGCAGCTTGTGCGGCGTGGACCCGATGATCGCGCCGCGCAGCGGGCTCTCGCCGTTGGTGCCGACCACGATCACGGTCGCGTCGAGCTCGTTGCCGACCTGCACCAGAGCCTCGGCCGGCTTGGCGTCGACCAGCCGGACGCTGGCGGTGACCCCGGCCGCCTCGACCTTCTCCACCGCGTGCGCGGTGGCCGTGCGACCCATG
>SXGU01523838.1_pt1 | contig 12534 bp, 9 predicted proteins | sample 3174531 | NCBI WGS metagenome assembly SXGU01 (sample SAMN11356863, study PRJNA531348) | freshwater metagenome | isolation source: freshwater sample F1-140 | place: China: Fuxian Lake, Yuxi | collected 2017-12-25 | reverse complement strand
TTCACCCACCTCACCTCCGTCCACCCGAGGTCGGACATCCGGATACTTCACCGCGAGTGTCGTGCGTTGGCCGCGCGTTGGCCCAATTCTTGTGTCACTCTCGTCGTTGCCGATGGCCTGGGGAGCGGTCAAGTGGATGGGGTACATGTCGTCGATGTAGGACGGCCGCGGAATCGAGCGCTCAGATTCATCTGTACTGGGTTTCTCATGCTTCGCGCGGCACGGAAGCACAGTTGGAAGTGGGTTCACTTTCACGATCCCGAATTGCTTGTCATTGGGGTGTTGCTCTGTCGATCTGGCGCGATCGCGATTTACGACGCACATGAAGACCTACCTCGAGCAATCTTGAGCAAAGCATGGATCCCTCATTGCCTGCGGATGCCGCTCTGCAAGCTCGCGGAGGTGGTGGAGAACGGGTTGGTCCGTCGCGTCTCGGCGGTGGTGGCTGCCACGCCAGCGATCCATGAACGATTCTCACGCATCGCACGACGGTCAGTGCTAGTGGCGAACTACCCGGTCGAAGAAGAACTCGACCATAGTGGCGATCAGCCTCGGAACCCCACCGTGTGCTATGTTGGTGGTGTTGAGGAGATTCGCGGTGCATTGACGATGGTGCGGGCCGTTGAGTTGGCAGGTGTAGAACTAGAGCTAGCTGGGTCCATCTACCCGACACATTTTCAGAGCAGGCTGATAGCGGAACCAGGTTGGCCGCGAGTTCGATATCACGGCCTCGTGCCACGCGTTTCTGCACGGGCCATCATGCGGCGATGCTCGATCGGATTGCTGCTCTTCCTTCCAGAACCGAACCACGTTGAATCCCAGCCGAACAAGTTGTTTGAGTACATGGCGGCTGGCCTTCCCGTCATCGCATCGGATTTCCCCTTGTGGAGGCAGATTATTGAACGGGTGGGTTGCGGAGTCCTTGTGGACCCAACCAACCCGCGCGCGGTCGCCTCTGCCATCACGCAAATGCTCGCGAATCCTGAAGCGGCCGCCGAGATGGGAAAGCGTGGCCGCGAAGCAGTTGCCGAGTCATTTACTTGGAAGACGCAGCGGCAGTGCCTGATCAGCTTGTATGAGGCGCTGGGGGCGGAATGAGGCGTTCGCAAGAGCCGCAGGTACGTCGCACGTCGAGCACAAGATCATGCGCATACTCCTAATCAATCACTATGCGGGCAGCGAACGCCACGGAATGGAGTTCAGACCCCATCGATTTGCCACTCGCTGGCAGGAGACCGGTCACGATGTCACCATCATGGCTGGCACCTACAGCCACCTTCGCAACACGAATCCAGCCGCCTCGCAGACAGTGCGCGAAGAACAGGTTGGTGCTGTGCGGTTCCGATGGATCCCCACGCGGCAGTACGCAGGCAATGGTCTCGCCAGAATTGGAAGCATGTGGGACTTTGTTTGCGGGCTTCGGCGCGAGTCCAAGGGGTTTTTGAGGTGGTGGATTCCCGACGTCGTCATCGCGTCGAGCACCTACCCCTTCGACATCTATCCAGCGAGAGCGATCGCACGGCAGTCTGGTGCCAAGTTGATCTGGGAGGTGCATGACCTCTGGCCTACAACGCCAATGGCGATCGGCGGATACTCGCGCTGGCATCCATTCATCGTCGCGACCCAGTTTGCAGAAGACGCATGCTGCAAACACGCCGATTGCGTGGTCTCAATTCTGCCCCATGCCGATCGGCACTTGATCACGCGAGGGATGCATCCCAGCAGGTACTGCCACATTCCAAACGGGATCGACTCGCAGGCGAGTCTCACACGCGACCAAAGCACAATGTCCGCAATTCCTGCGATCGAGAGCCTGCGCGCCGCTGGCACGTTCGTCATCGTCTACGCGGGCTCACTCACCGAGTCAAACGATCTCGCAACCGTTGTGAGCGCTGTTCAGGAACTGGGGCCTTGCTTTGCGTTGCTTATGATCGGGGATGGACCGTCCAGATTGGCACTAATGGAGCAGGTCCAGGCACACGGGGCTGCGAACGTGGTGTTCTTGCCGCGCATGGCGCGACACGAAGCGCTTGCGCATATCACCCAGTGCGACGCTGCGTTCGTCGGGCTTCGTTCACATGCGACCTATCAGTTCGGCATCGGCATGAACAAAATCTTTGATGCGATGGATTGCGGCGTGCCGATTGTCGCCAGCTACGCGGCCAGTAATGACCCAGTTGGTGAGGCTGGATGCGGGATCACCGTACCTCCTGAGTCGCCTCAACTGCTCGCAGCAGCAATTCGACGCATGGCCCTCCTCTCGCCAGACGCTCGGGCCGCGATCGGTCGTCGGGGACAAGACTTTGTGCGCGCAAATCACGATCACTCAATCCTCGCCGATCGCTTCATTGCCGTTATTGAGGGTGCTCGGAGACAGTAGGTGCCAATGCCCGACGAGAACCAAGAACTTGACCGGATCCGACGCGTGTACGCAGCGCGCGGAACATCGCAAAGGCATGTTGGATTCACACGCGCGATTTGTGCAGAGCGAGAACGGGTCTACGGCCAGATTCTAAAGCAGAGGTTCGGGGATCTCGCCACCATAGACATCGTCGAGTTGGGATGCGGCGAGGGTGGAGAGCTTCAGCGACTCATTGCGCTTGGGGCCTCACCAAGAAAACTGATTGGCATCGATCTTCTTGAGGACCGAACGGTTCGCGCACGCTCCCAACTGCCGCAGGGCACCACCATCATCTGCGGAGACGCGTCGAACACCTCACTCCCCAGTGGTTGTTGCGACGTGGTCTTCCTGAGCACGGTTCTCTCGTCGGTACTGGATCCAAGCCTGAGAGTGGCAATCGCGGGCGAGGCGTGGCGAATCGTCCGTCCAGGGGGGGGCGTCTTGTGGTACGACTTTGTGATCAACAATCCGCGGAACCCCAATGTTCGAGGAGTGCCACGCGATGAAGTGTGTCGATTGTTCCCTGCGGCTCGGCCTGAGTTTCACCGCGTCACAATGGCTCCGCCGGTTGCCAGAACAATCTGCCACTTGAGCCATCATCTCTATTCGCCCATTAACCGAATTCTTCCTTTCCTCCGAACCCATGTCGTGGCGTGGATCCCGAGGGGCTTGGACGCTCGAGCATGTGTCCAGCGATCGGGAGCCTGATGGCAAAACGCGCATTTGATGTCGTCGTCAGCGCCTGCGCGCTCGTCACGCTTGCGCCAATGCTTCTGCTGATTGGACTCATAGTGTTGTGCACATCGCCTGGCGGCGCGCTCTTCACCCAGCAGCGGGTTGGGAGATTCGGTAGACGCTTTCGGATCATGAAGTTCCGCACGATGAGACGACTGTCCGGTGATGAACAGGGCCAGTTTGACCTTGGATCTGTCTCCCGCGTGACCAAAGTCGGTGCGGTGCTTCGAGCCACAAAGTTGGATGAGCTTCCCCAGTTACTCAATGTTCTCGCAGGGCAAATGAGCATCGTCGGGCCGCGTCCAGAGGTGCCTGATTGGACCACGGTCTACCCAGAGCGTTGGAAGACGGTGCACACAGTGCGGCCCGGTATCACGGACCTTGCCTCGATCGAGTTTCGCGATGAAGAGTCCCTGCTCGCCTGTGCGCCCGATCCCAAGGCCGCATACAGGTCTACTGTGCTTCCTCGAAAACTGGATCTCGCCGAGAGGTACATCGCATCGCGTACATTCGTGGGAGACATCTTGATCATCCTCCGCACCGTTATTGCAGTCGTGGTCACCCGTTCGCAGGATGGACAGTCCGGGACAACGACGCACAATTCTCATGAGTTCTGAAATCACGCAGCAAGTCCCTTTCTTTCGACTCGACTGTGGTCAGGCCGAGCGCGACAATGTGAGCAGAGTCTTAGACTCTGGCTGGCTGACCACGGGCGAGTGGGCGATGCGATTCGAGCGCGAGTTTGCTGAAGCAGTTGGTGCGCGGCACGCACTCGCGGTGAACAGTTGCACCGCAGCGCTCCACCTCGCGCTTGAAGCAATCGGAGTCAGCGCTGGCGACGAAGTCCTTGTGCCTTCGCTGACATTCGCAGCCACGGCAGAGGTGGTTCGTTATCTTGGAGCAACCCCAGTTCTCGCCGACGTTGATGTGACCACCGGTTGCCTCGGCCCGGAACAGGTGAAGGCCGCTCTAAATTCTCACAAGCTCAAGGCAGTGATCCCAGTTCACTTTGCGGGCCACGCGGCAGATATCCCCGCGATCCGAGCAGTTTGTGACCCTCTTGGCATTGATGTGATCGAGGATGCGGCGCACGCATTCCCGGCGAGAATTGGCGGTCGATACATCGGCGGTCTCTCTCGCTGCACTTGTTTCAGTTTTTACGCAAACAAGACGATCACGACTGGTGAAGGTGGCATGGTGACCACCGACGACGATGCCTTAGCTGCGCGCATGAAGCTCATGCGCATTCATGGCATTGACCGCGATGCATGGGGGCGGTACCGATCCGCCGGAGCATCGTGGAGATATGACGTTGTGGCACCAGGATTCAAGTACAACCTGCCTGACTTGGCAGCGGCGGTCGGCGTGGCGCAGCTCTCTCGCTCACCTTTGATGCACTCTCGCCGGACCGCACTGGCCATGCGCTATCTAGCCGGCCTTCGGACCGAGCGGTCCATTCGACTTCCCGCGTCGCCATCGAACCCGTCGGATCACGCGTGGCACATCTTTGTGGTCAGGATTGCACCGGAACTCGCCGAATCTCGCGACCGAGCCATCACAATGCTTGGAGAGCGCGGGATCGCAACAAGCATGCACTATTGGCCGCTTCACCGAATGACGTATTACTCGGCGTTGCCCACGGCCGATGCGAAGCGATTGCCCGTTGCCGAAGACTGGGGCAAGACAGCGATTTCTCTGCCGCTGTTCAGCACAATGAGCGACCTCGAGTGCGACGCGGTCATTGCAGCAGTTAGAGAAACGATGCGCGTTCTGACAGGGGCTCGCTAGGCCATGCAGCGGGGCTCGCGCTACAGATTTCGTGCGACGCGGAAGCCGACGCGCGTGAGCGCCGTCCCCTAGCCCGCTTCGAGAAACTGCTTGAACCGTAGCTCAAGTCGCTCGCGATCGGGACGATCAGCAGATCGCGCAGGAAGCCGGAGCAACTTGCCTTTTACGTCTTGAAGCGCGGCGAGCATGGGACCATCGTGCTGCCGGAGCAAGCGGTCTGACACATGCAGGCAGAGGTCTGGATCGATGCCAATCAGGTGCCCATCAAATGCGGCATGGTGCAACTTCGAGAGCGGAACTCCGTTGGGGATGATTGGGTGTCCAAGTTGCTCGTCTCGGTCGGGAATGATGTGCGCGGCATCGAGGAGCATCGGCTCTGGGAGACCAGAGATCGCGCACTTACCGCCGTATGCCGCAATGACCGCCTCACGGAAAGCCGATTGGTGAAGTCGGTGCTTCGCTTGAGTGAGTGTGTAGCGCCGCTCATCGCGTACCTCGGGCATCATCTGAAGTGCCGGCGCGGACAACCGTTCAAGGTCCTGCCGTCCAAACACGACGCGCGCGCGCAGTGCGTTGGCGGACCAGCCTGAGATGAACACGGGACAGAGCGCCTGATAGATCCCGGGAGCAACACCAAGAAAGTAGATGATCGGCACTCGATTCTCGTGCGCTTCGCGCAGCCAGCGGTTGTCAGCCGAGTCCGGGTCTGTTCCCATGAATGCGTACTCGATATCTTCCGACCCTTCGTAGATCTGGCGGTGGACATCACGCTGATCGTCGTACCACACTGCCGCACCCGACCTGGGGAACACTGTCTTGATCGAGAGCAGATACCGCATCTGACGCGGCTTAAAGATTCCCCTTTGTGGGTTTGTCAGCGGAACCCGCTCTCCATTGAATTGAAACCCGTCTACGAGATCCGCATGCGTGAAGTGCGAACGCAACTGCGTCAGCACGCGCACACGCTCAAATGCCGCGTTTCGCATCGCGATATCGAGGTCTGGGTCACGCACGGATTGATCGTACTCCTGCAGTTAGCGACCTATGCAGAGGTGCGTCAGGAAGCAGCATCGCTGGACACGCCGTCAAGCTCATCATCGTCCGCGGCGACCGGAGACTCGCGGTCGAAATCCATTCCTTGCTGGTCGGCGATCCAGCGCGCCTTCGCTTCGGGGTCGTTGGTGAATTGGTTCTCTAGCGCCAAAGTCTCGTGGTACTCCCGCGCAGCGGCTTCCATCGTCCATTCAGCGGCTTTGTCCATGCCGGTGATCGCGGCCCGGATGTCGGAGAGGCTCACACGAAAAAACTCTTTGCGCCAGTTCATCTTGTTCACCTGATTGATCGCGAACTCTTCGTGCAGGTCGCGCTCGAGCGCGGGGGCGTCGTCGGCCGGCACCAGCGCATGGACATCGAAGTCAAACGGGACGCTCGCGTCGCCAAGTTCTGCTATCCGCTCGAGCGGATCGAGTCGCCGCGTCAGCCCGATCTTGTAGATGCCCTCTCCGAACGCCCCGACATTGGAAATGACATACACCGTTCCCTTCCTCGTCTGCTCGGCCATCGACTTGGCGCGCTGTGTTCGCTCCTCTAGCTCGCGAATCTTGGCGTCCTGTCCTGAGAGTTGCGCCTCGAACTCGGCGGTACGGACCGCGAGTTCGCCTTCGACCCGCGCGCGGAACTGCGCCTCAAACTCGGTGCGCTGCGCTTCACTTACACGTGCCAGCTCTTCAGCCAAGCGCGCTTCTTGTCGAGCGCGCTCATCGCGGATCGCCTGCTCGCGCGTCTGCTCAATCAGACGACGCTCGCGCAGTAGCTCGGCTTCCTGCTTCTTCGCCTCGCGCTGCGCCTTCTCGAAGTCGCGCTGCACGCGCGCTTCTTCACGCATCCGCTCCTTGACCTGCCGTTGCTCCTCACGCTGCTCCTGCTTGAGCAGGTGGACGGTCGTGGCGCACTTGAGTTCATTGAGGCGGGCGTTCAAGTAGTTCCGGTTCACGCGAGTCCGGCCATAGCCCTTGCCTAAGTCATTCACGATCGTGAAGGCATCATTGATGCGCTGTGTGAGCGTACCGATGTTGTCGCTCTTGACCAGCGCGAGCGCTGCTTCGACCCTTCCATTGAACGCGTCCAGCGCAAGTTCGGCCGCGCTCGTTCGGAACTCCGCGTGACCAGTCTCGGTTGTGGCCCCTTCACCAGATCTCGCCATCGCTCGCGTCTTTTCCCGCGCTGCCTTGAGGCGCTGGCCCGCGACAGTGTGTCCTGCCTCTCGCGCGAGCGCATCCAATTGCGAAAACGGCGGAACCACGTACCTGTTGCCATAGCCCTCGATCGTGTTGCGGAGCGCGGTGGCTTGGGATTCCAATTCGGAGTGCCTATCGCGAAGCTGATCGTGGGTCTCCTTGAGACTCTGCACGGGCTCCCAGTGAGCAAGTCGCTCGTACCGACTCTTCCAAAGCAGAAGCGCCTCGCTGGCGGCCGAGAGCTTGCCCTGCGCTTGGTTGCGAAGCGCGCGATATGCCGCGGACGACTTCTCAACCGCCGCCTGCAAGTCTCTTGCGCGCGCGGCTTCGCGCGCTGCTACCGCCGCGCTCGTCGCGGCCCGCGACTCTGCCTTGGCCGATTCGCCCCGAGCACGTGATAAGAGGCTAGCTAGCACAAGCGCTGTCGCGAAGCAAAGCCCGGTCAGGCCCCAGAGGAAACAACTCATTCCCGCAATGTACTCGCTGTTCTACCAGCGTTTCACCTGCCGCTAGAGAGTTCCGCACCGCAGCTTCACTCAACCAAACGCGATGGGCTAAACCCTACTCGCGCGGGTAGCACTGCGCCATGAACTCGGGCACCGACATGTCCACCATTGGAAGACGGTTCCAAAAGTGTTCGCCCTCGCGCACCTGAAACATATTCGCCCAGTGGACGGCGAATCCACTTTGGTCACCCGTCATCGGTGCAGCCATTTGATTCTGCATGGTCCACTGCCCCTGAACATGCCGCATCGCGCCGACCGCGTTGATGGCCGATGTCACCGTTCCATTGTCGAGGGCGAAGAATGTCAATTGCACCTGCCCCTCTGGTGTGATCGAGCCGATGAGCCGTCGACACTGCACTGCTGCGCCAGTGAGTTGAATCGTCGTGTGTCCTTCGAAGTATCCGTAACGGCAACTCTCGATCTGGTAGACCGTTTGATCGAGGCTTGGCGAAACCGAGTCGTTCTCTGCGCGGTAAATCATGTTGGGTAACCCTTGCGGGCGCACGAACCAAGTCGTGCCTTCAAGCCAATCCCAACGTGTCGGATCGTTGGGAGGCTGCATCGTCGAGGCAATCAGAATCACGCCAGTTGTGAGCAGCAACGCCGAACTTACGATCGCGCGCCGCGGGGTGTTCCAGAACTTGATACGCATGAGGGGCTCCCTGCTGGTCGTGTGCGGCCGGAGGGCGAACGCCTCCGAGATCACCACGGTAACGCGGCGGCACTGTTTTGCAAGAAATCTCGATGATTCAGCGATGATCGGGGCTCCGCGACTACTGCGTCCACTGACTCAGCAGCGTCGCGAGATCGAGTCCGTCGACGAGGCCGTCGTCGTTGACATCGGCGACCGCATCGCCGCTCGCCCAGGCTGTGAGCATCATCGAGAGATCGCCACCACCAACGATTCCATCGCCGTCGAGGTCTGACACGGGCTCGCATCCGTCGGGAGTTCCGTTCCCATTACTGTCCGGGTCGCACCCATCAGGAATCTGATTGCCGTTGCAGTCGTTACTTGCGGCTGGGCGATTGATGAAGATGTACTTGTCCCATGAGTTTTCTGGCTCGATCATGACATCGGTGCGGCCGTCGTTGTTGACATCGCCGAGCACCATCCACCGCGCGTTCGAGTCGTATTGATGCGCGAATGATCTGCGCGGAAAGTTTCCCGTGCCGTCATTGAAGAGGGCGATCGCAGTGCCCGCGCGCGCAATGATGTCGATGTCTCCGTCGAGATCGAAGTCATCAGCGCGGTAGATGCTTCCCGAGACACTGTTGACGACTATGGGATCGACCGGCAGCACTCCATCGCCTGGATTTCGGAAGAGGCGCGTGCCGAGTGCTGAGATCGCTACGTCGTTGTCGCCATCGCCATCGAAATCTGCGCACACGATCGCGCCCACCGCGGGGCTCAGCGGAGTCGCGACGATGTATCGATCTTCACGAGGTCCGAAGAGCCCTCCGCCAATGTTGGGATAGACGCAGAAGATTCCTCCAGGCTGCACGATGCCCTGCGCGTGACCGGTGAAGACTTCTGGGAGCCCATCGCCGGTGATGTCACCGAATGCAATCTCTTCATCTTCGGCTGGAACAACCGCGACTGTCTCAGCGGTGCGGAAGGTGCCATTGCCATTTCCGAGCGCACGCAAGAGTGATCCTGGATGGCCTGGAGAGATGAAGACAAGGTCGTGGTGTCCATCGCCATCGAAGTCGGCAATGACCTGACGCACAAGCCCAACAACAGGGCTCGCGACTTCTGCGCCGAACGATCCGGTGCCCGTGCCGAGATAGACCTTGCACGTTCCGATCGCCGCGAGCAGATCGAGGTTGCCGTCGTGGTTGAAGTCGCGGGTGTGAAACTGTGAACTCGACGAGACTGCAGTGGTCACAGTCGCGGGACCGAATGTGCCATCGCCGATGCCCGGATAGACGGCGTATCCGGCGACTCCGCTGATCGTCTGCAATTGCACTCCCATGTCGGTCTTGCCGTCATTGTTGAAGTCTGCGAGCAGGCCCGAACTTGGAAAATCTGTCGGGCGAAAGCGCGTGGGGGCTTCGAAGAGCAAGTCGCCGTTGTTGCGCAGGATCGAGAAGGTGCGCGCTGAATGGTTCGCCCCCACGAGGTCAACCCGTCCGTCGCCATCGAAATCGGCTGCCGCAACCTGAACGCATCCGCCATTGCCCGCGCCAAAGTGTTGGCGTAGCGAAAATGTTCCAGCGGAGTTCTTGTACACCGAGATCGTCGCCGCATCGGTGTCGGTCCACGCGATTTCATCCCACGAATCGCCGTCAAGGTCGCGGCAGATGAGTCCCCCAGCTTTGTTGCCAAGATAGAACCCGGCACCGACTGCACCGGCGAGTGTGAATGCGCCGGTGCCAGAGTTTCGCCAAAGGTCGAGCCGCTGCGAGTCTTTGCTCGAGACAATCATGTCGCGGTCGCCGTCGTGATCGGTGTCACTGAACGCGACGTGGTGGGGGCGTGGCCGCATCGCGCCGTACGGGCCAGTGTTTTGCGGCATCGTGTAGGTGGCGAGCGCAGCGAAAGTGCCCGTGCCCGAGTTCGCGAGAACCGTCACGGTGCCGTCGGCCACTGGCGGGGGAGCGAACTCGAGCGAATTGCATACAGCGATGTCAGCGAACCCGTCGCCGGTGAGATCGCCCATCGCGATTCCGCGTGGATTGAACCCCACGGGCGTCGAAGTCTTCGCGCTGAAGGTTCCATTGCCGTTGTTCTTCCAGACATTACAGGTGTGCTGTCCCCAGCAACTTGCGGCAACATCGAGGTCTCCGTCGTTGTCGACATCGCCGACAGCGAGTCCGCCGAGGCCGTTGTTTGAAGTGTCGCCAGTGAGCGTGATCGGAGCAGCGAAGGTCGCGTCGCCCGTTGCTCGAAGCACATAGACGCGCGTGAAGGCTGTGTCGGAAACCACAAGGTCGATGCGCGAGTCTCCGACGATGTTGACTCCGATGATGCGACCGAGCTGCGTGCCGAGGGTGAACCGCGAGAGGTAGGTGAGGCCGACGCCGCCGTCGTTTCTCCAGAGGGTGACATATCCGTAGTTGGGATCTGGGTAGGAGATCGCTGCGAGATCGGGGCGGCCGTCCTGGTTGAAGTCGATCGGCGCCATGTCGTGCACATAGCTGGTGAACTGTTCGAGCGTGTTGAGGTGTTCTGCAGCAGCGATGAAGTGCGAGCGATCGGTTTCGGCATCGTCGATCTGCGCGTTGTGATTGCAGTCGATGCTCGTTCCGTTGCGAAGGTCGAGTGAGTCAGACTTGAAATTGCCGTTCGAGTCTTGCGCGCTCGCTGAGGTGGCGAGAAGCAGGGGCGCGAGGAGCGCTGCGATGGGATCGAGTGCTGGACGAGGCATAGCGGTGAAAGGAGTATGCCACGAGAGTGAGCGCAGATACCTGCGAATTGAAAATATTCGACATGCTGCACTAGCCTGACTGCATGAAACGCGAACTTCTGGCTGGATTCACTGGTTTCGGCCTGTGCATCGCCACGTTCGTTGCGCCACACCGCAGTACATCCGCGACCACTCCCGTCACCGACTGCCTTCTCGTCGTCGCTCCCGCCGCGTGGCGTGAGTCGCTCGAGCCATTCGTCGCGGAGCGAGCTCGCCAGCTGGGATACCCCGTCGAGTTTCTTGCACTTGAGAGCGCGACGGAGGGTGCGCGCACGGGCGACGCGGCACGCTTCGATGCTCCCGAGTTGTTGAAGCGCGAGCTGTTCGCTCGTTGGAAGGCGAATCGTCTGAGTGCGGTGCTGCTTGTCGGTGATGCTGACACGCTTCCAATTCGTTTTATGACACTCGACCGTGGCACTGTGCCTGCGTTCAACACAGCCTTCTATCCGAGCGATTTGTACTACGCCGATCTGGCGCATCCAGATGGCTCGTTCGATGATTGGAATCGCTCGCGCGACGGGATGCACGCGCAGTACTTCGGTGAAGTGCACGGCGAGACGAACAAGAGCGACCCCATGAACTTCGACGCGATTTCGTATGAGCCAGAGATCGCCGTCGGTCGCTGGCCAGTGTCGACTGCTGAATCTGCGTCGCTCGTGGCAACGAAGACGCTCGCGCACCAGCGCGCGGTGTGTGCGCGCGCACCTGCGGACGAGCCGACGCGGGTCGACTTCTTTTTCTGCGGCGGGTGGATCGACAACCGTGACCGCGCGAACGCGCTTGTGTCGTCTCTCGCGGCGACGCCGCAGTGGAACGCGCAGCTGCACTCGTACTTCGACGAAGCGCATCTGCCAACGCGCGAGGCGTTCGCGTCGGCACTCAAGTCATCGCCCGCTGCGATGTTTCACACAGGCCACGGTCAACCATGGGGTTGGGAGGGATGCCTTGATGCCTCGATGCTCACAGCGCACGCGCCGAGCGTTCGACCGCCACTGTTGTTTTCGATCGGGTGCTCGACGAGCGAAGTGTGCACGCAGCCGCCCTATCAGGCGTACACCGATACGGCGGGTGTCGCGCACAGAGGAACGAACGCAGGTGAAGTCTTCATCGACTTTCCTCCAGCGCCGGCGCCGATCCAGCGCGGCGATCACAACTCAACGAGCATCGCCGAGGAGGCAGTGCGGCAGGGGACCGGAGGCGCGATCGCGACGATCGGTTGCGTGACCGGAAGCCAGCCGTGCGCTCAGACGCTGCTCGATGGATTCGTTGCGGCAATGGTGCGGGCTCCTGATGGCACAGTTGGCGCGTGGTGGCGCGACGCGATCACACACTATGTGCGCGAGGAGCGACTCGAAGAGCTCACACCGACTGAGAGTTGGTATCCCGCAAGCGTCTACTTTCAGGGGATGAAGTTTGTCCTGCTCGGGGATCCAACGGTGCGGCTGCAGTGAGGGGTGACA
>SXGU01497577.1_pt1 | contig 12534 bp, 9 predicted proteins | sample 3174531 | NCBI WGS metagenome assembly SXGU01 (sample SAMN11356863, study PRJNA531348) | freshwater metagenome | isolation source: freshwater sample F1-140 | place: China: Fuxian Lake, Yuxi | collected 2017-12-25 | reverse complement strand
CATCGCCCGCGCATTGGTCACACAGCCGCGCATCGTGCTCGCCGACGAGCCGACCACCAACCTCGACAGCAAGACCGGCACCGCCATCTTGGACTTGATGCAGGCGTTGAACAGCGGCGGCACGACGTTTTTGTTCTCGACCCACGACCCGCGGGTGGTGTCGCGCGCCGGCCGCGTGATTCGGCTGGTCGACGGCCAGATTGCCGATCTGAATGCCACTGCCGAAGACGTCGCCGCGCTGGCCGCGGCCGCGCACTGAGTCGGGGGTCGCCGTGATTCTGATTCGCATTGCGCTGCGCAACTTGCGCAGTCACTGGTTCAAGGGGCTGATTGTCGGCGGTCTGTTGCTGCTCGGCTCGGCGCTGTTGGTGGTGGGCCTGTCGCTGCTCGGGACCATCGACAAGTCAATGTCGAAGAGCGTGGTTGGCTCGGTCTCGGGCAACCTGCAGGTCTACGCCAAGAATGCCAAAGACAAGCTGAGCCTGTTCGCAGGCATGACCGAGGGCACCGACTTCGGCCACATCGACGACTTCCCTAAGGTTCGCAAGACCTTGGAGGCCGTGCCGGGCGTGCGCGCCGTGGTGCCGATGGGTTCTGATGTCGCCATGGTCTATGGCGGCAACGTGCTCGACGTCAAGCTCGAAGAGCTGCGCGCGGCCGAAAACGCCAAGGATACCGACAAGTCCAAGGTCGTGCGCGCCCACGTCCGCCGCATGGTCGGCTTGCTCGCCACTGATTTGGACCGCATCAGCGAACTGCGTACCGCGGACAACCAGTCGGACGAGACCAAAAAGGCCATCGCCGACTGCAAACGAGCCGGCAGCGATGCGTTCTGGAAGGAGTTTGACAACGACCCGTTCGGCGCACTCGAGTTTCTGGAAAACAAGGTCGCGCCGCTCGGGCTGAACGCGGACATGATCTGGTTTCGCTACATCGGGACCGATCTCGACCGCTTCCGCGGCAACTTCGAGCTGTTCGAGGTCGTCGACGGCACGGCGGTACCAAAGGGCCAGCGCGGCTTCCTGTTCAACAAGCTGACCTACGAAGAGACCGTCAAACACCGCACCGCGCGCCGCTTCGACAAGATGCGCGATCGCCTCGCCGAAGGCTTCTCCATCGACGGCGACGACGACCTGAAGCAATGGAAAAAGCTGAACAAAGACCAGATTCGCGAGATCACCTACCAGCTCGACGACCGCACCGAGCCGCAAGTCAACGCTTTCTTGCGCAAGCATCTGCAGCAGGACAAGGGCACCACCGACGAACTGCTGGCCCGCTTCATGGACGTGACCGACGACAATTTCGCCGGCCGCTACAAGGCCTTCTACGACGGCATTGCCCCGCACCTGATGCTGTACTCCATCAAGGTCGGCGATGTCATGACCATCAAGGGCTTTACCTCGTCGGGGTATCCGACCTCGGTCAACGTCAAGGTCTACGGCACCTTCCGCTTCAAGAGCCTGGACAAGTCGATGATGGCCGGCGGCATGAACCTGATGGACCTGATGACCTACCGCGACCTGTACGGCTATCTGACCGCCGACCGCAAGGAAGAACTGGTCAAGCTGCAAGCCAACACCAACGTCAAGCCGCCCGAGCGCGACAAGGCCGAGGCCGAACTGTTCGACGATGCCAGCGACGAAGTCGAAGAAATCACGCCCACCGCGCAGGCCGTTGCGGCGCCTTCTGCGGCGACCGACATCGCCGGTGCGGCAACGCCCACTGGTGGCTTCGACGAGTTCGCCAAAGTCGACATGAAAGCGAGCGCCAAGACCTATGGCGAGGACCTGTTCAACCGCGTCTACGCGCAAGGGGACCTGGACGGCGGCGTGGTCCGCAATGCGGCGATTCTGTTCCAACCCGGCGTAGACGAGCGAGCCGTACAGGCTGCGGTGACCAAGGCCGCGGACGACGCCAACCTTGGCGTGCAGGTGATGGACTGGCGCGAGGCGTCGGGCATGGTCGGCCAGTTCCTGTTCGTTATCTACGCCGTGCTGGCCGGTTCGCTGTTCATCATTTTCTTTACGGCCATGGTCATCATCAACAACTCCACGGTGCTGGCGACCATGGAGCGCACGCGCGAAATCGGCGCGCTGCGGGCCATCGGCGCCCAGCGCAGCTACATCCGCAAAATGTTCCTGGTCGAAGCCGCCGTGTCAGCGGTGTTGTTCGGTGCGCTCGGCAGCGCATTCGGAGCGCTAGTCGTCGCCTGGCTGAACAGCCACGGCATTGCGGCGTTCAACGACGTGTTCGTGTTTCTGTTTGCCGGACCGCGGCTGCATCCGACGCTGTCGCCGGTCTATGTTGTGGTCGCGCTGGTGGTGGTGACCATCGTGACTGTGCTGTCGACGCTCTACCCGGCCTGGCTGGCCACGCGGGTGACGCCGCTGCAAGCCATGCAGGACGCGGAGTAGGAGGCGACCATGAAGACCATCGTTCAAATCGCCTTTCGCAACCTGCTGCAGCACCGGCGACGCTCGCTGCTGCTGGGCGGCGCGGTCGCCATGGTGACGCTGCTGCTGGTGATGCTGTCGGCGCTGCTCAACGGCATGCAAGCGACCATGCTGCGCAACGGCACCACGCTGTCGACGGGTCATGTCAACGTCGCTGGCTTCTACAAGATCACGGCTGGGACGGCGGCGCCGCTGGTCACGAAGTACCAGACGTTGCTCGAAACGGTGCGCAAGCAAACGCCGGGTATGGACTACGTGGTCACGCGCGGCCGCGGCTTTGGCAAGATTGTCAGCGAAGAAAGCTCGCTGAACTCGGTACTGACCGGCCTGGACATTGTCAACGAAGCGGGCTTCAAAGAGGTCGTGCAGCTAGCGCACGGCAACCTTGACGACCTCGCCAAGCCGCGCACCGCGCTGATTTTCGAGAAGCAGGCCGAGCGCCTCAAGGTCAAGGTCGGCGACAACCTGACCGTGTCGTCGCAGACCTTTCGCGGCGTCAACAACACGGTCGATGTGCGCATCGTCGCTATTGGTCGCGATCTTGGAATGTTGAGCTCGTTCAACTGCTTCGTGCACCACGACGCCATTCGCGACCTGTATGAGTTGGACGCTTCGACCACCGGCGCCATCCAGGTCTACCTCAAAGACGCCGAGCAAGCCGCAGAAGTCGCCGCCAAGCTGCGCACAGACATCGAGGCCGCCGGGCTGCGCGTGATGGAGCCGCAGCCGCAACCGTTCTGGCGCAAATTCGACACGGTCAAGCGCGAAGACTGGACCGGCCAGAAGATCGACGTGACGACCTGGATCGACGAGATGGCGTTCATGCGCTACACGCTGACTACGCTCAGTGCGCTGATTTTCGTGCTGGTCACCGTGCTCCTGGTCATCATCGTGATCGGCGTGATGAACACCTTGTGGATGGCCATTCGCGAGCGGACCCGCGAAATCGGGGCCTTGCGCGCCATTGGCATGCAGCGCGACCGGGTGCTGTGGATGTTCGTGACGGAGGTCGCCCTGCTGGCGCTCGGCGCGACGGCCGCGGGAAGTGTCGCCGCGACGTTGCTGTGTCTGGCCTTGAATGCCGCCAAAATCGTGGTACCCAAGGCCTTTCAAATGTTCCTGATGTCCGAGACGTTGTGGCTGGTCGCGGACGTGCCGACGGTGGCGCGGTCGCTGGCCGTGATTGCCGTCGTGACCACTTTGGGGTCGCTGTTGCCGGCCTGGCGCGCTAGCCGCCTGCAACCCGTCAAGGCCATGCAAACGGCGAGCTAGGCGAGGGAGAACTCCGATGATTTTGCAGAGGATCCGCAGTGTGATGGGCAGCACCGGACTTGCCGTCGGCCTTGCGCTCGCCGAGGTGGCCGCGGTGGTTGATCCCACCGTGGTTGCCGCCCAGGAAGCGGTCAAGGAGACAGAGGAAAAGGGTGGCGATCCGCCGGCAAAGCCGTTGGACGAAGCTGCAGTCAAAGCGCTCATCAAGCAGATCGACGACCGCCAGAAGAACTCGGGCGATTACAAGACCCTGGTCTACATCGAGCGCAAAGAGAAAGCCAAGAACGACGTGGTCATGGAAGCTGTCGTGTATCGGCGCGATGCCGACGACAAGCTGATGATTCTGTTCACCCAGCCCAAAAGCGAGCGCGGCAAGGGCTACCTGCGCATCGAACGCAACCTGTGGATGTATGATCCCGGCACCGGCAAGTGGGAACGCCGCACCGAGCGAGAGCGCATCGGTGGCACAGACAGTCGTCGCGCAGACTTCGACGAGAGCCGCCTGGCAGAAGAGTTTGACGCCAAGTACGACGGCGTTGAGATGTTGGGCAAGATCCAAGCCCACAGGCTGACGCTGACGGTCAAAAAGGGCGTCGACGTCGCCTACCCGAAGATTGTGCTGTGGTGCAACACCGGCAGTGGCAACGTGCTCAAACGCCAGGAGTACGCCGCCAGCGGCAAGCTGATGCGCACCAACCTGACCCCCAAGTGGGCCAAGCGCTTCAGCGAGTCCAAGAAGGCCGATGTGTGGACGCCCAAGACCATCTACATCTACGACGAGGTCGAGAAAGGCAATTCGACGGTCATCGTGCTCAAGGACATGGACTTGCGGCCACTACAGGCCAACCTGTTTACCAAAGCCTGGCTGGAGTCACAGTCGCGATGACGCCGCACAGCCTGGCTCGGCGTCTGGCCGTCGTTGCTGCTTGCGCCAGTGCCCTGCTGGCCGTCTCGGCGCGCGCGGACGACGAAAAAGCCCGCGATGACGCGGTTTTCGGCGACGACACGGACGACGACGCCAAGGACTCAAAGCCAAAGCCAGCTTCAGCGCCGGCGGCGGCGTCGCCAACGAGTAAAGACCGCGACCCGGATGCGGCTGACCTGGGCGACGCGCGCCTGACCGGGGATGCCAAGGAAAACACTGAGTTGCTGACGCGTGACCGTACGCAGATCGGCGGTTTTTTCTACCAGCGCAATTCATTCAGCCTCGCCAAAGCACAGGCGCTGAGCGACCTGGGCATCGGCAACAGCACGCTGTTCGAGGCGTACTTTGATTCGCGGGTAAACGACCGCGTTCGTGTCTATACCCGCGGCCGCTTGGTCTACAACCCACTGGCCGACGCCCAACCGGCGTTGCCCGCTGGCGTTGCGAGTTTGGGGTTCAGCCAAAGCACCGACGAAGTGCGCGCGGTGTTGACCCAGATGTGGCTCAAGTTCGACATCGGCCGCACCGTGTTTGTCACCGCAGGAAGGCAGTTCGTCCGGTTTGGTGCGACCCGCTTCTGGAACCCGGTGGACGTCATCAACCTGGCGCGCTTCAACCCGCTGACGTTCTTTGACGACCGCGTGGGCCCGTTGATGGTCAAGCTGCACGTGCCGGTGGAATCCAAAAACTGGAATTTCTACGGCATCCTGTTGAGCGAAGACGCCGCGCGCGCGGAGCAGATTGGCGGCTTGCTGCGGGCCGAGTTCCTTGTCGGGCAAACGGAGCTTGGCGTCGTTGGCGCGCTGCGCAAGGGACTCGACCCCAAGGTCGGTCTCGATGTGTCGTCGGCGCTTTGGGTTTTCGACCTCACGGCCGAAATGGCTGCGTGGTTTCCCGACGGCCAGGACCCGCGCTGGCAGCTGTCCGCCGGGCTCTCGCACACTTGGGCCTATGGCGAAGACGACACGCTGGTGCTTGGCGCGGAGTATTTCCACAACCCGCAGGGCGTGACGGCCGACGAAGCGGTGCAAACCATGATTTCGAGTGGCCTCGCCGGCAAAGCGTCGCCGCTGCTGCCCTTGCACACGGGTCGCGACTACGCTGGCGCAGTGGCGACGGTTATTTCGCCGGGAAGCTGGTCAGACAGCGCCGTGACAGCGTTGGCGTTGATGAACTTGACGGACCAGAGCGGCACCGCCCAGTTGAACCTGACGACGCGGGTGCTGACGGACCTCAGCGTCGAGCTGTTTGGCGGCGCGAGCTTCGGGTCTGGGGAATTCACGGGCTACGTGTCGCAGTTCAAGACCGCGCTGCCGGCCAAGTTTGGCCCCATGGCACAGCCCGCGGTCGATGCGATGCGGGTGCCACTGTGGCGGGCTGGGTTGAACTTTCGGTGTGATTTGTAGCGTAGCGTCGAGGGGGTTGACTTCGACTCGAGCTGCCATAGAATCATGGCATGGCTGGCCATCACAACCTGCATGTTCCGCTCGACGAAGCCGCTTGGCTCGCGCTGCGTGCGGAGAGTGCACGCAGTCGAATCCCCGCGACCGCCCTTGCGCGGCTGGCGATCGACAGACTGCTGCGTGAGCGCGAGCGGCAACGCATCCGTGACCAAGTAGAGGCATTTGCCCGGGCCTACGCTGGCACGACGCTTGACCTCGACCCAGCGCTCGAGAGCGCCAGCTTGGAAGCCATTGTGGAGCCAGGGTAGCAGTGCGCCGGGGCGATGTCTGGTGGGCGCGCCTCGAGCCGAGGTCCGGCTCTGAGCAGCGCGGGGATCGGCCTATCGTCATCGTGTCGAGCGATGGCTTCAACCGGGTTGCGGCGTGGCGCAGCCTGATCGTTGTCCCGTGCTCGACTTCGGTGGCGCAAATGGCACGCGCGGCCACCGTAGTCTCGCTACCTGCCGGCACATGCGGGCTTGACGTGGACACAGTGGCGCTGGTCCATCAAGTGACCACGATTGACCGCGCCAAGTTGTCGCGCAAAGTCGGCGAACTGACTGGGGACCAGTTGGCGGCCGTCGAACGCGCAATGGTTGCGGCGATGGATCTGCCGTTGCCCTAGCGCGAAGGTAGCAACCGCGTCTTGCTAAACTGCTGTTTTTCATGACCAAAACCACCATCCTGCACGCCATCGAAGCCGAGTTGCGACGCCAACTCGCAACGCAGGCTGCTGCCTTGCAGTCGGCCGTCGAGGGCGCGCTGGACGAGCAAGCCAAGCCCGAGAACAAGTACGACACCCGCGCCCTGGAGCAGAGCTACCTCGCCGCCGGCCAGACGGAACGTGTCGAGGCCTTGCGGCAAGTGATTGCCGACCTGCACTTCTACGCGCCGCCGGAGGCAATGACCGCGATTGGGCCGGGTGCATTGGCTGAGGTCGACGGCGCTCGCTTGCCGCGTTGGGTGTTCGTGGTGCCGTTCGCCGCGAGCATGGTCGTAGAGGTCGACGGCGAGCAAGTGCAGGTGGTGTCGGTGCAAGCGCCGCTGGCGCGCTCGCTGCTCGGCAAGCAAGCGGGCGATGTGGTGGTGGCCGGGGTCGGCGCTGCAGCCCGAGAGGTCGAAGTGCTTTCAGTCGACGGGCGCTAGGCGATCAGGCGCCAGCCGGTCAAAAGATGCAGCCCGGCACTGTGGCCTTTTGACCCAACAGTAGATTGCGGACCTGCACCAACTCGCGCTCCCAGAAGCACAGCGTGTCAGCCTCGTGCAGGTAGCCGTACGGGTAGACCGTGGCATTGGCCGCGCGCAGCAGCGTACGCTGGCTGGGGCCGTCCCAGAGCCTGGCGTGGCGACGCGCAACCGTCGCCTTGGCGATTTTCAGCGCAGCCTCCGCGCGGCCGATTGCCGCGTCGCGGTCCGCGCCTTTGCCGTCGGCGTCTGCCAGCACAGATTCGTAAAGTGCGACAACGTACTCTCCGCGCAGCGCAGTGACCTCGATGCCGTCAGCCGCTTCGGTCAGCCAGGCGTCGCCGCCATGGTCGGTTGCTGCTTTTTCGGCCAGCACCCGCGTGCCCTTGGACAGCTCGGCAAGCGGCGCGACAACTTTTGTGCGAAAATCAGCGCGTTGTTCGGGGGTCTGCGGTCGCAGCTTGTCAAACGTCAGCCGGTCGGGCTGCGAGACGATGCCGAGCGTGTAGCCGACGTCCATGGTCGCCTCGCGTCCCGCGAGATACGCGGCCAAGCGCTGTTGAATCAGACCCTTGTGCTGCAGATCGCCAAGTTTTGCGATGCGATCGGCCATGCGCGTGCCCTGCTCGCCCCAGGCCGACCAGAACGACCGCAGCCCTGAGTCCCAGGTCGGCGTCCGCGTATAACTGGCGTCGAGCGTCAGGGCGTCATGCTGCCAATAGCCCCACTCCCAGCCCGAGCTGAACAGCACATGGTCGCGCAGTGGTGGTCCTCGCTTGGCGATTTCGTCCAAGTCCAACCAGCGCGAGCGCAGATACAGGGGCACGTAGGTGGGCACATTGACGTCGAACGCCACCCAATAGGCCGTCTCGGGAAAGTAGCCCACCTGCTTGTTGACTTTGAGGCGGTCCAGCAAGTAGTTGCGGTGCGCGTCGAATTCCTTGTGGTGATATGCGCCCCCTGCATCCTCAAACAGATTGTAGTACATTACGGTGTGTACCCAAGGCCTTATGGCCGGATTACAGAATTGCACCAGAAAGTAGTAGATCATCTGCTGGCCCTGGTAGATGACCCGCGTTTCCGCTGTGTCGCCCACGTGGATGGTCGCGGCCACGTCGACGCCCTTGTGCACGGTCTGCATGGCCTCGTAGGCCTCGTTGACACTAGCGATGAACGTCTCGGGCTTGGCGCCGCTGAACTCGCCAAAACTCAGGTTGACGGTGTCAAAGCCGTTGCCGGCGAGCACCAGCTGCAGCCGCCTCGCCATCTCTTTGGCCGGCTCCGGGTCGACGTCGATGAGGTCAAAGCCTTTTTGCAGATTGCTGGCGCCGAACAGCTGGATGGCGATGCCAGTCTTCAGACCGCGGCTGTGCAGGTGCTGGTTGATGGCCCGGGTGTGCTCGCGCCACGCTATTTGAGCCTTGCTGTCGTCGATGATGTCGTCCAGGCCGACCCATTGCAGGTAGTTGCCGCGGTGGCGCAAGACGAACTCTCCGACGGCCTTGGCGTTTTCCAGGTGGTCGAGTCCCGGCATCCAAAAGTCGAAGTAGGCCTCAGTCGGGTGGATGGTGTGCAGGTGCAGCCCGCGACGTTCCGCGACGAATGGCGTTTGCTCTCCCTTGGGCAGCGCCGCGGGCTCGGACGGCAACGACTTGGGCAGGTAGCTGTGGCGGGGATGTGCAAAGCGGTAGCCGAGCGACTCGAAAGCGGCGAAGACGCCATATTGAATGCCGCGCGGCTTGCCGCCCGCGACGTTGAGGGTGCGGCCGGCGCGCGCGATGGAAAAGCAGTCGTCGCAGACCGCGGTAGTCGCGACGCGCACGACCCACGCTTCGGCGGTAGAGGTTGCGGCGTTGGCGAGGCCAGCTGTGGCGCGCGGGTCGCCGATGGCGGCGACGGCGGGTTGCACCCAGGGCAGGGAGACCGCATCGCAGAGCACGATTACGCGGGCTGCCGGTGGTTCGGGCGTCGTGGCGGGCGAAGCGCAGGCAACCAGGCTTACGGCTGCAATTGCGACAGCTGGCCCCAGGACCAGGCGATTGGTGAGGCGGCGGACAACAGGCATCGATCAGCCGGGCCGCGTAGGCGGCGCTTGTCGAGGCTAGCATGGCTGACCGATTCAGCGTACCGTAATCACGCCGGTTCGTGGTCAACCGGGACCAGAGGACCGCCATGCGGCAGCCAGTCGTGATGATGCTCTGCGTGCTTGGCGCCTGCGCCGCGGCTTGCGTGGGGCCAACGGCGAGCGAAACGCTGGCCCCCGGGGCCGCCGAGGTCGAATTCGGCGGTAGCCAGCTGGACGCCGCGGCAGCAGCCGAAACGACGGACGCGGCCGTGCCAGATCAGCGCGCTGAAACGGAAGCGACGGGCGTTGACCTCGTGGCCATCGACGCGCCGCCACAGCCAAACGACGCCGACTCCGACGCAGACGCGGCCACCAGTGGCGCTGAAACCCAGCTAGACGCCATGCTCGTCGCGGACGCTCAGTCACCGGACGGGAGCGCACCAGCCGATGACGGTACCAGCCCGGCCGCGGATGCTGCCCTGCTGCCCGACAACCCGCCGGTCGCGGACGCTGCGCCACCTGCCGACCTCGCATCGACCGCGGACACGAAACCGCCGGCCGACGTTGCGCTTGCCGCGGACGCACAGTCGCCACCAGACGCGCCGGACGTGCCACCCGTCACAGACACCTCGACTGCCGACACCAGCAAGCCCGACGTGCCGCCTGCTCCTATCTGCGGCAACGGCAAGTGTGAGAACGGCGAAACCTGCGCAGCATGCCCCAAGGACTGCGGTTGCGCCGCCGCAATGGTGTGCAAGGACGCCAAATGCGTCTCGAACTGGCCGCCACCGCCGATGCCAGCCAACTGCACCTTTCAGGCCAAAGTGCTGACCTACAACCCCAAAGGCTGGGGCCACCTCGCGCAAGCGTTCGCCGACGACCCGGCGCCGTGCGCGGACTACTACATCCACTTGCCTGCGATTGCCGGCGACAAAACCCAGCCGCGCGGCGAACCCGCAATCACCGAGGTCCATGGCCACGGCAGCCGCTTTCACGCACTCGCCGAGTTCCACTGGGCGGGCTGGTCTGAGGTCGCCGGGATGACCTGGCTGCAAAAAGGCAAGGAATTCCGTAAGCGCATGGTCGAAAAGGGCTACGTTGTCGGCCGCGACCACTGGGCCATCAACGAACTGCCGTCGAGCGTGCGCACGGACAAAGCGGTGCGGCAAGCCGTGCGCGATGTCGTGCAGGGCTTGTACGAGGGGCCCGCCGGCGCTGCCGCGATGGGCGGAGCGGTGTACATCATCGGCATGGGCCAGGCCACCCAGAACTTTGCCGTGTACAAGCCGAACCTCAAGGACTGGACGCTCGACAGGCTTTTGGCAAGACATGAACGCCTACGTCAAGTGGTGGGGCCAGGAGGTCTATGGCGACCCAGCCACCGTATGCGTCGGCTCGGCAACGGTCGCACAACGCTCCGAGGCGGTGAACATGTTCGCCATGCACCACGCGCGGCTCGCCGATGTCGGGCCGGCAGGGGCGGCGGCAGCCAAGGCCTTTTTCGGCGAGAGCTACACGCCGCTCGGCTCGGCGTTCTGGCGCAGCGACATCTACAACACGGACAAGCTGACGCTGGAGCAGATGAAGCACTTTGCCAGCACTTCTGTCTACGCGGCGCGGGCGTGGGCGGTCAACAACACGGCGCCCGATGCGCGTATCGCGCTGGCCTGGAACAACCAACTCGACGGTGCCACCGAGGCCGAGGTCAAGGACCTGGCGGCGCGGGTCGCGAGCGCCTTGCGGCACGCCTACGACGTGGCTGGACCTCCGGCCGCCAAGGCCTGCAGCCCCAGTGGCGCGTACACGTGGTGCGCTTGTAGCGTGAACGGAGCGGCGTTCAACGGGCTGTGGAAGACCGCGTTTGCGGCGTGGTAACCGTCCGCGCAGGGGCTGAGTTCTAGCCTCGCGTAGCTGGCAGAGCGACCGGCTGACGCAGGTCGCCGAAAGCACCTTGCCCCCCAGCCCCTTTTGGCGCATCCTTTCGCCCCTCGCGGCCGCACCCTTCCCTGCGCCGCGCCGCCAAAAACGCGCGTTCGCCCAACCCCTTGCGCGCACCTGGCCCGGAGCCCCGCCCATGGCCGCGATGCCGACCGCCGACGCCACGCTCGCCGACCTGGGCGGGGTGGGCAATCTCGACTTCGCCGAGGACCTCTACCGCGCCTATCTGGCTTCGCCGCAAAGCGTTTCGCCCGAATGGCGCGCTTGGTTCGCCGCTCTGGACGCGCCGCGGTTCGAACCGGCCCGCCCCCAGTCTAGCCTGTATGTCGCGCCGACCGCGGCACAAGTCAGCAACAGCAAACAAGAACGCGTCGACATGCTGGTCCGCGTCTACCGCGTGCGTGGCCACGTCATCGCCAAGGTCAACCCGCTCGGCGGTGGAGAGGATTCGCACCCCGAGCTCGACTTGCCGTACTTCGGCCTGTCAGAAGCGGACCTGGACACCTCGTTTTCGGCCGGCATGCTGGGCGGCGAGCCGACGCTCACGCTGCGCGAGATCATCGCCAAGCTGCAGCGCACCTACTGTGGGCCGATTGGCGTCCAGTTCATGCACATCGACGACCCGGAGAGCAAGGACTGGTTACAAGGTCGCATGGAGTCGACCGACAACCACATTGCGCTGTCGCAGGCGCAACAGGTCCATATCTTCAGCAAGCTCGCGCAAGCCGAAGCCTTTGAGAACTTTTTGCAAAAGAAGTTCGTCGGCGCCAAGCGCTTCTCGCTCGAAGGCGCGGAGTCGCTGATCCCGCTGCTCGACATGGCGTTGGAGCGAGCCGCCGAGACTGGGGTCAAAGAAGTGGTGCTGGCCATGGCCCACCGCGGGCGGCTCAACGTGCTCGCCAACATCATGGGCAAAAGCCCGTCGGACATCTTTCGCGAATTCGAGGACCAGGATCCGCACAGCAAGCTCGGTCGCGGCGACGTCAAGTACCACATGGGGTACACAAGTTTCTGGCGCACCCAGGCCGGCCGCGACGTCAAGCTGCAGCTATGCTTCAACCCGTCGCACCTGGAATTCGTGGGCCCGGTGGCCGTAGGCCGAGCGCGAGCCCGCCAGGACCGCCGCGGCGACACCCAGCACAAAGAGGTGATGCCGCTCTTGATTCACGGCGACGCTGCTTTTGCCGGCCAGGGTGTCGTGCAAGAACTGCTCAACATGAGCGAGTTGTCCGGCTACCGCGTCGGCGGCACGGT
>SXGU01480270.1_pt1 | contig 12535 bp, 14 predicted proteins | sample 3174531 | NCBI WGS metagenome assembly SXGU01 (sample SAMN11356863, study PRJNA531348) | freshwater metagenome | isolation source: freshwater sample F1-140 | place: China: Fuxian Lake, Yuxi | collected 2017-12-25 | reverse complement strand
CTTTGAGTGCTAATTGCCTTTTTATTCGTTTTCATATTTTTATGATGCCATATAAATCATCAAAAACAAGATTTATGATGCTATATATGACATCGTAACTGTCATATATGATGTCATATAAGGCACCACAGCTAGTCAAAAGTTGGTATCCCATGTTGAACCGTATCTCGCCGCCCGTGAGTCTGGAGAAAGGAAAAACCTAAATTTTGAATTGAACCGATCCGGAGATCCAAACCTAAGAACCGAACTGCGGAATTTATGTGATTTGCGTGGTTGCCAAGAGAAAAAATTGGAGCGGAAGACCCGCCCCCTGAAAATTCAAATACTTCGCCAAATTGTTAGTGAAACGATGTTTCAACGTTTCCCATTAATATGAATAACGGCTCCGGGAGCGTCCGTCGGCACCTTGATTCGCAATCGGTCGGTCTGGCCTCTCATGTTGATTCCAGCCGAGCGGAAATACTCATCCGTGGTGCTGAGTTTCGCGTGACCCACGTTCTCCTTAACAATGCCGAGAGGGATGCCATCGATCAATGCCAGCGTAATATGGGTGGCCCGCAGTTGATGGTGGGTGACCTCAATGGCAATACCTCGGGAAACAAATCCTAAACCGGGCTCGCCATCCCTATTCTGGAATAGCCACTAATGACATTTTTTGGAAAAGGTCGAGGTTCGTTTTTAATGAACGACGCCGGGCATGCAACATTTCTTGTATTTCATCCCGCTTCCGCAAGGGCAAGGTTCGTTTCGACCAATCTTGGGATTATTAGCTGACGTCGTACTTGATTCATAACGAGTCTGGGATGCTGATTGTTTTCTATACGAATCGAGTGCTTTGCCCATTGCAGGAAAAAGAACTTGCCATTTTTGATGACAGTCACTGAGTAAGGTAAAAAGCTGAGCTCTCTCCAAATCTGATATTTTGGTTTTTTTTGCAAGCGGCTCATGCTCTTCCAAAGTTTCGGACATTTTTTCCAGCTTGTCCTCGATGGCTTTGATTTTTTGATCATCACAATCGAGCGAGCCAGTCTCCATCAGCGCCGCCAAAAACATATTTACGTCGAAATTCAAGACGTCAAAAAAACTCCTCAGTGCTTTTTGGTCATCGGTCGCGCTAGGCAGGGGTCTAAATTTGCAAACGACACTGCTATTGTGCGACGCGATTTCATTCCAGAGCCCCATAAGGTTGCCGTAGAAACTCTTTGCCTGTTTCTCATTTGCCAACCGAATTTCACCTTCAGTTCCCTTAAGTAAAAGCTCTTCGATGAGGTGGCTGGGTTGCAACATTTCTATGCCCCAAACGTATCCTGCGACGAAGGCTTTAACCGAATAGACATCTTTGTCCAATTTGATCTGATTCAAAATTGACTGAAAGGCTGTATCGCCATCGTAGATCGGCACGCTCATCGTAAGGCTCCTTTAGCGATGATAATAGTCGCAGATCACGCATCTTGAGAAGGACAAAGCTGAGATGGTATTTTTTGAATAGACAGGTGAAGTCTGGTTTTCACGTCGCTGATTCCACGCTTCATTTCGGGAACCAGACTCGGTCGATGAGGCCATCGCGAAATCCGTAAATCGCAACGGCGTGGATGCCGTTTGGGTATTTGGCGGATCCGGTCACGTATTCCTCGTCAATGACGGCCGAGTCGAGGACGATTCGGCTTCTGATTTCGCAATGAAGCTGCGGGCTGGACTCGAAAAGGTGCCGATAGCCTTCTCTGAACCGGGTCTTGCCCGAACATCTGGTTTCATCACTTACCAAATTCAAGATTTTGACTTCGTCGTGAAAGCAACTGCAAAAGGCATCGAGATCACGGCGGTTGTAGGCTTCAAGCTGGCTTTGGGCGAGAGTTTCCATTTCCTGTTTCGTCATATGCCTTTACCTCCTTGTGAAATGAGCATCAGGATCTTTTGATCTTGAATCACGTCTCGTAATCCAGTGCGAAAAGTTCGGCCGCCTCTTTTAGAAGTTCGTCGGCACGGCAATAGGCTGTCCGGTCTGATCCAGGAATATGAAAGAACGCAAACCCCGGCGTTCCAGAGTAGTTGGGGTAGCCCGTGAGTTGGTCGCCCGCACCGACAAACGATCGTGCATTAACGAGTTCTTTCGGATTGTCTTTGCCTTCATCGGCTTTTGCTAAAGGTGAGCGGACGAGCCTTCCGCCGTCTTTTACTTGCAGAAGATAAAGAAGTCCGATGTCGGTTCGCATTTTGGTGAGATAGGGTTCCGGGTTTAAGCCAGCGAGTTCCGCAAGTACGGCTTTCACGAGATCAATTCCAGTTGAGGCATGAACAAGATCGTGCGTGAGGCCGGATCCGCCGAGGCGCAGACCAATATCAAGGACCGTGACCGCGCTTTCAGTCACCTTGACCTCAACGTGGGCCATTCCGGAGCTCAGACCGAGGATTCCCATGATATCGACGGCAGCGGCCATAATTCGCTGAGTGGTTGCATGATCAATGGGGGCGGGCATGCAATACGAAATCTCTTCGAAGTACGGCGGGACCATCTCGGATTTTCCACAGACACCGAGGCATTCAATTTGGCCATTATGGGCGAAGACTTCGGCACTAAACTCAGTGCCGCCGACAAACTGCTCGATGAGCACTGTCGTTTTCGGGTTAAACTCCTGATCTGCGAAACCTGGGACGGACTCCGCGATTTTTGTCAAGATCGATGAGGTTCTCGCGAGTGCCGCCTGAAAATCGTCGTCGGGTTTCACCTTTTCAACCCCGATACTGGAGTAACCAAGCGGCGGTTTGATAACGATGGTCTGCCCTTTGAGCGGCCGCTCAACATTACGTTCCTTGCTTAAATCGATCAGCTTAAACCATGGATTGAAAGGCGTGCCGGCAAGCGCGTTGCGAAGCATGCCCTTGTCCTTGGTAGTGGCGACAAGCTCCGGCGAAGCAAATCGGCCGTTGCAGCCGAGAGATTGCATCAACCCCGCGGCCAGCGGCACAAACTGGTCTTTTAACGTCCACACGGCCGAAACGTTTCCGGTCGCCACGATGGATTGAATCGCTGAAGTAATTTCCTCAGCGGTCAGTTCGTTGACAGCGACGCACTTGTCGCAAAGGTCGCCTGATGTAAAAGAATCGTCGAGCTTGCGGCCAATCCATAAGATCCTTAGGCCAAGCTCTTTAGCGGCCGTAAATGCCCGGGTGAAACCTGGGTCGATTTCAATAAAAACAATCCACATTTCGCAAATTCCTCAGACAAAGGTTTCCGGAAAAGAATCCCATTAATTGAAAAAACAGGCGCTTCAAATCATCGTTCAAAGGAGCGGGATACTTCATTTCGAGTTCTCCCGCACGTAGTTCTTTAGCTCGGCCGGAAGAACCGAAGAACCCGAACTTGACCTCGCGTGAATACAAGCACGAGGCCTCATTGAGCTTTCGTGCTTGCCGTTAACTTTTCTGATTTTTTGTATTTGATCTGAACTTTAAATTGGAGCGGGTGATCCGCTCCCTTGAATTTCAAATACTTAGCTAAAATGGTAGTGAACTGTAGTTTCAACGCTTTGCGTTCAGCGGAATCACGTCCGCGCCCGAAATTGCGGGCACTTTGATGCGTAATCCGTCGGTCTGGCCTCTCATATTGATTCCAGCCGACCGGAAATACTCATCCGTGGTGCTGAGCTTCGCATGACCTACATTCTCTTTAACAATGCCGAGAGGGATGCCATCAATCAATGCCAGCGTGATATGAGTCTCCCGCAATTGATGGTGGGTGACCTCTTTGATTCCTATTTCCCGACAAAAGCTCCTTAGGACTTCCGATTGGGATCCCATTTGCCAGTGGTGGCAGGAGACCTCGATCACGAAATCAGACTTCGAGCGAAGTTTGAGCTCTTTGAGAACAGGAATAATGGAAATCGGAACCGCGACAACGCGCTCTTCGCGATCTTTCAAGAGCGGCACCAGGCCCTCTCTGGGGATGAGCTGCCTTCTCAGATAGATTAGACGTTGTTCAAAATCAACGTCGATCCACTGAAGGCCGGCAAGCTCACTTCGCCTGAGGCCCAGGGCAATCGTCAGAAGCCAAATGTAGTGGTATTTATGACCACGTGCCTTTGACTCCTGAATAAGCCGGTCGGCCTCTTCATGGGTCAGGGCTTCTTTGCGCTTCTTCGCCACCCGGCGCATTTTCACGCCGGAAAATGGGTTGAACTTAATCACCCCAAGATGAATTGCATAAGTGAATACGCACTTGATCTCTTTGAGGACATGATTCGAATGCAGACGCGAATAACCGGACCTCTCCATTTCGTCGAGACACTCGCTCACGAAGATGGGAGTGACCAATTCAACGTGCTTATCGAACCACTTCTCGGTGTGCTTAAGCCGACTGGCCTTTGTGCGAATTACGTGAGGACTAAACCCATTCACATTCGACGGTGAACGGGCATTGGCCTCCAGATACTCGCGGTACTTGAGGACCAGGTGGCCCCATTTCTCGAAAGTGATTTCCTTGGGTTTCTCTTCTCGGCACAAATTCCAAAGCTCGCGATGAAGTCGCTCGGCTTTGGGTTTTGACGGAATACCTCGGCGTTTCTTCTGGACTCGTTTTCCCGTGAACCGGTTGATGGCTTCAGCCATAACCAGGTATCGGGTCTCGAAGACCCCAGGTGAAACTTCGAACTTATATGGGACTATTCCCATGGATGACCTCCTTTATGAAGGAGATCAAGTTCGCGTGGCCGAAAGCGCAGACTCTTTCCCAAGAGCTTGTGCGCCCTGATCTTACCTTGATAAACCCAGTTCCGAATTTGATTCGGGCTGGTTCTCAGATATTCCGCAGCTTCTTTAGTTGTTAACCAATTTGAACTACTTATTTGATTTTCAATGAACGCTCGATCCGCTGTTGAATCTATCCTTTTTTCTGTGTCCGTTCCATCCCATTTTCTTCCTGTATTTCTCTGTGTCATTATTATCTCTCAATCCACCTACATCTTATCCTCCCGCCGCTTGTTGTACCGTCTTCGTGACCCCTTCCAACCGTTAAACATCTTTAGATGTAGGTGGGGAGGGGTCACGAAGCTTTAGAGGTGCAACTTGCGGCGGGAGGACCGTGTTAATCGCTTGTTTTGCCTAAGGAAAAGTTGCTAAGAGCCATGCAAAACGCATTGAGCCGTCACGTATAGAGGGATCAGTACCGCGCAAACTCAGCATCTCTGCGCTGAGTCCACTTCGTCGATCGCAATAGTTGGCACCAGTGCTGAAGCTGCACCGGCTGACCTTTCGCATTCAGAAGGCGATTCAGATCGGGCCCGCCGCCAACGAAAGAATCTGAAAACAAAAAGAAATGATCGGCATAGTGTTTGATCCGGTGCGCTTGAGCCACCAACTTTGTTTCATAAAGAAGGCGAATCGTTTCAGAGAGCCGCCCCGAGTCGCAAATATAAATCAATCCATCGATTCTGGTGCGGTTCAGATATTTTCGGAATTTAGCCAAAAGCCGCTGATCCGACTTCCTTGTACGTTCGATTTCGAAAGCGATGTGGGTTGCCTGAGCCGTCTCTGACTTTGGGAAGCTCAGCAGGAAATCCGGCATCAAATCGAAGTCGCGCTCTTGTAACTGCAGGACTCGCATGGCTAGTTCATGCTCCTGAAGTGAATGTTCCCGGACGATCCGCGTGTCCGGGAACATTCTTGTCAGAATATGAATCCAGTATTCGCACCACTGGTTATGAATCCATTCCTGTTTGCGCAAGAGTGGCTGGTAAAGTGAATCGGCCTCGACGGTCAGGACTTGAGCGACAGCTTCGCGATCCGCTTTGGCCTGCGACAAGTGATAGAAAGTGTTGTGCGAATCAATGCTGACCGAGTTAATGAGTCCTTTTTTCTTCAAGATCGCGAGCGATTGTCGGAGATTGGTCTTTGGCGACGGCGGCTCGGTCATTCTATGAAGCAGATCGATGGAAACCGGACCATGCTCTTTAAGCAAATTCAGTACTTGATAAGATAGGGATGGCTTGCAAAGACTTTTCGGCATTAATCTCCGCCCTCCATCGAGATTTGACCCTTGCTCGATTTCTTCGTTCCTTTCGACTTCAGGTCCATGAGCGCGCGAATTGCTGAGTCGATGTCAATTTCTTTCTGGGCAGCCATCAAGCGAAGCGATTTGCGAATGTTCGTATGCTTGGCTTGAAGACCGCGAATATCGAGTTTCGCGGTCAAAACAATCTCATTCACAATGTCTGAGTAGGTAATTGAGCCGTTCACGAAGCCGTCATTAGCCTCTTTCGTCAGCGATTCCAGAGCCGCCCAAGAATCGTCGTTCAGGATGACTTGAAGTTTCCTTTTCATTATCGGCCGCCTTTCTTGAATTTGGGTTGCGGGATTACGAACGGGCTGGGTGGTAGATCACCGAAGTAGATTTCGGTCTGTTTGATCGCCTCATCGCGATCCTTGGTGACCTGTTCGTGGACAAAGTAGGACGTGATCAATCCAAGCCCAAGACCGATACTGGCCCCAATACCGACCTCTTCGAGCGTTGGCTGCCGTCCGCTGGCACTCTGGCCAGCGTAAGTTGCAGCCGCGCCAGTCAGCGCTCCGGCGGCTGCGCCAAGCCTGAATGATTGGTCAAGTGTCGTGCACGACACCGAAAGAGCCATGATGGGGCTCATGAGTATGATGCGTTTCATTTCGCATTCCTCCTGTTTGGTTTTCAGTGCAGGAGTGGAATGAGTGGGTGGGTTGAGTCGTTGAAAGTAGTGCTAGAGAGCTGTTATTGCCGACTACCCTTCTTGCGACGAAAAAGACTCGCAGAAGGGCTCTTAGCTATTTCTCACTTTGGCGATCGCATGGGGGCGACTTTTTCTAATGAAATAATCGCGCGGTACTGCTCCGCGGGGATCATTGGGTCTTTGCAGCCGATATCTTCGAGAGTATAGATCCGACTCGTCTCTAGAAAGCTTCCTTTCAAATCGAGAAGCCAATTTTTCGCTTGCTGGCTATGGAGGTTGGCCTCAACTGAGGCAAAACCCGATTCTACCGATCCCGGAGTTTGAGGCGGCGGAATACGTATGGCTGGCCACGGCTGAGGTTCACCATAGTTCAATATGGAGAGGTCATAAGCAGTCAGTGCGACGGGTGCGTATTGCTTACCGTGTTTTTTGGTGAGGAATTCACCCATGGTCTTGCTATTGGCCCAAACTGGTGTTTGGGGCGGAATGCAAGCCGTACTTTTTATTGAAGAGCCTCTTTGGCTCAGGTGAATATTGTGGGCCCACAATACAACCTTTGAATTAGGAGCCTCAATTTCACGGAAATAATCAAACAGCGTCGCCATTCCTTCATCGCGAAATCCTGGATTTAGGGTATAGAGGACATTCTGACTAGCGCGGACGCCTACGCTCGAAATTCTCAGCATTCGTAAAATGCCCGTGTGGCGGCTGTTCTTTATTTGACTTTCAATTGCACGGTCGAGTCGGTCTAAACCGTGAATGCAGTCTTGATGATCGGTAGCGGAAATTGTCTTCTCACCCCGATAAATTTTCGTGATCTCCTGCTGGTAACTATCTTTGGTTAAACCATAACCGACACACTTGGAAAGACCGGAGTACAGTTGTGACGCGTCTTCAGGCAGCGCTTTTGGTAGATCAACGTTGATCGCGTTAAGGTCTTCAAAATCTTGCCCTTGCAAATCGAAACTGAAAAACTTTACGGGATCGTTGGGGTGATTCTTGTTGAATTGACAAAGCCACGTTAGGAGCTCCGCAATCGATTGACCCCTCCAGACGTCACTCAGGCCTCTGAGTGCTTCAGAAGAAGAACCTTCACAAGTTTCAACATACTTCGATGTTTTAGTCGAAAATCGCCAGCCTGTGCCAGTTTCAAACGCCAGAGCTCGAAAACCCAAACTCTCCACAAGGTACCGGATTATCTGAAACTTTGCTTGAGAGAAATCTTCTCCCGTGTGTGCTGATTCACCGAGGCCTACAAAACGAGACTCTCCGATGATCTTTTCTAAAGGTTTAAGATCTTGAGATGACCACCCGGCTGGGAGGTCGGGCAGTGGAAATAGGCCTGAAGTGTCGGCATGTGCGGAAGCGGAGATACAAAGGAGCAGGCTGAGCGCCAGGATATGGGCTTTGATCATTTTGTCTCCCGCGAAATGCGATAAAAATCTATCAAAATTCACTTTACCTATCCACTGTAATGATTCTGACAGGCGGCCAATTTACGGCAATCAGAGGTCAGTTTAGTAGAAAAATAGCCCTATCTTCAAAACTTCCAAGCGGATCGTCAAAGCAAAATTCAAGGTCATTGTCGCTTGTTATCAGCAGGTGGAATCGACTATTGCTGAATAGGTTTACAATCATTGCGTCGGGAGCCCGCTGACCGTGCTTGGCCATTATTTCTACCATATCCGCCCAATAAAGAGGGCTTTCGAGAAGTGGAGAAGGCTCACCCTCCATGACTTCAATGAAGTTCAAACCGAACTCTTGTTCCAAGGTCTGCCACTCGGTTGCGAGCATGGTTCCGATGTATTTTGCGCAGAATTCGGGCCAGTTGTTTATCCCATATTCCGCGTCGATATTCTTACGGAGTCGTTTTAATCGATTCTCATCAAGTTTGTAGGATTCGCCGTTTCTAACCGCTGCGGTGTCTTTGTCTCGAATGTCTTTAAGGATCTTGTAAATCGGCTTGTCGTGAGATGGCGAGGTGGTCCCGTTGAACATCTGGATGCAACCGGTAGTCACTTGTTTACGAAAAACCAGATCGATGAGTTCCATGCGACTGATGACGTTTGTGTAGATGGGAATTTGAGCATCTGCCAATAGGTCGTGAACGTCGTTCGCTACTTCGAAAAGTCGATCATCTTTGTAGGCCAAGCCATACAAGAATCCCGTGTCGGCGAAGCCGCCGGATTGGCAGTCCGTGCTGGTCAGAAATTTCTGTAGTTCTGTTAAGGTCCTCAGTACCTGCATCAAATATCCAAATCCTTTTTGCGAGAGAGGGGCGCAGCAACCTTTTTCTTGTCATCTGAATTGATCTTTTTCATCAGATCCTCGGGCGGTTGTTGATTGCCAAGTTCCTCAAGGCGTTTCGACCATTTTCTTCCGGCCCCTTTTTTGGGGAGATTTACTTTTTTTTCCATTGAGATCACTCCTTAAACATCTTCATTTTGTATCATACCCATTCTGCATCGTCTAAACACCTGAAATTACCTGATGTTTTGGATCTTTGTTCGGACGCAGTTCCGGAAACCGGACCCGAAAAACGCTAGATGCCCCTTGAGGCGTATCCCGCCCATGAGCAATCAAAACCGCCCCGACGCCGGTCGGGAGAGTCTTGAACATATCGGGGGACGCCCGGAACTGATGCGCCTCACGCGTTGTACCTTCACCTACGATCTCCGCAGCTTCAATGTCCTTGGTGTTGGTAATCCGCTGGGTGGTCTTTTGAATCAGCCGTGTACCAAACGAACGCGCAAAGTACTCCGCCGAATCGGGATCATTGATCCGCAAGATGATTTTGGTCGCAGCGTTGTCGGTGATTCGGTTCAAGAATCCAGGCGAGACTTCCGTCAAATCACCAATACTCTGATGCGAGAAGTGGAGTGCAAAGCCAGCCGAACGTGCCTTCGAAATGAGGTCCGCAAATTCGGCGCACGCAAAAGTCGCAAACTCGTCTAGGTAAACTGGGACGAGTTCACTTTGTTTTGCGGTTGCCTCTTCTCTTCCCCTATGCGCTGTTCCGGCTAAAAAATTTAAATGATTAATGACAAGACGACCAACCGTGGCCACGAGCTGTGGCGACATGAGGCTCTGGAGTCGAAAATAGATCACGGCTCCGTTTGTAGCATCAGATAGCTGAATGCCATCCGTCGCAACCGGCGACAGAATAGCTCCCAGATGTCCCATCGTCAGTGACCGGACTTGGTCTCGTAACCCTGAGAGATCTTGAAACTCCTTAAGTGCCAGAGATTGAGGGAAATCATCAGTCATGACAAAGGCCGAATACGATTCGGGCGTTTCAAGGTATTTCGAAAGCTCAGAAAGATTCGGATTCCTCTCGTTAATCTCGAAGTGGTTTTGAAAGAGCCTCTGAAGCGCGGAAAGTGCCTTCGACTTATAGTATTCCTCACTCCAAGTTAGAGACGAGAACAGTCGTTGAGCCGCCTCAATTGGTGAACCTGCGCTCAGTGGATTATAGGGAGCTGAGGTTTCGCCACTTAAATCGAATACGAAAAGGCGATCATCTGAAACATAATCTTTCAAAGCCTTCAAGAATGAGTGATCGCCTTTGGCATCAAGAATGATGCACCCAATACCGCGAGAGACATCCTGCCGAATGAAGTTAAGAACCACACTCTCGGTTTTCCCAGAGCCCGTAGCGCCGAGGATGTGAACATGACGAGTGCGCACGTGATCGGGTAGCACTACGTGAACTCCAAGCTCTTCATCTTGTCCCATGACGACTGAGTTCTCGGTCTTACGAAGGAGCTCATCTGGCGTTTCTTGAATTCGTTCCAGACGTTTCTTTCGTTCTCGCCCCCAAGTCGAGTACTGATTGAAAAGCCAAAGACCTGCGAGGACGCTGAGTAAGACAATCGCAATAATCCCAAGAAACTGGTCAAGCGGACTGAGAGCAGCGAAGTAATCCCCAGCCCACATTCCCGCGAGCAATACTGGAAGAAGCCAAAGAGATTGGTATTTCGAATCTTGCATCACATTTGCCCAGGGAAGAAATCCATCAGCTCAACGTAGAATTCGGTCAATGGCTGAAGCGTCAGGAGTTGCCCATTGTTGTGGGCAACAGAGGCGTCAGATTCAAACTCCTGCATGATGCCGGCCGCGACGGCGCGAGCAATAAGCGTCTTAAAGTCGCCATCCTTTGCACTCGTATCAACAGCGTTCTTGTTTGTGGCCGCAGAGCGGATAGCTGATCGGGCAAAGAAACCTTCCTTCTTTGTGGCCTCCAAACCGAACGTACCGTCCAAGCTGATTGCACGCGCTGAAATCGGCACGGCCACATCAAGACGCTTGGGATGGCGAACAAATTTGAAGTCGATCTTGATCCGACCGGAACTCGCTTCCGGAGTTGCGCTACCAATGAGGGTGCCGCCAAGAAACTCACCACCGAGAGCACCGTCAACGATCTGGGCGTGAACAGGCGCATTCGAGTAAGTCTCGACAACATTCATCAATCGTACCCGAACCAGTGTTCCAGGATTGCGTTTGGAAAAACCGAGCTTTCCTCCGCCAGAGCCAGGCTTACGGAAATCAATGATCTGTGACGATGGTTTTTCGCCTCCTTCGTACTTGGAAATCGACCGAGGGCGGTCTCTTGGTCTTTGCGGTGCGGTCACAGTAGTCTCAACCATTTTATAGAGAATGATTGATGCAATAGGGAGGATCCCGAAGATAACGATGTCCTTTGCAAGTAGTCCCAGTTGAAATCTTGGTGTCGCGCCTGGGAAATCCTCCTCCGACCAGCGCCGTAGGAGCTTTTCCTTAAATCGAGCAAAGTTAGATCTTGGCATCATCGGGTGCTCCTCAATTCGAGAGAAAAGGGCCGGTTCGATCCTAGAAGCGGAATAACTAACGAGACGTCTGCTAAACTCGCCGGAACATTCGGCTTGGCGAAAATCACTCGGGCGGCAACACGAGTATTCTTCTGTACTTCGCGACGAGCAGACCAAAGTTTCATTGGGCGCAGCGTTCTTGGACCGTGTTTCAGTCGAATGAGATCCCACGCCGGAACGAGTTTCTCAGCCGAGTCTGCCGAGAGCTCGACGTCGACAGTTAAATAGTCTTTTTTCGCGTCGAAGACCGCACGTTTCAGGCGGGCCTGTCGAACCGTAGATCTAGGTTCGGAAGCTATCTTTTCCGAGGGCTTAGTGACCGGAGGGATCAGGGACTCGAAGCGTTTGAAATACGTCGGTTCCGCGTCTTCCGAGGCGCTTAAAACAAAAAGCCGGGCAGGTTTTGTCTTGAAGTAGACGAACATGTTGGTGGTTGCGTAGTTTGCTAGCGGTTTCAACACGATCGCCTTTTCGAGTTTCTCGACCTGAAACCCACTAGGATCACCGAGTACCACTTGGGTTGGAGCCTCTTCAAATTCCAGAATCGAACTAAATCCCTGCTTCAAAAAGACCGGAAACGGCGTAGGGCCAGCGGCTAGAGCGACCTGAGTGAGGAAAAATAGACTGAGCAGCATCTTACCTCCTTCCAACTGTGAAGTTACGAGCCTGGCTAGCGTATTGCTTTGCCTTCGCCGTCTTGATAGCAACACTTGCCGCCATTGTTTTCGGATTCGCCATCATGACCGTATTCAGAACGCCTCTTCTTAAGTTATCTCCGACTCTGAGACTTACGCCTTCATATAGCTGATTGACGATAAAGGGCGAGAAGAGAAGTGCGACGGCAATAATCAGATTCAAAGTAACCACGGTGATTAGGTTTCCCTCGACCGAATAGGCCGAGGCGAATGGCAGAGCCTTCAAAAATGCTGATAGAACGGACCAAATTACCGGCCAGCAAGCGACCTGGAACATTGATTTGAAAAGTCCGCGAGT
>SXGU01130532.1_pt1 | contig 12538 bp, 12 predicted proteins | sample 3174531 | NCBI WGS metagenome assembly SXGU01 (sample SAMN11356863, study PRJNA531348) | freshwater metagenome | isolation source: freshwater sample F1-140 | place: China: Fuxian Lake, Yuxi | collected 2017-12-25 | reverse complement strand
CGGCCGGCATCATGAAACTGCGCGAGCTAGGCAAGCTGAAGCTCGACGATCCCGCCGGCCGCTACGTCGACGGCCTGCATCCGGAGCTGGCGAAGGCCACCCTGACGCAGCTCCTCTCGCACACCGCCGGCGTCATCCGCGACGGCACCGATGCGGGGCAGTTCAACGACCGCCGGCCGTACTTGAACGAGACGGAGCTCCGCGCCGACCTCGCCGAAGCCCCGATCATCGAACGCAACACCCGCTACAAATACTCGAACCACGCCTTCGGGCTTCTCGACCTCGTCATCGAGTCGGTAACCGGCGAATCATACAAGACGTGGATCAAGCGCGAGATCGTCGACGCGGTCGGGCTCAAGGAGACGCAGCCGGACGTCCCCCTCAGCAAGACGACGCCCTTCGCCCGCGGCCATTCGGCAAAGCTCCCGGTCGACGTGCGGCTCGTCATCCCCGGCACCAACTCGACGCACGCGCTGGCCCCGGCGGCCGGCTTCATCAGCACGGCGGCGGACCTCGCCCGCTACTTCAATCAGCTGGCGCCGGGCGCGAAGAAGAGCGTGCTGTCGCCCGCCAGCCGACGCGAGATGGTACGCAAGCAATGGCGCATCCCACATATCGCCTCCGAGCGCCACTACGGGCTCGGCATCCGCAGCGGCACCACAGGCGATTGGGAATGGTTCGGCCATTCCGGTGGCTTCCAAGGCTACACCACGCACACCGTGACCTACGCACCCCACGACATCACCATCTCGGCCTTGACCAATGCGGCCGACGGCTACGCCGTCGGCTGGGTCGAGGGCACGGCCCACATCCTCCGGCACTTCGCCAGTCACGGTGCACCGTCGCGCCGGCTCGCGGATTGGAACGGCCGCTGGTGGAGCCTCTGGGGCGCCGTCGACCTGCTGCCCGTCGGCGACCGGATCGTAGCGGTCAACCCGGGAACGCCCGACGGCTTCCCCGACGCCTTCAAGGATGCGACCGAGATCGAAGTCACCGGCCGCGACCGCGGCCGCATCGCGCTCGCCAGCGGTGCTGCCAGCCACGGCGAGACCGTGCGGCGCGTCCGCAACGCCCGCGGCCGCGTCGCCGAGGTCTGGCTCGGCGGAAACCAGTACCTGCCCGAGGCGAAGGTGGCAGCGGAGATGAGGGCGCGCTACGGCAAGAGGAAGAAGCGCTAGGCGCGAGAGCGCCGCTCGGCCATCATCTGCGCCGTGATCGCCAGTTCCGCGGTGCGGAAGCAATGCGCCTGAGGCATCGCGGTTTCCGTGCGGTTCATGACGTCGTCGACGAACTGGCGTCCGTAGGGTGGCGCGACGCCGGAACAGTCGATGCGCTGCACGCCGGTCCGGTCGACCAGGAACAGGTGGTTGGCGCCGGGCGCGCCGGCGACGTCGATGTTCTTCCGGAGCTCCATATAGCCCTCGGTGCCGATCAGGGTGAGCCGTCCGTCGCCCCAGGTCGGCAGTCCGTCCGGCGTGAACCAGTCGACGCGGCAATAGCCGGTGGCATCCGGCGTACGCAGCAGGATCTCGCCGAAATCCTGGAAGGTCGGGAAATCGGGATTGGCGCGGTTGGCGACGGTGGCGGATACGATCTCGGCATCGAGCCGGCCGGTCAGGAAAAGAAACTGGTCACAGGCATGCGAGGCGAGGTCGGTCAGGATGCCGCCGAATTTCTCGCGTCGGAAGAACCAGTCCGGGCGCCGCGCGCGGTTGAGGCGATGGGGGCCGAGGCCAACCATGTTCACCAGCCGGCCGATGGCGCCGCTGCGCAGCAGCTCGCCGGCCTTGATCGTCGCCGGAGATTGGAGCCGGCCGTAGCAGATCGAGTAGATGCGTCCCGTCTCCGCCTGCACCCGGCGGACCTCGGCGAGCTGGTCGAGCGAGGTGATGCCGGGCTTGTCGACCATGAAGTCCTTGCCGTGCCGCATGACCTCGATGCCGAGCGGCGCCCGCTCGGCATTGACGGCGGCGCTCAGCACGACGGCGATGCAGTCGTCCTCGAGGATGCGCCTGGGATCGTCGACCTTGCGCGCCTGCGGATACTCCGCGGCGAAGGAGCGTTTGAAGAACGTCTCCTCCTCGCCGCAATAGGCCGCGAACTCGCAGCCCTGCTCCAGCATCAGGCCGATCTGGGCGTGGATGTGAAAGTGATCGAGGCCGATCGCGGCGAATCTCAAGGGCTTGATCGGATCAGGCACCGAACATCGCCCCCGCCCGCGCCCAGATGCGCTCGGCGCATTCCCGATCGAAGGCCCGGGCGTCGAACCCGTCCCGCGCTCCTGAATAGGCGATGCGATCGTCCTGGATGGCGACGACGCCGTCCGGGACGGCCTCATCGGGTTTGCTCATCGGAATGAGATAGCCGCCGTCGATGAGCATCCTCGCCATCAGCCCGCGGCCCGCTGCAGCGCCTCGAATCCTGCGAACAGGGCCTTGGGATCGGCCGCCTTCGCAACCAGCCCCTGGGCCTCCTGCTCCTGGCACATGACCGCCAGCATCCGCCGATGCGCCGCCGACTCGAGGCCGAAGGGCGGCGTGTCCTCGGGGAAGTCGCGCAGCATGGTCTCGAGCTCGTTCATCGCCCAGGGCGTCGCCTCGGAGAACCACTTCACCTTGGCGACCCACAGGTCGAAGGCGTGGCGGAGGCCGTTGTAGATCGCCATCATCTCGCGCGGGTGCTTCTCGGCGAATTCGCGGCGGGCGGCGACGATGTGGAAGGCCGGGTAGACGCCGGTGCGGCGGTGATAGGCGGCCTCGGCCTCGGGATAGTCCTGCACCAGGCGGCGGATCCAGCCGCCCGTCTGGAACACCTCCGGCGGCGCCTTGGCGGTGGTGACGGCGTCGATGCGGCCGTCGGCGAGCTCGCCCAGCAGGGTCTCGGTGCCGGTAAGGAAGCGCGAGTCCTTCGGCGGCTGCGCGTCGTTCTGCGACGGCGGCTTGTTCGGCGTCTTGTCGTCCAGCGTGCCGATCACCCATTTGACGTCGGCGATCTCGACCCCGGCCTCGCGGAGCGCGGCGCGCGCCCACATGGTGCCGGAGTCCGGCCAGGAGTTGGTGCCGACCCGCTTGCCCTTGAGATCGGCGAGGCTGGTCAGCCTGCTGTCGGCGCGGACGAAATAGTTCCGGTGACGGAAGCCCCGAAGGATGAACGCCGGCATGCCGACCAGGCTGTCGTCGCCCTTGGCGTATCCCACGACATAGCGGTTGAACGACACCTCGGCGACCTGGAGCTTGTCCGAGAAGTCGAGGGTCAGCGGCGAATGGTGGTCGATCTTCAGCCTGACGCCCGGCGTCGGGCAGTCGCCCAGGTGGAACGGGAACACATGGTCATAGGCGCGAAGGATCATGCTGACGTCGAGATCCGCCATGGCGCGCTCCGGGTTGTTCGTTGACTGGCATTCTCAAGGGGTGCGGCACGTTCGTCGAGGGCTCACCCGCCCCCGATCCTGGCGATGTCGAACGGGGTCGTCTGGTAGAGCTGGTTGATCCAGTTGCCGAAGAGCAGATGCGCGTGGCTGCGCCAGCGGTTCTCGGGCGGGCGGCCGGGGTCGTCGCCGGGGAAGTAGTCGCGGGGCAGCGCGATCGGGGTTCCGGCCGCGACGTCGCGAAAATACTCGTCGGCGAGCGAGTTCGAGTCGTATTCGATGTGGTTGAACATGTGCAGGGACCGGTGGCGCGGATCGTCGAGCAGGCAGAGGCCGGCGTCGTCCGACTCCATCAGCACACTCATGCCGCTGTCCGCCGGGATGTCCTCGCGCCTGACCTCGGTCCAGCGCGAGACCGGAATCGCGAAGTCGTCGGAGAAGCCCATCAGGTAGGGCGAGGCCGGCGCCAGGTTGCGGTGGCGGTAGACGCCGAACGCCTTCTGGGGAAGCGGGTATTTCGGCATGCCGTGGAAATGGTGCACGGCGGCCTGGGCGCCCCAGCAGATGTTGAAGCTGCTGTGGACATGGGTCTGGGTCCAGTCGAAGACCCGGCGCAGCTCGTCCCAGTAGGTCACCTTCTCGAACGGCATCTGCTCGACCGGCGCGCCGGTGACGATGAAGCCGTCGAACCGCTCGGCGCTCACGTCCTCCCAGTCGCGGTAGAAGGAGATGATGTGGTCGGTCGGCGTGTTGCGGGCGACGTGGTTGGTCATCTTGACCAGCGTCAGCTCGACCTGGAGCGGCGTCGTTCCCAGGAGCCGCGCGATCTGCGTCTCGGTCTTGATCTTGTTCGGCATCAGGTTGAGGAGCCCGATGCGCATCGGGCGGATGTCCTGGCGCACGGCGTCGGCCTCGCGCATCACCGCCACGCCCTCGGCGGAGAGGGTGGCGCGGGCGGGCAGATCGTTCGGGATCTTGATCGGCATAGGCGGGTCTCGGTATAGCGCGCCGGCATCGGGCCGGTCCAACGGGGCGACAAGATGAGCGGAAAGTCGGGTGCAGGCAATGGCCGCCTCGCGCCCGCCTTTTCCCTGCCGGAAGAGGGGTCTAGGGCCCAACCTCGCGCTCACGTGAGGCGGCGGCCAAACGTCCCCCCTGCTATGCTCCCGCCGTCCTGGGGCAGCCCGGTCATGGCCGCGGGCGGACACGAGGTTTCGCGAGGCTAAACACTCGGCTTTTAAGCCGAATTTTGGGAGGTTATCCGGAGATGACTGCACAACGCGTGACGCCGACGATCGGGGCGCCCGAGTCGCTGACCCAGGGCTGGATCGATCAGCGCGTGTTCGACCTCTATGACGAGTACTGCCACGGGCGCATGGACCGCCGCACCTTCTTCGCGCGGGCCGCCGTGGTGACGGTGGGCGGGCTTGCCATGGCGCAGGCGCTGATCCCGAACTACGCCAAGGCGCAGACGATCTCCTTCACCGACGAGCGGATGAAGGCCCGCTATGTCAGCTATCCGTCGCCGGGCGGCACGTCCGGCACGATGAAGGGCTACCTGGTGCAGCCGGCCGGCGCCGGGCCGTTCCCGACCGTGCTGGTGGTGCATGAGAACCGCGGCCTCAACCCCTATCTCGAGGACGTCGCCCGCCGGGCGGCGGTCGCCGGATTCCTGGCGCTGGCGCCGGACGGGCTGTCGCCGGTCGGCGGATATCCGGGCAACGACGACGAGGGCCGCGAGATGCAGTCCAAGCTCGAGCAGCCCAAGCTCCGCACCGACATGGTCAACAGCGCCAGGTTCCTGAAGGCGCATGCGATGTCGAACGGCAAGCTCGGCGTCACCGGCTTCTGCTGGGGCGGCGGCACCACCAACTTCCTGGCGGCCACCCTCGGCGCCGACATGCAGGCCGGCGCCCCCTATTACGGCGTCGCCGCCGCGGCGGATTCGGTGGCGAACATCAAGGCGCCGCTGCTGGTCCATCTCGCCGAGACCGACCCGAACGTCAACGGCACCTACCCGGCCTACGAGGCGGCGCTGAAGGCCAAGGGCGTCTCGATCGAGATCCAGACCTATCCGGGGACCCAGCACGGCTTCCACAACAACTCGACGCCGCGCTACCAGGAAGCCGCCGCCAAGCTCTCGTGGGAGCGCACCGTCGCCCACTTCAAGAAGCATCTCGCTTAGGACAGAGCCGCAACCGCCGCGGGCCGGCCCTCAGAACATCGGGAGCGGCTCGCGGCGTTTCTTTTTCTTCGGGCGCTCCCACACCACGCCCGGATAGCCTTTGAGCGGGGCCAGCGGCGCGCCCGTGTAGATCCAGTCCTGCTGCTCGGCGATGTTGAGGTGATAGCGCGGCTCGCGGCCGATGCGGCTCGAAAACAGCGCGCGCGGGACGTTGATCCATTTCGGCGACGACTTCCGCACATACCAGACCGGCGTGCCGCAGCGCCCGCAGAAGCCCCGCGCGTTGCCGGTCGCCGGGTCCTCGTAGCGCCTGACCTTGCGGCTGCCCTTGAGGATGCGGAAGCGCTTCAACCAGGTGCCGACATATGTGGCATAGACCGCGCCATGGGCGAGCCGGCTCGCCTCGGAATGGTCGTGCCAGGCCCAGAAAGCCGGATACTGGATGTCGATGCGGACATCGCCGCAGAGGCAGCGGGCGGGCACCCGATCCGGCGTCTCGTCCGCCGGCTCCCGCACGGGTTCGTCGGTCTTCACCTTCATGGTCGCGCCTCGTGCCCCCTCTCCCGCGCGAAGCGCGGGAGAGGGGGCCGAACTTCGGTTCCGTTAGAACGCCGGCCGCTTCGCCATCCACGGCCGCGCGCGCGCGAAGGCCTGCGAGGCCTGGAGCACGCCGAGGTCGTCGCAGCGCCGGCCGACGATCTGCAATCCCACCGGCAGGCCTTCCGGGGTGAATCCGCAGGGGACGGTCGCCGCCGGCATGCCGGAGAAGTTGAAGGGATAGGAGAACTCCGCCCACTGGATCCAGTCCCAGGCATGATGCGGCCAGTGCTTCGGCATGTTCAACTCGGCCGGGAATGCCGCGGTCGACACGGTCGGCGTCACCAGGAAGTCCCAGTCCTCCATGAACCGCGCCATTTGGCTGACATAGGCCGACTTGCGGTCGCGCGCCCCCTGGTACTGCTGCGTGGTGACCGCCAGCCCCTCCCTGATCATGGCAACCAGGCCCGGGTCCATGCGGCTCTCGAACTCGGGCAGGTATTTGGCGTTGCCGCAGGCATGCACCTGGTACATCACGCGGATGATCTCCGGCCCGTCCTTGCCCCAGGCCGGGGTCACCTGCTCGACATGGGCGTGGAGGTCGGAAGCCAGCGCCTTCACCGCCGCCTGGACCAGCTCCGCCACCTCGGGATCGACCCGGGCATGGCCGAGATCGGGGCTGAAGGCGATCTTCTTCCCCTTGATGCCCTCATTCAACCGGCCGACATAGTCGGCGGGGCCGGCTTCCAGGCTGGTGAAGTCCCAGGGATGCGGGCCCGACATCACACTCATCATCAGGGCGCCGTCGCGGACGTCGCGCGTCATGGGCCCGAGATGCGAGGTGTTGTCGTTGCCGCCGACCGGCCAGTTGGGGATCCGCCCGAAGGTCGGCTTGAGCCCGAAGATGCCGGAGAAATGCGCCGGCATGCGGACCGATCCCGCCCCGTCGGAGCCCTGGTGCAGCGGGCCGTAGCCCGCCGCCGACGCCGCACCCGCGCCGGCCGAGGAGGCGCCGGTGTTGTAGCCCAGCTTCCACGGGTTGGAGGTGATGCCGGTCATCGGGCTCTGGCTCACGCCCTTCCAGGCGAACTCGCAGACGGTGGTCTTGCCGATGACGATGGCGCCGGCGTCCTTGAGGCGGGTGACGAAGGGCGCGTCGGTGTCGGGCACGAAGCCCTTCTGCGTCCACGAGCCCTTCTCGTTGGTGACGCCCTTGACGTAGTGCAGGTCCTTGATGGTGACCGGGAGGCCGTGCAGCGGGCCGACCGGCTGGTTCTTCATCAGCGCCGTCTCGGCCGCCTTGGCCCCCTCCATCGCCGCCTCGGGGATCAGGCGGGCCATGGCGTTCAGCTTCGGCTCCGACGCCTCGATCCGCGCCAGCACCGCCCGCATCAGCTCGACCGGCGACACCTTCTTCTGGCGGATCATCGGCGCCAGGTCGGCGGCCGGCGCGAAACAGAGATCCTCGGCATTCATCGCTGCGCTCCCCCCAATGCAAGTCCCTCCCGCCATTGCGGCGGGAAATGGCGAACCTCGCAAGCGAAATGGTACTTGTACCCCGTGCGAACCGCGGGGGAGGGTTCCGAGTTCCTAGCCCTGGCTCGACCGGTTGGCGATGAACCTGACCGGCAGCGATTGCGAGCGATGCGGGAAGCTGCCGGTCTCCAGGCGCGTGAGGATCGCCTTCCCCGCCTCCTCGCCGAGGTCGTAGGCCGGCGAGATCACCGTGGTCAGCTCGGGCGAGGAGTAGCGCCAGAAGTTGAAGCCGTTGAAGCCGGTGATGCGCACGTCCTCGGGCACCCGCTGGCCGCGGCCGGTGAGCAGCTTCATCGCCGCGATCGCCATCTGGTCGTTGCCGCCGATGACGATGTCGGGGACGCCGTCGTCGTTGATGTAGCGGACCAGCGCCCGCTGGGTCGCATCGAAGCCCTCGTCACCGCAGCGGACGAGGCGGAAGGCGGGCGGTTTCGGCAGGCTCGCCAGGACCGAGCGGATGCCGGCCTCGCGCCGCATCATCGCCGACCACTCCGAACGCGGCACCAGCATCGCCGCCTGGCGCGACGGGCGGGAGAACAGGTGGCGGGCGAGCTCGACGCCGCCGGCGAAATCGTCCTGGATCAGCGAGCAGCCGTCGGCGACGTCGTCGGGGATGGTGTCCTGGATCAGCACCAGCGGCTGGCCCAGCGCGGCGACGCGCTCGATCGTAGTCCGGCGGTCGGCCTCGCCGCCCGACAGCATCACGCAGATCGCGTCGGTCTCGATCCGCTGCAGCAGCGGCACCGAGGCGACCCCGTCCTGCGAGGCGCCATGGATCACCAGGCTGTAGTTGCGGGGACCGAGATAGTCGGTCAGCCCGGCCAGCATCGCCGCGGTGAAGGGATCGGCGAGATAGTTCGGCGACGGGTCGACGATCACCACGCCGATCGCCATGCGGCGGTTGGTGCGAAGCCGGCGGGCCGCCGCATGCGGCCGGTAGCCGAGGCGCACGCAGGCTTCCATGACCCGTTCGAAGGTCTCGCGCCCGACCTCGCGCGTGCGGCCGTTGACGACGTTGGAGACGGTCATCGGCGTGGTGCCGGCATCCGCCGCCACGTCGCGCAGCGTCACCGACCGCCCCCTGGCGGCGGCGGCGCTCACACCTTGAGACCGCCGTGCCACCAGTGCTCGAACGGGTTCGAATGCAGGATGGAATTGATGGTCTCTTCGGTGACCCTCGGCAGGTTGGTGCCCTCGACCTGGCGGTTGATGGTCTTCAGGCCGTCGATCGAGGCGCCGACGGTGGTGAAGGGGAAATCGGTTCCCCAGAAGATCTTGCCCCGGTTGTGGATCGTGTATTCCTGGGCGCAAATCAGGATGTTGTAGAACTGCCAGGGCCGATAGTGCAGCGCCGAGACCTCGCAATAGACGTTCGGCTGCTTGCGGGCGACGACGATGCACTCCTCGTACCAGGGGTGGCCCATATGGGCCATGATCATCTTGAGGTCCGGGTATCTGAGCGCGACGGTGTCGACGTTGAGCGGCCGGCCCTCGTCGATCGGCGCGTTCCGCCCGAAGGTCGTGCCCATGTGCATGGTCAAGGGCAGGTTGTTCTTCTGCAGGTAGGCGTAGATCGGCTCCATGCGCGGATCGAGCAGGGAGACGCCGTTGTAGATCGGCCCGAACTTGACGCCCTTCAGCTTGAGCGTCCGGGTCGCGTGGACCAGCAGGTCCATGCAGTCGGGCATGCGCGGATCGATGCAGGCGAATCCGACGAACTTGTCCGGATACTTGGCGACCGCGCGCGCCGTCACCTCGTCGTTGCCGTCGATGCCGGCCGAGTCCTTGTAGCGGAGCGAGAAGACGATCGCCTTATCGACCTCCTTCATCGCCGCGTGGACGGTGTCGGCATCGGACTTGAGCTTGAAGCCGCCGGGGACGGCGTTGCTGGCACCGGCCCCGAACAGCGGCAGGATCATGTCGTCGTCATAGACGTTGACGTGGCAGTCGACGATCATGGTCAGAGAATCCCGTACTTGGCGAAGACCGAGCCGAGAGACTCGCCTGCCTGAAGGTCGCGGAGCGTGTTCTTCTCGCCCGAGATCTTCTTGAAGGCGAGCTTCAGCACCTCGTCCTCGGATGCCTTCGGGATCACGACGATGCCGTCGGCGTCGCCGAAGATAAGGTCGCCGGTGGTGACGGCGACGCCGGCGCATTCGATCGGCACGTCGATCGCCTTGCAGGTGCCGCGGCCCTTGGAATCGAGCGGCGCGATGCCGCCGTGGAAGACCGGGAACTTCATCTGGCGGATCGCCTTGATGTCGCGGACGCAGCCATCCATCACCGCGCCGGCGGCACCCCGGTACTTGGACGCGGTCGACAGCAGCTCACCCCAGGGCGCGATACGGCCGGTCGCCCCGCAGGAGAAGACCGGGATCTCGCCCGGCTTCAGGCTGTCGATCAACGCGATCTCCAGCTCATATGGGTTCTCGCCGGGCGTCTCGGCATAGACGTCCATGTAAAGGGCGGTGCGGGCGCGCCCGACCATCACCAGGTTCTCGTCGAGCGGCCGGATGCGGGTCGGGAACGCCTGCTTCCAAATGCCCGCCTGATCCAGGCAATCGGAGATGACGGCGCAGAAAAGCTTGTCGGCCAGCTCGGCCAGCGAATGGGTCGCCATGGAAAAACAACTCCAAATAAGGGGCTCGATTTCTCTTTAACGATACAGCGCGGGGGCTGTCGAGCCGGGCTCCCATGCCATGAAACCGACGTGTTAGCGCTATCGGTGGCCGGACGCCGCGCAGACGGCCTTCACTGGACGGCTTCGAGTCCGGAGTCGTATTTCTGTAGCCTGGTCGTCATCCATCGCGCCGCCCCGCCCTCGAGGAGCTGACCCATGAACCGTCGTCATCTGCTTTGCGCCGCCGCTGCAATGCTTGCGCTGGCCGCCTCCCCGGCCGTCGCGCAGAGCGGCCGCGTCGTCGTCTACAACGCCGGGGGACCCGAGCTGTTCAAGCCGATGTCGGAGGCGTTCGCCGCCAAATACCCGCAGGTGAGGATCGATGTCATCAACGCCGGCGTCGGCGAGCTCTTCACCCGCATCCGCGCCGAGACGGCCAATCCCCGCGGCGACGTGCTGATGGGCGCCAGCGGCGAGGCCTTCGTCGGCAACACCGACCTGTTCCTCTCCTACAGGAGCAAGGAGGCCGCCGCCTTCGATCCCAAGGTGGTCGGGCCCAACGACAGCTTCTGGGGCTTCTCGATGCCGCTCCAGGCGCTGATCGTGAACACCAGGCTGATGCCGCTGGACCAGGCGCCGAAGAGCTGGAAGGACTTGGGCGAGCCCCGCTACAAGGGCAAGATCATCATGTCGAACCCTTCGCTCTCGGGCTCGGCCTACGGCCAGATCGCCCAGATCCTGCAGCTCCACGGCTGGGACCTGATGCAGAAGGTGATCGCCAACGCCACATTCGTCGCCCAGTCGGCGGTGGTCTACCAGAACGTCGCCAAGGGCGAATATGCGATCGGGCTCACCGGCGATTCCAACATCGTCACCATGGCTGAGCAGGGCTATCCGGTCGCTGCGGTCTATCCGTCCGAGGGCACGGCGCTCCGCTTCGACGCCAGCGGCGTCATCAAGGGCGGGCCGAACCAGGAGAACGCCAAGCTCTTCCTCGACTTCGTCAACTCGAAGGAGGCGCACGACATCATCGTGAAGTCGAAGCGCCGCTCGGTCAGGACCGATGCGCCGGCGCCGGGCGGGCAGGTCCCGACCACCCAGATCAAGACCTTCGCCTATGACGATGCCGCCGCCGCCCGCGACCGCAAGGCCAACCTGGAGAAGTTCGACGACCTCCTGAGCCGGAAGTGATGCGGATCGAGGCCTTCACCGAGGCCAAGGATCCCGCTCACCCCGAGACCAACGAGGACCGCATCGTCGTCCTGCCCGGCCGCGCCTTCGCGGTCTCGGACGGCGCCACCGACAAAAGCGGCAAGCGCCATGGTGGCCTGACCGGCGGCCAGATCGCGGCGGCGACGGTGGTCGAAACCGTCGCCCAGCTCGCCTTCGAGGCCGGCCCGGCGCCGACGGGGACCGATCTGGTCGAGCGGATCTCGCGCTCGCTTCGCCACCATTACGCGACCCATGGCCTGGAGGCGGAAACCGAGGGCGATCCGATGGCGCGGTTCAGCGCCTCCCTCGCGCTCGCGCTTGCCGTTCCCAGCGGCTGGCGCTTCTACCGCATCGGCGACAGCGGCATCCGTCTCAACGGCACCGAGACGCTGCTGGACGAAAGCATGCTCGATCCTGTCTACAGCACCTTCCGGACGGCGCTCTGGCATCGCTTCGTCGCCAAAGGGCTTTCGGTCGACGAGGTCGACCGGCGGGCACGCCTGCGGCTGGTCGAGGGCGCGGCGCACCCGTCGGACGACGCGGGCCTAGTGGCGGAGGCACGCGCGGACGCGGTAGATCGCGTGGTCCAGCGCTTCCCCTCCCTCGATGCCGGCGAGGTGGAACACATCTTCGACCGCGGCCTCGCCCGCCAGGCGGACTATCGCGGCCTCGATCATCCGCTGGGATATGGGCCGCTCGATGGCTGGCCGATCTCCGACCGCTTCGTCCGCATCGACGAGCGGCCGGCCGAGGCTGTCCGCAGCATCGAGCTGTTCTCCGACGGCTACTACGGCGTCGCGCCCGGCGCCTCGGTCGCCGACTGGGAAGCCTGGCTCGCCATGGTCCAGCGCAAAGACCCGCACCGCATCGGCCGCTTCGCCTCGACCAAGGGCTCCGCCCCCGGTCGCAATGCCGACGACCGCAGCGTCGTCATCGTCCATCTCTGAGAAACGGAACCGCCCTCGTGTCCCACACGCTGTCCGTCGAGCGACTGACCAAGATCTTCCCGACGGCCGAGGGCCCGATCACCGCCGTCGACGACGTCTCCTTCACGATCGGCGGCGACGACTTCTTCACCATG
>SXGU01026534.1_pt1 | contig 12538 bp, 4 predicted proteins | sample 3174531 | NCBI WGS metagenome assembly SXGU01 (sample SAMN11356863, study PRJNA531348) | freshwater metagenome | isolation source: freshwater sample F1-140 | place: China: Fuxian Lake, Yuxi | collected 2017-12-25 | reverse complement strand
TAGTGCATCTGGGTGACATTGGCACCGGCCTTTGCCCGCAAGGGTTTGCGGATGTGTTCAAAGCGCAGGGCAGCCAGCTCGGCATCGGCCTGACGCGACTGGCCGTAGCGGGAACTGGGGCCGGACAATTCCTCTACATCACCCCGTTCCCGTATCCAGGTCTCACGCAGGGCTGGCAATCCCTGACGCAGATCGACATCAAGGGCCGGATCGGTATAAGGCCCGGAGGTATCGTAGACATAAACCGGCGGATTGGATTCAGCCCCCTGTGCGATTGGGGTATCCGACTGGGAAATTTTCCGCATCGGTACCCGGATATCGGGGCGGCTGCCCGCAACATGGACTTTTTCCGAGGCTGCAAAGGGTTGGATGGATGTACGACGGGCCGTGACGGCTTCGTGCAGAAAATCTTTGGTCATCGCGTGCATCGCGCTCTCCAGTGATAAGTGATGATGAATCGCTGGCGTGGAAAAGCAGACTTCGATGACGCAATCGGTGATTGGCGTTACGGTGGATGCCTGGGGTCTTTCCTACGCCGGTATTAACCGGATCAGGTTCAAAGGGTGTTTCTCAGCCCCGATCGTCACGACGGACGACAGGGCACCCCCAGCCTTACGGGCGGGGCTTAAGCTAAAGCACCTGCCCCGAATTTGCAAGACCCCCGCCCCCCGGCCATAGACTGAGTCCGTTGGGAAAAAATATTGGGACAGTAGGGCCATGGTTACGATGTCTGTGATCGTGGCAGTGAATTTTCATAAAGATCATATTTTAGACGATTTTCGCACGGGATGGTGGCTTATCCTGACAAGGGTATTGCCAACTCCGTAATTTTTTGTATTTTTTTGGCAAAAATCACCCATATGGGTGATGTACGCGCCGAATACGAAAGCCTAAAATTACCTTGTGAATACCAAACACATTTTGTGTTTCCTGCTCGTTCAAATGCAGGAGATCACGTACTGATGCCTTCCTTTTTTGCCAATGGCTTTGCCTGGAGAATTCAATGACCTTTGCAGATATGAACGTGGTATTTATTGATCCCTCTGTCTCCGATGCTGACATGCTGATCGCCACTTTGCCGACGGTTGTCCCCGTCGTTACGCTCGATGCGGGTTCATCAGGCCTGAAGCAAATTGCTGATTATCTGACCAGGCATCCGGGAATGAGGAATCTTCATATTGTTTCGCACGGAGAACCGGGTGCCCTGCTTCTGGGCGATACCTGGATTGGCATTGACACCCTGTACGCAAATCGCCAGAACCTTGATCTGATTCGCACCAGTCTGGTGCCATATGCCGAATTCTTTCTGTACGGCTGCCGGATTGCGGAAGGAGATATTGGACGTTCGTTTGTATCAACCCTGGCCCGCCTGACCCATACAAAGGTGGCTGCCTCTACCACATTGACCGGCTCCCCGGCACTGGGTGGCGACTGGGAACTTCAATACCAGTCAGCTCCGATCATGGGCAAAGCACTGTTCAGCGGAGCCAGAGTGAGCGGATATCCGGGGGTTTTGGCTGCACCTACATTATCCAGCCCCGTTCCGGATCAGGTAGCTACACAGGGTAAAAAGTTCACATTTAGCATTCCGGTCGGAACATTCCTGGATACCGATGATATTGATAGAACCAGGCTGAAGTTAAATGTAACCCTGGAGGACGATACAGCACTGCCTGACTGGCTCAAGTTTGATGGAAAAAACAATATATTAAAAGGAACGCCGAAAAATGGCGATGTGGATCAACTACGCCTAAAACTTTTGGCTACTGATACTGGAGGAGAAACTGTCAGTGATCCGTTTCTACTGACAGTGCTAAACATCAATGATGCACCCACTATATCTATATCGTCGGAAGAAAGCATACTTGACCAAAATATCAAGGAAGGTGAAGGCTGGAGCCTCAATGTTAAAAAGGGTCTCCCCATTTCTGTTCAAGATATCGACCCCGGAGACCAGGAAAATCTTGTCTACTTTATAACATCTAATGATGGTAAAAAATCTCTTCCAGCCTGGCTCTCGTATAATCAGGCTACCACTACCCTTTCAGGCAAACCCGGAAATGATGATGTAGGTGATGTAAAACTCAAGCTGACTGTCCGGGATCCATGGGGAGCATCTGATTCTCAAACATTCACATTGACCGTACAGAATGTGAACGACGCACCGGAGCTTTCCAGGCCTGTCCCGGATCAGGTGGCTACGCAAGATCAGAAATTCAGATTTACAATCCCTGCTGATACGTTTTCAGATATTGACAAAAAGGATCGCCTGACTTTATCGCTGACAAATGATGCAGAAGGTGACGCAGCACTGCCTGACTGGCTCAAGTTTGATGGAAAAAACACACTAAGTGGAACACCGGGTAATACCGATGTGGGTCAACTGAGCCTAAAACTGGTAGCTACTGATACCGAAGGGAAAACCGCCAGTGATACCTTTATCCTCTCAGTAAAAAATGTCAATGACGCACCGGAATTCAGTGATATACCGCTTGAGCTTGATTTTTCCATTGCCGAGGATTCAGGCAATCCGGTAGAAAACAAAAAAAGCAACTCCATTTTGATATCCGATCTATTAAAAGAAAGCTCATATTCTGATCAGGATAGCAACACTAAAGACCCCTCAATCCGTGTGCTAAAAGGCATTGCTTTGGTCAATCTGCCACAGAAAGCAACGGGTTGGTATACCCTGGATGACGGTAAAAGCTGGCAAGAAATACCGAAAAACGTTGCTGAAAATCGTGCCCTGGTACTGAATGAAGAAAGCCGTCTTTATTTTCTTCCTGACCAAAACCATGACGGAGATTTGACTTTCAGGGTCAGAGGCTGGGATCAAACGTATGGTGAATCAGGAAAAGTAATCAATATTATAGGCAAGGGAGGGAAAACAGCCTTCTCGGATCAGGTACTGGATGTTACCTTCACGGTCACCAACACGCCTGATGCGCCGACATTGGAGCCACTATCCAATATTCCTTTCGATATAACCGTTACCGGTAAGGCAGCCCTCGAATCGAATCAATGGCTAACCGTTAAGCAGTTACTGGCTACCGTGCCCGTCAGCGATGGTGATCAAGAGGGTTCCGAGGATCAAAATGCGATGGATAACATGCGTTTCAAACTTGAGGCGGTGAATAATATTGGTGTAAATACCTGGAAGTACAGAACTGAAGGAAGCGGTTCCTGGCTTGACCTGAAGGGCGATGAAATCCTGAATCCGTCAGACAGGCTTGCCTTCATGATTGACAATGCCGCCGACTATACCAAAGCCGCCACACTCACCTTCAAGGCACTGGACAGCCTGGAGAATTTGACCAGCATAAATTCAGCAACCCTGGCAACTACAACAAAACTCTCGGGAGTCGGCAATATTACAGGTACTGGCTTCAACGATGAAATAACAGGTTCCAGTGGACAGGATACGCTGGATGGATTGGCGGGACGTGATACCTTGAAAGGAGGTGACGGAGACGATTTATACCGGGTCAACAGTCTGGGGGATCGTGTGATTGAGAACAAGGATGATGGAATGGACTCCATTGAATCAGACATCACTTATCAGTTACCGAATAACGTGGAAAACCTTGTTTTGACAGGTGACCAGCAAATTGATGCGATCGGAAATGGCATGAATAATACAATTACGGGAAACGCTGCCAGCAATCGCCTGTTCGGTAAAGGAGGTAATGATACCTTCGTAATAACCACGGCAAAGGGAGGCGACATACCTGATTCCAGCGTCGATATCATTATCGATTTCCAAAAAGGCGACAGAATAAAATTGAGCAATTTTTCTGGGGAAGACCGGGCAAAGCTTAGCTATAACGACCAAACGGACACCATTTATTACGCGCCTTCCGCAGAACTGCTACCGTTGGTGAAAGTTTTGGGCTTTACCGATCAGGACATGAATACTCTTCAGTTTGGAGCATAGCTTGTCGGTATCTCCTGTGAAGTGGAGTCCTGCCAGGAGGGTTGGCCCACTTTGCGTTTTGAACATTTCTACCGGTAGAGAGGCATGTATAATGAATCATGGTAAACGGGTAAAATTTTTTCGCACGATTTCTGCCCTGTCATTGCTGGTGGCATCGGCAGGTGTATCCAGGGTTCTTCTCGCAGTCGAGGGCGAAAATGGCGTTAGTATCGACAAAAGCCTTTCGACTCAGAAAAGTGGTGGTATTTCCAGAAAAAATGATACATATTTTATCAAGTCAGAGACTTATGGAAAAACTGCTGGAAAAAACGTATTTTTCAGTTTTGACAAGTTTGCCATAGGCTCTAAAGAGACCGCTCTCTTTTACTGCGATAGTTGCCCTGATGCACGCAATGTCATATCCCGTCTGACTGGCGCGGAAAAAGCAACCATCAATGGGACAGTTCGCTCCGGGATAGGACGCAATTTTTATCTGCTTAGCCCTAATGGTATGGTGTTTGGCGAAAATGCCGTCATTGATGTGCCTGGGGTCACCCATCTCTCTACCGCAGGCAGCCTTGAATTCGGCAATGGCTCGTTTCAGGCTGATCAGTCCCGGCAAAAGGAAAATGTATCCACACTAACCGGTGATCCCAGGCAATTCGGTTTTTTGAGCGATAAGGCCTTACAGGTCAATTCCCTGAACGTGGTGAACGGGGGGTTGGACTTGGCAGCGAATCAGGTTGAACTCAGTGGCACCTTGAGTGTGTCACCAACGGCAGGAGACCTTCAGATTGTAGGCAATCGCATCATTGTCACTGGCCTGATTGACTCACAATCCAAACGAGGCGATATCAGGATATTGGCAGCCAATACATCGCTGGCCAATCCGGCAACTCATGATGATCCGCTCAATTCAGATATTGGCAGAATCACGCTAAACGAGGGCGGTGTCCTGCAAGCCAGTAACGGCGGTACCTTGATCATGGGCAGTGGAACTATTCCTTCTGTTGGCAGGGACGGTAAAAGTTCGATTGATTGGCCTGGTTTTACCGCCTTTTCGCAGCATGAACCCGATAACGCTTTTTCTGTTCGGTCATTTGAATCCGGGTTGATTAGTCTTGCCGGGGGTGGCAGTGTGGTACTGAACAATGGTATTGACAACCCGAATCAAGCCAATTTACTGGCGGCTAATACCCTTGTGCTTGATAGCGGATTTATTCTGGACAGTTCCAGTAACCCACTTACTCTGGAATCCAGGGTACGTGATGTATCACTGTATGGCCAGACCCAGATCAGGAAAACAGCCGGCAGTGAACTTTTACTGAAATCAGCCCGGTCAGTTCAAATTCTTGATAAAGCTGAATTACTACACGATTCAGCCAATTCAAATACTCTAATTGCCAGCATTGATGGCACGCTTGTCAATGGTTCAGTAAGGACACCGGGTGGCATATTGATGGTGGAAGGTGGAATTGATCGATTCGATACTGAAAGTTACAGTGGAACCATGACTGCCGGGACAGGTGTTGAGGTTTCCGGATTGCTGAAGACAGGTGATCTTGTCACCAATGAGGGAGAAGTGACCATCACGGGTACCGGCACTATCCATGCGGAAAGAACCGTGCGATCTGAATCCGGTAACCTTACTATTGCCCGGGCCGGGGTCTTGCAATCACCATTACTGGCCGCAAACAATCATGTGGTCATCAGTGGTACTGGCAGCACTGACAAAACCTTAGCTCGCCAAGGCACCGTTACCATAGCAAAGGGCGGTACCCTGACTGCACAGGAATCCGTAACGGCTGAACAGGCCGATATAACGGCAGCAGGAACGCTAACGACGGGAGAACTTCTGGCAGCCCGTAATCTGGACGTTTCAGGCACCGCCACTGTTGAGAAATCCACGACGACGGAGCAAGGTAATGTGACTGTGAGTGGGCGACTGACCACCCCGGAACTGAAGGTACCCCAGGGCAAGGTAGAAATATCTGACAATGGAACAATAACTTCGGAGACCCTGCGTGTCACCGCCAATGGCGGGGTATGGGTGAATGGATTACTTGAAGCAACCGAAGGTGCCTTGAGTGTCACGGGAAAACCTGACCTACCTTCCGAGACTTACACCGATCAATCCGGTCAAGCCAAGGCAACAGGCGGTGATATCAGTATCGAGGGTTTCATCTCAGTCGGCAGCCTGTTGGCAAGCAATAAAAATATGGCGATATCCGGTACGGCGATTGCCAGTAGTTCAGCAACTGCCGATCAAGGCAATGTGACTGTGAGTGGGTTGTTACAATCCCCTGAAGTGATTTCAAAGAAGGGTGATATCACGATCGTAAAGGGCGGTACCCTGACTGCACAGGAATCCGTAACGGCTGAACAGGCCAATATAACGGTAGCAGGGACGCTAACGACGGGAGAACTTCTGGCAGCCCGTAATCTGGACGTTTCAGGTACTACCACTGTTGAGACATCCACGACGACGGAGCAAGGCAATGTGACTGTGAGTGGGTTGTTACAATCCCCTGAAGTGACTGCAAAAACCGGTAATATCAACATAGCAGGCACGCTGAAGACGACAGAACTTGATACTACAAATCTCAGCATCGATAAAGGTCTTTTGACGAACGCAATTCCGAATGCGGAGACAGGTGTAACCATACAAGCTGAAAAAATAACCCTTGAATCCATAAAAGTTTCCGATAAATTGCCGCAATCATTTGATGATGCAAAACAATACGGAGGAATGTATTTTGACAATGCGGGAACAGTAACCATAATTTCCGATAATATAGAAGGAAAAAAGATCAAAGAGGAATCAAAAGACTCGCCCCTGAATGACAATATAGCATATATTTTTGCATTCAATGACAAAGACATCTTTTTTTCAAACAAAACAAAAATAACACAACCAGGGCAATCAGACTTAATAATAAGTAATGCAAGTATCTGGAAAGGAAAAGGCAAAGAAGAAAACTCGGGAGATATAATTTTTGGAGATGACAAAAACAAAACAAATAAAGTCTCCTTGCTTGACACCCATGTCTTGAATTACGGTAGAGGCGAAAATTCCAGCAATAACAATGTCTTATTTAAATTGACTGGCACAACTCCTGAGATAATTATGGGGCATAGCGTTGTTGAAACCAGAACGGATCCTGAAGGTCAGGGAGGATTAATAAATGTGAGTGTCCCGGTTGAGACGAATTACATGTATAAAGATCGAACTGGACAAAAAGCTGGACGAGGTGGCTGGATCGCTGCAGAACCCGATAGTGACTTGCTGGATTTTTACACCAGGCGTAGTGATTATTCCAACCCGGCAAGCACGTTAAGCCTGTTTGCTAGCCGTGAATACGATAAAATTGATATCGCCATTACTTCCAGAACCCCTTCATTACAGGCTACCGGGCTATCAGTCATTGCCCCTGCTCCAGTCAAAATAGATCTGGATGATGTCAGTTCAAATCCCTGCGATAAAGCTGGAAGTTCGCTCTCCTGGCATAGCCTGGGTCAATACACCCCTGAACAGACACTTATCCTGCCATCACAATCATCCGCACCGGCTATTAATACTGTCAATCACTCTGAAGATAATCACTCCTCAATAATGAGTGCTTATCGGCTGACTCAAGATACCTTATGGCAGGCATCAGACGCCATCAACCTCAGTACGTCGCAACTGGAAGACGCTGCGTCCAAATTACAGGCAACCAGCAATGATTGCGATCAGCATGCCAATTTATTCAATTAACTGACCGCTGTTACGAGGATTTCCAAAAAATGTTAGCGATAAAATGCCATAACACTCTATTTTATGGTAGGTATATCAAATTGGCTGCGGTACTTTTAGCCACTATGCCAATGGCGTATGCCCTTGAACCGCAGATTGATCCTGCCAGGCCCAGTAGTCAACCACTCAAGCTGCCCGAACCTGCATCCAATCATACAAATGATGGCTTGAAGTTGCCGACCAAAACCGAGGGCATGAATAAATCCTTATCCCGCAAGGATGGAATCCTGCAAATACATCGTATCAGGTTTGAGGGTAATAAAGTCATTCCCGTAGAAGAACTGCTAGCCATTGCCAGACCCTTTTTGGATCGTCCGCTCAAGGCAATTGATCTTGAGCAATTGCGGCACGAATTGTCACTGCATTATGTACGTAAGGGTTATATAAATTCAGGTGCACAAATTCCTGAACAAAGCATACAGTCAGGTGAACTCCTTGTTCAAATTATTGAAGGCCACCTCAGTGATATAAAAATAACGGATGTAACCGGACAGACCAGTCCTTACCGGTTGTGGGGTCTCAGGGACGGTTATATCCGGGATCGGCTCATGCCCAATGGGGCTGATCCACTCAACACCGTTGAGTTACAGGAAAAATACACAAGACTGCTAAATGATCGTTTGATCGAACGGCTTAACGGTACCCTTTTGCCCGGGCTGCATCCCGGTGAATCAGTTCTGGATTTGAAAGTAGTCAGGGCACGCCCCTATGGTGGGTATCTTGGAGTTGATAATTATGCTCCACCTCAAATTGGCGGTATCAGTGGCAAACTTGGAATTTGGGCAGATAACCTAACCACGCTGGGTGACCGCATTGACTTTAATATTCGTCCCAGCCAGGGAGCTTTCAGTTATAACACAGGCCTTGAATTGCCTCTGTCTTCCTACGGTACCCGCTTCGGCTTTCGATACTCAAATGCTGAAACGTCGCTGATTGAGCCACCGGAAAACGTTGGTGATTTTACCAATAATATTATCAGTTATGATGCACAGTTAAGCCATCCAGTACTGTGGGACTTGAAAAACAAGTTGACTCTTGGAGCAAATTTTGCTGTCCGTCAAAACCTGTCACTGATCGCCGGTGAACCTTTTATTGAGGGAGAAGCAAAAGATGGCTGGACGACAGCTACGGTAGTGAGAACCTGGCAAGATTATTTAAATCAATCTGACTACTTTGATCTGGCGATGCGTTCGACTTTTTCAATGGGTATTGACGCTCTGGGGGCAACGATACCTCAAGATAACTCGGCCGGGATTGGAAGTGGGGAATTTTTTGCCTGGCTGGGTCAGGGAAGTGCCAGGTATCGCGTATTGGATAATGGAGCCTATATCTCCGCCAGTGGAGCCGTACAACTGACACCGAATCGTTTACTTTCGCTCGAAAAAATGGCACTGGGCGGATTTGGCACCATTCGTGGCTTTCGCCAGAATTATCTGGTCAAGGATGAGGGATTTTATGTCTCACTGGATCTTGGCTATCCTGTTTATGGCGGTGGCAGTTCATCCAGATACGGGATTTTTATTGTCCCGTTTACGGATTATGGCGGGGGCGGAAATCAGGATAATAACTATACTTATTTACAGTCAGTAGGTCTAGGCCTGGAGGGATATCTAAAAGTGTATGAATCTACATTGAGTACCTCTTTATACTGGGCAGGACGCCTGAGCGACAAGTACCGTGGCAATCGTGGTTCGTTTGGCCCTGGAAAACCATACGACCTGCAGGATAACGGTATAAACTTTGAGGTCAACCTGAGTTCATTTTAATTCCCTACCGAGGCTATAATGCTAGTCAGATACTCAAGAAGAATGATTCGATTGGCGTGGCTTGCGGGATTTTTTGCCCTGGCCAGCCAATCCGGTGCAGCTGAACCCGGCTCCCATAACGGGGGTGATACCCTTGCCGCTACTCAAAATTATATCGATAGCGGTCTGTATGACATGGCCCTGAATGAACTGGCAACGACTCAAGTTGATTCAGCACAAAATCCGGCAGAGCAGGCTAACCGGCAGGCCTTGTATGCCTATACCCTGTATCTTAAACATCGGGGGCGCGGACAAACGCCTGAGCGGGTACAGCAACTGCTGAAACCGGCTCTGGATCATTTGTTGCTGGCTCAACCCGTTGCAGTCCGAACCGGGGATTACCGCCTTGAGGCCTGGATTCAATTGGTGAGGGGATTAATTTTGGTGGAATCCGGCCAGATTGAAGCTGCCCGCAGGGAATTTAGCCAAGGCCTCAAGCAATCAGGTAAAAGGGATGAGGCCACTTCATTCAGTATTCGCCTGCAAATGGCCCGACTCGCCAGCCCTCGTTCAGCAGTAAGCGAATTACAAACCCTGACTGACGAATTATCGGTTAGCCATTTGCCGGAAGGTGTTACGCTTACCTTGTGGCTTACCCTCATGGATCATCTCGAACAGTTGAGCGAACTGGAGTTACCGGAAGCACTGCTGGCGAGTATTGAGTCTCTGTCACAAACCGCAGCGGGCAAGGCAAATATGCTGGCCGGGGGCAGCCGTAACCCGCTACGCACTCAGTCCCGTATCAGGGGATTTGAGGCCCGTCTGCACGAAAAAAATGATCCGGAGCAGGCAGTTTTCTTACTCAATGCGGCTATTCAGAAAAGCATACAGGCTGCAGCGTATGACCTGACCCTGTTATGGGAGACTCGGTTGGGCAAATTGTTGGCCCAGGCCGGGGACAGGAAGCGTTCCATTGAGGCCTATCGACGGGCCGCATTTGCCGCCAACAGCATCCGTAACAATATACCAATTTCGTATAACGGAAAATCATCCTATGAATACCTCCTGGAGCCCTTGTATCGTGGCCTGGTTGATGGGGTGCTGAATGCAGCCAGTACAAGTACTGATTCTGCCGACAAGCAAAAATACTATGTGGAAGCCCTCCAGGGAATGGAACTGCTCAAGCAATCCGAACTGGAAAATTACTTCAATGAGCGTTGTGCATTTGATTCCGCAAAAGCCAGTATTAATGCCAAAACCAGGCAGTTGGCTCAGCGGTTTGGTTCCTCCCTCACTGGACAGGACTCAAAAAACAGTCAACTGGTTGCAAACAATCTGGCCCGTGCGACCGGAACAACAGCAATCATTTATCCGATTTTGCTGGAGGATCGCGTTGAGATATTGCTGATCAATAACGGTGAAATTGTCAGAAAGTCTGTCGATAAACCTTTGAGTGATATAAGAAAAGTCAGTGGCAAGGTCTACCGTGGCTTCAGCGGGATTCTGGAAAAAACCAAGTTTGAGGCCGAGAGTAAGCTGTTATATCAATGGCTACTGAATCCACTTGCTGATGAATTAAATAACAGGCATATAACACATATCGTTTACATACCCGATGACCAACTGAGACTAATACCATTATCCGCCCTGCTAACGGGATCAAATCAATATGTTGCCCAGCAGTATGCTGTTATTACCAACAGCAGCTTGCAGAGCGTCGCCAATTTTTCCGGAACTCGTCAGATTGGCAACGTTTTGCTGGCAGGACTCAGCAAACCGGGTGATACCCTCCTGGAGGATCCCCTGATCGGAAAAATTTTGCCTGCCAGCGTGACCGAAGTTCGCGGATCTGGCGTCGATACTATGCCTGTTGCGGTAGTGCGGCGGGGTGATCCAACCTATCGAGCTGCGGCACTCAAACAGTTGGAACTGCCGGGAGTGGAAGCGGAAATCAACCAACTCAGAACCACCCTTGGCGGTCCATCCCCGTTGCTCAATACCACCTTTACCAAAGCCAATTTGGCAAACCGGATGCAATCCGGTGATTATCAAATTGCCCATCTTGCAACCCATGGTTTCTTCGGTGGAAATGCGGATGAAAGTTTTATCCTCACTCATGACAAAGCCATTCGGCTTAGTGAAATGGAAACCATCATTAAACCGGATAAAACAACCAGACAATCGCTTGACATGGTGACGTTCAGTGCCTGTCAGACCGCCCAGGGTGATAACCGGGTTCCACTGGGATTTTCAGGGATAGCCCTCAAGGCGCAGGCCAGGAATGCCATGGGTGCCTTGTGGTCAGTTCCTGATGTGGCAGCAAAACGCTTCATGGAGGTCTATTATTTGGCACTCAGCAGGAATGGTGGCGATAGGGCACTGGCTTTACAGCAGGCGCAAACGAACCTTTTGTCAGATGCCACTGGCAAAAACCAACTTTCTCATCCAGGCAGTTGGGCGTCGTTCATTCTGGTTGGGTCGTGGAATTAGTACTGAATAATCTACAATTTGATAGATAGGGGGGAATATGTTTTTTGCTTCCGCAAAATGCCTTAAATATGCTGCTTTTTCTGGTGTATTCTGGCTTATTACATCCATGCCTGTTGAGGCTTGTCAGAATGCCTCTACTACCGCTTGTAGTAGTTACAGCGAGTGCTTTGAAAAAGGTATCAATTTTATAAATGAAAAAGACTACGAAAAAGCGGTTACTGTCTTTGCCACGGCTCGAACCTTCCGCAGTCTCAGTGATAATCAGACAGCCATACTGAATGGTCATATCGGGCTTGCCTGGAACGGTATTGGCAAGGTTGCTGAAGCCAGGGCGTATCTGGAAGTTGCAAAACAAACAGAAACTGATTATTTGAAAACTTTTAAGGATGAGTTAGCGAACATTACGGCTGCGCAGCCTGTAAGTGCAGATGAGATAAAGAAAGCAACCGACATGCGGCAAGAAATACTGGCTGGAGATGATATCGCATTTTGTAATTCTGACCAGAAACCTCTGGTTCGTGGATTCATTGATGCTTCCCAACCCATGATTATTGTTGCTCAGTTGGAGTCGCCACCGCCACCGCCACCGCCACC
>SXGU01575697.1_pt1 | contig 12545 bp, 16 predicted proteins | sample 3174531 | NCBI WGS metagenome assembly SXGU01 (sample SAMN11356863, study PRJNA531348) | freshwater metagenome | isolation source: freshwater sample F1-140 | place: China: Fuxian Lake, Yuxi | collected 2017-12-25 | reverse complement strand
TCGCCGCCGGCCTGGCGCATGAGCCGGAGCAACGAACCGGTGCCCGTGCCGAAGTGGATCAACGGCACCTGTTCGCGCTTGAGCCCGTCGAAAATCAGCTGCACGTGCGGCAGGACGTATTCGGCATAGTCACCCGGCGACAGGCAGCCCACCCAGCTGTCGAACAGCTGCACCGCCTCGGCGCCGGCGCGGATCTGGCGCCGCAGATACCCGGTCACGACCCGCGCCAACTTGTCCATCAACTTGTGCCAGACTTCCGGCTCCCGGTACATGAGCTGCTTCGTCAGAATATAGTTCCGCGACCCGCCGCCTTCGATGGCGTAGCTGGCCAGAGTGAACGGCGCGCCGGCGAACCCGATCAGCGGCACCTTGCCCGTCAGCGCGCGCCGCGCCTGCCGGATCGCCTCCTCGACGTAGGCCAGCTCGTCGCCGTCCACCGGCCGCAGCTGGTCCACCGAGGCCCGGTCCCGGACGGGATTATGGATGACCGGCCCCTCGCCCTCGGCAAACTCCAACTGGAGCCCCATCGCCTCCAACGGCAGCAGGATGTCGGCGAAAATGATGGCGGCATCCAGCGGGAACCGGTCGATCGGTTGGAGCGTGACCTGGGCCGCGAGTTCGGGCGTCTTGCAGACCTCCAGGATGGAGTGTTTGGCGCGGATCGCCTGATATTCCTGCATGTACCGTCCGGCCTGGCGCATGAACCAGACCGGGGTGCAGTCCACCGGCTCCCGTCGGCAGGCTTTGAGAAATCGATCGTTCATCAGGCGCGCATTCTAAGTGGGCGAGGGAGAAGGTGTCAATGCGGGCGTCGCGGCCGCGCCGGCTAGGCGCCTGCTGCCGCCAGCACGATCAGGCGGCGATCCAACGCGGCAAAGTCGTCCAGCACGTCGATCCGCCCCGCCGCCAAACGATCTTTCATCTGCTTCGCTCCCTCACCGCCGGCCACGATCGGGCACCGGATTGCAACGGACTCTGACAGCTCCCGCACGAAAGCCTCCGCGTCCGCTTCCGGGAGAATGCCCGTCACCGACAACAGCACCAGATCCGGCCGGACCTGATCGCAGAAGGTCGCCAGCGAAGCCAGTGGAACATTGGCTCCCAGGTAATAGACCCGGCAGCCCCTGACCCGACAGTGATAGGCCACACTCTGCGCGCCGATCTCGTGAGCCTCCGTCGGAGGACAGGCCACCACGACCTTCGGCCCCTGCTCATTCACCGGCAGTTGATTCATCACCGAAAACAGCTTCTGCTGCACCTGCCTGCTCACATAGTGCTCCACCGCCACGTTGATTTGTCCGTCGTGCCAGAGTTGCCCGATACGCTGCTGCAGCGGCAGCAGGATGCCATGCAACGCCTCCTCGAAGGGGATCACCGCTACCGCGCCGTTGAGCTTCCTCTCGAAGGTCATCCGATCGAACGGTTCCAGCGTCGCGATCAGCTCCCCCAGCAGACGCTCATACAGATTCTCCGCTTCCGCAATCGCCTGCACGGGAACCGCTCTCATGCGCATCAGCAATTCATCATGTCCGAGCGAAGCCAGATCGCCGATGGAGTTGCCCTTCTCCATCTCGGCTTTGACGTACCTGAGCAGGGCCACGTCTTCATCCGTGTAAATGCGATATCGATTGGCGCCGCGAGCCGGCTTGAGGAGAGAATATCGCCGTTCCCAGACCCGGATCACGTCTTTTGACAATCCGGTAAGTTTTGCAACCCTATGAATTCTATGAGTGTTCATAGCTATGGTTGTCACTTTATCATTATGTCTAATGTATGTCAAATATTTTATCAATATAACTATTGACACATTGGACAATATGAGTTATACATTGAACACAACATTGGACGTGAAGTGCAATCGACAATCACTCACAGCAGAAGGGAGGCAGCCATGGCATCACAAGCAACAACGGCGGAAAGTGCCGTCGCAACAGTGGATCGCGAGAACTCTTCTCGCCCATTCACCCGAATCGATTGCGAACGCTGCGGAGGCTTGATGGTGTGGGAATACTGCGAGGATCTCCGGGATGACACAGGACAAATCTGCTTCGACGCAAGGCGCTGCGTCCAATGCGGGAATGTCCTCGATGCGGTGATCGAGAGAAACAGACTCCATCCCGCGGCGGCGATCAGCAGTCGGAGCAACAGACGGGCCGGAACTCTTTCTGCCCCGATGTTCAATTACGGACAGGCCCAAGTGCCCGGACAGTCGGCCGTTCAACCAAACCAGGGCGCCGCATAACGGCGATCCATATTATGAGGAGGAGAAAGGACATGAAGAACCACACGTTCATCACCGCATCGGCCATTGCGATGATCCTGACAGCGGGACTCACGGGGTCGGCCGCAGCCGAATCGGCCAAGAACAACACGGATATGGCCCCGATTCCCCGCGGCGAGTTCAAGATGGGCAGTCAGGAACATGCCGATGAGACCCAGCACAAGGTGGTCCTCGACGCCTACCACATCGACAAATACGAAGTGTCCAACAAGCGGTACGGCGAGTTCATGAAGGCCACCGGCCATGCGGCCCCCGCCTATTGGGACGATCCTCGGCTGAACAAGCCGGAGCAACCGGTCGTGGGCGTGAACTGGTATGACGCCAAGGCCTTCTGCGAATTCGAAGGGAAGCGGCTGCCGACCGAGGCGGAGTGGGAAAGGGCCGCCAAGGGACCGGACGGGAGCAATCACTTTCCCTGGGGCCACACCTTTGACGCCAAGAAGGTGAACTACGGCCAGCAGATCGGCCGCACGTCGCCCGTGGACGCCTATCCGGATGGCGCCAGCGGCTTCGGCGTCTACAACATGGCGGGGAACGTGTTCGAATGGGTGGCCGATTGGTACACCCCCGATTACTATAAGAACAGCCCGGCCTTGAATCCGGAGGGCCCGGACAAGGGGTACGACTACGCCAACCAGGGGCCGGTCAAGGTCCTGCGCGGCGGATCCTGGCTGGCGCCGGAAACCTCGTTGCACACCAGCCACCGTTTCTGGAATCAGCCGGAGAATAACTCCTACGGCGTCGGGCTCGGCTTCCGCTGCGCGAAATCCGACGGCGCCAGGACGCCCGGCGTCAAAACGGCCGGCGAACCGGTCATGAACCCTCGGCAAGAAGCCCGGGGCGCCTACATGCAAGCCCTGGTGGACATGGGCGTGGAGAAACATGCGGAAGCCATGACCGCGATCGAGAAAGCCATCGGCCTGGACCCGAAAAATCGCGAGTACAAAGACGTCCGGGAGTTGATCAAGAAGATCCTCGATAGAAAAAAGTAGCTTGTGGAACGCGATGGACGACAGGCCACCGTGCCTCGTCCGTCGCGACGAAAGGAGCAAGCCGATGCCACGGATGTCCCATCACCTGGCGAAAACCTGGTTCACCAGAGGAGCCACGGCCGCCTTGCTGGCGGCCACCCTAGTCGGACCGGTCCAGGCCGATCCCATCCTCAGGCCGGAGGGGGCTCATGATCCCGAGGCGGTTCGGGCCGTACATCACGCCGAACACGAAGTGGACCAGGCCTGGAACGCGTTTCACAAGGCCGCCCTCGGCGGGACCTTGGCGTCGCCGGCCATCCAGGCCGACGTCGAACAGGCCTTGCACGAATCCCGCAGCCTCCTCGTGAAAGCGAGAGAGGCGACCAACCGGGGCGACCGGGCAGCGCTGCGCCCCCTGCTGCAGCGCATTCACGTATTGACGAAACGAGCCATCACCGAAAGTCAGGAGCAAAAGCGATGATGAGACCGGCCTTGAAAGGATTCTGCCGAACAATGGCATCGGGAATGACGGCCTGGTTGGTCATGGCCTCCCCCATCATACAGGCCGACCACTCAACCGCAGAACGAGACCCGGTGCCCATGGTGGTCGTGCCCGGCGGCCCATTTCTGATGGGCAGCCGTGACGGACAGGGACGCGACGACGAACGGCCGCAACGCCTGCTCGACGTCGACACCTTCGCCATCGACACCATGGAAGTGACGAACGCCCGCTATCTGGCCTTCGTCGAAGCGACCGGCCATCGCCGCCCGCCGAATCCGTACGGGGACGGCGTCCTGACGGTCTCCACAGGCATCGAACAGCTTCCTATCGTGCAAGTGACTTGGCACGATGCAGCCGACTACTGCCAGTGGGCCGGGAAGCGGTTGCCCACCGAAGCGGAGTGGGAAAAGGCCGCGCGCGGCGCCGACGGCCGGATCTACCCCTGGGGAAACGAGCCGCCATCGCCCGAACGGTCGAACTACGAGCGGGAATGGGACAACGCCAAAACCCTGCGCACCGTGGGTACGACGCCCGGCGGCCGGTCGCCCTACGGAGTGCACGACATGGCGGGAAACGCCCGCGAGTGGGTGCAGGACTGGTACGCGCCGGACTCGTACAAGCTGGCGCCGGACCGCAACCCGCAGGGGCCGGACCGGGGCATCCTGAAAGTCATTCGCGGCGGATCCTGGCATAGCCCTGTGGCCGACATCACGACATCAGCAAGAGGTCGCGGCGGGTTTGCGCTGCAGACTCATGGAACAGGCTTCCGCTGTGCACGGAGCGCCGATGGACCCTAGGGGGAGAGGACTCCGACGACAGTCAGCCGCCCCGGACGGAAGAAGAAAGGTGGCATGCGGCCGTGACCGAGACACCGCAACAGGCGCACAAGGCCGACGAGCAGCCGGTGGCATGTCCCCGCTGCCGGGGACTGATGGTGCTGGCCTCTTATATGGACCTGCGGGACGACCAGGGGCAGATCGAATTTACCGCGTACCGTTGTACGATCTGCGGAGAGGTGATCGACCCGGTGATTCTGCGCAACCGTATAGCCGAACGCCCGAATCTCCTTCACGGCACCAAACAGCGGCGGTTCGGCCAGGCGATCACCGCCTCCCCACCCCCCGCAGAGCGGGACCAGACAGACGCAGCACGGGACGAGGGGGATCCGAACCGACGCCACGAGGATCGGCAAGGCCGTGAGGCATAGAGAAGGCGAAGACGCCGCAGCCGGACAAGGAGTGGATACCATGCGCGACCAGGAAGAGGGCTCCAAGCACATCGTCATTGCCGGAGGCACAGGGTTCATCGGCCGACCGCTCGCGGCCCACCTGGCTCAGGCAGGACACCAGGTCATCATCCTCTCGCGGGCCCCCGGTGCGGCGGTCCGCCACCTGACCCTGCCAATCGTCACCCTTGGCTGGGACGGGCACAGCCTCGGGCCCTGGGCAACGGCCCTGGAGGGAGCCGACGCCATCATCAACCTGGCCGGCGAACCCATCGCGAATGGCCGATGGACCAGGGCTCGCAAACAGCTCCTCTGGGACAGCCGCGTGGGAACCACGGCCACGCTGGTGCAAGCCCTGTCGCAGACCGCCTCCCGCCCACCGGTGCTGCTCAACGCGTCCGGTATTGGATTCTACGGCGCCAGCGCCGACAGCCCTCTGGCCGAAAACGCGCCGGTTGGCTCAGGCTATCTGGCCGACTTGTCGCAAGCCTGGGAACAGGAAGCCGTCAAGGCCGAGGCCCTTGGCCTCCGCGTGGTCCGGCTGAGGTTCGGCATGGTGCTCGGAGCGGACGGAGGGGCCTTGGCTCGGATGTTGCTCCCGTTCCGGTACTTTCTCGGTGGCCCGATCATGCCGGGCGACCAATGGGTATCCTGGATTCATCGGCAAGACCTTATCGGACTAATCCAATGGGCCCTCACAAATCAGGCAATACACGGACCGGTCAACGGAGTGGCTCCCGGTGCCGTGACCATGAAAGAGTTCTGCCGGACTCTGGGCCAGGTTCTGGGACGTCCCTCTTGGATGCCCGTCCCAGCCTTCGCCCTGAAGCTTGCACTCGGCGAGCTCTCCACGCTGCTGACCACCGGTCAGCGGGTGGAACCGGCGGTCGCCCTCCGCGGCGGCTTCCGCTTCCGATTTCCGAATCTGCTGCCGGCTCTGGAGCAGATTGTTGAAACGGCCCCTCAAACGGCGATGCCGATGCAGGCCTCGCTCGAGAAGAAGCAGCCACACCAGCAAAGAAAGGAGAGCGCGCCATGAAATCCACACCTATCATCATTGGCAGTATGCTGATGCTCGCCTTGTCCGGAGCGATCGGATGTGCGGCAACGCCACCCGCCGAGCCACGCGCGCCGCAGGTATCGATGCCGCCGCAGGCTCACGATCTGGCATTTCAGTACAAACGCCAGGCGACGGCACTCCGCGACATCGCACAGCGTTACGAACTGGAAGCCCAGGTTTTGGCGCGGCTCAAAGGAGCACAGCACGCGGAAACGCTGCACAGCCTCGATCTGGCCAAGTCCCTGCTGGCGGAAGCCGACGAAGCCGACTCCATGGCACGGGAATATCGTCGGCAGATGCCGCATAACCGGGTGTACTGACCGGTACCGAGGCGAGGCCGACGATGGAGTTGCACGGCGGACCGGTGACGGTCGGCATTACAGAGGCATCCTTTACCTATAGGAGGAATCGATCATGCGCACGATATCACCCATAGCCACCCTGCCCACGCCCTCGCGCCGCGACCTGTTGATCAGGGGCGCGTGGGTCGCCCTCGGCCTACTGACTTTGGGCCGGACCGGGCGGGCCCTGGCCGGAGAGGGACATCCCGGCATGAAAGAAGGCCACGGAGAACCGGGCTATCGGCAAGATCCGAATTTTCCGAAGGGAGTCATTGGCATCGCGCTGCAACTCTCGGCTAAGCGGGTCGGAGACCCAGCGGCTCTGTACGTCGGCACCGTTCACCCGGAAGGACCGGCGGGAAAAGCGGGACTTACCCATGGAGACGAGCTCGTGTCCGTGGACGGCACTGCGTTGGCAGGCAAGACCTACGAACAGGTTGTCACCATGGTGCGGGGCGAGGTCGGAACATCCGTGAAGCTGGGCGTGAAGCGGGACACGAGCATACAAGAAATGACCATCATTCGCGTGGCCGAAGAAGACCTTTACCGGAAGAAGAAAACGACCTAATCGAGGAGGGTGCCATGCGGAGACCCGTGATTGCTTGGTTGATTGTACTGAGCGGCCTCCTTGCCTGGACCTGTCCCCCGGAGGCCACAGGAGCGGACGATGACGGGTCACGCGTGACGATCCTGGCCCCGCGGAACGGCGAGACCCTTCCCAGCGGAGACGTGGACGTGAAATTCGAGTTGCGCAAAGGGTCTCAGGCCTATCACGCTCATGTTTTTGTGGACGGCCAATACCAGACGGCTTTTCAAAGTCCCCTGATGGGACTCAAGCCGGGGGCGCACGAGATTCGAGTGGTGGCGACCACGGCCGAACACCGGCTTCTCCAAGCCTCCGACAGGGTTCGATTCAACGTCCGTTGAAGGGCGACTGGCAAGTGCGGGGGGTGCCGCAACCTCCTTCGGATCCCCCCGCCGCGAGAGATGATCCCTGCCTCATCCGCAGGGATCATCCTCTGCCCGACTCAGTACCATGTGACTGACAGGGCGAAGCTATGCATGGCCCCTCCAGAAAAGAGGTTTCATCATGATGCCCACGCTCAGACTGCTCTTGAACCGTCGCCACCTCCGCTGGTTGATCCTGGGGCTGGCGCTCATGTCGCTGAGTCCCGGCCAGAGCCGCGCCGCCGACGGCCGGCCGACGCCCAGCCATACGGGGCAGGCCAAGGTCTTTCTGGCCGCTGGGGATTACCGCCATGCGCTCCAAGCTTGCGAGGAGTTGATCCGGGAACGCCCCTCGGCCGCCGGCTATGTCTACCTGACCTACGTCTACCAGGCGATCGACGGATATCTGGAACATCTGTCCCGGGCAGAACAGTGGGGGCTGGTCGATCAGCTCTATTTCAACCTGGCGTACAAGGACCCGCAGGACCTGGTGGACCCGCCGGGCGGGATGGCGCGCATGGCCAAGGAAATGATCCAGACCAGCGTCCGCCAGCAGTCCGACGTAAGCGCCGCCATGGCCACCAGGCTCGACCGGAAGGAAACGGAACGGCTCTGGAAAGAACAGACCGCCTGGCGCGGGGCCAAGCCGGACGGTTGGTGGACCGCCGCCCCGCCGGCCTGGCACTGGTAAGCCTCAGCGCATCCGCCCGGCACGAAGGAGCGTACGCATGAACGCCGCGATACCACAGACACGGACCGGACGGGACATCAAACTCCTCGGCGGCCTCTTTTTGATCGTGGGGCTCTTCGACCTGGTCATCATCGCCTTGTATCCGGAGTATGACCTCAAAGTCTTCGGCACCACCCTCAACGGACCGCTGGGGCTTCTGATCAAACTGCAATCTCCCGCCCTGCATCTGGCGATCGGCTATGGGTTTCTCTTCCTGCGTCCCTGGGCTTGGGGACTCAGTCTGGCCTACGCCGGGTTCGGCATCGCCAGCGAAGCCATGAACCAGATGGCCTGGGGCTTCAACGCCATTCGTTCGACCTTCATGGCGACGACCCTCCTCTTTGCTGGGTATCTCGTGTGGCGCCGCACAGTCTTTGCCGACGACGACTCCTCGCCGCCCGCCGGCAAGGCCCATGACCGACAGGAGGTCGCGCCGTGAGAGGCCTCGTCTGGTTCAGGCGCGACTTGCGTGTGCAGGACCAGCCGGCCTTGACGGCGGCCTTGGCCGATTGCGACGAGGTGATTCCGTTGTTCGTCTTCGACGAGCCGCTGTTGCGATCCGGGCAGTTCGGATCGGCCTGCGTGAACTTTATGCTCCGCTGCCTGGACGATCTGGGGCGATCGCTCGCGGCGCTCGGCATGCCCCTGCAGTGGCGCAGGGGAGAGCCGGTCGAAGAAGTCCTGCGGATGGCCCGCGAGTCCGGCGTCGAGGCGGTCTACTGGAATCGGGATTACGAGCCGGCCGCCCGCACCAGAGACGACGCCGTGAGGTACGAACTCGTGCGGCAAGGGATCGCCGTGCATACTTTCAAAGACCACGTGATATTCGAAGCCGGCGAGATCGCGTCAGCCGCCGGACAACCGATGCAGCGCTACGGCGCCTACCGGAAACGGTGGTGGGAACAATGGCGGACCTCCGCCCCGCGCGTGCTGACCGCCCCTCGCCCAGTCAGCCAACACGCCACCGGCATCGAGACGTGGCGCGAACTCCCCGGAGCTGCCGACCTGGGGTACGAACAAATAACGCCGACCATACCGGGAGGCGAGCGGGAAGCCAGGACACGGCTGCAGTGGTTTCTCAAGGGCCCCCTGGGAGACTACGCTACCGGCAGGAATCTTCCGGCCCTCGACGAAACATCTATGCTCGCCCCCTACTTCCGATTTGGAGCCCTCTCCACGAGAAGCGCCGCGCATGCGGCGCTCACGACCTTCGCCCGGCAGGACCAGGCCTGGCGCGCCGGCGCGCAAACTTGGGTGGATGAGCTCATCTGGCGGGATTTTTTCCAACAAATCCTGGCCTCGTTCCCCCACGTGGCAACCGGTCCGTTTCGCCCGACGGCGGTCCCTCCGCACCGGACAGACCGCCGTCTCTATGAGGCGTGGTCCCGGGGCCGGACCGGGTTCCCGTTGGTGGATGCAGGGATGCGGCAATTGAACGAAACCGGTTGGATGCACAATCGCGTGCGCATGGTCGTTGCTTCCTTCCTCGTCAAGGATCTGCGCCTTGACTGGCGCCTTGGGGAACGGTATTTCATGGAGCGCCTGCTCGACGCGGACCAGGCCGCCAACAACGGAAATTGGCAATGGTGCGCCTCCACCGGAACGGATGCCATGCCCGGCTATCGGATCTTCAACCCGGCCCTCCAGGCCAAAAAGTTCGACCCAACGGGTGACTACATCCGCCGATACGTGCCGGAGCTCGCCTCCGTGCCCACGAAATACATTCACGCCCCCGAGACCTTGGGCATCGACGAACAGAGCCGCTATGCCTGCCGCCTTGGGCAGGACTACCCCCTCCCTATCGTGGATCACAAGGAAGCCCGGGTACGCTACCTGAGCGAGAAGCCGGCATGGTGAGAGAACCTCTTTCGGAACCGGTCAAATATGATTGATACCAGAACGATCGCACCATCGAAAGGAACCGCTCCTATGACGGCACCCGCACAGGGCATCATCCTCGTCGGGCACGGAGGCGTGCCGAAAGATTACCCCCAGGAACTGGTCACCAAGCTGAAACGCCTGGAAGCGCAGCGTCGCGCGTCCGGCGCACCGGCCACGAGCGAGGAAATCGAGTTGGACCAACGGATTCGCCGCTGGCCCCGCACGGCACAAACCGATCCCTATCAGACGGGGCTGGAGTCCCTGGCCGCCCGCCTGCGCCCGTTCTTGAACGGTGTCCCACTGGCGCTGGCCTACAATGAATTCTGCGCCCCCACGCTCGACGAGGCAGTGACAGAATTGGCGGCGGCCGGCATCCGGGACATCACCGTGGTCTCTTCGATGCTGACCCCCGGGGGATCGCATTCGGAACGGGAGATTCCGGAAACCCTGGAGCGGCTCCGTGCGCAATATCCGCAAATCACGCTGCGCTATGCCTGGCCGTTCGACCTGACGCTGGTCGGCTCCATGCTGGCCGAGCACCTGCATCGGTTCCTGCCCAAGACGCAAGGACCGGCGGGTCAGGGCTGAGATCGAGGCCGTCCATGCCATCCACAACAGGCCCCTTTCCCATTCGAATCGGCATCAGCCGCTGCCTGCTGGGCGAGAAAGTCCGGTACGACGGCGGACACAAGCGGGACCGTTTTCTCGCCGACACCTTGGGCCGGCACGTCGAATGGGTGCCGGTCTGTCCCGAGGTCGAAGCGGGGCTCGGCACGCCGCGCGAAGCCATGCGGCTGGTCGGTCCGCCCGAAGCGCCCCGTCTCCTCACCGTCAAGTCCGGCCTGGATCACACCCACATGATGGAGCGATTCTCCCACCATCGCGTGCGAGAACTGGATGCCATGGACCTATCCGGGTGCGTGTTCAAACAGGGCTCCCCGAGCTGCGGGATCGAACGGGTGCGCGTCTATACGGAGCAGGGCCTGCCGGCCCGCAACGGGGTCGGTCTCTTCGCGCGCATCTTTCAGGAACAGTTCCCGCTTGTGCCTGTCGAGGAGGAAGGCCGCCTCACCGATCCCGCGATCAGGGACAACTTTCTCGAACGGGTCTTCAGCTATGCGCGCTGGCGTGAATTGCAGCGGCACCGCCTGACCAGGCAAGGGCTGGTGGATTTCCACCGGCGGCATAAATTTCTCCTCCTGGCCCACAGCCGCCCCCACTACGAGAGGCTCGGGCAACTGGTTGGCAACGCGAGACTGCACCGCCCCACCGACTTGGCTCAAGCCTATGCAAGCCTGTTCATGCAGGCATTGCAGGTCCGGGCCACCGTACGCAAACATGTCAACGTGCTCCAGCACATGGTCGGTTTTTTCAAGCCGCGCCTCAGCACGGCCGAGCGGGACGAGTTGCAGGAGGTCTTGCTCGACTACCACCGGGGGCTGACCCCCTTGGTCGTGCCGCTCACCCTCGTCAAACACTATGTTCGCCATCTGGACATCGGCTACCTGGCCGATCAGGTCTACCTCAGCCCACATCCAAAGGAGCTGATGCTCCGTAACCATCTGTGATGCGCCCGCGCCAGATCACCACAGCCCTCTTCCTTTTTACCCTCGTCCTGGCGGGCACTGCCATCCACGCAGGTCCGACCAGCGAGATCGAGGGCGTCACGTTCGGCCGCTTCTATCGGGTCGGCGACACGACCTTGCCGCTCCGAGGACTCGGGCTGGCGCGTTATCTGTTCACCATCAAGGTCTACGTCGCCGCTTTGTACATCGGAGAGCAGGTCTCACCGGATGATGTTCTGTCGGACGTGCCCAAGCGTTTAGAGCTGCAGTACTTCCAGCCGATCAGCGGGCCTGATTTCGGCCGGGCGGCGGCGGAGGTGATGGCCAGAAACGTGCCGGCGGCCGCGATGACTGCGCTGCGCCCAAAAATCGACCGGCTCCATGCCCTCTATCAAGACGTCAAGCCGGGTGACCGCTATTCGCTGACCTATCTGCCGGGCGTCGGCACGGAGCTGGCGCATAACGGAACCCCCAAGGGCACCATCGAGGGAGCGGATTTTGCCTCCGCCTATTTCGCCATCTGGCTGGGCCCCCACCCCATCAGCGAAGCCCTGAAGTCGCATGTCCTGCAAGGGCCTTGATTTATCCCCTCGAATCAGGTACCGTGCAGTGCCAATGTACCAAGGTTGTCCTCGGGCCGGCGATCCACAATCCCAGAACCAAGTCAGCCGTATTGCTTTGCACCCCTGACAACGGAGTCATGCCTGATGTCCCAGCCATCCAGCGCCCCGGCACGTCGGACTAATCTGTTCCAATCTTTCATTCGATGGTTCGATTCCTGGGATGGGATGGACCAGCCCCGCAGCCAGGACGGGCAGAAGATCGAATGGCTGCGGTGCCTTCCGTTCCTCTGGCTCCATGCCATGTGCCTCGGCGTGATCTGGGCGGGATGGAGCTGGACCGCCGTCGGCGTGGCGTTCGCCCTCTATGTCATCCGCATGTTTGCCGTGACCGGCATCTATCATCGCTATTTTTCCCATCGGACCTACAAGACCACGCGCTGGGGCCAGCTCGCCCTCGCCATCCTCGGCGCCTCCGCCG
>SXGU01228635.1_pt1 | contig 12548 bp, 12 predicted proteins | sample 3174531 | NCBI WGS metagenome assembly SXGU01 (sample SAMN11356863, study PRJNA531348) | freshwater metagenome | isolation source: freshwater sample F1-140 | place: China: Fuxian Lake, Yuxi | collected 2017-12-25 | reverse complement strand
TAACATGCGCAGCCTCAATCACATGCCGCCGGAAAAGCAGATGCGGATCGCGCAAGAGACGCTCGACATCTATGCTCCGTTGGCGGGCCGGCTCGGTATCATGTCTTTGAAGGTTGAGCTTGAAGACTTGAGTTTCCGGTACTCGAAGCCCGACAGCTACTACCAGCTCGCGCAAAAAGTCGCGATGAAGAAAAAAGAGCGCGAACGTTACATCGACGACGTCAAACGCGTTTTGATGAATGAGCTTTCCGCACGCACGAAAATGAAGATCGAAGTGTGGGGACGACCCAAGCACTTGTACTCGATCTTTAAGAAAATGCAGGCGCGCAGTCTCGATTACGAACAGATCTACGACGTCCTCGCGTTCCGTGCGCTCGTTGGTACGGTGTCTGAGTGTTACGAGGTGCTGGGGCACGTGCACGCGCTCTGGAAGCCGATCCCTGGCCGGTTCAAAGACTTCATCGCCATGCCGAAGGTAAATAACTACCAGTCGCTGCATACGACGGTCATTGGCCCGGGCGGGGAGAGAATTGAGATTCAGATCCGCACGCGCGATATGCACATGATCGCGGAGCGCGGGATCGCCGCGCACTGGAAGTATAAAGAAGCGGGAAAATCGGTCGCGAACGACGACGGGAACGGCGGCGGCGGAGAGAAATTCGAGTGGCTCCGCGACCTCGTCTCGCTCCATCAGCAAGTTCGCAATCCCGATGAGTTCCTTGAGACCGTGAAGACGGACCTTTGGGATCGGGAGATCTACGTCTTCACTCCGCGCGGAGATGTGCGCGAGTTGCCAGACGGCTCGACACCGATTGATTTCGCCTACGCTGTTCATACCGACGTCGGAACTCACTGCGCGGCCGCGCGCGTGAACGGCCGACTGGTGCCGCTCAAGACCAAGTTAAAGAGCGGTGATACGATCGAGATCATCACGTCCACTCACCAGCAGCCATCAAAAGATTGGCTGAAGTTCTGCGTGACCACGCGAGCGAAATCGAAAATTCGCTGGTTCGTGAAAAACGAGCAGAGAAAGCGCGCCCTCGAGCTCGGAAAAGAAATGCTCGAGAAGGATTTCCGAAAGTTCGGTCACAGTATTCAGAAGGCCTTCAAGGAATCAGCCGAACTTCACGACCGCTTGCGCTCACTCGGCGCCAACGACGTCGAGGATCTCTACGTCCTCGTCGGTTACGGGAAAGTGGTCGGCAAAGACGTCGTCGAGAAGTTCTTCCCCGACGCGAAACCGGTCGAAGAAGATAAAGGTAAACAAACCTTCCTCCAGAAGGTTTTCCAGAATGCCGCCACGAAGAGTCGCAAGTCGAAATCGATCATCAAGGTCGACGGTCTCGAGGACATGCTCATTCGTTTCGGCAAGTGCTGCAATCCGATCCCCGGGGATCCGATCGCGGGCTTCATCACGCGTGGTCGCGGTATCACGATTCACAAGGCGGATTGCGAACGCGCCTTTGAAGTCGATACGGATCGACGCATCGATGTCGAGTGGACGGTGGATTCGGTTCCCGATGGCCTCGAGCGCGTCGTTCGGTTGCGCGTGATCAGTCATGACCTGCCAGGGCTCCTCAAGAACATGTCGGAAGCGTTCAGCCTTCGGGGCTGCAACATTCACAACGCCCAAATTCGTACGACGAAGGACAAGAAGGCGATTTGCATTTTCGATGTCAGCGTTCGCGATACTGCGCAGTTGGGGCTCGTCATGCAGGATCTTCAGAAGATCAGCGGGATCATCGGCGTCACCCGAGTGACACACGTCTAAAACGAAAAAAGGGCTCACGCGTGAGCCCTTCTCATTCAGCCACCGATTTGAATTTATATTAGAAGCGGTAGCCGAGGCCGCCGCGAACGAGGATGAGCGTCGTCGCCACGTCGTTTGAGGGCGGGAACATTCCGTATTCACCCATCGCGGTCAGGTACATCGAATCGCTCATCGAGTAGTTCACGCCCGCGCCGAAGAAGAAGACCGTCATCGTAGGAATATCCTGGAGCGCGTTTGAGCTCTTCGACATCGGGAAGTGGATGCCCATGCCGCCCGCGACGAACGGAACGAAAGAGGCGCCTTGCATGAACTGGTAGCGGAGGAGGAGGTCGCCCGTGACGTACATGATGCTCGTGTTGAGGTCTTTTCCGGGGGCGGTTCCCTTAAGGCTTAACTGCTCAAGACCGAAGCGGCCGATCACGCCGAGGCCGCCGGAGATGTTCATGTCACCGAAACCTTTTGCGCTGAAGCCCATGCCCGACATCGAATAAGTCGCACCCGAAACGTCTTTCACCGTCTGCGAAGCTGAGTTTATGCCGAGGAGGCCGCCAATATACATTCCGTTCAGCATCGAATCGCCGCGACGGGATCTCTTCGTTCCGCGTGAAGCTTGCGAGGAGCCGCCGCCGCCCGAACCCGCCGCGCGAGCGAGCGAAAGTTCCGAGCCCACGTCAGCGCGACCTTTTTTGAGTTTCGCGATTGCGCGCTTGCCTTTCACTTTCGTGATTTGCACGAGGCCGAGTTTTTTTCCGTTGATCATGACGAAATACTGATCGCCTTCATTGGGGCTATCGCCATCTTCGAGAGAGACGAGGGCTTGATCGCCTTTGACTTGGGAGACTCTGAGAGCCTGCGCCTCAGCGGCCATGCAAAGAATAGACAGGAGAACCGCGGCATAACGGGTAAACATAGATGAGCCTCCACGCATGGGAATATTTTAGAGGTAAATGGGAGGCCGCATCTATAGAAAACAAGAAGAGTCGAGTCGAGGTCAGAGCTCGCTTGCGAGTCTCTCGACTTGAGCCCGGGCGAACTCGAGAGAAGTCGACTCATCGGCCGAGCTGGAAAACTTGAATGAACATCGGAGAGCACCATTCGATTCGGTCGTCGTGACCACTCGAATGGCCAAAGCATCAAGCTCCCGCAACGCCTCGGCCGATTTTGCTCCGAAGCTATCTGGATTTTGCGAGAGATCGCAGGCGACCGCGCCTGCGGGGAGGAGATCGGCGCGGAGCGATTGACTTGATGAGTTTTTGGCGGCGTTCGCATTGAAGCTGTCGCGGTCGGATGATTTGTAAACCGTGCAGCCGAAGGTGGTACTCAGAAGGCATCCGATGAGAATCCGTACGTGCATCGCTCGCTCCCGCGAAAGAAAAAACCCAGACTCATCGCCTGGGTTTCGTGGTCACTTCGATTATCTCAGATGAGTCGTATCGTTAGAACGGAATTTCTTCCGAGCTATCGAAAGAGGGCTCGGGACCGAAATCTTGCGCGCCGAAATCATCGCGCGAGTGCGATGACGAACGTCCCGAAGATTCTTGGTAATCACCGCGCTCAGCGCCCGCAGCTCCGAGGAACTGAACGGTGTTCGCGACGATCTCGGTGGCGTAGCGCTTTTGACCCTGTTGGTCTTCCCATGAGCGCGTCTGAAGGCGGCCTTCGACGTAAACTTGACGACCTTTTGCGAGATGCTTTCCGCAGATCTCAGCGAGGCGTCCCCAAACGACGATGCGATGCCATTCGGTGCGTTCTTGTTTATGACCTTCCTTGTCGACCCAGTTTTCGCTGGTCGCAACGCTCAAACGGGTCATGGTTCCGCTGTTGCCAACGTTCTTCACTTCCGGGTCAGCGCCGAGGCGGCCGACCACGATGACCTTATTGACTCCTGCCATTGTGGATACTCCTGTTGCCTTGCTTTCATGCATGCAACCGTATGTTGTTTGGATTTCCTCTCTGAAGAGAGGCTAGGGAATGTTGTCCCACGGAGTGCAGAAAAGGGTCAATAATTTATCCCGACGAAGGTCGGGATGAGGCCGAAAACGAACCCAAATAGTCTACAAAGTTCAAGCATTTACAAAACAGTTTAGCAAGGGCCGAAGGGCGGATGACCACACGGGTCGGCGACCGGAGTGTGGCCCTTCCAAGTCAAAGTTTGTCCGTGAAAATCGGAACACCGCCGGGCACACCTTGGGCGGCAAACGTGTAGCGGACTTCGTTCGCGGTTTCTTTTTTGAATTTACCGACCATGCCGTCCAGGAGCCCGCCGATCATCGGATTGGATGTCATGAACGACTTCGGAATGGTGAGGTCGATGCCGAGTTTGTAATTACCGATCACGGGACTCACGACGGCGCCCACGCGACGCATGTTCATCACGATCTGGCCCTTCACTTTGCCGGAGAGACCATCCTTCGCTCCGCCGAAATTGACTTCCTGAAGTTCGAGTTGTCCATCGTTCATCTTTGCTTGGACCGAGAGTTTTCCCAGGGCGAGTGGGGGTGTTTGAATTGGGCCCATTTGCGTTTGCAGTGTTTGCGCCGGGAGGCTGAAGTTCGCGATGTCGACGGCCGCCGTTCCGCTCGGCTGATTCGTAAATGCGGGATCGATGCTCATCGTGGTGTTGAGGTTCATCGCTCCTTTGAGTTCGAGGTTCATCATGTTTGCGTCGCGCATGTAGTCTCCGACGCGCGATAAATCCAGGCGCTCGGTGACGAGCGTGAGGTTTTTCACGCGCTCGCCGGATTTCATTTTATCGCCTTCGGAAACATCGACGCTGACATCACCTTTGAAGAGACCGGAGAGGTACGCCGCCGCTGCCGTTTTACCGAGGATGGCATCAATGATGGACGGGTAAACTTCGGCGCTCGCGGCATCGATCGCGGGCATGTCGGGTGGTTCGATCACGAGGTTTTCGGCGTGTATGCCCGGTCCGGGGTTGAACGCGAGGCTGAGGCCCTCGAGCTGGATGTACATTCCGCTTCCACGCGTCGCTTGGTCAGAGACGATGTCGCTGAGATCGCCCGATGGGAAAATCCACAGCGAGAAGACGACCGCGAAGAGGAGCACCACGAGCATCTTCAGCTTGTGAAAGCGAAATAGATTAACGATCGGCTCGAGCGCTTGTCCCATTTTTTTATCCTTACTTCTTCGCGCCGCCCTTGGGGGCGGGTTCCGGGGGAAGATTAAACGCGACGATCTTATAAACAACGTCGAAGTAGTGCGGATCTTCGGATTGCGCACGGACTTCAAGTCCCGTCATTTTCGCGGTCGCTTGCATGCGCTGCAAACGTTGACCAATGTCGACGATCTGCTCGAGGTTCAATTTGCGAACGGTGACCGCGACTCCGGCCTGATCGAGGCTCTTCGGAATCCAGCCGCTCGATTTCGGCTTGTTGTCGAACTCCTGCACGCCGCCTAGCTGCTCGGGTTGCAAACCCGCGCCGCTCAAAACGCTTTGCACGCGATTTTGAAGTTCGGAACCCGACATCGAAAGAGGCGGGGGCGGAAGGGCGCTCGCCTCGCGGTGCGTGCGGTAGAGATCGCGCATGAGCTGTTTCTTATCTTCGAAGTCCGTGATGTTCGTCATGGAGGAAAGAAAGACGCAAGAGGGAATCATCAACATGAAAAGCGCGAAGATCACACCCGTTCCGGCAAGGGCGGCTTTTTGCCCTTGCGGCGGGAGGTCCGCATACTTTTCCATAAGTTGGTTCCACGCCGTCGACTCACGCACGCGACCCGACAAGGTCTGAAAGGCTTCGCGCAATCGGTCTTTGATATCGTCGAAGTTCATCGTCGTCCCTTACGGCTTGCGATTAATTTTGAAGTTAAAACTAAAGGCCTTGCCCGGGCCGCTTCCGCCGGCGGGGAGCGCCTTCACGGATTTCGGTTGGGCCGTCTCTTCCAGTGCTCTCTGGACCTGATCGACGGTCACCGAGCCTTGAGCGAAACCTTCGATATGCGCATCGTCGTTTTCGATCGTGAGAACTCGAACGTCGAGGCCTTGTCCAGGGACATAGGGCTTCTTGACCGGAAGTTTTTCTGAAAGTTTTGCGAGAATGTCGAAGGCGGGCACGTAGTCTTCGATCTGAGCGTAGGCTTCGCGCGTTTTGATCATCGACTTTTGTTGTCTCAGGTAGCGTTCGACGGCACTCGTGGCGTCGGCGATGTTCTTTTGGCCGATCACCTTTTGCGCGGCTTCGGTGAGATGCTCCTCCGCGCTGTAGACGAGCCCTGCGGTCATCGAGTCACGCACGAAGGAGTAAATCGTAAAGATCACGAAAGCCGTCGCCGCGATCTGCACCGGAACCCGCCAATTCTCCCAGAAAAGTTTGAATGAGAGATTTTCGCGCGCGAATTCTCCCTGACGTAAGTTAATCGCCGGGTTCCGCGGACGTTTCAGAGCCTCAATCGCAAGGCCGAGCGCGACACCGGCGGTGGCCTCGACCTCGGCGGTGACAGGAAAGCGCGTGGGAACCTCATTAAAGATTGAAGGTGCGACGTTCGCCGGGATTTCCAAACTTTGCGTGAGGTAGGCACCCAAGTTCTGAATCGAGGAGAGTCCACCTGTCATATCGATTCGTTGGAATTCGAGATTATAAGCTGCCTTCACTTCGAGAAGAGTCAGGCGGAGATCTCGCATGAGATTATCAACGCTCGTCGCGATGGCCTGCGAGAGTTTGAGTTGGTCTTTGGTCGCGCCCGCGCTGTTCATGAGAATGTAAGCTTTCGAGCGCAGGATCTTGACCGCCTCGAAGATCGGGATGCTGAACGCTCCCATGAGCGCCTGCGCAACGTCGGAGCCGCCCCAAAGAAGACTTCTAACGGCGACGAGACCGGTATCGCGGTAGACGAGAAGAAGCGTGCGGTTGTGACCCATATGAAGAACGAGACGACTTTGCGAGACGGGAAGTTGGTTTGTCGCTTCATCCGGCTCGCGCGCGGCGAGCGGAACTTCGGCGGGTGCCGAGTTCCAACGTTCGAAAACGTTGGCGAATGCAAGTCCTTCGACACTCACGGTGTCGACTTCGAAGCCGCCGTCTTTCGCGACATTCAAGGCTTCTTCGATCGCTTCTTTCGGGCAGGCGACGGTGAGAACGTCGGCCATGGGCCCCACGTATTCGATGATCTTCGCGTCGAAGATCGCCTCATCGATATCGAGGGGAATGTCTTCTTCAAGTTCAAAAGGCAAACTCTTCAGGATCTTCTGACGTTCGCGGAAGGGAAAACGTTTTTGGTGAGTCGCGACGTCGCCTTGAGGAATTCCGACAACCCAGCGGGTGTTTGCGGGATCGAAGCGTTCAGAGAAACCGCGCAAGACTTCGATGATTTCGAGTCCACGATCGCGATTCGGATCTTGCGAGAGGGTGAACTCGTGAAAGTTCGTGAACGAGAAGCCCTTGCCGGAACTATCGAGTTCCGCGACTTTAATACTATAGCTTCCTAGATCCACGCCTAAGATCTTCACGCGACCGTCCTTCCCTGGAGATGCAGTAACAGTTTACTGCGCCTCAGGTTTCGTTCCAATAGACAATATTCGGTCGTTCGTTCGGAACCTGCGCGGGATTGGATTTCTTCGGTGTGGGAGCTCCGCCCTGAGGTGGGGGTTTGTTCGTGTCGGGCGGAGGTGTCGGTTTCATTTGTTCGACGAGTTCCTGCATGCGCGACTTAACTCGATCAAAGTCGTAAACAATCGCGGTGATGTTCTTGTACGACTTCCCCATGATGCCTGTCGCCTCGACGCGGAAGTTGTACTCGGCATCGAACAGAAGGAGGATTTGGGGTTTTCCTTGGGCGTCTTTATACCATTCGTCGTTAATACCTAGACTCTGTAAGAAGCCCAGAAAATCTTTTTCGTCCTTAAAGGGCCCGCGATTCGGGTCTCCGCGTCCTTCGATAATTTTTTGCACGCGCTCTTCGGTGAACTGGCGGGGGTCCAGCGCCTTGAAGATATCGGCGCTCGCGTAGTTCACGTTAATGCCCTTTGAGCCGTAGATCGTGATGTTCGGAATGAGAAGATCGTAAATCTCGTCCGTCATGCCCGCGACCATGTGAATCTCTTGAAGTGTTTTGAACGGCTGATTGGGCGGGTAGAAGTCGGCCTTTCCCATGTTGGGATACTTAAGGCTTTCTTGCGCGCCGTCCTCACTCGCCTTGTCTTCGTCGACGTAGTCCTTGATGTTGTTGATCAACTGATCAAAGTCGAAGCCGCGAAACTTGCGGTCGAAAGCTTCATCGTTGACGAGTTTCGCCGCGAAGATGTCTTTGATCCGTTTCTTCGTGTTGTCCTGAATTCCTTTCAGTGGCGAAGCTAAATCATTGATATCGATCTTCGCGCTCTCGGGCGTGATCGTGACCGCGTACTTGCCCTGCATCGCGCTCTCTTTTACGGCGTCGTTGATCTCGTCCTTATTCACTCTCGTCGTCGATTCTGGAACGACCGGCGGCCAAGCAAAGGGCATTTGCCAGATCGGATCAAGCATGGACTTTAGCGGCGAGTCGCCCACCATCGCGGCCGCCTTGCGATAAATTTGGATCCGCAACAAACTGATCTCGACGGCGGCGACGGCGGCGTAATGAGCTTTCACGTTATTGACACTTTGGGTGCTGACGGCGAGCTCGACGTTTGTTTCGTACATAATTTCGGTCGCGATCACCATCAGCATGGTGACGCAAAAAATCGCCATCATGAGAGCCGCGCCCGATTCGTTCTTCAATGTTTTGCAAGCTCTGCGGAAGCTACTCATTGTTGGGTCACATCCGTTTGGGTTTGGGGATCCGAACCCTTCTTCTTCGCGTTGTTCGGAAAGTTGATCGGAACGAGAATGGTCCCCGTGACCGGCTTATCACGCTTGTCGGCTTTGTTATAAAGAGTCAGGGTGACCTCAACCGCGTACGGGAAGATGTCGCGAGTCTGCTCGGTTCCGTTTTTATCCGTCTTCCACGCATTCACGTAGTCTTCGTGGTTGGGACCGAGATAACGCAGTTTAAATTCCTCAACGTTGTCGACGAGCATCGTCTCGGTTCCACCTTGGGTGACTTCGTCGTCAAGGAACGGGCTGACACTCCGGTAAAGGCATTTACCGCCTTGCCCGCAGGATTTGGTGAGATAGCCGATCTTCGCGAGATCGCTCTCTTGTGAGTCCTTCATCGTGCGCGCGTTCGTTGTCGACGTGAAATAGAGAGATTCGGCGTCACCCACGAAGTTCGTCACTTGAATCGGTGTCGGACGGGGAGTGCCGAGTGGGTTTTGCGCCTGCACGCCGGGCGCTTGCGGTGCGGTCGGAGCCGGAGCCTGAGTGGGAGCCGGTTGCTGCGGCTGCGATCCGGGAGAGGCCGATGCCTTAGGTGTCGGCTTTAAAATCTCGTTGATCATCTGCACGTGAAGATCGCGGTGATGAAACGCGTTTGAAATATCGGATCGCATGACCCGAAACGTGTCGGCGAGTCGTTGATCCCGCGAGATGTCGGCTGAAAGACTCACGCGATTGTCGACGGCCGACTTCATCGCTTGCGCGGTGAGAACCGAAAGCACTGCTAAAATCGCGAGGGCGACCATGACTTCGATGAGCGTGAAGCCGCTTTCATCATGTCTTCTCATCAGGGACCGCCCGGAGCCCCGCCGGGGGCTCCTCCCGCGCCTCCCGCCGGCATGCCGGCGGGGATCGGAAGCTCTTTCGAATAATCGACGACGTACACGGTCACCGTGTTCTTGATCTCTTTACCAGAGCGAGCCTTATAAAAAACAGAGACACTCACTTCCTTCACGGCTTCTTTGATGAAGTCTTGAACGGTCCGAATGATCGTGAGAAACATCTGTTCGGCCCCGCCTTCACGTGAAATCAGGGCAGCGCTCATGTCGGGCATCTCGAACTTTTTCGCCTTCATCTCCCAGCGGTAGTTCGGGTATTTGGTTCCGAAGTCACCGTTTTCGGCCTCGGCGATTTCCTCGAACTTCTTGTCTTTGTACTTCACTTCGATTTCGGTCATCTTGCGCTCAAGGAGAACCGCCATCGTGTTATTCACGCGGGCGTTCCTGATGCGCATGAAGTTCCCGCTCCAGGAGTTCGCGAGAACCATCACGCCGCCGGTGAGGATCACCATGGCGACGAGAACTTCGATCAGGGTAAATCCGCGATTGTTGATCTTTCTCATTCGCGCAGATCCTTCAGGGCGACTTTGCGTTCGAGAACTTCGGCGCGACCCGTGAGCGGATGGACCGTGATGGTCCAGTTCAGCGTCTTCTTGTCGGTCAAATGAATCGCCACTTCTTCCGAGAGCCCCTGGGGAAAGAAGTGAATGTACGCCTTTCCCTTTGTCAGCGGCTCTTTCAATTTCGCGTATTCCACGCTCTCGAAGTAAAGCCCGCGCGGAAGCGAGATCGGACTCGGAACGAGCCTGGGATCGACCTGAAACTTCTCCTTGTGGCCCGATTCTTCCTTTTGCAGCTCCGTCATCGAATCGAAATCTTTTTGCTGCTCTTCGCTCATCATGAGTGCCGTGCCGGGCGCGGTCTCAACCCAATAAGCGTGGCCCTTCTCATCGTCCATTTGGATGACGAGTCGGCCCGTCGTGTTCGTCAGGCGCGAAACGTTTCGGATCTCGCGAGTGAGGACACCCATCTTGCGAATTGCCGAGCGCATCGATGAGGATGTGCTGAACATGCGGGGGGCGCCGAGCGCGAGTACGGCCGCGATGATCGCGATCACGATCATGATTTCAATGAGGGTGAAACCCGCGTTCTTTATTGAACGTTTCGCATCCGGCACGCTTAAGAAAACCTCGGCTGTAGTACGAAGATTGTAGCACAGAAACGAGCGAGAGCGGGGGAACGAAATCGGATGTTCGGAAAGGTCAGGGGAAGGCTCAGCCGGAGAGCCCGGCCGAGCACGAAATCAACTTTGCTTACTCTTCTTCTGAGGAAAGGTCGCGGTCGTAACCGTCGCCGCTTTCTTTTCTGTCGCGACCGAGCGAACGGATCACGTATTTTCCGCCGTCAGATTCGTAGATGAAGGGTTTGCCCCAGGGATCGATCGTCTGCGATTTCTTGATGTAGGGCTCGGGACCCCAGTTCGGGCAAGCTTCGCCGGGCGCCTGAATGAGAGCCTGAAGGCCTTGATCCGTCGTTGGATACGAGTTGCAAGTGAGGTTGTAGGATTCGAGCTGTTTTCCGAGTTCCTTCATGGCGATTTTCGCGTTGGAGACGCGCGATTTTTGGAGGTACGAGTTCGCGCTCGTTCCGAGAACGGCCATGAGACCCGCGATGATCGCGATGACGATCATGATCTCGATCAGCGTCATACCTTTTTGGTTAGCGAGAGAGCGTAGGGACTTCGATGCGGTCATGCTTACTCCTGATGAGGGGGAAGGCCACTTTCAAACGGCTGTTAACCGCTGAGATTGGCCATTTCAAACATCGGAATCATGATTGAAAACACAATGATCCCGATAACGAGGCCCATCATAATGATCATGACTGGTTCGAGCAAGGCCGTTAAACCGCCGATCTGCGTCTTAACCTGGAAATCGAAGCTATCGCTGACTTGCGTCAGCATGTGTTCCAACTCGCCCGTCTTTTCACCGATCGTGATCATGTGCGTGACGATGGGGGGGAATTGATTCGAGCGCTTCAGGGGCACCGCAACAGATTCCCCCTCGCTGATATTGTTTCGGGCGTTTTCGATCGCTTCGCTCAAAACACTGTTGCCGACAACGTGTTTCACGATGTCCATCGCCTGAAGCATGGGGACGCCACCGACGAGCAGGGTCGAGAGCGTGCGGGTGAAGCGAGAAACCGCGATCATTCGCGCGAGTTTTCCGACGATCGGCATTTTGAGGATGATTCGATCCCATTGTCTGGAACCCGACTCAGACGCCCTCCAGCTCTTGAAGAAGAAGAACGTTCCAACCATTCCGATCAAGATCACCATCCAATAATTCACCATGATTCCCGAAGCGCCGATGACAACTTCCGTGTACCAAGGAAGCTTGAGTTCCGCGCTCTCGAAAATCACCTGCATCTTCGGAATGACGAACACGAACATCACCGACAGCATGACCAGAACGAAGACGAGCATGATGATCGGGTAGAGCATCGCCGACTTTACCTTCGAGTTGAGCTCGTTCTCGGCTTCGGTAAATTCCGCCAGTCGAAGGAGGATGACGTCGAGAGTGCCCGAAGCCTCACCCGCCTCACACATGGTCACGTAGATGTTGTTAAAAATCTTCGGATACTTCGCGAGACCTTTGTTTAGAGAGAGACCCTCGTTCACCATGTTCTTGATGTCGGTGATCGCCTCTTTCATCGTCGCGTTTTCGGATTGATCCGCGGTCGCCGCGAGCGCGTCCACCAGCGGGATGTTCGCTTTCAGAAGAGTCGCGAGCTGTCGAGTCGTCGTCGCGCGTTCCTCAACGCTTACACTGCCCGAAGAAGAACCCCGTTTTTTCGCGGCCTGCTTCGACTTCACCTTGTCTTTCAGGTCAACGACGTAGATGCCGTCTTTTTTGAGTTTGGCACGAGCCGTGCGAACGCTGTCGGCATCGATCGTGGCGCGAACGTTCTTACCCGTCTTGGTGATACCCTTGTACTCGTAAATCGGCATGACACAATTCTAGCAGGCAGGCAGGCAAACAAGCAAACGGGCTGGCGGGCGGTCAGGTAAACGGGTGCCTCCTGAAGGTCGGCGGTCGTTTCGTTTAAAACGAAACGGGCAGCGGAGGACTGATCCGCTGCCCGTTTGTCTGGGCGGTTTGCCTGCGTGCGGCTTGCCTGACTGCCTGC
>SXGU01175479.1_pt1 | contig 12548 bp, 16 predicted proteins | sample 3174531 | NCBI WGS metagenome assembly SXGU01 (sample SAMN11356863, study PRJNA531348) | freshwater metagenome | isolation source: freshwater sample F1-140 | place: China: Fuxian Lake, Yuxi | collected 2017-12-25 | reverse complement strand
GGTCCCGGTGCAGTACGCGCATCGGAAGCTGCTGGTGATCGCCACGGTGGAGGAAGTGCGGCTGGTCTTCGAGGATCGTTTGGTGGCTCGGCATTGGCGTTCGTGGGAGCGTGAGCGAACCTTCTTTGAGCCGGTTCACTACTTGGCACTGTTGGAGCGTAAGCCAGGAGGCTTCGACTTCGCCAAGCCATTGGAGCAGTGGGAGTTGCCAGACGGCTTCGCGCTGCTGCGACGGCGTCTGGAAGCGGACGATCCACGGAACGGCACGCGATCCTACATTCGCGTGTTGCGATTGCTGGAGAAGTTCTCACTGTCCCAGCTCACCGACGCGGTGGAGTACGCGTTGGACATCGACGTGATCGATGCCGACAGCCTGCGGACCATCGTCGAGCATCGCAGCGATCAACCCGTTCCGCTGTTTGCGTTGGACGGCCGACCGCACCTGGCTCACGTGCGTGTGGAGATCACTCAGGTCTCCGCGTATCAGGCTCTGCTGACGGAGGTGACGCCATGACACCGACCGACACCAAGAGCACCGTATTGCTCAAGCATCACCTCAAAGCCTTGAAACTTCCGACGATGACGGCCGAGTGCGAGAAGATCGCCCAGCGCTGTGCCGCAGACAACGCCGATCATCTGGCGTTCCTGCTGCAATTGTGCGAACTGGAGTTGCTCGAACGAGAACGCAAGGCGGCCGAGCGGCGTTTGAAGGGAGCCCGCTTCCCGGCGACGAAGCTGCTCGACGAGTTCGACTTCACGGCTCGCCCCAGCGTCAACAAGCCGCTGGTCCTGGAACTGCTGAAAGGGGAATACCTCGATCGCCGCGAGAACCTCTTGCTAGTCGGCCCCAGCGGCACCGGTAAGACTCACTTGGCGACGGCGTTCGGAATGTCCGCGTGCTCGCAGGGCCGTAAGGTCCGCTTCTTTCGCGTGACCGAACTGATCACGCAGTTGTTGGAAGCCAAAGAGGAACGTCACCTCTTGCGACTCCGTCAACAATTGGGCAAGCTGGATCTGTTGATCCTCGACGAGCTGGGCTACGTTCCCGCCAGCAAGGCCGGAGCCGAGTTGCTCTTCGACGTGATCGCCACCGCCTACGAACGGAACAGCTTGATCGTGACGACCAACCTCCCCTTCGAGAATTGGACTGAGGTGCTCGGCAGCGAACGCCTCACCGGAGCGGCCCTGGATCGCCTCACGCATCGCTGCCACATCCTGGAGGCCAAGGGCGAAAGCTACCGCCTTCAGGACGCCAAACGACGAAGACGTCCTCACCACGGACCTGCGAGCTAACCCAACGCTTTTACCGCGATCATGTTCCCTTGGCCCAAGGAATCCTCAACAACCCAGCGCCACCAATTTCAGCCGCCCCGCGCCGCCATTTTCAACCGTCGTCAACATGTGCGGCTGTTCGGACAATTCATCCGGAACTGAGACTGCTGCTCGAAAACATTTTGACACCGAATTCAAGAAGTGGATCGCGGGCCAAGAAAACTCAGCGGCGACCCAGAAGGCGAAAATTCGAGGATTGCTGGACCCCATCAACTACGATATTCGCAGCGTGGTCACCGATGAGCCACACTTTGCGGCATTCGACGACGTCGAGAAGCTCCCAGAGGACTGGAAAACTTGGCCAGCCTATCGGTTCAACGTCGCAATCGAATGGAAATCGAAGGCAGGGACGCCCCTAACAGATATCACGACCTACACGCTGACGTGGAACGCTTCAGAAAAGCGTTGGTACGTCGCCGAACGATTCTGATCAATCATGCTTGCTGACTGGGAAACCAACACGGTTCTGATCTCCGACCTGCTGCCTCAGCGGTATCTGGAGATCGTCCGCCAATGGGAGGCCGCTCTTGTCGAACAAGAGATCCCCCTGATTGTCGTTTTTGGAACCGCAGACATTTGGATTCGAGATGCGGCACCGATTCAAGTCAATGAACGACACTTCACCCAATTCCGCTACAGGCCCAACTACCTTCTTAACGGTGACGAGGATCTCATCACCAAGCCGGAGGTTTTTCGGAGGTTGAAGTTGTTTAAGCGATCGACGAGATCAAAGCTCATTATGGACGGTGGAAACATCGTGGGGACACGCTCTGTGGCCATCGTGACGGACAAGCTTTTCAAAGAGAACTCCGATCGAAATCGAAGTGAGATTCGTGCCGAACTTCAACGAGAGCTTCAGGTCGAACGATTGATCGTCATCCCCAAGGAACCGTTTGATCGAGTGGGACATGCGGACGGAATGGTTCGGTTCGTGACGGAGCATCAAATCGTCATTAGCGACTATCGCGGCGTTGATTCGGGGTTTGCGGAACGACTCGAAAAAGTGTTGATGGCCAACGCTCTTCCATTCGTCCGTCTCCCGTATGTGCCGGAATTGCGAATACGCAATGGCATACCCTCAGCCGTTGGCAATTACGCCAATTATCTTCGGGTTGGAAACGTGATTCTTCTCCCAGCTTATGGACTCCCCGAAGATAAAGTTGCTTGGGACATTTTGACGAACTTACTTCCCCACTGCCGTGTCGTGCCGCTTTCCTGTCGGAATCTGGCTGAGGACGGAGGGGTCTTGAACTGTGCGAGTTGGACGATCCTGCAAACCAGCAACAAACACAATTGAGTTGTTTGTTGCCTCAAACAGGACTCCTTCGAAATCCCTCGGTTCTTCCGAATGACTGTCCCGCCTGTGTCACGGGCTGCGGGTATCAATAGAGGCCACTGGCTCCCGGAGAGACGCAGGCCCCGCTTAGGGGAGGCGAGTCGGCACAATCCCGTTGGCTGTTTGCCGTGAATCGCTGCGATTCACCAAGCAGATCGGACCAACAATTCCGGGGTGACGACCGACGACAAGCCAGGAACAACCCAATGATCTCCTGGAGCCGGCTTTTATTGAAAACAATCGTGATGGAGCCGACGAACTCTTTGCCTCAGAGCAGCGTGTCGCGTTCTCTCATCGAGTAATGAGTTTCGGACCACCAAAAGATGGTGGGCCTCTCAACCACAAGAGCAACGCATTCAAAACCAACGTCCAAGGAGAACGATCAATCATGAGCTTTCAACCCAAAGTTTATACCTTCGGCCAAATCCTGTTCGTCACTGGAATGGCGGCTGCTGGGACAGTCGTGTGTTACTTCAAAGGACAAGGCTCAGAAGACGCGGGAATGAGATGGTTCACGGAGAACTGGCTTCCGTACATCGGCGGAGGAGTCACCGTACTTTTCTTCCTCTTCGGTTTGGGGCTCGTTGGCAAACCCTGGTACGACGAAGAAACTAATCGACAGCTCAAAGCCGAGTACGACCGAGCGATGTTGGAGTGGAGATGCAAAAGTCCTGAAGAGAGGGCCATCCTCATGGCCGCAGAAGAAAACCGGTTACTGCAACTCAATCAAATTTTGCAGAACATCCAGATCAATCAAAACCTGGAACAAATGAAGAAGTCCGGGAGGAGCTAAGACAGCTTCTTAGTTCAAGAAACGGGCTGACAATCTCAGTTATCTAAGGTGCCTTCGATGATGTTGATCGAGCGACGAGAATTCTTGCAGACCACCATCGGAACCGTTTCTGGGATGGTGATGTCGTCCTTTTGTCAGGCCACTGCAATGGCAGAGGTTGATACCCGGCCCGATTGGCTGACGAAGTATGAGCAAACGCTGGAAATCGAACTGTTTGGGATTCCCCAATCATGGTCGTGTATCCGTAAGGGCTTGCACCCGTTCTCACCGGAGCGAACTTTGATCTTGCCCAGTCAAGCTCACGATGACCGCCGTCAAGTTGAGCTTGCTCAGCAGATTGGTCGACGATGGGACGACGCAGGTGCATCGCAGGACGCCGAAACGATTCTCCGCATCGTTCAGGCAGCCTCAATTCTGACACAGGTCTATGGCGTCCAAGAACGAACTGAGGATTGGGTTCGTGGCCTCTTGGGTTTGTTGTTTGAGTTGTACAACAGCGTTGCTCAAAACCACCAATGGGTTGCTCCCCTGAGTTGGCAAAAATGGCACGAAGAGGCCAAGACATCGAATGGAATCGTCGACTGGTGGCTGATCCTCATCCCACAAGGAATCGAAGTTCCCAGTATTGACGGCACGCGACTGCATACTCTGATCACACCGATTTACACCGAGGTTGGAAAACCACGACTGCCCGTTGAATTCTGGGACTTCATGGCAAGGGCGATTGGCCTTCAGCCCAAAGTTTTCGGAGGATCACAGTCCATCGACACGACTTGGCTCGACATCTCCTGCATGGACCGCAAGTCGGCCTGCCTCTCCATCAATCAACGAATCGCTGCAAATCTCACGAAGATGGCGTGAAGCAGTTTTGACTCACCGAGAGCATCAGAAAGTTCTGACAAGAATATGCGAATCACCATTCACAGAGGGACTCACGAGATTGGCGGGAACTGCATCGAAGTCGCCACCGACAAGAGCCGGATCATCCTCGACGTGGGGATGCCCTTGTTCAATGAAGATCGGGAGCCTCACGATTCGACAACCCTGAGACGACAGCCTTCAGAGGAACTCCGAAAGACTGGGGTGCTTCCCAACGTGCCAGGGCTTTTCGATGACACTGGCCGCAGGCCAGACGCCATCCTGCTCTCTCACGCCCATGAGGATCACACCGGATTACTCCGACATTCCCAAGTCGAGATTCCCATCTACGCCAGCGTGGGAACCAGCAAGATGATGCAAGCGGGAGCCAAGTTTGCCGGACAGCCAATCCTTCCACGTGATCGACACGAGAAGATCTACGCAGGACAACCGGTTCAGATTGGTGACTTCAGCGTGACGGCATTCTCGGTGGATCACTCGATCTACGGAGCCCAGGCATTCCTGATCGAAGCAGAAGGCAAGACGGTTCTCTATTCCGGTGACCTGCGGATGCACGGTCGAAAACCAGGGATGCACAGGTCACTGATCGAAGCCGTCAAAGATCGGACCATCGACGTGCTGCTGATGGAAGGAACTCACATCAGCCACACGGATCATCGTGGACCGAATGAATACGAACTCGAAGACGAGATCACTGCACACATCCAGTCTGCACCTGGATTGGTGCTAGCGTCTTTCTCACCACAGCACGTTGATCGACTGGTGGGTTTCTTTCGGGCTGCGAAGAAGACAAATCGAATCTTCATTGCTGATGCCTACACGGCATTCGTGATGCACCTGATCGCCTCAGAGACTTCCATTCCTCGCCCGGAGTCCACGAAAGAAGTGAAAGTCTTCTTCCCAAAATTCTTCGAGCAGACCTACGAGAAAAAACGACTCGAAAGTTTTCACGCTTTGATGTCCCCGGCCCGGATTGGGATGGAAGAAATCCGATCGAATCCATCTCGATACGTCATGTTGTTTCGCCCCAGCATGTTGGAGAGCGACTTCGGCGGCAGTCTGCCCAATGGCTCGCGATGCCTGTACTCCCGCTGGACCGGTTACCTGCAACAACCGGAATGGAAGATGACGAAAGCAAAGCTTGACGAAGCAAGCGGGGATCTGATCGAAACCCACACGAGCGGTCACATTTTCTATGAAGACATCATTGATTTGGTAGGACAGATCAACGCCAAGATGGTGATTCCAATCCACACGTTTGAACCGGCGAAGTTCAGCGAGTTCTCACAAAATGTGAAACTCTTGGCGGACGGTGAAGTGTTGGAAATGAAGTGAAGTGGCAGACTTTTTGGATCAAATCAACCACGAGATTTTGGGCGAGAAAAAGCCATTCTCGTCAAGTTTGGCCAGAGCGAATCCCATTGTAATTGATTTTGTCTTCTGACCGTGTTTGACCATCTCACGCCATCCGGGACTGCGGTCCGAATGGGAGTCATGCTTTGTGAAATACTTGTCATCTGCCAACACAACAACTCTTGGCGGCACGGAGCGATCTGGCACAATCTTTTGGAAGCGTTTGGGTATCGAGCGTTTCGACTTCCACTCAAGGAATTCATCGGTCAACCTTTTGAATGTTTTTTCGGATGTCAGACAGGACAGATAGTCTAATCCTTCCAGAATCGCGGAAATTGGCGGATGTGAATTCTCGCCAAGCTTGCCTTCAAACACGATCAATCCACCGCTCTCAGTCAGCCCTAACAAGTCGGCACAACGCCCCGAATGGTTTCCCTGATTGGGAACTTCGTACGACAGCAGCAACACCGGCATCGTGTTGATCTGCAAGCAACCGCCGTTTTCACTCCAAGAACGATGGTAGAGGCCGTACATGGCACGGTTTTCGGCCTTCTTTACTTTGTAATTGTGATCGGCACGGTCGATCAGTACGTTTTGCCCCGTATATTGCCGACCGATCTGCTGCTCTCGCACAAATTCATCCTCCAGCATCCAGCTAAGAAGTCGCGTCCACTCAGGGCGTGCTCCTTTATCATTTTTCAAACGAATCATCCAAGTTCGAAAGCTGGTGTCGGACATGGCGGTTTATCTCTTTGTGCGGTAAATCTCGACCGAGACAAATTAGGTCAGGCCTGAATTGGTTGGGGGCATTTCCGTTCGCTTCGATTCGAACGAGCAGGGAGTCCATTTCGCGTGAATGTCAAGCAGTAACCTCAAACGTGAGCATACCTGCCACTCACTCCAAGTGATACTCATAGCCCGTGGCCCGAAAGTCGTCTGTCGCTCACTCTTTGAAGCATGGGCAAAGCAGTCGACATCCTTGAACGCTTCGGACAACGAGTCCGAGAACTGAGACGGGCAGAAGGTCTGTCCCAGGAAGCGTTCGCTGCCAAATGCGGCCTGGACCGGACCTACATGGGTGGGATCGAACGAGGGGAGAGAAACTTGGCTTTGAGGAACATCGACCTCATCGCGAAGACCCTCAAAATGAGCCTGTCCGATTTAATGCAGGGTCTTTGAATCCAGGCTGCGGATGCAGCACGGCTGATGCTTTGCCCTAACTGTGAACAACAGCACAAGGGACAAGCACCTCATGGCAACATCGGACTGGAAGACGCCGTTTCTGAAATTCCGGGATGAACTTCGGATGCATCTTGAGGTCGGCCCTCCGCTCTACCACAGCATTCTGATGTCACCATTTTTCACCAAGGCCGAGATCGGTGAAGTCATCAAGAACATCGCTGCTGCTGACGAAGGCCAACCATTGGCAGCCACAGTCGAGTTGCCAACGTACGATTGCAAGTACCACGCTCAGTTCTTCTACGGGCAAAAGGCAACCTGCAATCGGCTTTCACAGGCCTTAATGGGAATTGAACGGTGGTTGATTGATGTCCCCAAGGGACTGTTGCCACCGTTCTACCTGCAATATTCCAGAAATGCGGAATGTACGCAGTTAGCTACTTGGGCGAACATCGTCTACTACTTGGCCTGGGAAATTGACGCTCATTATCTCCAAGCAACGGTGGAGTACCAAGCCCAACTGCACGAAGTGACTTCAGTCCCCTGGTGCGAGGTTGAATGGCCGGAGACGTGCGATCCTCGCCCTGCTCTCATTCGGCAAGGAACGTCAGAGGATTATGTTTCTGAGTTCTTGAAGTCCTACACGATCGAGGGTGGGAGGTGGTGTCCCGACATCATCGGTGCCTACATCTCTGGTGGAAGCATGTGTGGGGAATTCATCACCGCATCAATGGCCGCCGCAGATATTCTTGTCTTCATGCTCGACCAAGTTCGGGGACAAGAAACGGATGAGCCGAACAAGCTCAGGAGTTCTGTGAAGAAAAGGCGTCAATCTCGATCTCGAAAAATCTCGAACGAGATTATTCTGCTGCGAGAACTGTTGAAATCACGTCATAACGCTGAGCAACATGGTGAGAAGGCAAGGAGCCCTCTCACGGCAGAACAGATTGCAATTGCGTTGGAATGGTTTTCTGAAGAAGGGAAGCCGCTGGCGAGTCGGGTAAGTCGCCGGATGAAGGAAATCTTCGGACCAAACGGCATGGAGAAGTACCGAAGCCTCTTCGTTGGGGGCAAGATCCGCAAGGGGATTTTCAATCGCAACGCAGACGGAACCAGTGCAGTCGATGGCTACGTGGCGGAAGAGGATGAGGATGAGGATGAGGATGATGCAAATGAGAATGATCTCGACTGAAAATCAGGAACTGCATAATCAATTTGTCGTCTGAAATGCACGGAGAGAATTTTCGTTGGGCGTCAGCAACTACTTCTAGCATAAACAGTTGCAATGCATCCGCAGATTCCTGCGGGTAGAAGTGAATGGCTACCTCTGCAAGTGGAATCACGATCCACCATGCAGCAGGAAAGGTTCACGAAATGACGACCGGCCACGACTTCAACGCAGGTGTAATCAGTCCGAATGAGCTCTACACGCTCAAGGCATTCACGCGGAAACTTGGAATCCGCGAGGCCACGCTGCGATCCGCTCGACGAGCAGGACTTCGGGTCTACTACGTCCACAAGCACGCCTACATCTATGGCCGTGATTGGATTGAGTACGTCCTGAATTCTCAGGGACCACAGAACGGTGGCCCCGTTTCGGAAGCCGTCTGACCAGTCCGGTCAATCACCAATCCCGATGATTGCGGAGAGACTGTGTCATGGCCAAAAGAAAATCTCACTCAGCTTCTGGCCGAAAGATTCCCAAGGTTCGGATCGTTCGCTATCCGGATCGGCCTTTCCAGTTGAGGTACGACTGCCCGGTTGAAAAACGGCAGATTCGAATCTCCACGGGGACGAGGGACGATGCGGAGGCTGAACTACAAAAGGCGGAGCTTGAGGCTAAGTTGCTGCTCGGGCTTTCGATTTCGACTGGACGCGGAAAGGTTCTGGGACCAGAAATGGATTGGTCCTACTTCCGAGAGCAGTTCCGCACTCTGCATTTGGCAACGGTTCGAGAGAGCACGGCTCGCCATGCGGAGAGCCGATTGGATTTGGCCGAACGCATTATCAAGCCCAAGACTCTGAGTGACATGGCTGATCCAAATGCGTTGCAACAACTTCAAGCCAAGCTCTTGGCCGGTGAACAATCCCGACGCAAGAAGCCCAGGTCGCCTCACACCGTCAAGGGCTATCTCGGTTGCGTATTGGCCGCCCTGAGTTGGGCAGATGTGCAAAACTGGCTACCAACAGCACCGAAGATTCGGAAGCTGAAGACCGCGAAGTTGAAAGCTATGAAGGGACGGCCGATCACGGAACTGGAGTTCGAGAGTTTGTTACAAGCAACGGCCACCGTCGTCGGTGACGAAGTCGCAGAATCTTGGAAGCACGTGCTCCGAGGACTTTGGACCTCAGCCCTACGACTGGACGAACTGATGCATGTGTCCTGGGACAGAACTGAAACCATCCGACCGGTGTGGGGAAAAGGTTCGTTTTCAATTCTTGAGATCCCAGCAGCGATGCAGAAGAACGACACGGAACAGAGCATTCCACTTTTGCCTTGGTTTGAAGCTCTGCTTTTGGAAACGCCGCCAGAACAACGTCAAGGTTGGATATTCAATCCTCAGTCATTGCAGTTGAAGATCAGGAGAAAAGTTCGTTATCAGCGACTGGACGCCGAGTGGGTCGGCAAAGTCATTGCTCGGATTGGGAAAACGGCCAACATCGAAGTGGAGCCGGCCCAGACACGAACGGGGCGTCCTGCCAAGTATGCCTCAGCCCACGACCTACGTCGGTCTTGCGGCGAACGACTTCGAAATGCTGGGGTCCCGCCCTTGGTGATCTGTCGGGTGATGCGACATTCGTCCTGGGAAACGACTCGAAAGCACTATGCACCAGGAGACGTCCAGAAGGATGCCGAGGTTCTCAGTTCCTACCTCGTCCAACCGACACATGAGATGCCGGAACAAAATCACTGAGGTCGGCGAACCCATTCCTCATTCAACGGGTCGAACTCGTAGTCATCCAAGGGATTGTCTGCCAGCAGGTGGGCAATCACCTTTTTCCCAGAGGAGTCTGATTTCGAGACGTAAATGATGGAGTTTTCATTTCTTTCAAACTCGAAGAGGACATCACGATAACGCATCTGCCACTGATTTTCGGCAACCTGAATCATCAACGGTCGGATTGATCCTGAACCGGGCATCTCGCACACTTGGTTCAGGTAGGTTTGATTCTTTTGCAGATCGACATCGGCGAGGGCCTTCGAGATCATGCTCGCCTTCTCACGGTTCTTTCGCCGGAACTGGCTGAAGTTCCGCTCATCCGTGATCGAAAACACGAAGACTTCTTGTCCGGATGGATTCACCCTTCGTCTGAAAACCGACTGCACTTCTTCAGCGGAGAAAAAGTAATCCGAAGCCACTCCGAAACTATCGACAGCGTGGATCGAGACGAAGAATTGTCTCTGAGGTTTGCGATCCGGCAGTTCGACGAACGAACCTGCAACTTCTACCCCAGCCCCGTCTCTGTAAGACCGAGACTGGACCACGGAAAATGAATGCGTGGTTGTGTGCTGACGAAGGGAATCGACTGATCGAGTCGCCGGTTGGACCACGAAGACCGCACCATCAAGGTCCACGGAGAGTTTGAGAACCCAGAAGCGATCCAGCAGGAATGCCTCTGTTCGAGACTCTGCCCTGCGACCGTCGTCGTTCCGTTTGGCCAGTTCAGACATGGCACCTCCTCAATTGAGGCACTCTCTCCAAATGCGGGGTGACTGGCCAGGGCGACATCCAAAATGTACCTGGGTACAATTCGCTTGAAATGAAAAGAGCCGCAAGACGTAAGTCTTTGCGGCACTAGGTACACCCCGCTGGGCTCGAACCAGCAACCTTCGGTTCCGTAGACCGATGCTCTATCCAATTGAGCTAGGGGTGCGAAGGGGGTTTCCCCCGCTGTTTTCGCAGTTAAAATCATCTCACGCGGCGGGGTGGCACTTTTTCTTGGCACTAAATGGGCCGCGAGCGACGAACCCGGATTCTACCTCTTCCCCCGTCAGGGTAAAGCCATGCGAACCAAAATCGGCCGCCACAAAGGGAGTCGTAACAAGGGCTACTTCTATCGAACAGGCCGGGGTTGGTACACGAAGGAAAGCGGCCAATTCATTCCCCTGCTCGATGAATCCGGCGAATGCCTCCGCGACGAGAACGTCGAAGAGCGCGTCGTTCGCGAGGCATTTGCGCGCCAAACACTCGCGAAACCGGTCTCACCCGTCTCGGAAAGTACCGACGATGTGGAGGTCGGTCTCGTCTGCGGCAAGTACCTCGAACATCTCCGGACGCAAATCGGAGACGTGCCCCTCCAGAATCCGAAAGGTCTGGCGAAGACGTACATCGACCGCGGACAAACGCTGTTCGATTTCTGCTACGGGCTGCCTGGGGAATTCTTCTGCGCGGGCGACAAGGCAAAGCGTGAAACGAAGCAGGACGCCGACAAGAAACGCCTCCATGCGGGTTTTGGAGTCAAGCTCTGCTGCGATTTGACTCCGCAAGATATCGACGCCTGGCTCAAAGCGCATGCTTGGTCCCCTGGTGGATGGCGAACCAGAGTGCAGGCGGTGAAGCGGGCGTTCAATTTCGGTGTCGAACGCAAGTTGATCTCGGTGAGTCCGATCAAAGGCTACAAGCTCCCGAAGTCCACCAGCCGAGTCGCCTACCTCACTCCCGAGCAAGAGCAAGCGATGATCGCGGCCTCCAATCCCGCCTTCGCGATCGCTCTCAAGGTGTGCATTCGGACCGGGGCGATATTCGGCTGCGAATTCGCGGCCCTGACGGCTCGGCATGTGCGCGATCACGGCGACCGCATGGAGTGGGTCTTCAAGCCCGAAGAGAGTAAGACGAAGAGACAGCGCATCGTGCGGATCATCGATCCCGAAGTCATCGCGTTCGTCCGCGAGCGGATTCGAGAACGGCGCGGTTCGACGTTGTTCCACAACCAGAGCGGCCAAGAGTGGAGCCGCAAAATGCTTTCGCAGAACTTCCGCAGGGTGAAGGCGAGGGTCGAGAAAAGTGGAATGCAATTCGACAAAGACGCCTGCATGTATTCTTGCCGTCACACCTACGCCAAACGAATCCTCGAAGGATTTTGGACCGGGAAGCCCGCGAGCATCAAGACGCTGGCTCGGCTGATGGGAAACACGGTCCAAGTCTGCATCGAACACTATTTGCAATTCAGCGAAGCGGACAATGAAATGCTTTGGGACGCCGCTTAGAACCAATCGCTGGAAACGGATCGTTTCCGAACCGGCTTCGTTTTCTCTGGCCAAGGGGGCGGTCGTTGTCCTCGCTTGCGACCGTCCAAGTATTTTTTGAGTTGCTCTTCGCTCACTCGAACCGCTCCATCAATTTTGTAGCTCTCCAGCCGTTCCTCTTGGACGAGTTCATAGGTTTTGGACAGAGAGATATTCAGCCGTTCGGCGACTTGTTTCATTTTCAGGAGCATGTGAGTTTCCATTCGTCTTTTCGGTGACGTTCCTTCGTTGTTGTCTTGTCGTTCTCTCTACATGGCCGTGTGAGTGATTCCGTGAGGGGACTCGCGCGGTGGTTAATTCCCCTCGTTGGCGGCTTCGATCGAAGTCATCAGCGGCCAAGTGTCAGTCAAAGGTAGTCACCCGCGGCGTTGCGTGGTGACAAAGTGTCAGTCAAAGGTAGTCACTGTTTGCGGTGCTTGTTTTTTGGC
>SXGU01448529.1_pt1 | contig 12553 bp, 12 predicted proteins | sample 3174531 | NCBI WGS metagenome assembly SXGU01 (sample SAMN11356863, study PRJNA531348) | freshwater metagenome | isolation source: freshwater sample F1-140 | place: China: Fuxian Lake, Yuxi | collected 2017-12-25 | reverse complement strand
GCAAACAAAGAAATGAGTAATCATGCCAACCGGTACCGTCAAGTTCTTCAATGACGAGAAGGGTTTCGGATTCATCTCTCGCGAAGGCGAGCAGGATGTGTTCGTGCACTTCTCCAACATCGAAGGCACCGGGCGCCGCACTCTCGTTGCGGGCCAACAGGTCGAGTTCGAACTCGGTCAAGGCCGCAAGGGTGTCGAAGCGCACAACGTCAAAGCCATCAGCTGAATTGCCACGGGGTAGTGCCCCGTCATTTCTCGTCTTGATTGTCAAGAGTTGATTCATCGTGCCCATGAACCTTGCCCGTGATCAGATTCTGGTTGAGCGGCGCTACGTCGCCGTCTTCAACACGATTTCCGATGACTCACTGACTGCCCTGGCGCTCGCATTGCCCGAACAGCTCCGTGATCCATTCGCGCGAGGTGTTGGATTACGACGCGGCGCCTACGACGATGTGGCCTCGCTGGCTGCCAACATTCGCACCGGCATGGTGGCCCGCAAGACCATCATCGATGCAGGTGTGCTGCTCAGCGAACCATGCACGGAGTACTTCGTTGACGCCCTTGGCGATGCCAGTGACGATCCGTCGTACGAAGATCTTCTTGCACTGATCCCCGACGCGATCGACAAGTTCACCCTCGACGCCGTGCGGCTGATGGCCGTGCAGTATTCGGTGGCACTCGGCGGTTTCCGTCGGCTCGTGTCAGACGACGAACGCTTTACGATTCCGACTGCTGCCCCGGTGACCCGCGTGAAGCCCGATGCAGCGGAGCAGGAAGCCAAGCGCGCCGCTCGGCGCGAGCGTCGCAAGCGCTAAATCGCGTCTCGGCCTTCTTCCGCGGTGCGAATGCGTACCACGCGTGACACCTCGGTGATCCACACTTTGCCGTCACCAATCTTGCCGGTGCCTGCGCTCTTTACGATCACCTCGACGACGCGATCAACAACGGCGTCATCGACCACCATCTCCAATCGCACCTTGGGAATGAGGTCCACCTTGTATTCCGCACCGCGATACGTTTCCACGTGGCCGCCCTGTCGACCAAAGCCGCGTGCTTCGGTAACGGTAATCCCCGTCACATTGGCGGCCTTGAGTGCATCCTTCACCTCATCGAGTTTGAAGGGCTTGATGATTGCCGTAATCAGTTTCATGATGTTGGTCTCCTATCGGTTCTGGTGAGTTAGTCGTGATATGCGGTTTCAGAATGCAGTGCAAGGTCCAGGCCAGTGAGTTCGGCTTGTTCTTCGGCTCGAACCCCGACCGTAGCGGCCAATACCTTCATGATCACCCACGTGAGGATGAACGACCACACGATGGCAACTCCGTTGGCCAACGCCTGTTCAATCAGCAAGTCTGCCGACCCTCCGTAGAAGATTCCCTCGCTGAAACTTCCCTCGAAAAACGACGGGTTCGCGAAGAATCCGATGAGAAGTGAACCAACGAGCCCACCAACGAAGTGGACACCCACCACGTCGAGAGCATCGTCATATCCGAGCTTGGTCTTCAGTCGAACCGCATAACAACACACGGCACCGGCGATTGCGCCGATTGCCAACGGTGCGCCACCCGATACATAGCCAGCGGCTGGAGTTATGGCGACGAGTCCGGCAACGATGCCAGAAGCGGCTCCGAGATTCGATGGACGACCATCTCTCACCCACTCCACGAGGATCCACGCAAGGCCCGCAGCGGCACCCGCCAGGAACGTGTTCATGAACGCCTGGGCCGCCTGTCCGTTCGCGGCCAACGCCGACCCAGCGTTGAAGCCGAACCAGCCGAACCAGAGGATTCCGGTGCCGATCATGACGAGTGGCATGGAATGCGGTGGCGCGGGATCAACCCTGCGCTTCCCGAGGACCAGTGCGGCTGCGAGTGCTGCGATTCCCGCGTTCACGTGAATTGCAGTACCGCCCGCAAAGTCGAGTGATCCACGTTGTCCCAGCCATCCGCCGTACACCCACTTGAACACGGGCACGTACACGATGAAGAGCCAGAGCGGAACGAAGATTGCCCACGCACTGAACTTCATTCGTCCTGCAACGGCACCAGAGATGAGCGCAGGCGTGATTGCAGCAAACATTCCCAAAAAGGCAATCGTCGCCAAGGTTCCACCGTCACCGGCTGCGGTGATATCGCTCAACAGGAACGAATCAAAACTTCCGATGAAGTCACTGTCGAACGGCACTTGTGCAAGCGAGTAGCCGAGCACCATCCACAGCACCGGCACCGCCAAGATGCAGTAGAAGTTCATCAGCAGCATGTTGAGGACGTTGCGCCGTCGATCCATGCCCCCGTAGAAGAACGCCAAACCTGGCGTCATAAACAACACGAGTGCCGACGAAACCAACACCCAGACCAATCCTGCACTGTCCATCGCTATCTCCTGTTCGTGAAGTGGAACATTGTGCAGAGACGACGTTGGCTCAGCGAAAACGACCTTAAACCACCCAAGTTTCGTGCCCGTGTGTGAAGTGTTTCCAGAATGTTTTCTTTGGTTCGTCTAACATTTTGTCAAGTGGCAACGGAGCCGCCGAAAACCATGACATCAACAACCCCCTCAGCCGACCAGGCGCTCGCCTCGGTGGAGTACCGCATGCGCGAGGCTGGCCTGTGGTTGAAGCTCGAAGACGGCGTCATAGAAAATCTCATTGCCCCGCGACGCGTACTCGAGGTGTCGATTCCCATTCGTCGTGATGACGGCACTCGTGTGCGCTTCACCGGTTGGCGTGTCCAGCACAACATCACCCGCGGGCCGGGCAAGGGAGGCCTCCGCTATCACCCCTCGGTGAATCGCGATGAAACGGTTTCGTTGGCCGCGGCGATGTCACTCAAGACCGCACTCATGAACCTGCCACTTGGTGGGGCCAAGGGCGGGATTGCCATCGACCCGAAGTTGTTGAGTCCTCGTGAGCTCGAGCGTGTCACGCGGCGTTACGTGTCGGAGATTTTTGCCTTTCTCGGGCCCGACAAGGATGTGCCTGCCCCGGACGTAGGAACCAACGCCCAGGTGATGGCGTGGGTAATGGACCAATATTCGATTGGCATCGGACACGCCGTACCCGGGGTGGTTACCGGCAAGCCGTTGGCACTGGGTGGATCACTTGGTCGCGACTCGGCCACCGGTCGTGGTGTGGTGGAAGCAGCGTCACTCGTATGCCAAGCGCGAGGAACGTCGCTCGATGGCAAACGAATCGTGATTCAGGGTTTCGGCAATGTGGGTATGTGGGCAGCACAACTCGCTGCTGGATGGGGTGCGCGCATCGTTGGAATCTCCGATGTGGGCGGCGTCATCGCAAGCGAGAAGGGTCTCGATATCACCGAACTGGTCCGTGCAACCCAGCGCGGTGTTGGCAGCGTGGTGGATGCAGGTGTCGGCGAGGTGATTGCTCGTGGTGTGGAGCGATCTGCCGACGTGTTCGCACTCCCGTCCGACATTGCCATGCCGTGCGCGCTCGGCGGAGCCGTGGACATCCACGAGGCACGCACCCTCACCGCAAAATACGTCATCGAAGGTGCCAACGGTCCCCTCACCCCCGCCGCCGACGAGGTGTTGAATGATTGTGGCGTCATCGTGGTGCCCGACATTTACGCCAACGCCGGTGGCGTGACCTGCTCGTACCTCGAACAATGTCAGAACTATGCGCATCTCCAATGGGACGAAGACGAAGTGAATGCATCGGTGGTGTCAACGATGCGATCGGCGTTCAAGCGTTTGCATGCGTTCTCGCAAGAACACCAACTGTCGTACCGTCGCGCCGCTTCGGTGTTGGGTGTGAAGGCTCTTGCCGACGCACACCAATTGCGCGGTCTGCACCCCTAGCGCAACGCGACGCTAAGTAGGCTTGCTGTATGACTGGTGAGAAAACGAAGGCCTATCTCGACGACCGCAAGCACGTGTTTCACTCGTGGTCGGCACAAGGATTGATCGACCCCGTTGATGTCGTCAAGGCCGAGGGTTCGTACTTCTGGGACTCCAACGGCAAGAAGTTTCTCGATTTCTCCAGCCAATTGGTGAACGTCAACATCGGCCACCAACACCCCAAATTGGTGAAGGCAATTCAGGACTACGCAGCAAAGATGTGCACCATCGCACCGTTCCACGCCAACGACATGCGTTCGGAGGCCGCGCGACTCATCGCCGAGGTGGCACCGGGCGACCTGAACATGGTGTTCTTCACCAATGGTGGTGCCGAGGCTGCCGAGAACGCGGTTCGGCTCGCCAAGTTGCACACGGGTCGACACAAGATTCTCACCATGTATCGCTCGTACCACGGCTCCACCTCGGGCGCCATTGCGCTCACCGGCGACCCGCGTCGTTGGCCAAATGAGACCGGCGCTTCTGGTGCCGTGAAGTTCTGGGGTCCGTATCCGTATCGTTCGGCATTCCACTCCTCCAACGACAAAGAGGAGTGCGAGCGCGCCCTTCAACATCTCGAGGACGTGCTCATGGTGGAGGGTCCGCACACGGTTGCGATGATCGGTCTCGAGACCGTCGTTGGCACCAACGGCATTCTGGTTCCACCCGAGGGTTACCTGCAGGGCGTACGTGACCTGTGCACCAAGTACGGCATCGTCATGATGTGCGATGAAGTGATGGCAGGCTTCGGTCGTTGTGGCGAGTGGTTTGCCGTCAACAAGTGGCACGTCACGCCAGATCTCATCTGCTTCGCCAAGGGTGTCAACTCCGGTTACGTGCCACTCGGCGGTGTGGTCATCAGTCAGAAGATCGCCGACTCGTTCAAGGAGCGCGTGTATCCGGGTGGCCTCACCTACATGGGTCACCCACTCGCCTGTGCCGCTGCCGTTGCGTCAATCAACATCTTCAAGGAAGAAAAGGTGCTCGAGCACGTGCGCAGGATGGCCGAGAACGTCATCGCACCGGAGCTCGACCGCCTGAAGGACAAGCACCCGTCGGTCGGCGATGTGCGTGGTCTGGGAATGTTCTGGGCGATTGAGCTCGTGAAGAATCGTGACACTCGCGCGCCATACGTTCCGTTCAACGCTGCTGGTGCGGACGCCAAACCAATGGCTGAAATCGTTGCATTCTGCAAACAGCAGGGCTTGTGGCCATTCACACACTTCAACCGCATTCATGTGGTGCCACCGTGCACCACGAGCGAGGCCGATATTCGCGCAGGCCTCGCCATCATCGACGAAGCGCTGAATATCGCCGACAAGCACTACGTCGGCTAACTCGTCCCTACTTCGTGATCTCCACGGTGTCGTAAAGACCGCTGCTGAGCACCCGAACTCGCACGCCATTACTCGTCACCGCATCACCGACTCCGAGAATGGCGTCGTACTGCGGCGGCGAAGAGCACGTTGGCAGACTCTGCAATCCACGACTCGCTGGCGCAACGAGCGCCTGAAAGCCTTCGCCATGTCCCAACGTCATGTCGGCCGTGTACACGATGACTCCATCCCGAGCACGCCAAGTCGACGTGGATGTGCCCGTGCCCTCACAGTCGAACTTCGCGTTTGCTCGCCGCGACTCCACCACCAGCAGCTTGGAACTGGACAGTGGCACCAATACGGTCTTCACCCCTGATGTCTTCACATCGGTCGGCACGAGCGTGACTCGTGCTTCGGTCAACTCCGAAAGTGGTTTACAGAAAACCTGCGAGTCGGCAAGCCAACCCATCACGAAACGCAACCACGTACTCAGCGTTCTGCTTGGGCCATCTTGAGCTGCCATCATGTCGAAACCCGAAAATGGTCCGCCTGGAATCTCGGTTTGTTTGCCAATCCACCATTGGGTGTTCTGGTCGTAGAGATCCGGTAGCGGAAACATGTGTCCTGTCTCGTGCGCCCAGTACGACCAGTAGTTCTTGTATTGCCGGTCGAAATAAGCGCCGGCAATCATGTAGTTGTACACACGTCCTTCGGCAGTGGCGTATCCACCGGCCGAACCAAATTCGCTGTGAAGGAAACCCTGCACGCCCTCGGCCATGAACGTTTGACCAGCGGGCAAAACGAAGGCAACCGCCCGAACACCCGAGAAATTGAAACTTGAATCTGCTGCGGCAAACGCTGCATTCGCCAGGGTGTTGTCGTCACTGCGCGAACGACTCATCACATAACTTGTCGACTGGCCGGGCACCCTCACCCAACTTTCGTGTACTCGCCAGTCAATCTTCACTCGACCTTCGGACACCATGTCGTACCACTCGGACATCAGACGCATCTGGTCGGTTACTCTCGCCATCACGTTCGCCTCTCCGCGAAGATCTGCAAAGTCGATGGGTATCAACGCAAACGTGAACGTACCGCGCGATGCAAAATTGCTCTCGATGACCGGGAAGCCTGCCAGCAGTTGTCCGTATGTTCGACGTTGCATACTCTGGTCTCGCAGTCGGCAGAGGTCGGGAGCGGAGCTCGCGACCGTCGGCTGACGATACGGCTCTATGGTCGTGGTGGTGGTCATTGCGGTTGTTGTCGTTACAACCGTGGTGCTTGACGCTGTCGACACCCCCACTCGACGCCACTTCAACGATCGACCAACCGTGGTGCATCGGTAGCGCACTCCTGAGACGCTCCGCACGGCATCCGAACGAGTGCAGCGTGTACCAGCAATTGCAGGTTGAGTACTTGGTGTCACCACGTCGGGTGATACCGGAAGCAGAGCCGTGATCATCGCGGCGGCAGCCGTAACTGATTGACAGATGACACACATGACAAACCTCGTGACCAATCATGGTATGCGTGGGAGTGATTGAACCCACAAACACCGAGGGTGCGGGCCGCTGTCGCGACCCGCACCCTCACGTGCGACTTTCGCAGCGATTGTCGCTGCGTTTCGTCAACTTACCTAGTTGCCACCTTCATTGAGGGTGACTTCGATCGGCGCATATGCCGAACCGGACGTGTCCACACCGAGACCCGCGAGGATGTCGAGTGCCTTCGTCACGATGTCATTGGTGTACGCCTCGGCGTCTGGCGCCTTGGTGAGCACCGTGCCACCTTCGAGGTTCTTGGTTTCCTGCGACAGGGTTGCTGTGCGGGTCCAAGCAGCCTCATCGATAAAGCCCACGCCATTGGCGGCTGGCCAGATCAACTTGTTGACTTCGTTCATCTGCCACAACTGGTGGCTGGCGCCGAGCTTGGAGCCCTTTGCCAACACGATGTCACGGCATGCTTCGACGTTGTCACGGCAGAATGCCCAACCCTGGAGGGATGCAGCAACGAACTTCGCTGCGGTGTCTGCATATGCAGCATCGCTGGCGAGACGCTCGCCCGACGCCCAGATGGCGTCTTGCAACATTCCAACGCCGGCCTCTTCATACGAAACGACGTTGAAGTCGTCCGCGGTGTAGAGCGCGCCGGTGTCCGGGTTCACTGCTTCGAGTACTTGTGCGTACTCGTTGTAGGTCATGGCCTCGGCGGCATCGATGTCACCGGAGAGCAGGCCGACCATGTCGAACTGCTGTTGCACGAGCGTGACATCCTTGGCTGGATCAAGTCCGGCCTTGGTGAGTGCCGCGAAGATTTCGAACTCGTTGCCGTAGCCCCAGTTGCCGATCTTCTTGCCGGCAAAATCCTCTGGCTTGGTGATGTTCTGGTCCTTGAACGACACCTGCAAGGTGCCCGAACGCTGGAACACCTGCGCGATGTTCACGATGTTGGCGCCTGCTTCGCGGCTGGCGAGTGCCTTTGACACCCACGAGATTGCGAAGTCAACGTTGCCGTTGGCCAATTCGGTTTGTGGAACGATGTCGACACCACCTTCAACGATGGTGACATCGAGACACTGGTCGGCATAGAAGCCCTGATCTTGCGCGGCGAAGTAGCCGGCGAACTGGGCTTGGATGAACCACTGCAACTGCAGCTTGACCGGTGTTGGCGTAGTGCAGGTTTCTGCAGCCTCTTCGGTTGCTTCGGCAGTGGTTTCTTCGGTGACTTCGTCGGCTGCCTCGTCGCTACCGCCACAGGCGGCTACGAAGAGTGACAGCGCGGCGATGCCGGCGAAGGCAACCCGTACTGAACGCTTCTTCATGTGTTTTCTCTCCCCTTCCGAATGTGCACATTCGGATGTTGTGTTGTGTTGTATTACTTCGCCCGTCCCTTGCGGTTGAGGCTCTCCATTACTACGGAGAATGAATAGAACAGTAGCCCAAGCAGGCAGGCCCCCACAACGTAGGCCCAGCCTGCGGCGTTCTTGGAATTCGCAATGTTGCTGGAGATTCGACTTCCCAAGCCGTTCTGCGATCCGCCGAAATACTCGCTGACGAAGGCCGTGATGACCGCCGCCGGAGCCGCAATCTTCAGCGATACAAACAGAAACGGCACTGCATTGGGGATACGAACCTTGCGGAGAATGGCAACATCGCTGGCGGCGTACGAACGCATCAACTCCACGTGGGTTGACGACACCTGGGTAAGGCCGCGGGCCACGTTGACCAACACGATGAAATACACCACGAGCGCAACCATGATTCGCCGCGGCACTTCACTGGTGATGGAATACATGTTGTTGAGCACCGCCACCAGTACGAAGATCGGCACGGCGTTGAGCGCTACGGCCAGTGGAGTGATGATCTGATTCAAGAACTTGAAACGACTGAGCACGAAACTCATGGCCACACCAAGGGTGGTTCCAGCGACCAGACCAATGAGCGCGTTCGTCCCCGACACCGTTGCAGCGGCACGAATCAACGAGAAGTTGTTGACGAATTGCTCACTGATTGCAGATGGCGCGGTGAGAAAGTACGGCTTGAGTTCGAAGAATCTCACCGCCCATTCCCAGAAGCCAAGGAACAGCGCTCCGAACACGGCAGCCGGCACTACTTTGCCGAAGGTTGCACCAAGCGAACTGCCGACCTTGCTCATCGGTCGTCGTTGCCCAATCCCACGTGTGCTGCATGCATGCCCCGTAGGCCCTCGCGCACCGCGGTGATTGCCTCGAAGAACGCGGTCCGATTGCGGGTGTCTTCACTGCGTTCGCCACCGAGCGCCACATCAACGACCTTCGTGATTCGCCCGGGGCGTGGAGACATCACCACGACGCGATTGGACAAGTACACCGCTTCGGGGATCGAGTGCGTCACGAACACCACCGTGGTGCCGGTGGCCGCACAGATGCGCAGTAATTCACCCTGCATATACTCGCGAGTCATCTCATCGAGCGCACCGACCGGCTCGTCCATGAGCAGTAGCGGAGGATGCGCCGCCAATGCTCGAGCAATCGCGATGCGTTGTTGCATTCCGCCCGACAACTGCCAGGGATAGTGGTCGCCGAATTCGGGCAACTTTACGAGTTGGAGCATCTCGTCCGCACGAGCGCGACGATCGGCCTTCTCCCAACCTTTCAACTCCAGTGGTAGTTCGATGTTCTTGCGAACGGTGCGCCAGTCGAAAAGACCTGCTTGCTGGAATGCCATACCGTAGTCCTGATCGAGTCGGGCTTGCACAGCAGACTTGCCGTTCACGCTCACCTCACCCGATGTGGGCTCGAGAAGGTTTGCAATCAGGCGTAGCAGCGTGGATTTACCGCAACCCGATGGGCCAATGAGCGACACAAACTCGCCTTGTTTCACGTCGAGGCTCACGTCGCGCAGTGCATCCACCTGGTTGGATTTGCCCTCGTTGAACGCCTTGCTCACGTTTCGAATGTTGACTGCGCTCACGAGATGCTCTCCTTGGGTCGATTTCGCATGACGAACACATCCACGGCCACCACCACACCAGCCATGGTGAGCCCGAGAGCAGCGGCGCCAAAAATGGCGGTGTACACCTTGGCGGGATCACCGGTTGCTTCGCGGGCGTATTCGATGATTAGACGCCCGATTCCACCTTTGAGACCCGTGGAGATCTCCGCCACCACCACACCGATGACCGACGCCGATGCTCCGAGCCGAAACGCCGGAACCATGTACGGAACTGCAGTGGGAAACTTCAACTTGACGAGCGTCTTGCCCCACGACGCTGCATAACTCTGCATCAACTCCACGGATGCCGCCGGAGCAGCAGCCAGACCTCGCAGCGTTCCCACCGCGATCGGAAAGAACGCCAGGAACGCCCCCAGCACCGATGCCGACAACCAGCGTGGCCACACGAACGGACCTACTTCCAACTTGCCGCCCCAGCTCACCACCAGTGGCGCAAGTGCAATAAGCGGCACCGTTTGCGACACCACCAGGTACGGCAACACCCCGCGTTGCACCAACTTGAACCGTGCCATCAATACGGCAAGACCAACACCAACGGCTCCACCGAGTACGAACCCCGCGACACTCAACCGGAACGAATACCAGGCTCCCGCCAACACCGAGCTAAAGACGGTTCGGTCGGATCCGCGAACTTCGGGGCGACTGAAGCGCTGAAACATATCCCACACGTGTGGCATTGCATACTCACTCGTACGGGGAAGAATCCGAACACCCAGCAACTTGCCGCCATCGGCGGGACCAACGGCCTTGTAGGTCTCCCAAATCAGCACCACGAGACCGAGTGCGAGCACGAACATTGCCGTTCGATACGCAGCGCGACGAACGATCAGGGTCATTGTTTGGCGCGAGCCAACTCCGCAATGGCTGGCATTACTCGTTCGCCGTACGCCTCGAGTGTTTGATCCTTGCCGTCGTGTTGCAGGTAGATGGCGAACTGATCCACGCCGAGTGCTTCGAGTTCCTTCAGTCGACGAATGTGCTCCTCTGGCCCACCGAGAATGCAGAATCGATCGACGATCTCGTCGGGCACGAAGGTGGTATGGCTGTTACCAGCACGACCGTGCTCGTTGTAGTCGTATCCCTCACGTCCCTTGATGTAATCGGTGAGTGCCTTCGGCACCGCGGAGTTTTCTCCATATCGCGCCACGATGTCGGCGACGTGATTGCCCACCATGCCACCGAACCAACGGCACTGGTCACGCATGTGCTCGATCTCGGTGCCAACGTACGCCGGTGCGGCGACACAGATCTTCACGCTCTTGGGGTCGCGACCGGCGTCCTTCGCCGCTTTGCGCACGGCAGCAATCGTCCACTCGGCAATCGACAAGTCCGCCAACTGCAGGATGAATCCGTCACCAACCTCTCCCGTGAGTTGCAGCGCCTTGGGGCCGTATGCCGCCACCCATACTTCGCAACGACTCTTGCTTGCCCAGGGGAAACGAATGGTGGAGCCGTTGTACTCCACCCCTCGCCCGTTGGCGAGTTCGCGAATCACGTGGATGCTCTCGCGCAAGGTGGCCAGCGTGGTGGGTTTGCCATTGGTGACGCGCACCGCACTGTCGCCACGACCTATGCCACACACCGTGCGGTTGCCGTACATCTCGTTGAGCGTCGCATACGTGCTGGCAGTCACCGTCCAATCGCGAGTTGCCGGATTGGTCACCATCGGGCCGACGATCACGTTGTTGGTTTGCGCCAGGATCTGGCTGTAGATCACGTAGGGCTCTTCCCACAGGATGTGGCTGTCGAACGTCCACACGTGCGTCATGCCGTACATCTCCGCCTTCTTGGCGAGGTCAATCACTCGCGATGCGGGTGGAGTGGTCTGGAGTACGACGCCGATGTCCATGGTGCCGACTATCGATTCTGCGGAAATCCGAGGTTGACCGACGACGTACGCGGATCGGGCCAGCGCGAAGTCACCACCTTGCCGCGAGTGAAGAAGTTGACGCCCTCAGGCCCGTACATGTGTTGGTCGCCGAACAGACTCGCCTTCCAACCTCCGAACGAGTAGTACGACACGGGCACGGGAATCGGCACGTTGATGCCCACCATGCCAACCTGCACGTCGAATTGAAACTGTCGTGCCACTCCACCGTCGCGGGTGAAGATGGCGGTTCCGTTGCCGTACGGATTGTCGTTGATCAACTTGAGGCCGGCTTCGTAGCCCTCTACTCGTGTTACCACCAACACCGGACCGAAGATTTCTTCGTCGTAACACTTCATGCCGGGTTTTGCTTCGTCGATCAGGCTCGGGTCGAGGAAGAATCCGGCGTCCTTGGCTTTGGAAGTTCCATCAATGACCACCTTGGCGCCTTCCTTGGTGGCGTTCTGCACGTAGCCCGCCACCTTGTCGCGGTGTTCGCGAGTGATAAGCGGACCCATCTCCGCCGACGGATCGGTGCCGGGGCCAACCTTGATGTTCGGCACACGAGTCTTGATTTTCTCTATCAGTTTGTCGGCGATGGTCTCCACCGCAGCAACCACCGACACCGCCATGCAACGCTCACCCGACGAACCGTATGCCGCGCTCACTGCAGCATCGGCCGCCATGTCAAGATCGGCATCCGGCAACACCAACATGTGGTTCTTGGCGCCACCCAGTGCTTGCACGCGCTTGCCGTTGCGAGTTCCAGTTTCGTACACGTACTTGGCGATTGGTGTCGAGCCAACGAACGACACTGCGGAAATGTCCGGGTGCTCCAACAGGCGATCCACGGCCACCTTGTCGCCGTGCACCACGTTGAACACGCCGTCGGGAAGCCCTGCCTGACGGAGCAAGTCGGCGATGAACATCGATGCGGATGGATCCTTCTCGCTCGGCTTCAACACGAACGTATTGCCGCACATGATGGCGTTGGCGAACATCCACATGGGCACCATCGCGGG
>SXGU01027463.1_pt1 | contig 12554 bp, 9 predicted proteins | sample 3174531 | NCBI WGS metagenome assembly SXGU01 (sample SAMN11356863, study PRJNA531348) | freshwater metagenome | isolation source: freshwater sample F1-140 | place: China: Fuxian Lake, Yuxi | collected 2017-12-25 | reverse complement strand
CAGCGTCCTGCTCGAGGATCGATTCGGAGTTGGCGATGAGATCGAAGCCAACGTCGGTTGGGAGACTCCGGTCCGCGCCGTCGTGGAACACGTCGGTGTGATCACCACCCGACTCCGAGACGGCAACAGCACCTTCCATGTACCGCACTCGAAATTGGATGTGGTTCGCAACCTCAGCCAGGAACCGGTACGGGAGTCGTTGCATTTCGACACCGGCTCGAAGGACGCTTCTCGGGTTTCCTCGACCGTTCGCAACCTCGCGGGCACCAAGGGACTCACGACCGTGCTTTTCGTCGATGAGATCCAGGCAGCCGGCGCCGAGGGCGACCGCGTGGAACTGAACGTTCGAACCACCCGCCCGCTCACCGATGCGGAGCGCGAACTCCTGGTGCAGAAAACGTCGGAGGCACTCGCCCGCGACGAGTAGCGCACTGCGCTAGATGCGCAGGAACGAATCGAGTCCGAGCGTGACGCCCGGATGTTCGGAGATCTTCTTGCAGGCCAACACCACGCCGGGCATGAAACTGCTGCGATCGATGGTGTCGTGGCGGATGGTGAGCGTTTGACCCTGGGCGCCGAGCACCACTTCCTGATTCGCGACCGCACCGCGCATGCGTACCGCATGGATACGTATGTCGGCGGGTCCCTTCGCTCCGCGTGCACCAGCGATTGCTTCGTGAGTCGTCGGGTCCTTCGCCCACTGGGTGCTCGCGGCCGCCATTCGATTGGCCGTCGACACCGCCGTACCCGACGGCGAGTCGGCCTTGGCGTCATGATGAATCTCGATGATCTCCGCAGTGTCGAAGAACGGCGCCGCCATCTCCGAAAACCGCATCATCAACACGGCACCGATGGCGAAATTCGGCGCTATCACGCAGTTGCTCCGGCTGAATTCCTGCTTGAAGGCAGAAAGGTCGGTTTCGTTGAAACCCGTCGTTCCGACGACGGCGTGAACACCATGCAATGCGAGCCACGGCAGCGTGACGCGAGCGGCGGCTGCAACGGTGAAATCGACGGCGACTTCGACCTTCGCTTCCGCGAGTGCCTTGAGTTCGCGACTGATTCTTACTCCTTGCGCGGTGGATTCGCCGTTGGTGTCGATTGCCGCCACCAGTTCCAGGGATGGGTCATCGGCAATCGCGGCGCACACGGTGGCACCCATGCGCCCCGCTGCACCGACGACGCCGACGCGAATCATTCCGCTAGCCGTTGAAGTCCTGGTTGAACTCGTCCTCGAAGCTCACGGCAACCGGCTCACTGCCACCACGATCGTTTGACGAACGATCGTCGCGACGATTGTCGCGATCTCGGCCACCGCGATCATCGCGACGACTGTCGCGATCTCGGAAGTCTCGGGAATCACGGCCGCCTCGGTCATCGCGACCGCCTCGACCACCACGACCACCACGGTCATCGCGACCGCCACGACCACCACGACCACCACGGTCATCGCGACCGCCACGGCCACCACGTTCGTCCCGGCCGCCTCGGTCACCACGGTCGCGACGATCACCGCCGCCACCGCCACCGGAGCCGGCCATCGGCTGACCGTCCGGACCGATGAGCGAGAGGCTCACCTTGCCGCGGTCATCGATGTCGTCGACGCGCACGGTGACTTCGTCACCAAGATTCAGCACGTCCTCGACTCGGGCGACACGTTCGCCGTTTCCGAGTTTGGAGATGTGCACCAGTCCGTCACGTCCGGGCAGGATGTTGACGAAGGCACCGAACTGCGCGATGTTCACCACGCGACCGGTGTAGGTGGCGCCCAGTTCGGCAGTCGGCGGATCGACGATGTTCAAGATGCGAGTCTTGGCATCCTCCACCTTCGCGGAATCGGGCGAGCCGATGGTCACGATGCCCACTGCACCGTCGTCGTCGACGGCGATGGTGGCACCGGTTTCCTGCTGGATGGTGTTGATCACCTTTCCCTTCGGACCGATGACTTCACCGACCTTGTCCAACGGAATGGTGATGGTGACGATCTTCGGTGCACTCTCGGCCACGGTCTCTCGCGGAGCAGGAATTGCCGCGGTCATGACGTCGAGGATCTTGAGTCGGGCTTCCTTGGCCTGTTGCAACGCCGATGCGAGAACGTCGCTCGGGATGCCGTCGATCTTGGTGTCCAACTGCAGCGCGGTGACCGCATCGGCGGTTCCCGCAACCTTGAAGTCCATGTCACCGAATGCATCCTCGGCACCGAGGATGTCGGTGAGCGCGGTGTACTTGCCGTCCTCGAAGATGAGTCCCATCGCGATTCCCGCAACCGGAGCGATGATCGGAACGCCGGCGTCCATCAACGCGAGGCTCGATGCACACACGGATGCCATCGACGTGGATCCGTTCGACGACAGCACCTCGCTGACGAGGCGCAACGTGTAGGCGAACTTCTCCTGGCTCGGCACCACCGGGAACACCGCACGCTCTGCGAGCGCACCGTGGCCGATTTCGCGGCGCTTCGGAGTACCCACGCGACCGGTTTCACCGTTGGCCCATGGAGCCATGTTGTAGTCGTGCATATAGCGCTTCTCGGTGGTCGGGGTGATGGAGTCGATCATCTGGTTCATGCGTGGCATCGCCAGGGTGACGACGTTCATCACCTGTGTTTCGCCTCGCTGGAACAAGCCGGTGCCGTGCGCGGTGGACAGGAGTCCAACTTCCGACGACACGGGACGCAGGTCACGCGGACCGCGACCATCGATGCGCACGTTCTCGCTCACCACGCGCTGACGCACGAGATGCTTGGTCAGTGACCGCACCGCTTCCTTGATCTGCTTCTCTTGACCTGCGAACTGACCGGGCGCGGCTGCAGTTCCGGCGAGTTCGGCGACGGTTGCCGAGGTTGCCTCGTCGATTGCCGCGTTGCGGTCCTTCTTCAGCGAGATGCGGATTGCCGGCTGCAACTTCGCAGTTGCGGATCGCTCGACCGCGGCATACACCTCGGGGCTGTAGTCGAGAATCGGCGTGTACGCCAACGGCTCGATCTTTCCACGGGTGGCGATGACGCTGGCCGTCAGTTGACGCTGCAACTTGATGGATTCCTTGATCCACTGCTTGGATGCCTCGAGACCCGCAGCGATGACTGCTTCGCTCACCTTCGGCGCGCCGTTGGCGTAGAAGTCGAACGACTTCTCCGTACCGCCGGCTTCCACCATCATGATGGCGACGTCACCGTTGTCGAGTTCGCGTCCGGCAACGACCAATTCGAACGTTCCGGTGTCACCCTCCTCGAAGGTCGGGTGTGCGATCCAGGTGCCGTCCTGTGAGTAGGCAACTCGTACCGCACCGATTGGTCCGTCGAACGGGATGCCGCTGATCATCAGCGCCGCCGACGAGGCGTTGATCGCCAGCACGTCGTGCGGATTCACTTGGTCGGCACCGACGACGGTGACGACGATCTGCGTCTCGTTGCGGAAACCGTCGGGGAATGCCGGACGCAATGGACGATCGATGAGTCGGCAGGTGAGAATCGCCTGCTGGCTCGGTCGGCCTTCGCGACGGAAGAACGAGCCGGGGATCTTGCCGGCGGCGTACGCCCGTTCCTCGACGTCGACGGTGAGCGGGAAGAAGTCGATGCCGTCCCGAACGCCCCTTGCGGCGTTGGCGGTGACGAGCACGGTGGTATTCCCGATGCTTGCTACGACGGCGCCCTGGGATTGCAGCGCCAATTTTCCGGTTTCAAACCGGAGGGTTTTGTCGGTCCCGCTGACGGGTCCCGACACTGAAATGGCTTCAGCCATGTGTATGTCTCCTATGTGTTGTTAGCTCTCGCGACCTGAGATTCCCCTTTGGAATCTCTGCGATGGTCGCAGTGGCTTAACGACGAAGTTCGAGTTCTTCGAGCAGCTTTCGATACTTCTCGATGTCACGCTTGCGGATGTAGTCGAGCATTCGACGTCGTCGCCCGACCAACAACATGAGACCACGACGACTGTGGTGGTCCTTGGCATGTGTTTTCAGGTGATCCGTCAGGCTGTTGATTCGGTCGGTCAGGAGTGCGATCTGCACTTCCGGCGAACCCGAGTCAGTTGCATGCTGACCGTGCTTCGCAATGACGTCTTTGGTCCCCGTTTTGGTGGGAGTCGCCATGTTCGTACGTTGCCTCTTTCTGCCTCACCTCGCAGTGACCACTCGGATGAGCGGATGCTTGGCGGGTCGTTCCGGGACCATCCCGAAACATCGCACCCGAGCCGAAGCCCAAGTGGACCCCGCCATGCTACGGCGCAATCACTCCACTTCCACCGCGTTCCTGCGCGATTGACGACGCAGTTAGCGTTCACCGCGTGTTTACGGGCATCGTTGAAGAGCTCGGCACGGTCGAATCGCGATCTGGTTCACGTCTCCGAATCGCTGCACGTCACGTGATGGTGGACAGTTCCGTCGGTGCGTCGCTCGCCGTGAACGGCTGTTGCCTCACCGTCGTGCAACTCGGTACGGGATGGTGGGAAGCCGATGTCAGCGAGGAGACATTCGCTCGCACCAACCTGGGGACACTCTCAGCGGGCGATCCCGTGAACCTTGAACGCCCGATGTCGGCCGACGGTCGCTTCGGCGGTCATATCGTGCTCGGGCACGTGGACATGGTTGGCGAGGTCGTTGCTCCTGCACCGGCACTACGGGTACGTATCGGCAGCGAACACATGCATCTGCTCGTGGAGAAGGGGTCGATCACGGTGGATGGCGTCAGTCTCACCGCGTTCGGACTCGACCACGACTCGTTCGAGGTCGCGGTGATTCCGCACACGGCTTCGGTCACCACGCTCGGTGCACGGCGACGTGGCGACAAAGTGAACATCGAGATGGACGTGCTGGCCAAACACGTGGAACGTTTGCTCGCTTCACGCTCCGGTAGGGGCGCGAGTGGCGTCGCCAAGTCCAGCCGCGGCGCGCTCGGGAAGTTCATCGGGCGGCGCCGATGAGCAGTCTCCATGACTTGCGCAAACAAATCGACGACATCGACGCTGCGATCATCGAACTGCTGGCACAACGAATGGAGGTGTGCCGCGACGTTGCAGAGATGAAGTCACAGAGCCAGACGGCCGTCATACAGCCCCAGCGGGTACGCGAGGTGCTCACCACCCGACGTCAATGGGCAATCGACAACGACGTCGATCCCGACTTTGCCGAGCAACTCTTCCGCATTCTTTTGTCCGAGACGCATCGGATTGAAGTCGCGCACGACAAGGCATTCGACAAACCGATGAAGGTCGCAGACGTGCTCGCTTCGGCTCTCGATGCAGTTGCGTGTCGAATCGACCACGTGGTCGTTGCGGTAGCCAACCTGGCGGCGGCATCGAAGTTCCTTTCGTCCATCGGTTTCTCCACGCAGGCGACGGACGACGCTGGAATCATCGTTGCCGAGGGCGGCGGCGTCACGGTCGTGCTGGTCGGACCTGGCGACAAGGCCGTGGATGCGCACCTCGAGGAACATGGTTCCGGCGTGCAGCACATCGCAATCGAGGTGCTGAACGCCGGCTACGTACAAGAACTTCTCAAGGCCGCCGACGTACCGCTTCTCACCGATGTGGTCGTCGACGCGCACGGCCACGAGCAGGTGTTCACCGTCCTCGATCCCTCCACCGGGGTGCAACTGGGCTTCATTTCCCGCACGGGTAATCGCGTACCGATGAACGGCGCCAACGTTCGAACACTGTTCCGGGCACTCGGCGACACTTGAGCCACGTCCGCCGACAACGCCGCATCGGGTAGCCGTTGCTATGGTTGAGTCGCTCGATGAATTCGAGTGGGTTGCACCTCTAACACTTGCGGCCCATCCGATCGGGTGCTGACAGATGTATCCAACGAATCGCGCGAACTGCGTCCTTGACGCGAGTCGCGCGATGTAACTGCATATCCCGAGGGAGGTGTACGTGGAAGCTCAGCACCACAACACAGGGTTTTCATCGCTCATCGACACGCCGCTCGCCGAACTGACGCGTGACGCGCGCAAGATACGCGACCTGCAGTACGGAGCAAGAGTCACGTACTCGCCGAAGGTGTTCATTCCGCTCACGATGCTCTGTCGTGACAAGTGTGGTTACTGCACGTTCGCTCAGCCGCCCGCACGACTGGAGAGTCCGTATCTCTCCGCCGAACAAGTGCTGGCAATCGCCAAGCGCGGTGCGGCCCAGGGCTGCCACGAAGCACTGTTCACGCTCGGCGAGCGACCCGAATTGCGCTACGAGGTTGCCGCCGAGTGGTTGCGCGTCAACGGTTTCGACTCCACCGTGCACTACCTCCACGACATGGCGCAACTGGTGTTGAACGAAACCGGACTACTCCCCCATGCCAATGCCGGCGCGCTCTACCGCGACGAGCTTGCGATGTTGCGGAAGGTGTCACCGTCACAAGGAATGATGATCGAGACGTTGCGCGACGATCTCGAGTGCCATCGCGGCGCACCGGACAAGGAGCCTCAACGGCGGCTTGACACGCTCGAATACGCGGGAGAACTCGGCATCCCGTTCACGACGGGAATCTTGGTGGGTATCGGCGAGACCCGCGAAGACCGTATCGCCGCCCTCGAAGCCATCGCGGCTGCCCACGCCCGACACGGACACGTGCAGGAGGTGATCGTGCAGAATTTCCTGCCCAAACCTCGCACCGGCATGCAACACGATGCGCCGTGCGACTCCGACGAGTACCTGTGGTCCATTGCAGTTGCGCGAATCATCCTGCCGCCCGAAATACATCTTCAAGCACCGCCGAACTTGAGCGACGATTTCGGAACGCTGCTCTCGGCGGGCATCGACGACTGGGGTGGCGTGTCACCGGTGACGGCAGACCACGTGAATCCCGAACGTCCATGGCCGGACCTCGATCGCCTGCGCGATGTCACGGAGTCGGCGGGTCGGGCGCTCGCACCTCGTCTCACGATTTATCCGGAATTCATCGCCGACATCGGATTGTCGTCGACTCCGAAATGGATCGATGCCACCCTGCGCTTCCGGGTGCTCGACCGCAGTGACGCAGAGGGTCTCGGTCGCGACGATCCGGGCGCCGTTTGGCCGGAGAAGGTCACTGCAGCCGACGTCGTCCACGACGGTGCCGAAGTGGTGCTCGTCGGACATCGTTCGACGCAGTGGTATTCGGGGGCCAACAATCCGCCGCCGCGACTCGTCGGGGAGGAACCGGCGGTCAGCGAGCGAGCGCGCAAACTCCACGGTCCGGTGGGCGAGGTGTTGCGAGGAGTCGAACTCGGTCAAGTGCTCGGCGAGAACGAGATCGTGACGCTGTTCCGAGCGCGTGGTCCCGAAGTTCGAGCGGTCGCCCGCGCCGCCGACCAGCTGCGACGAGCGACGGTTGGTGACGACGTCACGTGGGTGCACAATCGCAACATCAATTACACCAACGTGTGCACGTTCAAGTGCAAGTTCTGCGGATTCTCGAAGGGTCCGCTCAGCCTCAATTTGCGCGGTACGCCGTATCTACTCACCCTCGACGACATCGCGGAACGGGTTCGTGAAGCATGGGAACTCGGCGCCACCGAGGTCACGCTGCAAGGCGGGATTCATCCCGACTTCGACGGCGACTATTACATCGACGTCACGCGGGCCGTGAAGACCGCGGCACCCGACATCCATGTGCACGGTTTCACCGCACTCGAAGTCACGGAGGGCGCGGCGCGGCTGGGTGAATCGCTCGCCTCCTACCTCACCAGACTGAAGGAAGCCGGACTCTCGTCGCTTCCCGGAACCGCTGCGGAGATCCTCGACGACGAGGTTCGCGCCGTCTTGTGCAGTGACAAGGTGAACACCGAAGCGTGGCTCGAAGCGCACCGCACCGCGCACTCGGTTGGTCTGCGCTCCAACGTCACCATGATGTTCGGGTCCATCGAATCACCGAACGCGTGGGCACGACACCTCGTGCGAACACGCGCACTGCAGCACGAGACCGGGGGATTCACCGAGTTCGTCGGACTTCCCTTCGTCCACATGGCATCGCCCATCTACCTGCAACACAAGTCGCGTCGCGGACCGACCTTCCGCGAAAACGTGCTCGTGCACGCAGTGGCGCGCCTCGCCTACCGGGATGCCATCGACAACATCCAGGCATCGTGGGTGAAGATCGGTGTTGCTGGCACACGACAACTCCTGCAGGCGGGCTGCAATGACATCGGCGGGACGTTGATGAACGAGAACATCTCGCGTGCCGCGGGCGCGAGCCATGGGCAAGGTATGACGCCGCAGGAATTCTCCTCGCTGGTCGAACCGCTCGGTCGACCCTTGCGTCAGCGCACCACGCTGTACGCCAATCGATAGCGAACGAACGCCGATCGAGCGTTGATTCAGCGCGATCGTTGATTCAGCGCGGCACGGGCATGGGTGATGTCGACTGCCAACTGAGTCTTCAGTTCGTCGATCCCGGAGAACTTTCGTTCGCCCCGCAGGAATGCATGGAACGAGACCCGCAATTTCTTACCGTAGAGATCGCCGGAATAGTCGAGGAGATGGGCCTCCAGCAGCGAATGTTCGGCGCGCTCGTGGAACGTGGGGCGACGACCGAGGTTGACTGCGGCATCGTGCGCGGAAATCGGCGCACCCACGTCGTCGGCGACCACCACTCGCGCCGCATACACACCTTCGGCGGGCAGACACAACATCGGGTCGACAGCGACGTTGGCGGTGGGAAAACCGATGGCGCGACCACGTTGGTCGCCATGACCGACGATTCCCCGCACCTCGTGCGGGCGACCCAACAATTCGTTGGCGCGTTGCACGTCCCCCCCTGCGAGAGCGCGACGGATGGCCGTGCTGCTCACGGGTTCGTCGACACCGTCACCACGAGCAACGAGTGCAACCGGCCGCACTACGTAGTCGTGGGCAATCGCCATCGACTGCAGCAACTCGACGTTGCCGGCGCGCTTGTGTCCGAAGTGGAAGTCCTCGCCCACGATGATTCCGCGCACGCGAAGGGCCTCCACGAGTACCCGTCGAACGAAGTCGGCCGGTGCCTCGCCGGACTGTTGCGCGCCGAACGGCACCACGAGGGCTGCATCCACCCCGGTGGAGGCCAGCAATTCGATCTTCTGCTCGGCGTCGGTCAGCAGTCGCGGTGCCGACTCGGGACGCACGACGGTTGCCGGATGACGATCGAATGTCACCACGACGCTCCTTGCCGCAATCTGCGCGGCTTGCTCCTTCACCTGTGCGATCACGGCGCGGTGACCACGGTGAACACCGTCGTAGGCGCCGATCGTTACCACCGTTCGCACGTCGCCGAGTGCCTCCACTACGGCCCCACGACTGGCGACGGTGATCACCTTCACGCGGAGTCACGCTAACGCTGAGGGCATCACCACTTCGGCGCGCCACGCGTCGACTGCGCGACGATACACCGCAATCAGTTCGTTCTTCTCGTTCAGCACGATGCGTCGCTCACCCTCGCGCCCGTCGATCGCCCCCAATTCGTCGAACGCCCGACCGTTGCGGACTTTGACCGCGGTGTCGGCATCGACCGCCACCATGGCGATGTTCACGCCGTCGAGATGCGCCATCACCGCCACCGCGGTTTGTAGCGGCGCAGAGTCGATGGATGCAGGGTCGTGAGTCGCACCAACCACGAAGTCGCCGATGGCGCGGCGCCGAAGTCGACGCAAGTGGGCGAACCCTCCGAGTGCTGCACCGAGGTCGGCGGCAAGCGTTCGAACGTAGGTACCCGACGAGCACGACACTTCGATCGCTACGACGGGATTGCCGTCGACTCGATCCACGACGTCGCCGACGACGTAACGATGGATGGTGACTGGTCGGGGTGCACGCTCGACCTCGCCTCCCTCCCGCGCAATCTCGTGCAGTCGACGTCCACCCACCTTGATGGCCGACACCATCGGAGGAATCTGGGTGATGTCGCCGACGAACGACTCGGCGGCCTTCCGAACGCGTTCGATCGTGAGGGTCGACATGTCGCTCGTGGCAGTCACTTCACCCGAGGCGTCGAGTGTGCTAGTCGCGGTACCGAAGACCACCTCACCGGAGTACGTCTTGGGCAAGTCACCGAGGAACTGCAACAATCGAGTGGCGTTGCCGAGGGCGACGATGAGCACTCCCGTGGCGTCCGGGTCGAGCGTGCCGGAGTGTCCCACACGTCGCTCCGAGAACCGTCGTCTGATACGTGCGACCACGTCGTGACTGGTGATTCCAACCGGCTTGTCGACGACGACGAAACCGTGGACACTGGCCGGTTTGCGGGGAATGATCGCCTCGTCAGTCGTCGGCGGGACGCAACGGCGTTGCGCCGGACTCGTTGGCAAGGGTTGCGTTCGTCGCGCGACGGGCGGCATCCTCTCGCAGCACGGCGTCGATCCGTGCCGCTGCACGCATCGTTTCGTCGGGTTTGAATTGCAACACCGGAGTGCGACGTGACCTCACCTGCAAAGCGATTTCGTGCTGCAGTCGTTTGCGATACTCGTTGAGCGCATCGACGATTTTTTCGTCCGCCTCTACTCCTTGCAACGAATCGAAGTACACCGTTCCGTGGTTCATCTCCGAGTCGACGTCCACGGCGGTGATGGTCACCATCGTGAGTCGATCATCGTCGAGTTTGGCGAGTTCGTCGGCGATGACTTCACGCAGCGTTTCGCTCAATCGCGCGGTGCGTTCATGGCGACGACGGTCCTGTGCGTCCGAGGTGCGACGACGGTTGCGGGCCATACAACTACGCTAAGTGAAGATGTCCGTGGGCGATTCCATCCCAAAGGAGCGCTACAACGCTCGTTTGGCCGCCCGAATCGAAGCAAAGTGGCAGGATCGCTGGGAATCGGGGCGGGTCTTTGAAACACCCAACCCTGCCGGACCACTTGCCGATCTCGCGCGGATCGCCGGCCGCAACAAACTGTTCATCCTCGACATGTTCCCGTATCCGTCGGGTGCGGGATTGCACGTCGGTCACCCGCTTGGATACATCGCCACCGACGTCTTCGGCCGCTACAAGCGAATGACCGGGCACAACGTGCTGCACGCCCTCGGCTACGACTCCTTCGGCCTTCCCGCGGAGCAGCATGCCATCACCACTGGAATTCATCCGCGCGAGAACACCGATTCGAACATTGCGAACATGCGTCGACAATTGCGTCGTCTCGGCCTCGCGCACGACGCCCGCCGCAGTGTGAGCACCACCGATGAGTCGTTCTATCGGTGGACGCAATGGATCTTCCTGCAGGTCTTCAACTCCTGGTGCGATGAACGCACCGGCAAGGCACGACCCATCGGCGAGTTGATTGCCGAGTTCGATTCCGGTGCACGGCCGACGGGCGGGGCTCCGTGGAAGGAGATGTCGCCTCGGCAGCGCAAACAACTGGTGAACGAACACCGCCTCGCCTATCTAGCGGACGCGCCGGTCAATTGGTGCCCGGGCCTCGGAACGATCCTCGCCAACGAGGAGGTCACCGCCGAGGGACGCAGCGACATCGGCAACTATCCGGTGTTCAAACGCAACATGCGGCAATGGACGATGCGAATCACCTCCTTCGCCGATCGGCTCGTCGATGATCTTGATCGACTCGACTGGCCCGAGTCGATCAAGATCATGCAACGCAATTGGATCGGTCGCAGCGAGGGCGCGAGGGTGCGGTTCGCCTCGCCTGCCGGTGACATCGAAGTGTTCACGACCCGGCCGGACACGTTGTTCGGCGCGACGTTCATGGTGTTGTCGCCCGAACATCCGCTCGTCGACACGCTCACCACCCCGCAGCAACGTTCGGCGGTGACGACGTACCGCCGCGAGGCAGCCGACGTGGCCGATGCCGAACGGCAGTCCGACACCCGAAAGAAGTCCGGCGTGTTCACGGGCGCATTCGCCGTGAACCCGGTGACCGGCAAGGACGTACCCGTGTGGATCGCCGATTACGTCCTCATGGGCTACGGAACCGGCGCGATCATGGCGGTGCCATCGGGCGACCAACGCGACTTCGATTTCGCCCGAACCTACGACCTGCCGATCGTCGCCACGCAGATGCCACCCGACTCGTGGTTTGCCGCGCATCACATTCCACCATCGGTCGATTGTGCCTCGTGGCCGGCCGCCTTCGTCGGCGAGGGGACGTACGTGAATTCGCGCAACGACTCCGAGTCCGCCGGTGACAACGCGCTCGTGCTCGACGGCATCGACGAGATGGTGGTCGCAAAGCGTCGAACCACCGAGTGGCTCGAGACCCGCGGAGTCGGGCGATCCGCCGTGACGTACAAACTGCGCGATTGGTTGTTTTCCCGTCAGCGATATTGGGGCGAGCCATTCCCGATCGTGTACGACGCCGACGACATGCCCGTTGGCGTGCCCGATGCTCTGCTCCCCGTGCAGTTGCCCGAACTCTCCGACTTCAAACCCCAGGCCCTCGACCCCAACGACGAAGTCACCGATCCGATTCCGCCGCTCGCCCGCCGCGCGGACTGGGTGCACGTCGAGATGGCGATCAACGACCCGATCACCGGCGAGTCGGTACCACGAGCGAGCGTACGTCGCGAGATCAACGTCATGCCGCAGTGGGCTGGCTCGTGCTGGTACGAATTGCGCTACCTCGACCCCACCAATTCCACCGCGTTCGTCGACAAGGACGT